>Ga0302325_10014826_pt1 | contig 16578 bp, 13 predicted proteins | sample Palsa_T0_2_FD_201948 | JGI IMG/M metagenome (GOLD analysis project Ga0302325, IMG submission 201948) | Peat permafrost microbial communities from Stordalen Mire near Abisko, Sweden - Palsa_T0_2 | ecosystem: Environmental > Terrestrial > Soil > Palsa > Peat permafrost | place: Sweden: Abisko... | reverse complement strand
AGGATTGGAGGTATTCGAGGCCATCTTCTCGGGCGAACTGCCGCGCCCGCGGGAAACAGCATGACTACATCGAACACAAACGGAACCGCCCTCATCACCGGAGCCTCCCGGGGCATTGGCGCCGTCTACGCCGACCGACTGGCGAAACGCGGCTACGACCTGATCCTCGTTGCTCGCGATACGTCACGTCTGGAACAACTCACTGCCAAACTGAAGCGCGAAACGGGTCGTAACGTCACTCCGCTCACGGCGGACCTGAGCAATAAAGCTGATCTGGCCAAGGTCGAGGAGGTGCTCAAACATAATCAGAGCATCAGTCTGCTCCTCAACAATGCCGGCGCCGCCTCGGTGGCGCCGCTTCTCAATTCAGACGTTGGAAAGATGGACGAAATCATCGCCCTGAACGTTACGGCGCTCACCCGCCTCACTTACGCGGCGGCACCCGCGTTCGTGGAGCGCGGGCACGGCACCATCATCAATATTGCATCGATCGTGGGTGTGTCGCCCGAGACTCTCAACGGTGTGTACGGCGCCAGTAAGGCCTTTGTGATCGCATTCAGCCATTCGCTGCAGCATGAACTTACGGAGAAGGGTGTCCGCATTCAGGCGGTCCTGCCGGGCGCGACCGCGACTGATCTGTGGGAACTCGCGGGACTCCCCTACCAAAAGCTGCCACCCTCAATTGTCATGTCGCCGGAAGACATGGTCGATGCTGCGCTCGCCGGACTCGACCAGGGTGAGTTGGAGACCATCCCGGGGTTGCAGGATGGCGATGAGTGGATCCGATTCGAGGCGGCGCGCCGCGGCCTCGCGCAGCGCTTGGGCAATTCGCGCCCGGCGCCGCGCTATCGAGTGCCAGCGCACGCATCTGCATAACTCAGGGGAGAATCAATGACGGAGCATATCAAGGAACCCGCGCAGTCCGGCGTACTGATCCTGGGTGTGGGAGCATCTCGTGGCTTGGGAGCAGCGATAGCGCGTCGATTTGCCAAGGGCGGGCATCCAGTGACAATAGCAGGCCGCAATGCGGCCAAACTGGAAGCGACCGCTGATGAGCTGAAGAAGGCCGGCGCAAACGTGTCAATTGCCGTCGGCGACGCCACCAGGGCCGAGGATGTCAAGCGCTTTGTCGCGGCAGCAGATCAGGTAGCCCCACTTCACGCCGCTGTTCACAACGCCGGCGGCAACGAGCCCGCGCCTCTTTTGAAGGTCAGCGAAGAGAGCTTCACGCGGCATTGGCGCGAGCACGCACTCGGTGCTTTTCACTTGGCCCAGGCCGCAATTCCCGTACTCCTCGAGCATGGCGGCGGGTCGCTGTTTTTCACCGGCGCCTCGGGAAGCTTGCGGGGCAAGGCGAACTTTGCGCCCTTCGCATCCGCGAAGGCAGCGCTGCGTAATCTCGCGCAAAGCATTGCACGCGAATATGGACCCCAAAACATTCATGTCGGCCACGTGATTATAGACGGCGGCATCGAGGGGGATCGTCTGCTGTCACGAGTCCCGCAGCTAATGGAGCAGCGCGGCCCAGACGGGTTGCTGCATCCGGACGCAATCGCGGAGGCCTACTGGGATCTACATCGCCAGCAACGCAGCGCCTGGACGCTGGAGCTCGATCTGCGGCCTTGGAGCGAGAATTTCTGAACGATCCTGCTCCGACAAACCAACCACATAGATGGCTACGGCTCCGACGGAATGGAATCGAGGAGATCTTTTAGCGCCTGATCAATGCTGCGCTCCGACGTGTTGATCGCAATGTCTGCTTTCGCATAGAGCGGTTCGCGGGTCGCCAAAATGCGGCGCAAATCCTGCATGGCCTCGCGATTGCCGGACATCGGGCGCATGTCTCCCTGAGCAATGACCCGTGACATGTGCTCTTCTGGAGAGGCCTGGATCCACACCGAGAAGCAGTTGGCCAGAAGGTAGCGGTAGGTTTCCGGTTCCGACACGATACTGCCGGGAGCCGCTATCACCAGTCTTTCGGCGGCGCTCTCGACCAAGGAGCGCAAGGCACCAAACTCGTATCGCCGGTAGGCTGACTGCCCCAGCATGCTGTGAATCTGGGTCGAGTCCATGCCGGATAGTTCTTCGATCCTCTGGTCTAGCTCGACGAAACGGTATTTGAGCGTCTCGCTGAGTTTTCTGCCCAAAGTGGATTTTCCGGCACCGCGAAGACCGATGAGCGCGATCCGCGACAGACGCGAGCGCTCGTTGGCGTGATGCGCAAAGCGCGCCTCCAGCCACTGCCGCGATTCCTGCAAGTCGGTTTCATTGAGCCGCGACAACAATTGCACCGCAAGATTCAAATCCGGGCGAGCCGCGTCTCCGCTGACCAGAATCTCGGACAACGGCAGCGCGAGGGCATCCGCCAGTCTGTTCATCAAGAGGATGGAAGCGTTTCCGACGCCGGATTCCAAGTCGGCCAGGAAGCGTTCCGACACGCCGGCATCGTTGGCCAGCGCTTTGCGAGACATGCCGCGGACCGCGCGCAAATTGCGGATTCTTTCCCCGATTCGGATGAGAATCGGTTCCGCGGACCGGGCGGTGGCCTTCTTCACATGAATCGCACGTACTCAATATCCAGAGGCTGCTTGTTGATCGCGCGGCTCGGCGCAGCGATCCACCCGGCGTACTTCCCGGGCTCGCGTTCTGCTTTCATGAGGGAGCTCACAAAGGCACGATCATCAATCGTCGGCAGCCAGTCACGCGCCTCTGCGGTCCACTCTTCCTTGGAGATCGGCCGACCGTCCGGGGCGATAGAAATACCAGACAACGTGCCGATTTGACGATTGAAAGCCTTGTGCGGAAGAACCAAGCGAAAATCGAGCCCCGCCTTCTCGATGATTTTATTCCAGCGCCCCACTCCGCTTTCGGAGTCGCGAATGAAGTCATCGCGCAGTACTTCATTGAGCGCGTTCAACATGGGGATCTCACGCTGCGTGAGCGTACCGTTCACGACATCAAGGATCTTATAAGAACGGTCTTTGAGCACATGATCATCCTGCCGTCGCGCTTCTTCGAATCGTCCTTTTAGACCGGAACTGTAAAAAATGGCGGCGTTCGAGGATTGATCAGCGCCGAACAGATCCAGAGTGACGCTGTAGTGGAAATTCAGATAGCGCTGTAGCGTCGGCAAGTCGATCACGCCGTGAGCGCGCACCTGCTCAGGATGCTCAACGTTATATTTTTTCATTACATCGCAGGTGCGCTCAATGACGCGCGCCACGCCCGACTCGCCCACATACATATGATGTGCTTCCTCGGTCAGCATGAAGCGGGTGGTGCGCGCAAGCGGATCAAAGCTTGACTCGGCCAGCGCAAGAAGTTGGAACTTCCCGTCCCGGTCGGTGAAGTACGTAAACATGAAAAAAGACAGCCAGTCCGGAGTGGCTTCATTGAACGCCCCTAGGATGCGCGGGTTGTCCTCTTGTCCGGAGCGGCGCTGCAGAAGGCTATCGGCTTCCTCACGTCCGTCGCGGCCAAAGAAACGGTGCAGTAGGTACACCATCGCCCAGAGGTGCCGTCCCTCCTCGACATTGATTTGGAACAAATTTCGTAGGTCATAGAGCGAAGGTGCGGTGAGGCCGAGTCGGCGTTGCTGCTCCACAGACGCAGGCTCCGTGTCGCCTTGCGTGACGATGATGCGGCGTAGGTTGGCGCGATGTTCTCCCGGTACCTCTTGCCACACCGGCTTGCCAAGTTCCTCACCGAAATGAATTTTTCGGTCCACCACTTGCGGGCTCAAGAAAATTCCCCAGCGGTAGTCAGGCATTTTAACGTAGTCGAAATGCGCCCAGCCCGAAGGATGCGCGCTCGTGGCGGTGCGCAGATATATGTTGTGGGCCATGGCGCCGATCGGCCCCATTTCGCTCCACCAGCTTAAGAAATTGGGCTGCCACTGCTCGAGCGCACGCTGCAGAACCCGGTCGGAGGCGAGATTGACGTTATTGGGAATGGCCTGTGTGTAATCGATAGCGGGCATGAGGAATCTCCTGCGGAAAGACAATCGAAATTAGGCGCGATCAAAATTGAACAATGCCTTTTCGCCTTTGCCGTACGTCTTCAGCGCACCGCGGTCGCCCACGGCGTTCGGGCGGATGAAAATCCAGTTCTGCCAGGCCGACAGCCGGCCGAAAATGCGGGATTCCATGGTCTCACTGGGGCCAAAACGCAAATTGGCCTCGAGTCCTGTGAGTGCGTCCGGCGAGAGACTGGCGCGCTCTTCGATCGCAATTCTGATCTCATCCTCCCAGTCGATATCATCGGGCGCTGCGGTCACCAGCCCGAGCGCTACCGCGGCCGCGGGTGCTACCGCCGAACCCAGCGTGTCGCGCACGGCATCGAGAGCCGAACGTTCGTCGTAAAATCGCTGAGCGAGCCGCGACTTACCGTTGACCATCGGATAGTCGCCGAAGTTTAAGGCCGAGACCTGCAAGGATGGCGCCGCAGCCGGGAGCGCTTGCATGTAGCTCCGATCGGCGGCCAGCGCCAACTCGAGCAAGGTTCCAGCGAAACACGACCCCTCCTCGATCAGCGCAAAGATCGAGCGCGAGGACACATCCAGGCGTGCCAGACAGCGACGCAGAACGCCCAAGACCTCCCGCACGAACCAGTGGTTGCGATGCGCGGACAGCGCCGCGTCGCACTCCAGCACGAGACTTGCATTGCCCGCAGTGCGCAGCACCCACGTGCCGATGTCTAGTTCGTTGGTGCGCAGGCTCAATATGGCATCGTCCAACTCACGGGCCATCTCTAGCGGCCACCAATGTGCACCCGCGACCAGGATGTCCTCGATATTCGCGGCTTGCGCGGTGAGCGGGGCGCGGATGCTGAATTCCGCCACGCGCCGCGCGCGATTGATCTTCACCGAAACATGTTTGTAATCGAGCGAATCGGCCTCGCGGTGGCATTGCAGCGGCGGCAGAAACACACCCGTGGCGTCTGCCGGACGGTCGCTGTGCGCGGCCAGTTCCAATGCGCGCCGCTCGATGGATTCGGCGAAAACGGCGGGTCGCACAACCGCATCGACCAAGCGCCAGTCCTTGGCGCGTTGTCCGCGAACGCCCTCGACCGTGGTGCAGAAAATATCCGCCAGATCGTGCCGCACTTTGCGCTTATCGGTGAGGCGAGTGAGACCGCCGGTCCCAGGCAGCACGCCGAGCAGCGGCACTTCCGGCAAGGAGACGGCGGAGGAGCGGTCGTCGATCAGGAAAATCTCATCGCACGCCAGCGCAAGTTCATAGCCGCCGCCCGCGCATGCGCCGTTGATGGCCGCCAAGAATTTCAGCCCTGAATGGCGGCTGGAGTCCTCGATGCCGTTGCGCGTTTCGTTGGTAAACTTGCAGAAGTTCACTTTCCATGTGTGGCTCGAGACACCGAGCATAAAAATATTCGCGCCCGAACAAAATACGCGATCCTTGCTACTGCGTAAGACTACGGTCCGCACTTCCGGATGCTCGAAGCGGATGCGTTGCAGGGCATCGTTTAGCTCGATGTCGACGCCGAGGTCATAAGAATTGAGTTTCAATTTATAGCCGGGACGGATGCCAGCATCTTCAGCCACGTCCATGGACAGGGTCGCCACGGGGCCTGAGAAGGTGAGCTTCCAGTGACGGTAGCGATCCGGGTGCGTTTCGTAATTTACTGTGGTCGATTCGGTGCGATCGATGGTTGCCGCTAAATTCATGCTGGAAATCCTCGTGAAGAGACGCCGACGAAGGCTCCCGGTAGGCACGCTTGTACAGGTCAGCGGCATGCAATATACTGCATCAAATGAGGCCTGGACAAGGCGGCGCATGATATTTAATGCGATATATCTCACTCTCGTTGCGAGAGATTAGAGCCGGGAGAGCTCATGCCTTGTATTGATTCGCGCGGCGCGCAAGCGTGAGTAATGCCACCGCGCCTCGGGCGGTCCCGGAAGCCTTCAATTTCGCACGCCATCTTCAGGAAGAGAACGCGGCACGCGGTGGCAAACTCGCATACCTCGATGATCGCGAAGAGCTAACGTTTCAGGAGCTCGCCCTCCGCGTCCGAAAGTTCGCCGATGCGCTGATCAAACTGGGGCTGCGCCGCGAAGAGCGCGTGCTGTTGATCGCCCCCGATACCAACGATTGGCCGGTCGCCTTCCTGGGTGCTATTTACGCCGGTATCGTCCCCGTCCCCATCAACACGCTCTGCAGCGTTCAAGATCTGAGCTATGTTATCGGACATAGCGGGGCACGGGCGGCAGTAGTGGCGCAGTCGCTGCTGCCTGGATTTCGGCAGGCCCGCTCGCAGCTGCCCGCAGATGACTGCCGCCAGGTGATCGTCACCGGCGCCGCTGCCAAGCTCGATGCGGGCGAAACTGGATTTACGCAGCTGGTAAGTGCTGGAGACCCGACTTATACAGGTGCTGCCACGCATCGCGATGCCATCGCGTTTTGGCTTTATACCTCCGGTTCAACCGGACGCCCTAAGGCAGTGGTGCACTCGCATGCCAATCTTTACTGGACGGCGGAGCTGTATGCCACGCGCACCGCCGGCATTTGCGAAGCCGACATTATTTTTTCTGCGGCTAAGCTGTTTTTTGCCTACGGCCTCGGCAATGCGCTCACCTTTCCTTTGAGCGTCGGCGCATCGACCATTCTCATGAGCGAGCGCGTCACGCCGGAGAGCGTGTTCTTGCGCCTACGGCAGAAGCGCCCGAGCATTTTCTGCGGCACGCCCGCGCTGTATGCCGGCATGCTGGCCTCGCTGCAGACACCGGCTCCAGGAGACATGAATCTTCGATTGTGCGTCTCCGCCGGTGAAGCGTTGCCGCGAGATCTTGGCGAACGCTTCTCGCGCGCCTTCGGCTGCGACATCATCGATGGTTTGGGCACCTCGGAGATGCTGCACATTTTCATTTCCAACCGACCGGATGATTTGCGCTATGGCACAACGGGCAAACCCGTGGAGGGCTATACAGTCGAACTGCGCGATGAACAGGGCGCCGCAGTTCGGGACGGCGACATTGGCGATCTGTGGGTCAGCGGTCCATCCGCCGGGCTTTTCTACTGGAATGCGCGCGAAAAAACTCAAAACACCTTCCACGGCCCGTGGCTAAAGACGGGCGATAAATACCGCCGGGCTGATGGCTACTACACCTACGCCGGCCGCAATGACGACATGCTGAAAATCAGCGGTCAGTATGTGTCGCCGTTCGAAGTCGAGTCCACATTGCAGGAACATGCGTCGGTGCTCGAGTGCGCTGTTGTAGGTGTGCCTGATCCTCAAGGGCTGACCAAGTGCAGAGCTTACGTCGTGCTCCGGGGGACGGCGGCGCCCACAGAGAACCTGGTGACGGAACTGCAAACATTTGTAAAGCAGCGTCTCGCACCCCATAAGCGGCCGCACTTCATCGAGTTCTTGCCTGACTTGCCGAAGACCGCCACGGGAAAGATTCAGCGCTACAAGTTGCGCGAAGCCGCGGCGCGTTGATCATGTCCGAATTCGTTCGCATCGAATGCCTCGGGCGGGACATGAACATCGAATACGATTGGATCGCGCCTCACAACTCAGGACTGCTGCTGGTATTTCTGCACGAAGGATTGGGATCCTTGGCGATGTGGCGCGGCTTTCCGAAAGCACTATGCGAGGCCTTGGGTTGCCGCGGCTTGGTGTATTCGCGCCCCGGCTACGGCCGATCATCCTCACTCTGGCCCGACAGACAGTGGCCCGTCGATTTCATGCACTTTGAGGGTCGCGAAATTTTGCCGCGAGTACTCGCTGCCTTGGACGTCGATACAGCAACCGATCCGCCAGTGCTCGTCGGTCACAGCGATGGTGCTTCAATTGCGTTGATCTGCGCCAGCACGCATCCTCAGCAGGTGTCCGGCATCGTCGCAATGGCGCCGCACGTCATGGTAGAAGCCGTGACGGCCAAGAGCATCGCTAGCATCCGAGACGAGTTCCTATGCGGCGATCTCCCGGGCCGCCTGGGGAAGTATCACAGCGATGTGCAGAGCGTTTTTTGGGGCTGGGCGACGGTGTGGCTGCGGCCGCAGTTCCTGAACTGGGACATTCGCCCGCTGCTTAGCTCGATCAAATGTCCCATGCTGCTGATTCAGGGGTTTGACGATCAATATGGGTCGATGGCACAGATCGACGGTATCCTGGCGGCGCTTCCGATGACCTCGGCTTTGAAACTCAGCCACTGTGCTCACTCGCCGCATATCGATCAAGCTGCTGCCGTCACCGCGGCGATTGGTCGTTTTCTGTTGGCGATACGACCTGGCATCCAATGAGCATCGAAGGCGGAGTCTCAACATGGCAATACTGAAACGAGCTACTCCGCAGCAACTCAATGCGCTCAGTGAAAACTCCGCAGCGCAGAATTGCGGCATTCAATTCACCGCAGTCGGCGACGATTGGGTCGAGGCGGTCATGCCGATAAACGAAGGTACTCGAGGACCAACTGAGACTTTGGCCCTCGGCTCGTTGGCGATTTTGGCAGAAACTGTTGGCAGCGTGGCCGCGAGCCTAGCCATCGACTCCGCACGTGACATATGCCTCGGACAATCCTTGCAGGTCTACCATGTGGAACCGGTGCATCACGGGCCCGTGCGCGCGCGGGCCACTCCTATGTCGATTGGCGAACGGAATCATATATGGGACATCCAGGTTTACGACCCGGTCGGAACCCTCGTGTCCGCAGCAAAACTGACCATGGTCGTCCTGCCGAAGGAGCACTTGGCGGCCGTCGCATCGCGCTCGAGGTAACGATTGCGTTTTGTCCGAGACGATCCTTTCGAATCATGGCTGCGCTGCGCTAAAGCACCGTCGCCTCAAGGGGAGCGATGAGCAAATTGAGGGTCGAGACAGGCCACGTGCGGAGCGAAGTAGCTCTCGACGGGTCCATTTTGCTGACCAACACGACGGCGCTTGGGTCGTACGCCGCCAACGTCGCCAAACCCATACTGGAGTGGGCCAAAGTTGATGCCGCTCGAGTCGCAATTGCGGATCGACACGGCGCCGATGGAAGCTGGCGCCGACTCACGTATGGCGAACTGGAAATTCAGTCGGCCTCGATCGGGCAGGCTTTGCTCGAAAGAGGTTTGGGTCCTCGGCGACCCTTGATGCTGGTGTCTGATAATCGGATTGAGGGGGCGCTGACCATGATTGCCTGTCTGCGTGCGGGCATTCCAATAGCGCCGATTACCCCCGCTTACTCGAGTGGCGAGGGGGATCGGCGACGATTGGCGCAGATTCTCGAATCACTCAATCCCACCTTGATCGTAGTCGACAAGCCGCTTCGGCATTGGGCAGCATTTCGCGTCTGCAGCCGCGCGATCCCGCCCATGGCCGCATTCGAATCGCACCCGGACTTTCTGGAATTTGATCATTTCCGCAATGCTTCACCGGGCCCGGAGCTACGGGCGGCGGAGGCGATGGTCGAACCTTCCACGGTCGCAAAAATATTATTCACTTCCGGATCTACAGGGGCTCCCAAGGGCGCGATTAACTCGCATCGGATGCTGGCCTCGAATGTCCGGGCCATTCGTCAGATGTGGCCGTTTCTCGAGATAGAACCACCAGTTGTCGTCGACTGGCTCCCGTGGAACCACACTTTCGGTGGCAACTACGTATTTAATTCCGTTTTGAGTACTGGGGGAACCTTGTACATCGACAACGGCAAACCTCTTCCAGGATTAATCGCCACGAGCGTCAGGAACAATGCTGAAGTCCGTCCGACGATACATTTCAACGCTCCAAGAGGATTGGATATGGTGGCGCGGGTTCTGCGCGAGGACGCAGAATTGGCGACGCACTTTTTTGAGCGTCTGGGGCTCATCTTCTTTGCCAGCGCCGGACTCGCACCCAGCGTACGAGAAACATGGAGTGCTTTAATCGAGAAATACGCCCGCAGGCCAGTGCGATTCGTTTCCGCTTGGGGAACCACGGAGACCGCTCCCTTGGCGACAGCGCTTAACTTCGACCCGCACGAAATCAACAATATCGGAATTCCCATTCCTGGAACTGCGATAAAGCTGGCGCGCATCAATGACCGGTACGAGATTCGCGTGCAGGGCCCAAATGTATCGCCCGGCTACTTGGGCGGAGCCGAGATATCGTGCTCACTCGATGAGCAGGGCTTCTTCTGCAGTGGTGACATTGGGCGTTTGGCGGACGAACAGAATCCTTCAGCCGGAATTCTAATCGAGGGCCGAATTGCGGAAGATTTCAAGCTCGATTCCGGAACGTGGGTCAATGTGAGCGGTTTAAGAACACAGCTTCTGGAGGCCATGGGACCGATCGCGCGCGACGTTGTGCTTTCGGGCGAAAATCGCCACGCCCTCGCGGCGCTGGTGTTTCTGGATTGCGGTCAGTGCAAGAAAGTGTTGGGCGTCGATGGCGATACCGCTTCCTTGGCCGCTGATCCTAGAATAGTCGATGCGCTGTCGGCGTCTGTCGCCAAGCACAATGACGCAAACCGACGGGGTAGCCGGCGCATTTCCAAAGTCCATATCATGCGGCGAGATCTCGATTCGTCCGCCGGCGAGGTCACCGAGAAAGGCACGGTGAATCAACGGGCGGTTCTTAAAAGAGAAGTCGCGTTATGCGATATTTTGCATTGCGGGGCGACTCCAAGTCAGCTATCTAGCAACGCATGATTATCGTCCGGTCTGCGCCAAAGCCGGCGGGCAAGTGCGCAGTGAAGCTGTGCTATGGTCCAAAAGGGTGATTGGTTCATTCGGGACTGGAGATGCAGGGATGAAGACTCGTGCGCGAAAACGCACCGCCGCGCTGCCCGCCGATAAGGGGCTAACGGAACAAAAAGTCGTTGCAGCAGCTTTGCGGCAAATCGATACCGTGGGCTTGTCGAATTTCAGCCTGCGCGATGTCGCCCGCGCCCTCCACGTCTATCCCACCGCTGTCTATTGGTACGTCAAGGGTAAGGACGATCTCTTGGGTCGAGTCGTCGCCTACGCCAGCCGTGACGTAGCACCGCCCGCAGTGAACACAGACTGGAAAGCGTGGTTGCGGGAAATGTTCAATCGCTATCGGCGCGCGATTCAGCAACATCCGAATATAGCACCGCTAATTGGCACGCAACTGCGGGCCAACGGCGGCATCCGCGCCGATCTTATCGAACGTGTTCTGTCGACGCTGGTCAGGGCAGGCTTTGCCGAGGATCAGTTAGTGGATGCCTACAATGTCGTGATAGGCGCACTCATTGGGTTCATTAGCCAAGAACTCGCAGCGATGCCCTCCGAGAACCCAGAGAAATGGGCTGAGGCCCACCGTAAGCGCATATCAAACCTCGATGTGATAGAAAATCCGACCCTGGCGCGCTATCTGCCCAAGCTCGCCAATCGCGCCTTCATCATGCGCTGGACAAACGGTACGCGCGTGCCCTTGGATTCGAGCTTCGACATGTTTGTCGATGTGATCATTCTGGGCCTCGAGCAGAAGCTCAAAGCCCGGCGCAAATAGACCCTGGAATGAGGTGTACAAGGGTTTATTGTCTTCTGTACAATGATTAGTCGCTCTGGCTGATTGAACTCGCAGGTACACCGACCGATGAGCCGCGTCTTTGGCCGAGATACTCGAATTGAGTTTCCTGTCGCTGTCCGCGGGGAGGGCCTATTCCTTTATGACTCCACCGGCAAACGTTATTTGGATGCCTCCGGCGGCGCGGCGGTCAGTTGCTTGGGACATGGCCATCCTGCGGTGCGTGAGGCGATCAAACAGCAGGTTGATCGCCTCGGTTATGCGCACACCGGTTACTTTACCAACGAGCCTCAAGAGGCGCTCGCCGATGAACTGATTGCCCACGCGCCGCCTGGCTTGACCCGCGCCTTCTTCGTGACCGGCGGTTCAGAAGCCACCGAGGCGGCATTGAAGCTCGCGCGGCAATACCATGTGGAATGCGGAAGGCCGCAGCGAACGCGATTCATTTCGCGCAAATTCAGCTATCACGGCAATACGCTTGGGGCGCTGGCGGTGAGCGGCCACACTGCGCGACGCTCGACCTATCTGCCCATGCTGCAAAAGGTGATGCAAATTTCTCCCTGCTTCCCCTACCGCGGCAGACGGGCGAATGAAACCGAGGCGACCTACGGAGAGCGGGTCGCCAATGAATTGGAGGCGGCCATCCTGCAGGAGGGTGCGGAGACCATCGCGGCCTTCATCGCGGAGCCGGTCGTTGGCGCAACTCTCGGCGCGGTCCCCGCGGTAAGCGGCTATTTTAAGTGCATTCGTCAGATCTGCGATCGCCACGGTGTTCTGCTGATTCTCGATGAAGTGATGTGCGGCATGGGACGCACCGGCACGTTGCACGCGTGTGAGCAGGAGGGAGTCGCGCCGGATCTGCTGCTACTGGCAAAAGGCTTGGGTGCGGGATATCAGCCTATCGGTGCCATGCTAGTGGCCGAGAAGATCTACGAAGCCATTGCGAAGGGCAGCGGCGCCTTTAATCACGGCCATACGTACATGGGTCACGCGGTCGGCTGCGCGGCGGCGTTGGCCGTGCAAGAAGTCATTAGGCAGGACGATCTTCTCAGCAACGTGCAACGCCAGGGGCGTACGCTGCAGAATCTGCTGCACGAACGCTTCCAGGGTCATCCTCACATCGGTGACATCCGCGGTCGTGGCCTACTGCTCGCCATCGAATTGGTCGAGGATCGGGCCACCAAGCAGCCCTTTGCAGCAGGCTTGAAACTCCACAGTCGCATAAAGCAGCAGGCCATGGCGCAGGGTCTGATCTGCTATCCCGGCGGTGGCACCGTCGATGGCGAATCCGGCGACCACGTGCTCATCGCCCCACCCTTCAACGTCGCACACTCGCAACTGGAGCAGATCGTCTTAAGCCTTGGCGACGCTGTCGAGGCGGCGCTTCAGGGTCTTCCTACCGCCTACGACCATACTAACGATGATTCTCGAGCGCCTCCGCAGCGGTATTGATCGCTTGCGCGATGTTGCTTAGTGTTTGCGCGACCTTGGGTATCTGGTCGGCCGCCTCCTGCCAACGCTTATCCAGAATTGCATCCCCCAGTGCGGGCAGCGGAACGGTGTCCCACAATCGCCCCGGCGAATAGACTTCGTTCTGGTAGTACGGACGACCGGGAAGTCCTTGTTCGCGCAGGAAGGCGCGTTCGGTTCTCAAAAGACTTTCGTTAACCTTCGCGAGCGCTCTGCCGTTCAAGTCACTAACGGGCTGAGTGCCTCTCACGCGTGAGAAATGCTCCGCGCTGCGATCGATTGCGGCAACGGCGCTTTCAATAGACGACAAATCGAGCGCGGGGTGCTGAGTCCGATCAACTTCATAAAGGCGCTTCAGAGCCACAAATTCCCGCGTGATCGCGCTGGCGGTGCCTTGAAAATCAAAGGGCAGCAGGGTCGAGTCTGCAAAACGCAAAACCGCCGTACCAATGAGTTGTGCGGTCGCGCGGCCGTAGAGAAATCCGGGATCATTAAACCGCGTGTACCAGGCGTAGTTGTCGTAACTCGAATGATAGGCGCCGCCAAAGCCGGCGCCGCTGAAATCAAGATTGACCGTCGGGATACCACTTCGAGCGACAAACGCATGATGATCCGAGCCATATCCCGGCGGCCCGACGCTTAAGTGCTCACCCTTCGGAATATTCTCCTCTGCCCGCTCAAGACTCGACTGCCCCGTCACGGGATCCTTCACATCGGCGGCTACACCGCGCAGAAAGCTCTCCAGACTCGGCGAGCCACTCATGTCGACAAGACCAACCATGGTCACATCGCTATTTAAGTACAGGACGCCTTTTTGTTGCAGTTCCTTGAAGTGCGCCTCCATCCATTCCGTCGATCCGATGGTTCCTTGCTCCTCCCCATCCCAGGAGGCGTAAATAATGGTGCGCTTCGGCCGCCATCCCGCCTTGTGCATGAGTCCCAATACCCGCGCTTCCTCGAGCAATGCGGAGTGTCCTGAATGAGGGTCCTGCGCACCGTACACCCAGCCATCGTGATGATTGCCGCGGATCACCCACTCGTTCGGATAAGTCGAGCCCGCAAGCCGCGCGATGACATCGAAGAACTCGACCGAATCCCATTTGAATGCGACACGTAAATGCACTTGAGCCGGTCCGGGGCCTATTCGATAGGTAATCGGCAGCGCACCTCGCCAACTCTCCGGCGCCGTGGGCCCTCCCATCGCACGCAACAGGGGTTCCGCATCGCCATAAGATAGAGGCAGGCTCGGAATCCGTGCGAGCGATTCGGCCTTCGAGACCGCAAGCCTTTGGGCATCCGCGGTGGCACCCACAAAAGGTGTCAGTGGATCTCCCGGATATTTTCCGTTGAGCACACTGCCGCGCTGCACGGCATCTGCGCTTCGCCACGGTCCCGACGGATAAGTGGGACCCTGAAAATAGCCGTCCTCGTGTGGGTCTGAATAGATCAACGCGCCGAGCGCGCCGTGTTCGGCCGCTAATTCGACCTTGCCACCCCGCCACAGTTTTCCATAGCGAATAATGACGATCGCGCCCTTGACCGAGACTCCCATGTGTTCGAGCTGCGCGTAGTCCTCTCGAAGCCCAAAGTTGACGTAGACCAACGGCGCCGTGATGTCCCCGTCCGGACCATAAATAAAATACGGTTCGAGATGTTCCGATTGCTGCGCCGAGTAGGGGTCGCCGTCAACGATCGGCTCATGCAGCTTTGCGAGATAGTGAGTTGGCAGCACAAGTTCAACTTCCCTGATCGTCGGACGCGGGAAGGGGACCGAAAATGTCTCGATCTTCGCCTCCCAGCCCCATTCGCGAAATTTATTAAGAATCCACTCTGCGTTTCGTTTCGCAAACGGTGAGCCCGGGAAATTCGGATGCTGGGTCAATTCCTTGATGTAGCTGCCAATATTTTCGGCTGAAATTTGTCGCTGAAATTCCTGCTCAGTCTGGGCTTCCTGAACCGGCACGACTCCATTGACCCCCGCCGCGTGCGCTACCACAGCGAGGCATCCCATCGACATCGCCAGGAGCTTCTTCATGGGACATCTACCTCGGATCTTTGGAGTAGGGAGGCGCAACATTGCCGCGGTCAATTCAGCCATTGGAGGGACGAATTGACGAGAATAACTTCTCCCTGTACGGCGTACAAGCGATCCTTGTCTTTAAGTCAGCAATCATAGGGATCCGACACCGTTCGCTGAACCGAACGTTTCTGTCAGGCGGCGACCGTCGGCTATCGCGACCTCAAAACGTGTCCACTAGCGGCTCGGTTCTCAGTGAGAGTCCGCCGTAACGCGCCACACTGTATTTCCCACATCGTCCGCAATCAGCAACGCACCGTCCTGATCCTGGGTAAGTCCAACCGGCGCGCCGAACAGTTTTTTCTCGTCGGCAGAATAGAATCCAGAAACGACAGTCTCCGGTTTCCCGACCGGCTTGCCCTGCTGGAACGCGACGTGCACCACTTCGTAACCGCTCAAGGGCGAGCGGTCCCAGCTGCCGTGCTCACTGATAAACGCGCCTCCCTGGTACTTCTCCGGCAGGGCATTCTTTGCGGAGAACCACAACCCGAGCGGGGCAACATGCGAGCCGATCGCGTAATCCGGCACGATCGCCTTCGCGACGAGATCCGGTCGCTGCGGTTCAACCCGGCGGTCGACGATCTGCCCGAAGTAGCTATACGGCCATCCATAGAATCCGCCCTCTTGTACGGCGGTCAGGTAATCCGGCACCAGGTCCGCTCCGATTTCGTCTCGTTCGTTGGCGATGGCCCAGAGCTTGCCGCTTTGCGGCTCCCATTGCAGGCCGGTCGGATTGCGGATGCCCGATGCGTAGATTCGGCTACCGCGAGTGGCAACATCCACCTCCAGTACCACCGCACGCCGGTATTCCACCTCTAATCCGTTCTCGCTGACGTTGCTGTTGGAGCCGACCCCCACATACAGCTTACTGCCGTCGAGGCTCGCTAATAGGGCTTTGGTCCAGTGATGGTTGACGGCCCCCGGCAGGTCCGCAAACTCAACGCCCGGCGCAGTGATCTCCGTGTCTCCCGAGTGGTACGGAAACTTCAGGATGGCATCGGTGTTCGCGACATAGAGGGATTCGCCGATCAGCTGCATGCCGAACGGCGAGTGCAAATGTTCGATGAACACATGCTTCTCCCATTCGCCGGCCGCGGTGTCTTTCTTGCGCAGCAGGGTGATCCGGTTGCCGCCTTTGCCGCCCTTTCCGGACCGATTCTTCACCTGGGTGGCAATCAGTTGCTTCGGCGTCGTCACAGGCTCGGTGCCGGGCCCATTGGATTCCGCGACCAGCACATCGCCATTGGGCAGGACGTAGACCTGGCGCGGATGCATCAATCCGCTTGCTATCTTTCCGATCTTGAGGCCGGGCGCAACCTTGGGGGATTGTCCCTGCGCCCAGCCGACGCCAACGGGAACCTGCATCGGCGGCAGCAAGAAGTCGTGCGCCTTTGGCAGTGGCGGCGCGTTACCGGATTGCTGTGCGGGCTCGAGCGATGCTTTCTCACTGCATGCGCTTAAGGTCACCGCCAGTGCAATTGCCAATGCGCCCCGCACAACGTTCTTACTCATTGACGTACCCTCCCCGGCCTGCGCGCTCCACGGCAACGACGATGTTG
>Ga0302325_10014825_pt1 | contig 16579 bp, 14 predicted proteins | sample Palsa_T0_2_FD_201948 | JGI IMG/M metagenome (GOLD analysis project Ga0302325, IMG submission 201948) | Peat permafrost microbial communities from Stordalen Mire near Abisko, Sweden - Palsa_T0_2 | ecosystem: Environmental > Terrestrial > Soil > Palsa > Peat permafrost | place: Sweden: Abisko... | reverse complement strand
GTCGGCGTGGGCCAGTGCTTTCGCGAGCGGAACCGGTCCTGCCGGGTGGTCGCCGTCGAGCCGAACGAGTCGTGCATGCTGATGTGCGGCGAAGTCGGCCGGCACCTGATCGAGGGCATCTCTGACGGCTTCGTCCCCGGCATCTTCGCCAGGCACCGGCACATCATCGACGAGATAGTCACGGTGGACAGCGACGCGGCGATCAGCGAGATGCGCCGCCTGCCCCGCGACTTTGGGCTGTTCGTGGGCCCGAGCTCCGGCGCGCATCTCGTCGCTGCCCGTGAGCTCCGAGCACGGTACCCGGACCTCCGGCACGTCGTCACGTTCTTCTGCGACGAGGGAGAGAAGTACATCAACGACTACTTCCTCGGCACCTGATCGGGCGCCAGAGGTCAGCACTGGCGCCCGCAGGCGCGGTACCCGGCGTCCTGGGAGGCGTTCCCGCCAGCAACCACGGCCTGGGCACAGCCCCTTACCGGACTTCCGAAGATCATGAGCACATTATCGAGGAAAAGCGGCGGTTGAGGTCGTCCTTGATCCGGCGGATGATCTCCTGGCCGGAGGTGTGACGCGTGAAGGCCCAGCAGCGCACTGGGATCCCGTCTCGGGTGACCGCCATGCCGATCACCACCTGCGGCAGGTCATCCCGGTGGTCCCTGGAGTGCCCGGGCACCCGCGCGGCGTTCTCCTCCGGCACGCTCACCTCGTCATCTGCGGCCTCTTCGGCCAGCTCGGCGAGCTCATCAGCGACGCCGCACTCCCAGTAGGCGGAGGTCGTATCCACGAAGACGATGTCCAGGCCGGGGTTGAGCAGGTGGGCGACCGAGGAGAAGATCTGGGAGGCGATCCCGCCCAGCGCGTCCAGCAGGAAGTCCATCGCCGCGTAGGCGGCATCCTCGCTGAACCCGCACATCCTTCGATTGCGACCCGCTCGGCCACCCATTGGCGGCCAGCTTGGAGCCGGGTTCCAGCGCCCGCTGCGCCACCAGCGCGAAGATCACCCGCTCGGTGGTCTCCCCGTCCAGCCGCCGGCCCGCTGCGGCCTTCCGGATCGCCGTGCCGATCTCCAGGCGTTCCCACAGCCGCCCCAGCACCCACGCCCCGCCCAGCCGCCGCGAGTCGATCACCTCCACCTCGGCGCCGGCCGCCGGGACCGCCTGCTCCGGGTCCAGGAACCGGGAGATCGAGGCGACCAGCCGGCCAGTGCCTGCCGGTCGACCCTTGTCGGAGCGGCTGAAGTTGTGGATCACCTTGGCATCGTCGCCCTCGCGGCGCTGGCCGCCACGCTGGCGCCGGCTGCCCGGGCGGCGGCGGGCGGAGCGGCCGCTGGCCTGTCCATCTCGGGCGTCGCCGTGGGGGCACTGGGCATGCGCCTCACGGCGCCCAGGACCGGGGCGACCGCGGCCGGGGGCTGCTGCGATGCCAGCATTGCCTCGGGGAATTCTTCTCGGCAGCGGCGGTCCGGCCGGTCATTGAGCGCGGGCACGCCAATCGTCGCACACACCACGCCGAGCTCGAAGGGGGAGAAGCCGTTCAGCATGACGGCGCCCGCGTCCGCTGACATCCGCAGCTCCATGTACCTGCGGCTGGCTCGATGGCACTCGGCGAGCATGTCGGCGATACCGCCGTGCCGACCGCGGAGCCGCCATGCGGCTGGCGAGCCGGTCACCGCTCGAACTCGCCGTAGGGGGGTGCCGCTCACGTTGTACGGGCCGGGCGTCACCGGGCGGGCGCTCGGCTTCCTGATACCCAGGCGTTCGGCCATCTGGGGATCGGTGACGCTCTCCGCCGACGCGATTGTGCCGTTGGGTTACCAGGGGGCAACCGGTGGCCCTTCGGCGTATGCCGTGGCGACGGGCTCGTAGGTGATCTCCCCGTTCTGGACGTTGAGTCCTCGTCCGAAGCCGGGATCGTCCGCTAGTGCCGCGTCGATGCCCTGTTCGGCGAGGCGGCGGACGTAGGGCATCGTGGCGTTCGTTAGCGCTCTGGTCGAGGTGACCGGGACCGCGCCGGGCATGTTAGCGACGCAGTAGTGAAGGATGCCCTCGACTTCGAACACGGGGTCGGTATGCGTGGTGGGGTGCGAGGTTTCGAAGCAGCCGCCCTGGTCGATGGCCACGTCGACAATCACCGAGCGGGGCTTCATCCAGCTCAGCATCTCGCGGGTGACCAGCCGGGGGGCGAGTGCACCGGGCACGAGCACGGCACCGATGACGACGTCGGCTTCCTGCAGCGCCTCCTCCAGGACGATGGCGTCTGACATGAGGATTCGGGCCCGGGATCCGAAGTACTGGTCGAGTTCGTGAAGGCGGTCAAGGGAACGTTCGAGGATCGTCACTTCGGCCTCAAGACCCAGGGCAATCCGCGCGGCCTCGGTGCCGACGACTCCGCCGCCGATAACGACTACGCGGGCCGGTGCCACCCCGGTGACGCCGCCGATGAGCAGCCCGGGGCCGCCCAGCGGGCCCTGCAGGAAGTAGGCGCCGGCCTGGGCGGCGAGACGCCCGGCGATCTCGCTCATCGGCGCGAGCAGTGGCAGGTGACCGCCGTTCTTCTCTACGGTTTCGTAGGCGATCCCGGTCGCCTTCGACGTCAGCAACGCCTCGGTGAGCGGCCGGTTGGGTGCCAGGTGCAGGTAGGTGAACAGGGTGAGGTCGGCGTGCAGCAGCGGGTATTCGGCCTCGACCGGCTCCTTGACCTTGAGCAGCAGCTCGCTGTCCCTCCATACCTCCTCAGCGCCCAGGATCCTCGCCCCGATCGAGCTGTAGACGTCGTCGGGGCAGCCGGATCCGGCGCCGGCGTTCGCTTCGACGAGCACGTCATGGCCGAGTGTCACCAGCTCCCGTGCGCCGGCCGGGGTGAGCGCCACCCGCCGCTCCGCGGGCTTGATCTCCTTGACTACGCCAATCCGCATTTTGTCCGCCTCCATAGGTCGCGGTTGTCTGTTTCGCTGCGGTGCGCTCAGATCGTCGGCTCGGTGCCGGGGTTGACGGCCGACGCGTGCAGGTACGTGCCTTCCGGGGCCAGCGGTGGAGCGGCGGGAAGATGCTGGGAGCGCGAGGCGATATAGGCGACCAGCATGATCGCGGCCCAGACCGGCGCGGCGTACAGGGCGATCCTGGTGTCCTTGCTGAACCCCAGCAGGACCAGCACGAGCGTCAGGAAGGCCAGCACAAACCAGTTGGTGACCGGGGCTCCGGGGAGCCGGTACCCGCTCGGGGGCAGCCGCCCGTTGTTGACGTAGCGCCGGTAGCCCAGGTGCGCGAACACGGTCATCCCCCAGACGAACAGGCCGCAGACCGTGGCGACGCTTGTGATGTAGACGAACGCCTGCGCGGGAATCAAGTAGTTGATGACCACCCCGAGCAGCATGACCGTGAAGGACACCGTCATACCCAGCGCCGGGACCTTCTGCCGGCTCACCTTTCGCAGCGGGGCGGGGGCCTGCCGGTAGCCGGCGAGGGTGTAGAGCATCCGTCCGGTGCTGAAGATGCCACTGTTGCAGGAGGACAGCGCTGCGGTCAGCACCACAAAGTTCACGATGCCGGCCGCAGCAGGGATGCCGACCTTGGCGAAGACCAGGACGAACGGGCTGGTCTTGACGCTCAGCTGGTCCCAGGCGACGAGTGACATGATGACCGCCAGCGCCCCGATGTAAAACAGCAGGATCCGATAGATCACTTTGTTGATCGCCGATGGGATCGTTTTCTCCGGGTTCTGCGCCTCACCCGCCGTCACGCCGAGCAACTCCACGCCGAGGAAAGCGAACATCACGATCTGCAACGCCAGGAACGGCCCGTCCAGGCCCTTGGGGAAAAACCCGCCGTGTGACCACAGATTCGTAAACGATGCGCCCTTTCTCAACCCGAAGATGATGATCGCCAGGCCAAGAAGGATCATCGCGATGATCGTGACCACCTTGATCATCGCGAACCAGAACTCGAACTCGCCGAACAGCCCGACCGCGATCAGATTCACACCGAACAGCACCACCAGGGCGATCAGCGCCGGGAGCCACTGCGGCACGCTGGGAAACCAGAACTGGACGTAGATACCGACCGCGGTGATCTCCGCCATGGCGATCACCACCCACATCAGCCAGTACGTCCAGGCCGTGACGAAACCCGCCCAGGGACCGACGAACTCCTCCGCATACGTGGCGAACGCGCCCGACACCGGCCGGTAAAGCAACAGCTCACCCAGCGCGCGCATGATCAGGAAGATCACCACGCCGGCCACCGCATACGACAGTAGTAACGACGGGCCGGCTTTCTGGATCGCCGCCCCCGAACCGAGGAACAGGCCCACCCCGATCGCCCCGCCGATGGCGATCATCTGGATGTGCCGCTCTTTCAGGCCTCGGTGCAACTCCTCGGCCCCGACCGTCCCTGCAGCCTCGACAGGCTGAACAGGCCCCTCATTCGGCTGAACCGCCACCGGGCACCTCCGGCCGGACCGAAAAGCCGCAAATCACCGCACGAATCCACTAGCGACCGTATCCCGGTGCATGGCAAGTAATCAACACCGAGTCGGCCCGACACGCGGGAGCAGCGGGCAAGGCCATCCACCTCACAGCGGGGGAGGCGGGGCGCGATGGAACGCAAGCAGGGCCCGTGGGGCAGGGCGGGCGTCGCGGCAACGCTGGCGACCGGCGCCGGGTCTTTACGGGCAGGCCGTGGACGTACGAGGACGGCGACAGCGATTCTGGCAGTGGTTCCGACGAGGACAATCTGCTGCTGCTCAAGCACGCCGACGGCTCGGCGGTGACCGTCCTCGCCCAGGACGGCGACTACGAGGGCCTGCATATGCAGCTGCCCGACGGCGACTGGCTGCCGGTGCCGATCGTCCCCGGCGCCCTGCAGGTGTTCTCCGGCACGCTGCTCACCCGCTGGACCAACGGGCTGCTGCGGCCGCCCCGCCACCGGGTGGTGGCGGGGCGGCACGGTGGCCAGGCGGTCGATCGCCGTCTTCTACTACCCGGCGCTGCAGAAAGGTGCTTGAGCCGCTGCCCTGTGCCGTGCCAGAACCTTGCACAGGGTCCGACGTGCTGCTTTATGCTCGGCGCTCGTGCCCATTCGCCTCATCTACCTGTTCATGGTCCGGGTGCTCGGCTGGCTGGTGCTCTTGGCGCGCTGTGACGCCGCCAAGGACGCGGAGATCCTCGTCCTCCGGCACGAGATCGCCGTGCTGCGGCGGCAGGTCGCCCGCCCGACACTGGACTGGGCTGACCGCGCCGTGCTCGCCGCACTAGCGAGGCTGCTGCCCGTGCACCTGCGGCTGCACCGGATCGTGACCCCAGGAACCCTGCTGGCCAGGCATCGACGCCTCGTCAAGAGGAAATGGACTTATCCGAACGCGCCGGGACGGCCGCCGGTCCCGGACGAGGTGCGGGCAGTGGTGGAGCAACTGGCGCGGCAGAACCCGCGCTGGGGCTACCGCAGGATTCAAGGTGAGCTGCTTGGCCTGGGGTACCAGGTGGGGGAGGGGACGATCCGCCGGATCCTGGACGCCGCCGGTCTCGGCCCCGCGCCGCGGCGGGCGTCGCCGACATGGCGGCAGTTCCTGCAAGCCCAGGCATCCGGCATCCTGGCGTGTGACTTCCTGCACGTGGACACCGTGCTGCTACGGCCCACGACCTGCGGCTGTCGATGGAGGAAGTGGCCGAAGTGCTCACCGTCGCCTGGCAGACCGCGGCCGAGCGGCTTACGTCAGCGGTAGCTACTGATCCCGCCGGGATGCGCTGGGCGTACCCCCCGACTGTGGAGCTGCGGGTCATCGCCGAGGCGCGCTACGACGGCACCCCGCACCGCCAGCCCGAGCTCAGCGATTACATCGACCTCAGCTCCCTCGGGCACAGCGACCGGGGCCAGATCCACGAGATGGCGGTCACGATCACCGCAGATCCGCAACTCGACCAGGACGAGCGAAGGTCCCGGGCCCGCGAGGCGCTCACGTACATGGCACGGCAGTTCGGGTTCCTTGACGCCGCGGAAGACATGTTCTGACCGCAGGGCAGGCAACCGGGCCTGCCTGCACGAAGCGCGGATATCGAAGTAGCAGTCGCGGTCCCGCCCTGAGTGAGCTTTGAGCTGAACAGGTGCCGCCGGTCTAGAGCGAGCCGGCGGAAGCGAACGGGACCCATCGTTCGGGGCGGCCTGGAGAGGTGTTCCGGACGGCGCGGCAGACTTCGCGTATGACCCGGGGGGTGTCGTCCGGATGCAGGGCCGGGGTCCCGTTCCCGCTAGTGATCAGTTCCCCGTACATGCGGGCCGCGAAGTCCACGGCGTGGTCGTCGGCGACCGGCCAGAGGGTCGCAACGACATACTTGCATCCTGCGGTGCACAGGGCGGTGGCAGTCGTGACGGTCTCATCGGGGATGGCCGCTGACCCGTGGTGGGTCGCGCAGGCGGACAGGAAGGCGAAGCGGGCACCGGGCAGGCGGCGTTCCAGCAGGCCGCGAATGGTCAGGCGGCCGTCTGCCAGTTCGATGCCGCCGTTAACGGGGGTGTGCTCGTCCGTGATGCCGTGAGCGGAGAAGTGGAACCAGGAGTGGGCCGTCATGCCGGCGAGGACGGCTTCTACTGTCGCGTCTGGCCCGGTCAGGTGCGCTGCGCCGGGGAAGGCCCGTATCAGGTATTCTGCCTCCTCGCGTGCACCGGGCAGCGGCTGTTGCCCGGGGGTTTCGGGCATGGACACGATCAGGGGCGGCGTGGCTACCTCGTTTGCGGCAGGCTCGCCGGACCCGGCCGGTACCAGGGCGCGCAGCCTGGCTATGTAAACCGACTCGGCCCGGTCGATGACTGCCTGCGGTCCCGGCTCGCCGTGACGGCCGGCCGCGTGAAGCGGCAGGAAGACCGCCGGGCCCGCCGGGCACCAGTGGACCCGCGGCGCGCTGCTGCCGGCCGGGGCCACCGTGGTGATGCCGAGATGCTCCAGGACGGGCTCGCACACGGCGTCCCAGAGCCATGCGAGCCGCCTGGCGATTTCGTTACGGGCATTGCGGCCAACCCAGCCTGGCCGCACTGCGTTCTCGGCTGTGTCACGGAAGAACTCGGCGGCGTCCTCGGCGTCCTGCCTGGACAGGGACGGCAGCGGGACGGCTCCCGCCCCTGCGGAGGTCACGATGATCGCATCGCAGCGGTACTCGCTGACGTTGATGATCACGGCCGAGCGCCGCCCGACGGCCTCCTGCAGCCTGGCGAAGCCGGGCGGGCTGAACAGATCCGCGCAGCCGGGTCGCCTGCGGATCTCGCCGATCAGGCTCTCAAGCCGGCGCGCAAGGGCACTGCGCTGGTCAGCCTCGCTTTCCTGGTGCGGCGGGCGGTAGGGGAGCTCGAACTCGTCGGCCCCCAGGTCCGGCATGACGATGCTGTCGAGGTCGTGCCGGAGACCCTCGAACTCGCGGGCCAGGTCCGGGTCCGCCTCGTGGAGCTGGGCAAGCTCCGCGCTGTCGTCGACGTGGCGGTCCAGCAGTACTCCGCGTCCCCGTTCGAGGAACTCCACGGCTGTTTCCGGCTGCCCGGCGGTGACCGCTACGGCCGCGGCATCGGAAGGGATCCCTGCGCATCCGGCGAGCATCCGCTCCTGGTCCCGCCGGTCCATGCCCCGCCATGCTGCCGAGTCCAGCAGTTCGACCGCAAGTGCGTACAAGCTCAGGCTCACGGCGGTCTCGCCGCAGCGGGCCGCAAGGACCGCACCGGCCTGCGCCACGTGGAGGCGCCTGAAGACCGCCAGCCGGGCGTCGCCAGCGGCCAGCTGGTACGCCTCCATGGCAGCCGACGCCGCCTCCGGGACCCCGGTGAGGTCATACCGGACGGCCAGGGCGTGAGCCAGGCCCGCAGCGAGCAGCGTCGATGACGCGTGCAGGGTAAGGCGCATCGCCCGGTACGTGTGGCCCGTCGGCGTGGCCTCCACCACCTGGCCCGACAAGACGGCGGCCGAAGTCAAGCAGCGTGCCGCGCAGTTCCCCACGCCGGAACAACCCGTACGCGAGCCCGAACAGGCACGTCGCATATTGAGCGTGGCCGGGGCTGGCAGCGGCGACAGCCTCACGGCCCGTCCGGATGGCCTCGTCGAGCGTGGCCGGGTCGCCGTCGCGCTCAAATAGGGCGAGCAGCACGGACACAAAGCTGTTCAGCCGCTCGGACTTCCTGGAATGCCCTGCGGGAGTCTGCTCTGCGGCACGCCGCACCGGGCCGAGCGACGCATCCAGGTACTCGCGGTTCCTGGTCAGTTCATAAGCGCGGAAGAGAGCCGAACCATAGTCCGACTCAATGACCAGCGAGTTCCCGCCGCTGGGCAAGCGCTCGTGCATCGCCTCCATATGATCCGCCACGACAACGTCCAGCTCCGCCCGGCTGCGGCCGGCCGAGCGCAGAAGGCGCTCAAGCCGGGCATTGCCCAGCGAAGTCAAGACCAGGGACCGGTCGGCTGAGCCGTCGGGATACTTCTCCGCCGACTCAAGGACCGCGACCGCCTCGTCCAGCTCAGCGACGTTGCGGAACATGGCTCCGCTGTGAAGCAGCGTTATGCCCAGCTCCAGCATGCCCTCGCCGTAACCCGCGTGGCCCCGGGGCGTCAGCCGGGCACGCTTCTTCCTGGCCTGGACGGCCGCCCGCATCACGGCCCTATCAGCCGTACGCTGCGCCTTCAGCAGCAGCGCCTGCCCCTTCCGCTGCAGGAAAGGGACCTGCTGATCGCGAGTACGGAAATGCTGCTCGTTGGCATCAAGGAGATCCAGCGCACGGTCAACTGGGCCGTCCGAGCCGTCCGCCTCGGCCTGCTTGATCAGCGCATCGGCCAGGTTGACCACAGACTTCCAGTACTCCACGTGAGGCCCCCGGCTGCAGACGCTCATGACCTCGTCGAACAAGGAGACGGCTTCGGCGATGCCTTTCGAGTCGCCAGCACCCAAGGCGCTCTCGAGCATCCCGGCGGCGCGTTCAGTCAGCTCAGACAGCGCCGGTTTGGGGGTCGACCAGGCGGCATTCGGTGCCGGGGACCGGCGGGCCAACCGAGCCGCGCTTACCCCTGCCGCTAAACGGGGGCACCATGTGCGTGATCGGGCTGGTCTCGGTCAGGCCGTATATCTGGCTCACAGCGCAGCCCATCCGCTGGGCCAGTTCCTGTTCCAGCTCCGCGCCCAGCGGCGCGGCGCCGCACATGATGTGCCGCAGGGCCGTGAGGTTCCGGCGAGCTACGGCCGGGTGGCGGACGAGCGCCAGCGCCATCGGCGGCACCACGTGGCCGCGCGTCACGGCGTAACGTTCCAGCAGATCGAGGAACTGCCCGGACTCGAAGCGGGGCATAGTGACGATTGTTGCTCCTGCACGCAGCCCAGTGTTCATGATCCCGGCCAGCCCCGCCAGGTGGAAGAACGGCAGCGCGGCGAGCACCACGTCGTCGGGGGACAAGGCGAACAGGGCCTCGCATTGGACCATGTTGGCGACCAGGTTGCGGTGGCTGAGCATCACTCCCTTGCTCAGCCCGGTCGTGCCGCTCGAATACGGGACCGCGGCGATGTCGTCGGCCGGATCAAACGCCACGTCCGGCGCCGCGCCGGGGTCGCCGAGCAGCTCGGAGAAGGACGCGGCTCCGGTGGCCTGGCCGAGCACGAACACCTCGCAGTCACCGGCCTGTGCGGCGGCCTGGCGGGCGACGTTGAGTAACGGCGGCGCCGTCAGCAGCAGCGTCGCCCGCGAATCGGCGAGCTGGTAGCCGAGCTCGCGCACCGTGTATCGGGGTTAGCAGTGGTGCAGCTTCCTCCAGCCGCCGCCACGCCATGGAAGGCGACCGCATACTCGGGAACGTTAGGCATGTAGATCGCGAACGTTTCGCCCTTGCTGAACCCGCGCGCGCTCAGCCCAGCAGCCAAGCTACGTACCGACCGCTCAAGATCGGCATAACTCAGCGCCCGCCCGGAAGGACCGTCTACCAGCGCAGGCTTATCGCCAAGCTCCTTCGCGCGATGAATCGTGAAACTAGCAAGATCGCTATCTGGGACATCAGCCTCAAGCGGCCCGCCGGAATAGATCACAGTTGTCCCCCTTCGCGCCTCGCAACATGCAACTCCTTCCTGCGGACCGGCACAAGAGGAGAAAACGACGACGGCAGCCGTCACCGGCCTCCCCGTCCGGTAGCCCTGACCACCCTGACCTGCGGAAAATATTCAGTGGCGCTGATCGGCCGCAGGATCTCAGCGGTGCTGATCGGCTGCAGGATCTCAGCGGTGCTGATCGGCCGCAGGATCTCAGCGGTGCTGATCGGCCGCAGGATCTCAGCGGTGCTGATCGGCCGCAGGATCAAGGTGCCTGCCGGGACTGATGGGGCGGGCCGCCCAGGCGAAGTGACCTTGCGCGCAAGGGCCGGCGCGGCATGCGAAAGCCAAAATTCATGATCAAACGCTGACCAACTCGCGGTCGACCCCCACGGCGTCGAGCTCGCGGCGCAGCCGTTCCAGGCTCCGGGCCCGCTTCGGTCCAATGCTGCCCACCGGCATTTTGAGCTCCGCGGACACGGCGCGATAGCTCGACGACGAGTCCATCAGCAAAGCCAGCAGCTCACGGTCCGGGGCGGGCAGCCGCCGCAGGGCCACGGAGATCCGGGCGGCCCGGTCGCTGGCGGTCACCGCCTGCTCCGGCGAGCGCCCGGGGTCCGGGGGGTCCATGACGCCTAGCCCAGCGGGGGCAGACCCTGGTCCGTGGCTGCGGAGCACCGAGAAGATATGTCGGCGCAGTGTCGTCACCAGCCAGGCACCGACTCGACCCGGGTCGCGCACCGCGCTGGCGTGCTCGAGGAGACGCAGCCAGGTCGTCTGCACCACGTCGTCGCAGGTTGCGTCGTCCAGCCGGAACGAGCGCGCCACCCGGTACAGGTAGCCGTGGTAGTGCCCGACCAGTGTCTCCCAGGCGTCCGGCTGCCCTTCGAGAGCGCGGCGGACCACCTCGGGCGCCAGCCCGCTGCCTGTGGCGCTGCTGCCCGCCTCCGGGGCGGTCCCCGCGTCCGGGGCTGGCCCGGTGTGTGGGCCGCGCATTGTCTGGCTCATTGGTCCTCCCGGCCATGCAGAGCTCCCGGGAGAAGGAGCGAAACACCCGCCCAGAAACCGCTTCCCCCGACTGACGAGCTCATCGTGACGGCGGCCTCTGCAGCGACCGCTGCACTGACCGCTGCACCGGTCCCGTATTTCGCGGCCGATGGTCACTACCGGCGCGGCGCGGCGCGGGTTTACGTTGTACGCAAATCCCCGCGCGCGATGGGGAGGGGGCGTGAGCGTCGCGAGAGATCTGACTCCGAGATTCGGTGTCCTTGGTCCCCTTCGGGTCTGGCACGGCGACATCGTTGTCGACCTGGGACCGGTACAGCAACGGGTGGTCCTGGCCGTACTGCTGCTCCAGGCCGGTCACCCGATCTCCCGGCAACGGCTGATCAGCGCCGTGTGGGGCGAAACCCCGCCTACCCGCGCCGTCAACCTGGTGCAGCGCCACATCTCCCACCTGCGGCGGGTGCTCGGACCCGGGTCTGCCGGACAGGCGACCGCCAGCTCGCTGGCCTGGACCGATGCCGGCTATCTGCTGACCGTGCCCGCAGGCTCCCTCGACCTTGAGGAATTCAACCGGGAGCTGCGCCGGGGCCGGGTCGCGCGGGCGGGCAACGACCTGCGGGAAGCCGCCGGAGCACTGCATCACGCGCTCAGCCTCTGGCGCGGACCCGTTTGCGACGGCCTGAGCAGCCCCTTTCTCGGTGCCCAGCGTGACCGGCTGGCCGAGCTCCGCATCAGCGTCATCGAAGAACGTGCCGAACTGGACCTGGCGCTGGGCCACCACACAGACCTGATCGCGGAGCTGAGGGACCTGGTGGCCGATCATCCGCTGCGGGAGCGGCTGCACGGCCTGCTCATGCTGGCCCTGTACCGGGCCGGCCGCCAGGCGGATGCGCTGGCCGCCTTCCTGGAAGCGCGGAACCACCTGCTCGAAGAACTCGGCGTCGAGCCCGCGGAACCTCTCCAGCAGCTACATCAGCAGATGCTGAACGCCGACCCGGAACTGACCGCGGCCCTGGTACCCGGCGCCCCTGGTCGGGCCGCTGACGGCACCAGCCCGATGAGCGGGGGGTCCCTCCCGCAGCCGGCTCAGCTGCCGCACCCGGTGCCGGACTTCACCGGCCGCGACGCGGAGCTTGACCGGCTGGACGCGCTGGCGGCCCGCGACGAGGCCGGGACCGGCATAGTCATCGCAGTGATCACCGGAACCGCCGGGGTCGGCAAGACCGCGCTGGCAGTGCACTGGGCGCACCGGATGAGCGAGCGTTTCCCGGACGGGCAACTTTACGTAAACCTGCGCGGTTTCGACCCGACCGGCCAGGCCGTCACCCCCGCCGAGGCGATCCGGGCCTTCCTGGATGCGTTCGGGGTCACGCCCCAGCAGATCCCGGTGAGCCTGGAGGCCCAGACGGCGCTATACCGCAGCCTGCTGGCCGGGCGGCGGGTGCTGGTTCTGCTCGACAACACCGCAGACGAAGACCAGGTCAGGCCGTTGCTACCCGGCTCGCCGGGCAGCCTGGTCATTGTCACAAGCCGCAACGAGCTGCCGGGCCTCATCGTCACTGAGGGAGCTCACCCGGTGGACATAGACCTGATGAGCGTTGCTGAAGCACGTGAGCTGCTTTCCCGCCGGATCGGCCGAAATCGGGTATGGGCCGAAAAGCAGGCCATGGACGACATCGTCGCGCTGTGCGCCCGGCTGCCGCTTGCCCTCATGCTGGTAGCGGCCCGGGCCGCTACGCACCCCGCGTTCCGCCTTTCCGCGCTCGCCGCCGAGCTGCGTGAGGCCGGAGGTTCCCTGGACCTGTTCGGCGGGCACGACCAGGCCACCAACGTGCGGGCGGTCTTCACGTGGTCGTACCAGCGGCTCTCTGCGCCCAGCCGCCAGCTGTTCCGGCGGCTGGGGCTGCATTTCGGGCCGGATGCAAGCCTGCCAGCGATAGTGAGCATGGCCGGAATCCCGCGAGGCGAAACAAGACCTTTGCTGGCTGAGCTGGCCCGGGCGCATCTGGTCACCGAGCGCGTGCCGGGCCGGTTCACTCTGCACGACCTGCTCCGTGCCTACGCCGCCGGGCTGGCCGCCACCAACGACTCCGATGAGGACTGTCTCGCCGCGAGGCGCCGGGTCCTAGATCACTACCTGCACACGGCCTACTGGGCTAACGAGCTGTTCATCCGGCACCAGGACAAGACGTTCACGCTGGCCAGCATGGCCCCGGGGGTAACGCCGGAACGGCCTGCTGATCAGCAGCAGGCGCTGGCCTGGTTCGAGGCGGAACACGCCGTTCTCCTCACGGCTCTCCGCCAGGCGACCGGGTTCGATACCCACCTGTGGCAGCTGGCCTGGGCCCTGGGGTCGTATTTCGAGTACCTGGGGCATTGGGAAGACCAGCGGGAAAGCCAGAACGTCGCGGTCGCCGCCAGCCGGCGGCTGTCCGACAAACCGGCCGAGGCCCTCTCGCTGCGCGTGCTGGGCTGCGCGTCCGTACGGCTGAGCAGCTACGACGAGGCACACACGCACCTCATCCATGCTCTGGCGCTGTTCCTGGAACTGGGCGACAATGCGGGGCAGGCCGAAGCCAACCGGGATCTGGCCATGATGCTCGAGCGACAGGGCCACTACCGGGAGGGTCTGCCCCACGCTCAGCAGGCGCTCGAATTGTTCCGGGCCGCCGGGCACCGCAACGGGGAGGGGCGCGCGCTCAATGCCGTGGGCTGGTTCCACACCCAGCTCGGCGACCACGCGCAAGCACTCATCTTCTGCCAGCAGGCTCTGGACCTGCAGCGGGAGGTCGGTGACCGGCTAGGCCAGGCCGAGACATGCGACAGCCTGGGCTACGCGCACTGGCATCTCGGCCAGCAAAGTGAGGCGATTACTTGCTACCAGCAAGCAATTGATTTGTACCGTGAGTGCGGCGATCGCTACAACGAGGCGGACACGCTCGCCTCTCTCGGCGACACCCACCAGGCATTTGGTGATTCCGGTGCGGCCCTTATTGCCTGGCAGCGCGCGCTGATAATTCTTAGGCTGCTTCGGCATCCCGATGCCGCGACCGTCCGGGCCAAAATGCAGCAGCCCGGCGAGAAGGCCACCGTGGCCTGATAGCGGGGCAGCCCGGCGGCTACCCAGACGGAAGCTCAATACCTGTACAAAGACCTTGGCGGCGGCATAGGCTTTGCCCACTCGCAGTGGCAAATACTCCCGGAAGGCATACTGGTTAAGGGTGGGAGGCCCGGTGGCCGATCTACATTTCCGCAGGCATGACGTCGATGAGCTTGCCCGGAAGCTGGGCCAGGCTGACCTTACCGCCGGGGAACGGGAGCTGCTCCTGGCCATCTTCAGTGCGGCCGCGCTCCGCACGGAGGCTGCCGAACCGGGCAGTGAACAGACGCTGGCCGAAGCGGAACTGCGGCGCCAGCGAGGGGAAAGGGAACCAACCCTGGCCGATCTGAGGGAGGAGCTTATCGACGCTTTCATCCCCGACGTTCCCGGCGACATTGAAATCCACATTTTCAAAATCCATGGGTAAATCCGGAAAGACAACCTGAGACCGATCCCGGTAACGTCGGGCCCGGTGCGGGGGTGGGCCTGCCGATCCAGCCGGGTGATTGAATGAAAAGCGTAATGCCGGATACCGCCACCCAGGACCAGCGCTCAGCGTGGCCTGTGGTTCTTGTTTCCATGCCATTCATGGCGGCCCATACGCCATCGATCCAGCTCGGCCTGCTCAAATCCATCGCGGCGGCGGCGGGTTTTCCGGTCCGGACGCTGCACGCCAACCTCGACTTTGCCGTGCGGATCGGTCTGGACGACTACGAGCTTCTCGGCCAGCATCGTGGTCCGCTGGCCGGGGAATGGCTCTTCTCCCTGGAGGCCTTTCCGGGATCGGCGCCTGACCCGGACGCCCATTTCGTCGATGACCTGGCCGGTGGCCTGTCGCACCTGGGTGAGTCGGCCGCCGAGATAAGCGAAAAGCTGCTCCGGATACGCGCCGCCGATGTCCCCGCCTACCTGGACGCGCTGGTCGCGGCCTTTCCCTGGGAGGAGGCCGCCGTGGTGGGGTTTACCTCCACCTTTCAGCAGAACACCGCGTCCTTCGCGCTGGCCCGGCGGCTGAAGCAGCGCTTCCCGGGCCTCGTGACCGTCTTCGGCGGGGCCAACTTCGACGGCGAGATGGGTCCCGAGCTCGTCCGGGCCGTCGACTGCATCGATGTTGCGGTCATCGGCGAAGGTGACGAGACCTTCCCGCGCCTGCTCAGCGCCCTGGCCGCGGGCACGGGCCTGGACGGCGTGCCCGGGCTGGCCCACCGGGCGGACGGCGAGGTCAAGGTGACGCCGCCGGTGCCACCGGTATCCCGGCTGGACGATCTTCCGCCACCGGACTACGCCGAGTACTTTCGGCACGCCGAGGATCTGGGGGTCCTGTCGCGGGCCGGCCGGCGCAGCGTGCCGCTGCCGATCGAGACCGCGCGGGGATGCTGGTGGGGGGCCAGGCAGCACTGCACCTTCTGCGGGCTGAACGGGACGACGATGGCGTTCCGGCCGAAGTCGCCGGAGCGGGTGCTCACCGAGCTCGCCCTCCAGGCCAGGCGGTACCAAAGCTTCCGCTTCGAAGCTGTCGACAACATCATGGACATGAGGTACCTCACCGAGCTGCTTCCGGTGCTGCGGGACGAGGAGACGGGCTACGAGATCTTCTACGAGGTCAAATCGGGCCTGCGGCGCGGCCAGCTGAGACTGCTGGCGCAAGCCGGGGTGACGTACATCCAGCCCGGCATCGAGTCACTCAGCTCGAACGTGCTGCGGCTGATGCGCAAGGGCGTCCGGGCGATCCAGAACGTCAACCTGCTCCGCTGGGCGCAGTACTACGACATCCGGGCCGACTGGAACATCATCTGGGGCTTTCCTGGCGAGACCGAGCAGGACTACGAGGAGCAGGCGGCGGCGATCCCGCACCTGTATCACCTGCAGCCCCCGGCGGCGACCAGCCGGATCTGGCTGGAACGGTTCAGCCCGCTTTTCACCGAGCAGGAACCGTCCCGGTTCCGCCACCGGAGCCCGGAGCGCAGTTACCGGTACGTGTATCCCGGCGATGCCGATCTGACCCGCATCGCGTATTTCTTCGACTACGAACTCGACGGTGCTTTGCCCGACAGCGCGTACGCGGGCCTTCGCCGCGCGGCGACAGGGTGGAGCCAGGCCTGGCAGGCTGGCCGGCGGCCCACGCTGATGTACTGGTCCGCGCCGCACTTTGTGCAGATCCACGACGGGCGGTCCGAAGAAGGCGGCACCTTCACGTTCGAGGGAACGCTGGCCGACCTGTACCTGGCGTGTACTGACCGGCCGAGGACGGCCACCGCCGTTCGGCAGGAGCTGGACCTGCAACTGCCGCCCGAAGATGTGCAGGAGGTGTTTGGCGAGTTCCAGCGGCGCGGCCTGATGTTCCTGGACGGGCCGCTGGCGCTCGCGCTCGCTCTGCCGGCGGTCAAGGCACGGTGATGCGGCGTGCCCGCACCGGCCCGGGCAGGTCAAATCGCCTG
>Ga0302325_10014824_pt1 | contig 16580 bp, 14 predicted proteins | sample Palsa_T0_2_FD_201948 | JGI IMG/M metagenome (GOLD analysis project Ga0302325, IMG submission 201948) | Peat permafrost microbial communities from Stordalen Mire near Abisko, Sweden - Palsa_T0_2 | ecosystem: Environmental > Terrestrial > Soil > Palsa > Peat permafrost | place: Sweden: Abisko... | reverse complement strand
GCGATGACACGCAGCGTTCCAGTTCGGTCCCCGCGAACACCAGCGCGGCGCCGTCATCGGCGGCGAACCCGGCCGGCAGCCGTCCGGTCGCGATCGCCATGCGGAACACGGGCAGCCGTTCCGGCTCGCCGTCCATGTGGACCGACAGGCTGCCGCCGACCAGGCCGAGCCCGGTCACCGCGGCCGCGAAGCCGCCGCTCATCGTGATCCCGCCCTCGAACCAGCACATCGCGCCGGCGCTCAGTCCGGCCAGCACGATCCCGCGCTCCCAGGCGGCGCGCATGATCTCGTCGACCGAGTGCTCGCGCCAGACCGCCAGCATGTTGCGCATCGAGCCGCCGCCGATGTAGATCACGTCCTGGGCGAGCAAGTGCTCACGGGGATCGATGCGATCGCGACCGAGGTGAAACAGCGACAGGATCGACGGCTCGCACGGCCACGAGCTGAAGCGCTCGTGAAAGCGCGTCGCCTGCTCACGGGGGTCGCCCGAGGCGGTCGGGAGAAAGCAGATCCGCGGCACCGGCTTGCTCGCCAGTTCCAGCGCGAAGCGGTCCAACGCGCGCGTCGACTCCATCGTGAACCCGCCGCCTCCCATCGCCAGGATCCGGCGCCGGTCATCACCCATCGACGTCACTCACGCGGCGAGCGGCAACGGCACCGGCTCCCCCAGGTAGCGGACCATCAGATCCTCCTCGGCGACCCCACCGCCGGCCTCCAGACAGGCGAAGCGGGCCTGTGAGACCGGCCGCGAGGAGACCACCTCCGCCAGCTCGGTGCCGACGAAGTGCAGCGCCGCGCCGTCGCCGACCCCGTAGCCGGCCGGCATCCCGTCCGCGATCGCGTCCAGGAAGGCCGTCCGCCGGCCCGGCTCCTCGTTGTAGTGCACGGCGTTGGAGTACGGCAGAAAGCCGAGACCGCGCAGCCGTCGCTGGGGGCCCTCGTGAAATCCGGAGAGCACCTCGTCGAACCAGCACAGCGATCCGGCGGAGCCGCCGCACAGCAGCACGCCCGCCTGCCACGCGTCATAGAGCGCCTCGTCGATCCCGTGTGCCTGCCAGGTGCCCATCAACGAAACAAGCGAGCCGCCGCCGACGTAGATCACGTCCTGGGAGAGCAGATGCGCGCGGGGATCGCCGACGCCCGTCTCTCGCCGGAACAGCGAGATGTGCGACGGCTCGCAGACCGACGAGGAGAACGCGCGGTAGAACCGCACCACGTAGTGGTCGGCGTCTCCCGACGCGGTTGGCAGAAAGCAGACCCTCGGACGCTCGACGCCGGTCAGCGACAGAACGTGGTCGTCGATCAGCGTATTGCCCCACTCCATCGAGAAACCGCCGCCTCCAAACGCCACGATCTGCTGTGACCGTCCGCCGCCGCTCATGATGCGAAAGCTACGTTCGTCACGAACGCTCGCCATTGGCCCCGTGGCCAAAGATCGAGACGCTGGCATCGCCCCGCGCGCGGGCGTTTTACAACCCCGGTTCGGGGACGATCCGCGGCGACGAAGCCGGGGTGGTGTCGTCCATTTCGCGGAACAGCCCGGTGACGACGAACACGACCTGTTCGGCGATGTCGACGGTGTTGTCGCCGACCCGCTCCAGACACCTCGCCACCAGGATCATGAACATCCCCCACTCACGCATGTCGACGTCGTCGCCGATCTCGACGGCGCGCTTGAAGATCTCCCGGTTCAGGCGGTTGATTGAAGCGTCCTGGGAAACGAGGTCCTGGGCCATCCGGACGTTGCGTGAGGCGAGCGCCTCCTTTGCCTGCAGCACCTGCGAGCGGGCCTGCAGCCCCATCTTCTCGATCGCGTCCAGGATGTCCTTGTCCTTGGGCGACTCGTAGCCCGACAGCGGCACCAGCTTGGCGATGTTGACGCACTGATCGCCCATCCGCTCGATGCAGCGGATCACGTGCAGCAGTGCCGCCACGATCCGCAGATCCGACGCGACCGGCGCCTGGCGCGCCAGCATCGACAGGATCCCCTGGTGCACCTCCAGGTAACGGCCATCGATCCGGTCGTCGTCGACGACGACCATCGAGGCGAGCTCGACATCCTGGTAGGCGATCGACTCCAGCGCTCGATCCAACTGGGAGATCACCAGGTCGAGGCCGCCGAGCACCTGCTGCTCGAGCCCGACGAGGTCCTCCCGGAACTGATGCCTGGTCTCGCGCATCCGATCAACCAAACTTTCCGGTGACGTAGCGTTCGGTCCGCTCGTCGGACGGGTTCGTGAAGATGTCATTGGTCGGGGCGTGCTCCACGACCTCGCCGTCGAGCATGAACACGGTCGAGTCGGCGACGCGCGCGGCCTGCTGCATGTTGTGGGTGACGATCACGATCGTGTAACGCCGCTTGAGCTCGTCGATCAGCTCCTCGACCTTCAGCGTCGCGATCGGATCGAGCGCCGAGCAGGGCTCGTCCATCAGGATCACCTCGGGCTCGACCGCGATCGTGCGGGCGATGCACAAGCGCTGCTGCTGGCCGCCGGAGAGGCCGATGCCGGGCGAGTTGAGACGGTCGGAGACCTCGCTCCAGAGGCCGACCGCGCGCAGCGAGCGGTGCACCCGCTCGCGCATCGAGTCGCCGCGGATGCCCGCCAGCTTCAGCCCCGAGGCGACGTTGTCGAAGATCGACATCGTCGGGAACGGGTTGGCCTTCTGGAAGACCATCCCGATCTGGCGTCGGACGGCGGTCACGTCGACGCGTGAGCCGTACAGATCTTCCTCGTCGAGCAGGATCGTGCCCTCGGCGTGGGCCTTGGGGATCTCCTCGTGCATGCGGTTGATGCAGCGCACGAGTGTCGACTTACCGCAACCGGACGGGCCGATGATCGCGGTCACCTGGTTGGGCTCGAAGGTCAGGCTGATGCCCTTGATCGCGTGCCGTTCGCCGTAATAGGCGTTCAGGTCCTTGATCGAGATGGCATGGCCGCGGGCGGGCTCGAGCTTCTCCCGCTCCATCGTCTCGGGCTCGGGCGGGGATTCGGGGGCGGTTGACACGTCCACCTGTTCGGTCTGGTCGAGATCCACGTTCTGCTCCATGATGCCAGTGTCAGCTCCTTGTCGAGGGCGCGTGGACGTTAGTCAGCGATCTTGCGACGGCTGCGCTCGTTGAACGTCCGCGCCACGAGGCTGACGATCAACACAAACGCGACCAGCACCAGCGCCGCCGCCCACGCCTGCGCGTGGTCCTGGGGGCTGGGCGACTCCGACAGTGTGAAGATCGTGACCGGGATGTTGGGGAGCGCCACGCCGGGGTTGGTGGTGATGCCGAGGTTGGAGAAGATCGAAGACGTCAGCAGCAGCGGCGCGGTCTCGCCGGCCACGCGGGCGACTCCGAGCACGGCGCCGGTGACCAGCCCGCCCGCGGCGGTCGGCAGGACGATCCGCAGGACGATCCGCCACCGGCGCAGCCCGAGCGCCAACCCGGCCTCCTTGAGCGAACGCGGCACCAGCGCCAGGACTTCCTGAGCCGAGCGCGCGACGATCGGCAGCTCGACGATCGCCAGCGCGATCGCCCCCGCCCAGCCGCTCTGGGTGTGGCCGATCACCAGCAGCCCGTAGATGAAGATGCCGGTGACGATCGTCGGGACGCCGTTGAGGATGTCGAGCGCAAACCGGATCGGAGAGGAGAGCCTCGGCGGCGCGAACTCGTTGGTGAAGATCGCCACCAGGATCCCGATCGGGATCGCCATCGCGGACGCCAGCCCGATCAGGATCGCCGAGCCGACGATCGAGTCCGCGATGCCTCCGCCGGTCTGGCCGAACGGCACCGGGTTCTTGGTGAAGAAGTCGAGGTTGAGCGCGGGCGCCGCCTTGATCACGATGTCGACGAGCACCAGCGCCAACACGGCCAGCGCGATCAGAGCCGCCAGCGTCGACACGCCCATCATCAAGCGGTTGACGTTCTTGCGCCTCCGCTGCCGCGCGCCGCCGGTGAGCCGCGACGGGGGCGGGGGAGTCTGTGTCGTGACCGACATCAGCGTCTTCCCGTCCGGCGGATGACCAGCCGGGCGACGATGTTGACGACCAGCGAGACCACGAGCAGGATCGCGGCCAGGTAGATCAACGACGACTGCCCGAGGCCCGGGTTTGCGCTCTGGTAGCTGTTGGCGATCCAGGACGCCATCGTCCCGGCCGGCTGGAACAGCGACGCCTTGATCTGGGCGACGTTGCCGATCACCTGGGTGACGGCGATCGCCTCGCCCAGGGCGCGGCCGAGCCCGAGGATCACCGCGCCGACGATGCCGGGGCGACCAGTCGGCAGGACCGTCATCCGGACCATCTCCCACCGCGTCGCGCCGAGCGCGTAGGCGCCCTCCTTCAGCTGCGGGTCGGTGCTCTGGAATACCTCCCGGGTGATCGCGGTGATGATCGGGAGCGCCATGATCGTCAGGATCAGCACCGCGGGGAGCATGCCCAACGGCGAGTAGGTGCCCGAGAACAGCGGGATCCAGCTCAGGAAGCTGTGCAGGAACGGCTCGAGGTGGTTCTCCATGAACGGGCCGAGGATGATGATCCCCCACAGCCCGAGGATCACGCTCGGGATCGCCGCCAGCAGCTCCACCAGAATCGCCACCGGACGCCGGATGAACCGCGGCGCCAGCTCGGTCAGGTAGACGGCGATCAGGATCGCCATCGGCGTCGCGATCAGGATCGCGAGCAGCGAGCTGACGAACGTGCCATAGATCAGCGTGGCGGCGCCGTAGTTGTTGGTGACCGGATTCCAGGTTTCGTGTCCGAGGAACCCGACGCCGAATTTGGAGATCGCCGAGCCCGACTTGTCGAAGATGGTCTCGGCGATCCAGATGATCAGCGCGACCGCGACGAGCGCTGCCAGCCCGCAGAGGATGCGGAAGGCGGGCTCGCCGATGCGATCGGCGAGGCTGACGTGGGCGTCGGCCAGGCGCCGGCGCGGTGGTGTTTCGGTTGCGGTGCTCACGGGTTCAGGTCGGCTGCCGGCGGGTCGCTCTGATCAGAGCGACCCACCGGCGGCCAGATGGCTTCGTGATCCAGAGACTCCGTTACTGGATCAGTCCGATCGTCTGCTTATCCGCGGCCACCACGGGGCTGGGCAGCGGCGCGAAGTCCAGCTTCTGGGCGCCGACCTGTCCGGTGGTGACCGCCCACTCGATGAACTTCTTGAGCCCGGCGGAGACGGCCGCCGAGCTGCCGGTCTTCGGAACGATCACGTAGGTGAACGTCGAGATCGGGTAGGCGCCCTTGGCCGAGGCCGGCGGGTCGGTCAGCGAGATGCCCTGCGTCCCGCCCGACGGGATCGTCTTCACGGCGTCGGCCGCCGCCAGGATGCTGGTGGGGCTCGGCGCCGGGTACTGGCCGGCCGCATTCTGGATCAGCGCGGAGTCGAACTTGTTCTCCAGCACGTAGGAGATGCCGATGTAGGCAATCGCGCCGTTGGTGCTCGAGAGCGCGCCACCGACGCCGGAGTTGCCCTTGGCGCCGAGGCCGCCGGGCCAGCTGACCGTGGTCGCGTTGCCAACCTTGGACTTGAACGTGGGACTGACCTTCGACAGGTAGCTGGTGAACGCGTACGTGTCGCCGGAGCCGTCGGTGCGGTGGATCGGCACGATCTTCGTGCTCGGCAGGCTCACGCCCGGGTTCAGCTGCTTGATCTGCGGGTCGTTCCAAGCCGTGATCTGGCCGGTGAACATCTTGGCCAGGACCGGACCCGTCAGCTTCAGGTTGTTCGGAACGCCCGAGACGTGGTAGGCCACGTCCGTCGCTGCCAGTGCCCACGGAATCTCGATGCAGCCCTTGCAGGCGGTCGCCTCGGCCGGGGTCAGCGGCGCGTCCGATGCGCCGAAGTTGACCGAGCGGCCCGTGATCTGCTCGATGCCGCCGCCGGAGCCGATCGCCCCGTAGGTGATCGCAACCTTTTCGGCCGTGTCGTAGGCCGGCTGCCACTCGGACATCAGCGGCGCCACCAGCGTGCTGCCGGCGCCGATCAGGGTCGTCGCACCGCCAACCGAGGAACCCCCGCCGCTGTTGGCGGCTTCCTTTGCGGTGACCGTCTTGGTCGAACTCGACGAACCGCACGCCGCCAGCCCGAGGGCCGCGAACACCGCAATCAGTCCTGCAATCAGTCGTCGTGTGCGCACTGTCTTGTCTTCTCCTTGAGCTTGTCGGTGAGGACCGAGTGTCAGTCCCGGATCAGGCACTCGTGTGATCGATCGGTGAACGGTCTGTTGTCGTTTGACGACGCTCCGCCGAGAGCCGATAACCGAACCCGAAGTGCGTGTGGATGAAGCGCCACTCCGGCAGCGCCGCGTCGAGCTTCACCCTCAGCTTTCGGACGTAGACGTCGACGGAGCGGTCACGCGGCCTCATCGCCCGTCCCCAGACCAGCGCGAACAGGTCCTCGCGCGCGATGATGTGGTCCGCGCGGCGGGCCAGTTCGGTCAGCAGCCGCAGCTCACGGATCGACAGCATCAGCGCGCGGCCGTCCGCGCGCGCCAGGTGTTCGGAGGGGATGATCCGCAGCGGCCCGACCGTCAGCAGCTCGGGCCCCGCTTTCGTGGCCTGCGACACGCCGAGGATGGTCCTCGCCGTCGAAGGCGATCGGGTTATCGACCGGTGACGAACCTGTGAACGACCTGTTACGAGGTCCGCAGCGCCGGCAAAAGCCGCTTATCGCGCGGCCACGCTTCGGACGCCGCGTGCCGCGGCGAACGGATCGGACACGTGGCGGTCAGCGCCCGGAAGTCGGGTCCAGCGTGGTCAGCGCGTGAGCGCCGGATCCAGCTCGTCCAGCGGCTCTGACGCCGGCATCGCCAGCGGCTCGCCGGTGCCGGCGAAGCGGTCGTCCTCGAACTCGGCCGAGAACCGGTAGCCAACCCCGAAGTGGGTGTGGATGTAGTTCCACGACCGTGAGCCAAAACGCAGCTTCTGGCGCAGCTTGCGCACGAACACGTCGACCGAGCGATCGCCGTGGGCCATCGCGTACCCCCACACCCGCTCGTAGATCTCCTCGCGGCGCAGCACCCGGTCAGAGCCCGACAACAGCCGCAGGATCTCGAACTCACGGGCGGTCAGCTCAAGCGAGACATCGTTGACGTACGCCTGGAAGAGGTCCGGGCGGATCGTGATCTCGCCGAAGCTCTGCGCCGATTCGACGGTCGGCATCTCCCTCCGGCGGTGGCGCCGCACGGCCGCCTCGATCACGCAGATCAGCTCCTCCGGGTGACACGGCTTGGTGACCCAGGCGTCGGCGCCCAGCCGCAGGCCGCGGACGCGCTGAGCGACCGAGGACGGGCCGGTGCACACGATCACGGCGAGGCCGGGAAGCCGCGTGCACACCTGCTCCAGGTAGGCCCAGCCGGTCGGGCCGAGGATTGCCAGGTCGATCACCAGCGCGTTGAGGCGCATCGCCACCAGCGCGTCGGCGCTCATCGGCGCGGCCAGCGAGCGGTATTCGCATCCGAGCGCGTCCAGGCGCTTGGAGAGAACCTGCATGAAGCCCGGGTCGCGATCCAGCACGGCCAGGCGCAGGCGGTTCGGGGCACGTTGCGTCGAACCGGATACCGGGGCCAGCGATTCGGTCCGCTCAATACTCGACATGAGCGGCACTCTATTGCACGTCTAGGACCCCTCAGACGCGGCGCGCGGCCTGGTCACAACATGTTCACACGCAAACAGCGCACGTTCGCGCGCGCCGCGATCGGCCGTTGGTTTCGTCGTCTCCCTGAGGAAAGCCATCGCTCGCGTTAAAGCTCACCTAAGGATGACGCCGATATCCTCGGCGTGGTTCGACCGTCGAGCGACGGTCACCGCATCCACGACTCAGAGGGCTCAGATGGCGTCTCGCAAGGCAGACAAGGAAGCCGCACGGCAACGGCGGCTCGAGCAGGAGGCCGCGACCAAGGCCGCGGCGCAGCGCAGACAACGGCTGACGATCGCCGGCGGCCTGCTGGTCGTCGTGATCGCGGTAGCGGTCGTGCTGGTGATCGTGCTGGGAGGGAGCTCGAGCAGCTCCGGCAACAGCAAGCTCGCGATCAAGCCGGCCAGCGCCAAGGCCAAATCCGTCGCCAAGCAGGTCGACGCGCTGCTGAAGGGCATCCCCCAGCACGGCAACACGCTCGGGAACCCGAAAGCGCCGGTCACGTTCACCGAGTACGGCGACCTCGAGTGCCCCATCTGCCATGAGTTCGCGCTCGGCACCGAGCCCCAGCTGATCGCCAACGAGGTGCGCAGCGGCAAGGTGCAGCTCGTCTACAAGTCGTTCGAGACGGCGTCGTCGGACCCCGGCGTCCCGAAGACCGCCTTCAGCGATCAACAGACCGCCGCCTACGCCGCGGGCGCCCAGGACAAGGCTTGGAACTACATCCTGCTCTTCTACCACGACCAGGGCACCGAGGACACGCCGTACGTCACGAACACGTACCTGACCGGCCTCGCCAAGCAGATTCCCGGCCTCGACGTCGCGAAGTGGAACACGGACCGCAACAATCCGGCATACCCCACCCTGGTCGCGAAGGAGAACAAGACAGCGGCGTCCCTCGATTTCCAGGGCCAGGCGGGCACCCCGGCGCTGATCGCAAGCGGACCGAAGGGCCAGACGCGGCCAATCTCAGGCGACTATCCGTACAGCTACGTCCAGTCGATGATTAAATCGGTGTCGTGAGCGTCAACCTCCGCCGGGCGATGGTCGTGGTCGCCATCCTCGGGCTGGCGCTGGCCTCCTACCTGGTCTACGTCCACTACTCGGGCACCCCGCCCGCGTGCACCGCCGGTAACGCCTGCCTGAAGGTGCAGACGTCGGTCTACTCCAAGCTCGCCGGGGTCCCGGTCGCGCTGATCGGCCTGATCGGCTACGTCGGGATCTTCCTCAGCCTGCTCGTGCCAGACCGTGACGAGGTCCGCCTGGCGACGCTCGTGATGACCGTGATCGGCGTCGGCTTCAGCGGCTACCTCACCTACCGGGAGCTGTTCACGCTGAAGACGATCTGCGAGGAGTGCGCCACCAGCGCGGTGCTGCTGGCGCTGCTGTTCCTCGCCGCCGCCACCCGCTACGTGCTCGGCGACCCGATCGCTCCCGTGCCGCCGGCATCGCTGACACCGCCGGGCGGCCAGGGCAAGGGCACGGGCACGCGCTCCGCGGCGGAGAAGATCGCCTCCTAGATCGTCCCCGGCGCCGAGCCGTCCGGCGCGGCCACCATGATCCGCCGTGATGCGTGAGGCGACTTTGACCGACGCGTGAGCTGGCGCTCGACGCGGGCCTCCGGGCAGGCCAACCGCCAGGTCGCCGTCGCCGATCTGGGCTCCAACTCCTGGCGGCTGGTGATCTTCAGCTACGGCGACGGCCCATGGTGGAAGCTGACCGACGAGCTGTATGAGACGGTCCGGATCGGGGCGGGCCTGGCGGCCAGCGGCCGTCTGTCGGACGAGGCGATGGCGCGCGGCCTGGAGACGCTGTCGGTGTTCGGCCGCTTTGCCCGCGCCAATCAGATCCCGTCGGAGGACGTGCACGTGGTCGCCACCTCGGCGATCCGTGACGCCACCAACGGCCAGGACTTCCTGGAGCGCGCTGAGGCGGAGTCCGGCCTGAAGATCGAGATCCTCGACGCCGACCAGGAGGCGTTCTACGGCTACGTCGCCGCGGTCAACACCTCGACGCTGACCGACGGCGCGGTGCTCGACATCGGCGGCGGCAGCCTGCAGCTGACGCGGGTCGAGGGTCGTCAGAACACCGAGATGGCGTCGTTCCCGCTCGGCGCGGTGCGCACCACCGAGCAGTTCCTGACTGAGAGGGACCCCGCCCACCCCGCCAAGCGCAAGGCGCTGCAGCGCCTGCGTGACCACGTCGACGAGCAGCTGTCGACTGCGCCGTGGGTCACGCACCTGCAGCCGCGCCCGCCCCGCCTGGTCGGGATCGGCGGTGCGGTCCGCAACCTCGCGGCCGCCGCGCAGGAGACTCAGGGATCGATCGACCTCGGCGTTCAGGGGTTCGTGATCACGCACGCGATGCTGCGCGAGCTCGTCTTGACGCTGGCAGCGCTGCCGGCAGCCGAGCGCGGCACCGTGCCCGGGATCAAGCCGGGCCGCGGCGACATCATCCTCGCCTCCGCGGTCGTGCTCGAGCGGATCGTCGACGTCTGCGGCTTCGCCGGGATCGAGGCGACCGAGGCCGGCCTGCGCGAGGGCGTGTTCCTGGGGCGGGTCTTGCTGTCTCCCGCCTCGCCGCTGATCGCCGACGTCCGCGGCGCCGCCGTGCGCAACCTCTCGATCCAGTACGAGTCCGACCTGCGCCACGTCGAGCACGTCGCCCGGCTGTCGCTGCAGATGTTCGACTCGATGGTTGAGGCCGGGCTGTTCACGCCCCGGGACGACGAGCGAGAGCTGCTCTGGGCCGCCGCGATGCTGCACGACGTCGGGATGACGATCTCCTACGACGACCATCACAAGCACTCGCGCTACCTGATCGAGTCGGCCGAGCTGCCGGGCTTCGATCCCCGTGAGCGCGCGCTGATCGGCCAGATCACCCGCTATCACCGCAAGGGCGTGCCGAAGCTGGGCGCGATCGAGCCGGTCACCGACGCCGAGGACGCCGAGCTGCTGGACCGCTGCTCGGTGATCCTGCGCCTCGCCGAGCACCTTGAGCGCGGCCGTGACCAGTCGGTCTCCGAAGCCCGCCTGCACACCAACGGGGACGGCGTCGACCTGCATCTCGAGGCCGGCGGCGACCTGACGCTGCCGCGCTGGTCGGTCGAGCGCTACGGCGACGACGACGCGTTCGAGCGCGTGTTCGGGCGCCGGCTGCTGATCGGCTGAAGCGCCAGCGCGGCCCCGCCTGGGCCGCTCAACTCACGATTGGTGCAAAGTTGGAACGCGTTTGCGCTTGCGATCGGCGCCCGCCGTGGCACGCTCGAGCGATGGCAGGACGATGGCGAAACCGTCCGGACGTTCCGGATCGATTCGCCAAAGAGCGCGTGGCGCGAGTCGCCGGCCGCCAACAGGCGCGGATCACCCGGGCACAGCTGCAACAGCTCGGCGTTGGCGCGTCGACGATCGCCGACTGGACCGCAGCCCACTACCTGCACCCGCGCTTGCCGGGCGTGTACGCGGTCGGCACCACCGCCGCCACCACCGAGTCCGCGCTGTTCGAGGCGGTGTTGGACGCGGGCCCGGGCGCAATGCTTTCGCACGCGACGGCGGTCCACTGGCTGGGTCTGATCGACCACGCTCCGGCCCAGACCAACGTGTCAACGCCACGGCGCCGAGCATCGCTGCCCGGGATGCGCGTCCACGGCCGCCGCGCGCTCGCACGCACAATTCACCGCGGGATCCCGGTGACCACGATCGCCCAGTCGATGCTCGATCTCGCCGCCGTCAGCGAGCCGCCAGCCGTGGCCGTGCGGGTCGCGCTCGCGCGCCTGGACTTCCGCCACCAGCTCGATGTCCGCACGCTGATGGCCGCCTGCGGCTCAGGCTGTCTTGGCAGTCAGCTGCTCAAATGGTCGATCGCTCACCACGACCCACGGTTCGCGCACACCCGGAGTCCACTGGAGAACGACTGGATCGTGGCCTGCGAGCAGCTTGGCATCCCCAAGCCGGACGCCGTCAACGGTCATGTGCACGGCATCAGGTGCGACAACATCTACTTCGAAGCCAAGCTGATCGTCGAGCTCGACGGCTATGACAACCACCGCCCGCGGGCACAACTGCACCGTGACCACCGCAACGCTCGGCTCCTGCGTGGCCACGGCTGGCTCGTGCTCCGCTACAGCTCCGAGGACGTTCGGGACGACGGCGCGGCGGTGGCGACCGAGGTGCTCGATGAGCTCGCTCGGCGAACTCCCCGGACACGGAGCCCGGTGGCGATATTCGATGGCGAATCCGTCCGGACGTTCCGGACCGATTCGCCATCGAGCGCCCGGCTCCGGTGACGTCACCCCCGCCACCGAGCGAGTGAGCTACATGACGCGCCGACTCCGGATATCGTGCCGCGAATGAGGAGGAGGATCGCGGTCGCGGTGGCGGTCGCCGCATCGCTGGCTGGCTCGGCGGCGCTGGCCGGCGCCGCGACGCTCGCTGACCCCGCAGCGCACACGGCCGCGGCCGCGCACACGGCCGCCGCAGCAGCCGCAGGCGCTACCCGCGCGGCTGCCGTCCCCGGCGCCACGCCCGCAGCCGCCGGCGTCCTCGCCGGCGCGACCGTGTCAGGCTCGGCGATCCCGTGCGCGACCCAGAACGGCGTGCGGGTCTGCGACGCGGACCTGAGCAGCAGCGGCGGACCGGACACGCGGATCAAGTCGTTCGACGGCACGCCGTTGGCCGGATACGTGGTGCTGCCGGCCAAACCGCCTGCCCACGGCGGCTACCCGCTTGTCGTCCAGGGCCACGGCTGGGGCTCGCCCACGCAGGGCCCGGCCGACACCCAGTACTTCGGACCGACCGGCTATCAGTGGGCGGAGTCCGGCTACGCCGTGCTGGAGCTGACCGCCCGCGGGTTCGGCGACTCGTGCGGCAGCGCCGCCTCGCGGGCGGCCGACCCGCAGGGCTGCGCCCACGGCTTCATCCACCTCGACGACGACCGCTACGAGGTCCGCGACGTCCAGTACGTGATCGGCCTGCTGGTCGACCGGGGCCTGGTGAACCCGGGCAAGATCGGCGTCACCGGCGAGTCCTATGGCGGCGGCTTGTCGATGGCGCTGGCGACGCTCAAGAACCGCGTGATGTTGCCCAGCGGCAAGCTGATCCCGTGGCGCAGCCCCCGGGGCCGGCCGCTGTCGATCGCCGCGGCGGCGCCGATGATCCCCTGGACCGACCTCGCGTACTCGCTGGTCCCCAACGGCCGCACGCTCGACTACAGGATCACCTCGACGACCGCCGACCTGAAGCCGATCGGCGACATGAAGCAGTCGTTCGTCGGCGGGCTGCTGGGTGTCGGAGAGGCCACGGGCGACGTCGCGACGACCGGACCGCTGCAGTGGAGCCTGGCCGAGGCGTACGCGCGGCTGAACCGCGGCGAGCCGTACTCCGGCGCCACCGACCGGACGTTCGTCAACGAAATCGCCCACTACCACTCTTCCTATTACCTGCTGGCGGGCGCCTATGGGATGCGCTCTGAGGCACCCGCTCCGCTGTTGATCGCCAATGGCTTCACCGACGACCTGTTTCCGGTCGACGAGGCGATCCGCTACGACAACTACGAGCGCGCCCACTACCCAGCCGATCCGATCGGGCTGATCGACTTCGACGGCGGCCACATGCGTGGCCAGAACAAACCGGCCGAGCTGAGGTACATCAGCCGGCGGATCAAGGCGTTCTTCGACCACTACGTCAAGGGGTCCGGCCGCCGCGCCCCGACGCTGGGCGCGACCGCGTTCACCGAGACCTGTCCCAAGTCAACCCCGGCGGGCGGCCCCTACCACGCCGCCAGCTGGGCGGCGCTGCACCCCGGCCAGGTCAGCTTCTCGGCCGCCGGGCCGCGGACGGTGATCTCCGGTGACGGCAGCACCGCGATCGCGTCGATCATCGACCCGGTCTCGAGCCCCGGCGCCTGCGCCACCGCGCCCGCGGCCAACCAGGGCACCGGCGTCGCCTCCTACCGCCTGCCGGCCGCCACCGGCCGCGGCTACACGTTGCTGGGGGCGCCGACGATCACCGCCAAGCTGACCGCGCGGGGCACATACCCGATGCTCGTCGAACGGCTCTGGGACGTCGACCCCACGACCGGCACCGAGACGCTCGTTGACCGCGGCGACTACCGCTTGACCGGCGCCGGCACGACCACCGCGACGTTCCAGCTGCACCCCGGCGCCTGGCACTTCGCCGCCGGGCACGTGCCCAAGCTGGAGCTGCTCAGCCAAGACCCGTCGTACCTGCGGACCTCCAATGGCGCGTTCACGATCACGGTCGACGATCTCCGCCTCCAGCTCCCGGTCCACGACCGTCCCGGCGCTCCCGGCGTGCCGAAGACCGTCAAGCCGTTTGTCACGCCCGGGTCCCACGGGCTCGCCGGCTGACCGCCGGTGGCCCGCCGGCATTCACCCGATCACCACCATCGGCGATCCGCGCACACGTACGGGGCAACGCCCTGTCCGACAGGGTGTGCCCGGGATACGATGATCCGATGCTCTGGCTCCTACGACACGCCGAGGCCGCGGACGGCATCCCGGACGACGAGCGTCCGCTGACCGAGCGCGGGACCCGCCAGGCGCAGTACGCGGGCTCCGCGCTCGAGGCGTTGGGCGTGGGAATCGACGCGTGCCTGGCGAGCCCCAAGCTCCGCGCTCGCCAGACCGCCGAGCTGGCGTGCGCGCCGCTCGGGGTCGAGGTGACGATCGACAAGCGCCTGTCAGGCGAGCCGTTTGATGCGTATGAGCTGGTGGCAGGGCTCGGGGACGTGCTGCTGGTCGGCCACGACCCATCGTTCACGTTGACCTTGCACCAGCTCACCGGCGCCCAGGCCCGGATGAAGAAGGGCGGGCTGGCGGCGATCGCCAAGGGCGAACTGGTGACGCTCCTGCGGCCGGTGGAGCTGGCCGCGATCGCCGGGCTCAGAGCCCCGGCGTGATGATCGCCGCGTCGGTGGCCCGCGCCGGCTCGCCCACTCAGACGACAAGGGGAGTTCACGCCAGATGACCGACGTAGCCGAGCAGGGCACTCCCACGGACGAGACGCCGCAGCCGGGAGCCCGTGAGCTGTCGGGCGCGGATCTGTTCATCAACCGCGAGCTGTCGTGGCTGGACTTCAACGACCGGGTGCTGCAGCTGGCCGAAGACGAGTCGCTGCCGGTGATCGAGCGGCTGAAGTTCCTGGCGATCTTCGTCACCAACCTCGACGAGTTCTTCCAGATCCGGGTCGCCGGCGTCCACGACCAGATCGACGCCCGCGTCGATGCTCGCGGACCGGACGGCCTGAACCCCGCCGAGGTGCTGCGCCGGATTCACGAGACGGTCCGGGCGCAGGACGCCCGTCACGCGCGCGCGTTCGGGCAGGTGATCTCGCCGAAGCTGGCCGAGCAGGGCGTGCGGATCGTCAGCTGCGACGAGTCCGGCGCCTCCCCGGACACGATTGAGCGGCACTTCCGTGAGCAGATCTTCCCGGTGCTGACGCCGCTGGCGGTCGGCGCCGGCCGCCCGTTCCCGTACATCTCCGACCTGTCGCTGTCGCTGATCGTGCGGCTGCACGATCCCGACTCCGACGCCGACGACTTCGCCCGTGTGAAGGTGCCCAAGGAGGTCCTGCCGCGGTTCGTCGAGATCGAGCCGGACACGTTCATCCCGCTCGAGGACGTGATCGCCCGGCATCTCGACGCGCTGTTCCCGGGAATGGAGATCGTCAGCCATGACCTGTTCCGGGTCACGCGTGACGCGGACTTCGAGGTTTCCGACGAGGCCAACGACCTGCTGCGCGCGGTCGAGGACGAGCTGCGCCGCCGGCGCTTCGGCGAGGTTGTCCGGCTCGAGGTGTCGGCTTCGATGGACCCGGAGCTGCGCACGCGACTGCTGGACTGGCTCGACGTCGACGAGGTCCAGGTCTACGACGTCGAGGGGCTGCTGGACCTCGGCGACCTGTGGCAGATCGCCGGCTCGGGCCGGCCTGATCTGAGCTGGCCGAAGTGGAATCCGGTGACCGCCCCGGGGCTGGTCAAGACGGGCGACGCCGACGCCAAGCCCGACATGTTCGCGATGATGCGCGCCGGCGACGTGCTCGTCCACTTCCCGTACCAGTCGTTCACGAGCAGCGTCGAGCGTTTCGTGGCCCAGGCGGTCGACGATCCGAACGTGCTGGCGATCAAGATGACCGTGTACCGGACCTCGGACGACTCGGCACTCGTGCCGTCGCTGATCGCCGCCGCCGAGAAGGGCAAGCAGGCGGTCTGCATGGTCGAGCTCAAGGCGCGGTTCGACGAGCGGCGCAACATCCACTGGTCCAGGGCGCTGGAGGAGGCGGGCGCACACGTCGTGCACGGGATCCCGGGGCTCAAGACGCACGCCAAGGCGATCCTGATCGTCCGCCGTGAGCGCGGCAGCGTCCGCCATTACACGATGATCGGGACCGGCAACTTCCACGCGCGCAACGCCCGGCTGTACGAGGATTTCGGGCTGTTCACGACCGACCCTGAGATCGGCGAGGAGGTGGCGAGCCTGTTCAACACGCTGACCGGCTACGGCCACCCCGAACCACAGCAGAAGACGCTCGTGGCGCCGACCTGGCTGCGCAAGCCGCTGATCGCCCAGATCGAGCAGACCGCGCAGGCCTACGCCGACGGCGATCACGGCGCCCGGATCGTCATGAAGATGAACTCCCTGGTCGACCAGAAGGTGATCCGCGCCCTGTACGCGGCGGCGCAGACCGGCCTGCCGATCGTGCTCAACATTCGCGGCATCTGCTGCCTGGTCCCCGGCGTGCCCGGGGTGTCGGAGTCGATCTCGGTCGTCTCGGTCGTCGGGCGTTTCCTCGAGCACTCGCGGATCTACTCCTTCCACCGCGGCGACGAGCACGTCTACTACATCGGCTCGGCTGACCTGATGCCGCGCAACCTCGACACCCGGGTCGAGCTCCTCACCCCGGTCGACGCGCCCGAGCTCAAATCAGAACTCCAGGAC
>Ga0302325_10014822_pt1 | contig 16582 bp, 17 predicted proteins | sample Palsa_T0_2_FD_201948 | JGI IMG/M metagenome (GOLD analysis project Ga0302325, IMG submission 201948) | Peat permafrost microbial communities from Stordalen Mire near Abisko, Sweden - Palsa_T0_2 | ecosystem: Environmental > Terrestrial > Soil > Palsa > Peat permafrost | place: Sweden: Abisko... | reverse complement strand
GGATCTGAACAGTGTCGGGATGAGCTGTAGTTCAAGAGCTTGTCGGTCTCAGATGGCTGGATACTGCCTGACGTTAGCAACCCCGCGATGTTAATGATCTTGAAGTTCTAGATATCCACAATGTAACTGCTGCAAAGGACTACAAGCGACCGTACAAGTTGACTCCATTGAAAGTACTCTGAGCTGCACTGCGCCATAGCTCGGTGGTTGACGAGGCAGATCTCTTGCCATATCCACAGTCGTGAGAACCATTGCCTCTTCAAGAGGCGGCCCAAAGCCGACTGTTGGTGCTTTGTCAATGGCAAATGCCACTTCCTGTATATGCGGCGGGACTGTTGAATCAACATCCAGAGTATTTAATAATTTCCACCTAGGGGGAAATCAAATCGCAGCACATGCGAGCCCGCTATCCGATGATGCTGGGCCCAACCATACCACAACTCTGTACGCCATCTTATAGACAGATGCCATGCGTCTGACTTGTTCAGATTTCCCATTCAAGTCCTCTTGATTGATGCAAATGACATCGTTCCAAATATTTTGTAGTATGTCCTTGTACCTGAGATGTCGTAAAGCAGCGGCGAGATTCCGACTGATACCAAGTGAGTAAGTTCCTGTTGCGTCTTCGATAAGGACGACGTCGGTTTTCTTTGGACTACCCCAGATATACTACAATGCTTCGTATTTAGATTCAAATCCGGGATATGGATAATCTTCAGGCTGTTGGTCATATGATGGATGAAATCCAGGCGTTGTGTGGGTCCAAGAAGTTTTTTCCGTCTCGTTGGAGAATAGAAAGGTATCTTCCGGGGTTTGCTAATCCTTCTAGCCGTTTGGCAGAGTGCTTTGCAGCTCTTTCTCCGTTCACAATGTCGAAAGCAGTGAGCCTTAATCAGGTGTGATCAGAGGTGCACGGAAGATGATGATGCGAATGGGATATCATGGAACTCGCCGGGAAGCAAGGTGAATAATCAAATATCCTTTCTAGCATCTATTTTGAATACATGTATCTGGGCAGAAGATTGCTGGGGCTTTGGCGCCTCATGAATTTGACGGAGAAGATACCGGTAGATCTCGACTCCGCCATAACAGAGCCTGAACAGGACGTGGAAGTGTTGGGTGTCTATCTGGGTAGTCAAGGTTAACCCACAGAGCGGGAGTAAGCCCATGAACTCGGATACCCGGTAACTGCGGTTTTGCATATCAGCTCAGCATTATCACGACATTTTAGAGGTCGGTTGCATTGTTCAGTTGCAAGGCTGGGTTTGGTTGATTGACTGGCAGTCAGGTGATCTGCACCTCGGCCACCATTGCCTTTCTTGTGAGACACGAAAGCCACATCTAGGGCCAGGGACCTTCGAAACTCAACATCCTCCTCAAAATCAAAATCAATCAAAATTTGTTGCTCTTTGTTGCTCTTTGTTGCTCTTTGTATGTCTAGTATCTTAGTTGACCTCCATCATCGATTCATCGAACGTAATGGAACCAATTACCGAGATGCTTCAAGCGAGTGCGATAGATGGCGGGGAGGATTTGCCTGCTTCGGAGCAAGGAACCTTCCACCCGTTTCCGAGGCTTCCTTTTGAGCTTCGAACAAAGATCTGGATAGAAACTATAATTCCACTTCCAAGCCCTCGATTGATTGAAGTATCAGTTGAGGTTCAATCAGCTGTGTCTTGTGATCCTGATGCGATTGATGGCCACGACGAACAGAGCCCCATGACTCCTCAGACCATGCGATTCGTCGACAGGGACCCACTCAAAGACTGGAACGTCCCTTCGATTTTCTATACTTGCAAAGAATCTCGCGATGTTGTTGCAACATTCTACGACTTCGTCTTCCTAAGTACATCTGTCGACTCGACCTTTGTTCCCAATGACTCTCCCTACCACGCCCCAAAGCAGTCTGGGATTTTCTTCCAGCCGGAACACGACATCATATATTTCCACCAGGACCTCTTCGATGAGGGCATGAAACCGGCTCTCAAGATGGCTAAGTCTCAAGGTTTTAAGCTCAGAAATATTCGATCGGTTGCCGTCCAAATGCCGTTTCCCCGGAAAGAAAGACGCCCTTCCAATTGGCCCTACCCAAGGATGGAAAATTTGACTGGATTGAAAGCGGTGATTATCGTATTGCCACCCTCACCCTTTGCTCAGAAGGGAATTCGAGAAATACTGAATGGTCAGCGTTCTGGCCTCGGGGAGATGTTTATGGCCAAGTTGAGGGAGATGACAGCGAAGATGGAGGAGGATTTGAGGGCAATGCTTGGGTTGCAGAATGTACCAGTTATTAGGATTATGGATCGTGATACTTTAGATCGCTGGATATATGATCCGCAGTTTCGAAAGAATGGGTTACCTTGGGAAGTGACTGGTGATCTTGCCGTGCCACTAGTTGAGACGGATGGCTGAAGGAGGTCAGAAAAGATACCAGAATTCTACACCCTCATGCTGGACTTAATGATACGGAGGGTCGTTATTTAGAGCAATACATGAATGTCGCTTGCATATTATATTCACCCTTGAAAGAATATCGTTACAATTTATATTGTAACCTTGTGTATGCGTATTCAAAAGCAGAGGGTCACATTGGAAATCGTTGGAGAGTTTTATCTTATGAGAATTCCGTCCCTGGCTGATCACAAAGCTTTAAATAATGTCTGTAAGGTAAGTGTAGAAATTCTTCATCAACCTTTCTACGTATAGCTATGCCAGCCGAGGCCTCCGACGACTGAACACCTGTACGCGGCGGAGTGCTACGAACCTGAGATTGAGTGCTTGCACAATAGGATCCTAGAGCCAAGATTCAGTCACAACGAGCAACACGAAGAGATTTTCCTTTATCACGACACGACTTCACGCAAGCCGGGGTGGTATAGCGCCTTTGTGCCTACTCACTCGCTGCCACTCGACGAGGCCTACGACCAAGATATCGACTCCTACCCCTTCCCTCTCGCTCTGCCTATACTGGTACCTAGGGAGGTGTGTTTACAGACTACGGCGAGGAAATCGAGGTGGACACTACAGGCGGCTATGCCAACTCCCTATACATCTTGACACGGCATCAAGTAGAGGAACCCTCCTGTAGAGGCAGGCCTAAGGATTCGGTATTTCTGCGAACATAAGAAGGGTATAGCATATTAGAGGATAAGGGGAGGAGTAGGGCTTGGATATCTTGCTTGGTGGGAGGACTTGGGTGGATAGTATGATATCTCTGGCGGTCTACCCTAACTGGCGTAGGAGGTCGCAGTCACAATGCCCTTTAGTTACACGCAAACTACTACTTGAAATGCTTTCTAAGGTTAGGGGCACTACAACACCGCGGGATCAGGGACCCGGGGCTGTTTGTAAAGGAGAGTCCTTTTCCCCTTTGTGGTTCTGGCCTCCTTTACAAACAGGACTCTGCAATACATTCTGTATTTTAAAATCCTTAGCTTAGCACGTCCTTATACCCTTCGGGAGGTCGGGTTACCATGCCCCCGGACGTAAATTATTATCATCGCCATCATCAGCTATGCCAGCCGAGAGCTTGATACAAATCACTTTCGTGCAAATGCAGATGGCAACACGTGACACCCCTGTTTCTCGTCGAAGGAGTATGAAGAGAAGGATTTAAGGGTCCCTCATATATGATATACTTTAAAGAGAACATTTATCTCATCGTGAGCACTGTCATCTGTGCAAATGCTTAACTCAGGGGTCTAAAGGGGGTTATGATACACGTGATGATGTGGCTTGCCGAGACTCGGCTGTCTGCATGCAAGCCTCGTCCTCGTCCTTGAAGTCCTGGTTTCTCGTTTGAGAACAACAAACAGCACGAAATTCAACAGACGCGGTATAATTCGGTCGCATTTTATAGCAGAGCAACATCATCAGCGACAAACTACACCTGGCCCGAAAGTCCAAATTCATACTTGAGCAGAAACTCTCAAACGGCGGTCAGAAACCCCTTCGTTGGGCTGGAAAACTCGAACACGTCCCAAAACAATCCAAGAAACAAACTTTTAGGCTTCCTCGACGTCACGACCACCCCCTACACGGCTTCTATTCAGCTCCCGCGTTCTTTCAGTGACCTGCGGTGACGTTGGACCAGGTCGACGAGGTGGCGGGTCCCATTCCTTGTGCCAAGTTGGACAGCAGAGCAACAAGAACGGCCGAGTATCTAAGGACATTTAGCTATCGTTACCATCTGCGAAACAACGAAGATCTTACGCTGCGATTCCTATGAACAAGTCATGCGGAGTAACGTCTACCAAGACCGACATGGTAACCATGAAGACCAAAACGAATCCGCCGACAACGATCGACATGTTCGCACGACTCAAGTCAACGAGAAATAGAATGAATACAGGGACCAGAAGGATTCCGACGGCGACGGTTGATGCAAAGATCTTGGCCAGAACCGCAAGGCGAGAAGGCGAGTAGTGATAAACATATGGATTGCTAGTTCGGCTACGCTCAGTTTCGCCATTGAGAAAGGCCTGGATACACTCATCAGCTTGTTTGAAGGCATCAGGAAGAACATAATCTTCAAGCGAAGGTACAGCATACATGGAGCCATGATTTGGGGCGCTTTGCGATGAATTCTTCTAGCCCCTCTGCAATCCTGCCTCCATGCTGAGGGCCATGTTCCGACATTCTTTGAGCAGTGATGAAGTCGTCGACTGACAGTATGAAGGCATCTTCTCCCTCAAATAGTGGACGATTGTCCATCATCCAAGTGTAAACGCTTCGATGATGGCGAGGATTAACGGGGTTTAGGCCCCTAACATCGACGTACTTTAGGAGGAAGTCATCTGATCTCGTCAGTGCACCTTCGAAGAAGCAATGTATCAAGCTTTTATCCTACAGTAGTCTTTGAGTTTGACTTCCAATTCTTGCATCAACTTCATTTGCTCTGGATCACATCCGTCATAGAAGTCGATGCTCCTTAGTCTGTATCTCGTCGCTGGATTTTCATTATCTTCGTTGTCGAGTTTATTCAACTTTGTCATAATTTGGTCCAGTTCAATTTCTTTTCCCACAAGAATCCTAGCAGCAGCTGGTCCAAATCTGCGGAAGATGCAAAAACTGTCGTTGCTATCCTGCAAGGCTGCGAACCTTGGCAGACCGTCGACATGATCCTTCTCAACTGCAAAATTTATCGTTAGCAACAAAAGTCGAGGTGACTACAATACTTATACGTACGCCTGTGATGTTTAATCTTGTCGTACTCAACCTTTCGTAGTGCGGCTACAGAGTCCTCGGTTTCCGTTCGAGAAAGGGGTTGTGGCCAGTGCTTGCCGAAAAACTGACGAAATTCTGCTAAAACCGAGCGCTCGGATTGAACAACTTTGTGGACTTCTCAATCAATTTAATAGACTGGGAACAGAAATCAGGGGTTGCTACCTTCAGTTTCTTCATGAGCATCGCTTGAGGTTGGCGTCAGTTCTTCCTCGAGGGTGACAGAGTTGTCATGGCCGTCGACACCTTCACGGCGTGTCCGGTATCTGATCTCATGACCCTGCATATCCTGCAAGGGAATATCTGGACCTTGTTCAGCGCTGCTATCATCTCGTGCGTAAACTCTCGGCGGTGGGGCGAGAGCATAGCTGCGGGTCACAGGAGCGGTCGCCGCCCTGGTAAGTATCGGTCCATCCATAATTAACATAAGGAGGTGCCATCGCACTTGCAAAGGAGGTCATCGCAACGATGATTACATGTATACAGGTAAAGGGGCTTAGGCCTGACTCCATCGTTGCCTTCGGCCCAACGTTTCACGGGGAAGGGATGATAGGGTGGGTTGAGGGACTAGGTTGGCAGAGCACACACACCTTTCTCGACCGTGTTACAAACGAACAAATCAAACTTTGGACACCTTCTGACGTTTAATATTGTATCACCGACTTTCTGCGAGACTGTAATCTGGAATTTGTGAGGCCGGAACGACTAGGTTTTTACGATGCGGAAATAGTGGAAGTAGGGGGTAAATTTTCATGTATTTTAGGTGGAAAGGAACAAAGAAGTACGCTGAACTGGAGGGAGCGTGCGAGGTCTTATATACCTGAGCAGAAGCCACTGTACTACAACCAAACTAGTGAGCTGCGTTCAATTTTCCGATGGGCTCACATCACTCGGCGGCGAGGCTTTAATTTTAAGGGGTCAACAATTTCTCTTTTGCCATGGAAATGCATACTTTTATTTTTAAGTATCTATAGACGTCCTGTATAGCAATTATTACCGTGTCGATTACAAAGTCGATTAACCCAATTGAAATGTCCATATATTTTGACCAAATAACCTGCCAACAGCGCTTTTAACATAGCCATCCCAGAACATTTTCCTCCGACCTCAAGTTCAACGAACACCCAGCAGCGCAACTTCGAGCATAAAATATGGGAATCAACAGATTTACATGTCCAATCCTTCTTTGTATAGATCTATTCCGATGTATCGTTGCGATCTTCTTCATATTCTTTGTGTGACGATGCCTGCGGTGGCTTCTTCGGTGGCTTTTCGTCTTTGGGAGGCTGTGACGCTGTTAATTTGGATAGAAATGTGTGCTAGGTATTTCTCGATTTACATCTTTAGGAGGGGCAGGAACCTCGCCAATCTCCCCTGGACAGCAAGCTATTCTACCAGATTCATCTCCGGGGAATCTGCCATTGAGCGCCGAGAGCCTCAGAACAGCTCTTGACCTCTCGCATTGGGTTTTGCTTTTGAGTGAAACAAGCATCACTTTCTGCTCCTTAGGGACAGATTCAGCAGATTGACAGGCTCTTGGTATGGAGAACATTTGGCTACGCTGCATCAGCTCAACTTCCAAGTCTCTCTTGATTTTTTACCGTCATTTAGGACAGCGATTCCCACAATCAGCTATATACACCAACTTCACCACAATTTGGATATTCTGCAGCTCATCAGTCATTGCTCAAAGATGAGAACAGTTTGGAATTGTACTGACCAGAAGTGAATCAAAGAGGATAGTTACGTTGCGGTCAAATTCAGGTTGTACTCGCAACAACACGCTATTTTTGGCGCGAAAACAAAGAAGGCGGGTCCCTTGTGGGCATCCGGTACGTACACTTTAGGGCAACTCCCATACCGTAGGCACTCACCGTTTCCAGTGGACGTAAAACCTATGCTTCGAGAAAGAGGCCCAGTTGCTGCAATGTCATGACACGCAGTCGATCTTGATAGGCTCAAGAGCAGACGTTATTCCACCTTGGAGCATGTAAGGCTGCGCAAACATCGCAGTAAACGAGCATGCATTCCCAGCCCGCCGTCATGGGCCTCTCTCGCGCTTGGTTTTTCCACTGAAGACTACCAAGCCACAGAAATCTGCCGAATCGGTTCGAAAGACCCGTCACTCAGGACAGCAAATGGGTTCGCTCTGGAGCCGAGTATGAGGCTCTATGAAGATCAACATGGCATGATAAAGCCCTGCAATAACTGCACGGCCCTGTGATGGTGCTGAAAGGGGCCAAGTCTACCTATGATGCATATGCCCCTCGCCCGGCCCAGGTGCAAAATTCGACGCAGACTCGGGTCCTGTCCGTCTCCCGGCCGACTACCTGGTCAGTTGGGAGATTGTTATTAAGGTCCGGACCAGGACGCCTCCTGACAGGAGCCAAGCTTCGTTAAATCCTATTTCTACCCTTTGAAAATACGTTAATCCCAATAATTCTCATGAAAGTCTCTGCACCCGTTCTCGGGTCGCAGGTCTATGATGTGCTTATGAAGATTAGCGACGCTACCGAGGTCATTTCAGCAAGCTGGAGACCTACAATCACACTGAACCCCACGGTCAATCATTCTTGTTCCAAAACCAGCCTCATTTTTCAGATCTGACGAAGTGCAATATTGTCATCGCATGAGCTTAGTAGCTAGTCAGCGATCTACTCATGCAATTCAGAGGTTGAAGACTCCGCACCTGTAATTATCATGATCCAAACCCATCCCTGCGAATCTGCCCAATGATTTGGAAGCGAGACAAATTCATTTTCTTTTCAGTTCAAGAATTACCATTCGGAGATGAATGATTTAGAGGTTCAGTGTTTTGTATTCAATGCTTCACGATGAACAATATGCATGCCAGCGACAGTTGATACACCAACTGCAGCAAATGATTCTTCTCCTTCATTCTCGCAACTTTATCCCTTGATTCGGAAAGTGTTTCAATCGCGGAGTCGCAACAAAAGATCCTCCAACTTCTGATTGGAAAAAAGGAAACATGTGTAAGCCCACTCGAATCCTTAACTTCTGCGGGGAAGCAACTTTGCTTCCCGTTTCCCGCTATGCAGCATTTCTCTAAACGAGTTACCCGAGGCATAAGTGTATGTTGTAAGGAACTACCCCCACGGTGGCACTGGCCAGTGTGTGGCGGGGTCGCCAAGCCGTCCACTGAAAGAACGCCAACGACACTCTCCATTCTGATAAATACAGGAGTCGCAATCCGTGAGTTCTCGAAGGAAAGACATTGCAGCTGAGCACCGTTGGAGATGTGATAAATCGAGTAAGCAAAGAGTTGCTGCCGGGGCGAGGGGATGAGATATAGCTGCGTGAAGACAACATTCAGCGGTAGGCAAGGAAGGAAGAATCTGCCAATTCCAGCGAAGGACCAGACTGGAGGAGTTCCCAGCTTTCCCAATCTCCAGCAACTCCCTGCGACCGAAGAAACAATCCCGCACAAACCCAGCGAGATCTGGGAAAGTGCCCCGTACTTGTACGGAGTATCCTGCAGCACGTTCTGCCCATGATGTGCATGGGCTCCCGCTTTCTGCTAGCAGGGGGGTTCTTACACCCATGCGCTCGGTTGGATTTGGTGAGAATTCATCATAATAGTCTCTCCAGTACTCCGTAATGGCATCCTATCAACGGTGTTGGCACACCTTCTCTTTCGACGGTTGATTTGAGAAGATTGGGCGATGCTCAAGGTTTATGCTGGTCTAACGTTGGGCATCAACGATTCAACATGACAGCAAGCAGTTGACCAGCACATCTGGTAGTTTTCGAAGCAGCAAGACAATCGCTTGAGAGCCTCTACCGACTCACGCAAGTGCAGCCACAAATTCGCATCGATAGTGATGTGCCCTCGCCAATTCATGATGGAGAAGTCGATGTGTTACAAAGAGAGGTCTTCAGTTGTTATGTTGCAGGTTTTCAGATTTGCCGATATGCTGGAAAGCTGTGGGAGGGATTTCGGCTTCAGGTGTCTTGGAGTATGTGCCGAAGATACTGCTGGTAGCGTTGCACGGTCCTGTCGTCTTTCTTCAGCCACTCCAATGGCTCACGGATGCTCGCTTTGGATTCAGGGGCTGTCTTCAGGGAGTTCGAAGCCCTGTTCTCAACGGACCAGCTCTTCCCAAAGAAGCAAGATTAGAGAATGCACTGCCATTTCGAGTTCTCAGCGTCAAGATGGAATCGCAATATGAAGCCGACCACTAAAGATCAAACAATTGTGGGTCTGGTTCCCGCTGTGGTTTTGACCAAACAAGCCTAGCCGTCAGACCATGTTGCACTTGAAGATCAACTTACAAATATTTGACACATCGTCGCCGGTTAAGCTGACAGAAGCACACTTTCAACGTTCTCTACCATCCTCTCGATCGAACTTCGATGTTCTACTATGGTCTTAATGTCCCTGCTACACTTCTCAATCGATGATTCTCGCCTTCAAGCGTCAGGAGACGAGCCGCCGTTTCCTTGTGGATTTCAACAGCTTCAGGCTCTCGATAATTCGAACGCTACTATCAATAATGGGTCGACAGAGGAGCTGTTTCTCTCCTTGACGCTGCATACACCAAGCTCTTCGTAACAGAAACAGACCGCGGACGGACGAGGCATGGATTCATGACCGCACTGAAGGGTATCTCCTCCCTCCGTCAAGATAGGCCCCATGTCTGCCATGGCTGACTCTCATTTGATCTGTCAGTCAAATAATCGCCGAAGTCGTCACTTCTAGCTGCTGAACTTCTTGGCTGAGGCCTGAAGGCTGAGCCTGCCTTTAGAGCTCAGTATGGCTCAACACAATCGAACGTGTAGCATCTTCGAAAGAAACCCCTAATCCCAGAAAATCAGTCCTCGAAATCGCACGGCCAACACGCACCTTAAATTGCGCATGTACAGAGCAACACAAAATAGAGATATCGAGAGCTTTGTCGGCCTCTAGATTGCGCAGCTTCGCAAGCAGCCTGACCCTTTTCACTATCGAATGTTCTTCGCACGTTCGTATACCATACCAGCACGAATGGCTATGCATATGGGGGACATCTTCGTCGAGCCAAGATTTGGAATGATTTGAACACGCTGCTATTCCGAAAATCTTTGCGCGAGTCTAGTTTCACCAATTTGGTGACCCTGTCTCGTCGCCCGACCACGGTGTGATTGACGGGCGGAACCCAAAGCTTCTGTACTATAACACGTCAACTCGAAAACAAAGTCATAGGATGCTCTCCGGAGTTTACACATGCCGTCGTGATGGAAGTGAAAATAGAACAGAAGTAGTGGTTCGTCGCGTCGCGATGCCAACCGTCGCTGTTTTTGCGCCTCCTTCGATCAACGCTAAACCCCAAGACGACTTCATACATAACGGAACGTATTAGGAGACGGGGCATTCGAAAAAGAAGATTTCTCTATCCATTTGACAAGCGGTTACCCTTCACTGATTCCTGTACCTATCGCTAGCTATACAGAAACTTTCAAGATCTGCTCGATTTGTAGGTGCGGTGAACGAGTCTACGGTCCCTCGATGCTGCTCCTTTGACTGCTTCTATGGCTAAACACTTACCCCGTTACTGTATTATCAGCTTGGTTTCGAAGTTACATGTTCTCTCCTGGAGTTGTGAACACTGCGGACGGACGCATTACACTTACGAGCTATCAAATCCAGATTGTCATCCCGACCATCCAAGCACTTTCTTCTCTCTGCTAAAACCTAAATTTTAAAGGATTTGCAGTCAGTTAATCATTAAAGCAAAGCACCTGGTGAGGCAACAATGCACAGGTGATACAAGGGTTTCGCAATCTACTTCGCAAAAATACACAGCTTTGCAGATGGGAGATGTTCCTGACCTAGATAATGCTACTGCTAGATGTGTTAGATTGATGGAACGCGCCTTACACAAATGTATGCAACCCCACCATGCACGCATAGGAGGGGATTTGGTTTGAAATTTCGGTTTTTTGGGAGGGATAACGCTTCATCACCAAGTAGGAGATTGTCTCAATGTTTGGTTGATGGGCACGAAACTGTGCTATATCTGTATCATGTTATAGGTTATTAGCAACTAGTACTATGAAACTTGTTGCCCAGTCTACTATTTCGACTACATTGTCTTCGTGCCGCTAGGATCCACCAGGACTTGTGCTTTTCCGATTTTTCAGGAGAGCAGGCACTTCGCCATTTCTGACAAATTGTGGCATTGAAAGAGTAGCATTAAATAATTCCTGCTACATTTGTTTCTCCATAGTCTTTGAGATCATTCTTTTCCACATTTTGCTTAGGTTTGTTATCGTCTCCACGGAGGGGGATTGTAAGGGAATTAGTGATGTTATACCCGTCCTTTCAGCGATCAGATCGCTGTACGGGTGAGTTGGAACGGTGTGATTTAGCGATCTAGGGCCTGTGGATCCGGCTTTTCCGGCAGAGCTTGCTGTATTTAACCGTCAGGTGAAAGCTTTTTAGCGAGCGGAGCTATCTCCCCCCTTAAATTGTTGATCTCCAGCGAGTCCCCAAGCGGGGCCACCAAACATGAGGACTGGGCTCCCAAAGGTGCCCTAATGCATGGCCAACGGTCCCTCAACAACCATTAAGAAGGACATAATAATACAAAATATCGAGTAGTGACTTCACCTTGTATCTTTTTTCTTCATTTTCAAGCGTCAGAGATAAATTACTTGAAGTTAAGGTTGTATTGTCCTTTGGCTGGATAAATAAAATCAGGAGAACCTCCATAAATATTTCGGATTATTCTAGTGCCGTAGGAAATCTTGTTTTTATACTTAAGATTTTTGGAGGATCCCCATCGCTTTCATCAATATTGATAGGACAGATATTGCCCCGCTAGCCCGTTGCCAAATGATGCTGCCGTCACGCAGCGTCGCGGACTGCCTCTGAGCTTTTGACATTTGAACCCTGCTTTCACCTCTTGTCTGCAAGGAAGGAGCCACTCTATTCGCCATACAAACGAAAATTAGAAGATTGGGAAGCTTTTAAGGTACGTAGCATGCGTCTGCGGCGCATCAGCTCAATCTTCTTGGTGGCTTCCCCGATTGTTTACGTCGTGTCGGACAACGAAAATCGCGATCTTACGACTCCGCTAGCTGCACCAGACGCACAACACTCTGCAATTCATTAGCAATAGCGAGACTTGCGGGTATCTTCCAAGAATATCTTCTTACCATTCGAGAATCGGAAGTAATAGCTTATCTAGAGGTGACAAGAAAGTTGCCATCCAGCAAAATCCGCTATTTTCACTGGAAAGCAAACTAGCAGAGTTTGTGGTACAGAGGTACACCGAGGGCTACCCCCAAGCCAAAGGCGTTCACCGACACAAGTGAAAGGAGAAGTCATGCAAAGCGTATCAGACCAGACTGATGCACTGTCACGAAATAGACACGCAGTCGTCCTTGATAGGCTCTGGAGCGATCCCTATTCCGCCAGTTTGGAGGATGCAAGAAGGCCGGACCAAAATGGTAAGAAACGACCAACTGCACCAACCCCGGCCGCCACCGGCCTCTCTCGCACTGGGCTCTCTCCACTGAGCCCCCACACTGGCGGTGGAAGTCTGGGGAACCTGTTCGAAAATCCAGTCAACCGGAACCGCGAAACCCACTCCGGGAAACCTCTTTGCGGCTCTTGGAGATCAGCCTAGCATGAGATAGGTCTGCAATATCGCACGGCCCTCCCTCGCTGCTCAAAGAGGACAAGGGTTGCTCTGGTTCCCTGCTCAACTGTGGCTCACGCCCGGCTTGTGTGCTGAAGTTCCATGCAGAAACTCGGTACGGTTCGTCTCCCGGCCGACAACCCAGCCAGCCAGGAATGAAGATTGCCGAACTGGACGCCTCAAAGCAGGGGAGCGAATTTTCTCGAGATTCCTTTATTTCTACCCCTTGGGCAGACGTTCATTCTAATACTTTGTGCAAAGAAACTATCAACATGCCCAGGTCGCGGGTCAATGTACTGCTGAAGATTAGTGGCATTACCGAGGCGATTAGGGCTTAGACTCACGACCAACATTGAACCCTCCAGTCCAGCAATCATTCTGGATATCAAATAACGTCCCAATGCTACCTTCCAAGAGGTGCAATCTTGCCATCGGTTGGGCTAAGTAGCCAGTCAGCAATTGGTTCTTGCAATCCACGGGAAAGAAAGTCTAAACCTCTCATTCTCATTGTTCGAAGCGACGGAGGGATTCCTGCTATTCATGCAGTCTTGGATGCAGCACGAATGTTTTCTTCTTTTTATTTCAACAATTGTTATTGGCACAAAATTTATTTGCAATACAACGATGATATCATGCTTCATAACAAAGGGAACTTGAATTTGGAGACAATTCGAAAATTTCCAGGAGCACGTGTTTGAGTCCCCTTTCTTTCAACTTACAGGTAAATTATCTGGTTGGGAAAGCTATGACCTTGCGAGGGAAAGAATGGCTCTGCGCTCAGTGACTGGATAAATCAGGGAGACACGTGTCAGCGCACTCAGTTTCTTGATTTGCATGAAAAAGCAACTCTGCTTTCCTAAGTTATGCAGCGCTGATCTAAAATGGCAATCCGGTTGATGAAGAGCGGCACCCCACAGGGATCTCGACCAGCTGGGGTGGCAACTTCGCCAAACCTTCCAGTTGCAATGCGCCAACGGCACTGCTTATATTCTGACGAAGACAGCAGTTGCAGTCAGCAAGTTGTCGAAGAGGGTCGTAAGAGCAGAGTGGGGTTGAAGAAATGAAAGACGAGCGACCAAAGCTCTGGGTTGGCGATGGAGCGGAATATATTCCTAGAGAGAATGTTAGGGGCGCCTACCTAGGTAGACATGGGAAGGAAAACACGCCCGAACGTGACAGCCCAGCCGGGAAGAAGTAATCGGCGCGGTCAGAGCATTATGTCCCGCCCTGTTAGACCCCCCTTCGCCGAGGCATATATTAGGGATTCCCCCCAAGCTGGTGCTGCAGGAGACTGGAGCGCCCCGTGCCTCATCTGCAGATGCACATCACCATGCATCGGCTCCATTGTGGAGCTACTTCGATCGATTGCGAAATCAACCTCATCCTCCAATGATACTGCACCAGCGAGGTAGGTAGGTATCCACCCAGGTCTATCGGAAGCTGCCCTCGAGATAGTTTTATCGAATTGGTGCAAACACGAAATTGGACGTTGACCGGTTGGAACCCTCCAATGCGAAGCCTGGCGAGATCCCGTCTACCACACAGACGATGGCTTGTGAGGCAGCTCTAACGGCTCAAATATTCTAAGCTAATGGCATTGAAGGCCGAGCTGGAGTTTCTATTCTCTCATCGATAGTCGATAGTCAATAGACAGGCATCGCCGGAACGGGATCCTCTGCTGTGATGATACCGTTTCGGTTGGGACTATGAAGTGAAGAGAAAGAAAATTGCGGCCTGACGATGCACTTATATATCCTGACCCTTTCTGTTGGCTGGCTTTAGCGGCCGAAGGGCCTGTCATATTTAGCTCAATGGTCGTCGTACAGAGGCTCGCTTTGTTTTCAGGGGTGCCCATCGAGGCGACCGTCCGCAATGACCAGCTCTTGAAGCAGAAAGAGTCCTCAATTTACGAAAACACAAGTATAAGGTGCGCTTCATCAAGCCCAAAATCTCACGATGTCTATTAAGATGCCCGAGAGCATCGAGGTATGTATTCCGAGCTTTTGCAGAGCCTTCGAGGCTTCGTTCACCGTGCGTGAATGGAGCAAAAGTCCGATTGGAAACACTAAATTACTGTGGAGCACCTCTGGTGGAATTCGTGGCAATAAACACCCAGCACAGTCAACAGTATTCTGTATCGAACTTCCGCAAGATGATCTTCTTCTAGTTGATGTCGCTATCTCGATCGTCGATTTCGGCGTCTAGGCCTCGGACACTTCGAGCTTGTGCATGCTCGATCAAGGCAGGCTGATCCCCGACCTTTTGCTACAGAATTCAACACCATCATCAAACTCTTCGTGAAGGCGATCTGTCATTGGGATTTGTTGTCATGGACATTTATTTACTTTGGAGGAGCACGTTCATGATGGCAATACACGCTCTAGTTCTTGTTCGCGACAAAGTTCGTCCTCCCCTTGTTGAGATTATGCTTGTCGACGCGTTCGCTGACGTACATTTCGACTGCAAGCAGTTAAGTAGTTCAAGAGATCGTCTCTTCGCAATGTTTGAGCATACCTCTCTCTGCGAGTCAAACATCATAACATAATCCGACGAATACATCTTCGATCGAGCTCCAACTTATTGGCAAAATGGTCTTTCACATCGTGCTACCCACAAAAGTGCCGAAGCTGGCAAATTCTATACTGAACACATGTATACATGGAAGCCTTGCTTGGTTCTCGGTATCTAGGAATTCTGCACTATATGTGAATTGGAGTGGGGTCTACTCCTCGCTGATTTTTGTATACGCTGCCAGCTACACAGAACTTCCAAGATTCTACTCTGTTTGAAAGTGCGGTACACGAGTCTACGATCCTTCGCTGCTACTCATTTGACTGCTCTTGTGGCCAAATGCTTACCTCGTTGCTTCACTATTTGCTGGACTTCGAATCTCTATAGTTTCGTCTTTACTTGTAAACCCCGCCCACGGAGTTACTATATTTACGAGCTATCAAATTCAATTTGTCAACCCGACCACCCAAGAGTCTTCTTCTCTCTCTCCAAAACTATATTTTGAAGGATTTACAATCGGTTTATCATTGGATCAGACCACCTATTGCAGCAAAATATACAGGCACGACAAAGGCTCCGCAATCTACTTCGCCAGAATACACAGCTTTGCAGATGGAAGATGCTCATGTGCTAGGCGAACTTGCTGCTGGAAGTATTGGAGTTGATGACGTACTCCTTCTACAAAGGCATGCACTCCCACGAGGCACGCGTCCGAAGAGATTTTTTTCTGGTTGAGGGATAACACTTCACCACCGAGCAAGAGGCTGTCTTAGCCCTTGGTTGACGGGCACAAAACTGTTCCATGCCTTCACTATATTCGTAAGTTATAAACAACTAGTGTTGTAAAACCTATTGCCGAGTCTAATCGTAGTCGAATGAGTTGGCTCCGTTTTGAGGTTTCACCAGGGCTTGTCTCTTTTCCAATTCAGGAGACTTAGCTGGCTAGGATTTCTGACAAATTACAGTATGGAAAAGTAGCATATAACAGTTCCTGTTACATTGATATCTCTATAGTCTTTGAGATCATGCTTTTGAATATATTACTTTTTTTATTTTTATCGTTTTATAAGTACGATGGATTAGTCGAAATTAGTGGCGAGATACTTGTCCTTTTAGCGATTGAGTTCTTCTACAAGCAAGGCAAGGCCGCAGTGTTTTAGCGACCGAATGCCTGGAACGCCCGGGAGCTCGCTGTAATTTAGCCA
>Ga0302325_10014821_pt1 | contig 16582 bp, 16 predicted proteins | sample Palsa_T0_2_FD_201948 | JGI IMG/M metagenome (GOLD analysis project Ga0302325, IMG submission 201948) | Peat permafrost microbial communities from Stordalen Mire near Abisko, Sweden - Palsa_T0_2 | ecosystem: Environmental > Terrestrial > Soil > Palsa > Peat permafrost | place: Sweden: Abisko... | reverse complement strand
GATAGCTCGCTTTCACGACGACGGTCGGCGGCACGACTTCCGGATATTCGCTGATCGGAAGCAGGGGCAGCGAGATCAGGCCCGCCAGCAGGATGAGCGCCGAGAGCACACCGGCGAAGATCGGGCGGCTGATGAAGAATTCCGAGAATTTCATGGCAAGTCCTTCGTGGCTTTGCAGCGTCTCGTCAGCGCGGCCGGATGACGACGGCGGCAAGCCCGATCGCCGCGCTTGTGCTTGTCGCATGCGGCTCGGCCGCCACCTGGGCAAGACTGTTCGGGTTGTTGGCCATGGCGACGCGCGTAGGAGCGACGGTCTGGCCGGGACGCACGTGTTGCAGGCCGTTGACGACAATGGTCTCGCCGGGGGCGAGACCCTGCTTCACAACGCGCAGCCCGTTGATTTCGGGGCCGAGCTCCACCAGGCGGTATTCGATGCGGTTATCGCCAGCCAGCGTCAGCACGAACTGCTTGGAGAGGTCTGTGCCCACGGCGCGGTCCTCGATCAGCACGCTGTCGCGATCCTCTCCGCCGACCAGGCGCACGCGCGCGAAGAGACCCGGCGTATAGCGGCCGTCCGGGTTTGCAAGCGCGGCGCGCGCCCGGATAGTGCCGGTTGTGGGATCGACCTGGTTGTCAATGAAGTCTAGTTTTCCAACATGCGGATAGCCTTCCTCGTCCGCAAGTCCGATATAGACTCCTGCAGCATCGTCAGCCGAGCGCGCGGCGCGCGTGGCCTTTGCGAAACGCAGATACGTCTGCTCGTCGGCGTCAAAGTAGACGTACACCGGATCGTCCGAGACCAGCGTCGTGAGCAGATTCGCACTCGTCACGAGGTTGCCCGCCGTGATGGCGGCACGCGACACATGACCGTCGATCGGCGCACGCACTTCGGTGAACTCGCGGTTGAGGCGCGCTTCGCGCAGCGACGCATCGATGGAGCCGAGTGCTCCCTGCGCCGAAGACTCGGCCGCCATGAGACGCTCATACTCCTCGCGTGAGATGGCATGCGCGCCGATCAGGCGCTCGGCGCGCGCGTGATTCGCCTTGGCAAGCTCGAAGTCGGAGACACTGCGGCTGCGCTCGGCGACCAGGCGGTCGACCTCGGCCTGGAAGGGACGCGGGTCGATCTGGAAGAGGAGCTGGCCTTTTTTGACGCGCGTGCCGTCCTCGAAGCTCACGCGGTCGATATAGCCATTGACGCGCGGGCGGATCTCGACCGTATTCACCGCCTGAAGACGTCCGGTGAATTCCTGCCATTCGCGCAGCGGCTGGTGAATCACCTCCGCGACCGTAACCTCGGCTAGAGGCGCGGCGGCGGCCGCGAGCGGCTTTGCTCGCGTATGCCCGATCCCGGCAAACACGACTAATGCCGCGAGCGCCGCGCAGCCCACGGCGAGGAGTGTGGGTACGTTGCGATTGGCCAGTTTCTTGAAGGACATGACGACTCCCATCGAACTTTGTAGAAGCGACGCCGGCTGTGCCGGCTCCCCGTGACCGTCTGCAGGCAAGAGCGTCTGCACTTGACTTGCCGACGTAACCATCCGATGCTATGTACCGTGTGTTACCGGTCAGTCACGTAGGACATAGGTACGTTAGTGACCGGTAAGTAACGTGTCAAGTGGATATTCGCCATGAATCGCTCCAGGACAACGCAAGCTGCTGTAAAGAAAGAAATTATTCCTGCGCAGACAAAGGAGCGCGTGCGCGATCGCATCATGCGAACCGCCAGCGCGCTCTTCTACTGCCGCGGAATCCACGCGGTTGGCGTCGATGCCATTGCCTCGGAGGCCGGCACCAACAAGATGAGCTTTTATCGCAACTTCTCCTCCAAGGACGAACTCGTGGCGCAGTACCTGCGCGAGGCGGAGGCCGAAGCCTGGGGCTGGTGGGACGAGACGGTTGCGGCACACGCCGGGGATCCGCGGGCGCAGGTCGAAGCTCTTTTTGGACTGCTGTTCAAGAAGACCTGCACGGAGGGATCGCGCGGCTGCGCGCTGGCAAACGCCGCCGTGGAAATCACCGACGCCGATCACCCGGCGCGCCCCATCATCGAGAAGTACAAGGCCGACATGCGCCGGCGCTTCGGCGGGCTTGCGCGCGAGATGCATGCGCGAGACGCCGACGCTTTGGGAGACGCGCTGATGCTCCTCTGGGAAGGCAGCTACCTGAGCCGCCTGACGTGCCACAGCGAGCACGGCCCTGCGGAGAACGCTGCGAAGGCAGCGCGTACCCTGATCGCGGCATATACGAGCCCGTGATTGCGGACAGCGCGGCTTGCGCCGTTGTGCGTGCTCGACGCCGTTGAAATTTCCCAGCGAACCGACTGCCTAGCCGCACGGCCGAGCGACGCAATCCAGCGGCGGGTCGGTGCGTTCGACGTGTTATCTTCATTCGAAAGAGCGGCGCTGACGCGTATTGATGCAGACCCACTTCCGAATTGTCGAGCCTTGCAGTCACGCCACCGCCCGCGCCTCGCGGGTGTTGGCGCTTGTGAGCTTCCTGCTGGTTGTTGTTCACGGCAACCCAGCCAGCGCCTTCGGCTTCGACGACGTTGCGGCACAAGCCAAGCTGCAAGCTCAAAGCCCTTACCGAAGCGTCACCCGCAAGCCGCCCGCGGAGCTGCAGGCACTGACTTACGATCAGTACCGGGACATTCGATTTCGTCCTGATCATGCGCTGTGGCGCACGGAGAACCTGCCGTTCGAGTTGATGTTCTTCCACCTCGGTAAATTCCAGACCGAGTCGGTTCGCATCAGCGAGGTCACGCCTCAAGGGGTGCGCCACATACCCTATGCAAGCGGTGACTTCAACTATGGCAAGAACAAGCTGTCCCCGCAGACTTGGGGCGACCTTGGCTTCGCCGGGTTTCGCGCGCATTACCCGCTGAACGGCAGCGAATACAAAGACGAGCTCGTGGTGTTCCTCGGCGCCAGTTACTTTCGCGCCCTCGGCGCCGGCATGCACTACGGTTTATCGGCGCGGGGACTGGCAATCGACACCGTTGGTGGCCAGGGCGAAGAGTTTCCGCGCTTCACCGAGTTCTGGATCGTAAAGCCCGCCGCCAACGCACGCACTCTGACCATCTTTGCGCTGCTCGACTCGCCACGCGCCAGCGGCGCCTACCAGTTTGACGTTGAGCCCGGCGCTGAGACCGTCATCGCAGTGCGGGCGCGGATATTCCTGCGCGCCCGCGTCGCAACGCTGGGCATCGCGCCCCTGACAAGCATGTTTGCCTTTGGCGTCAACCAGCCGCATCGCGCGGATTTTCGCCCGGAGGTGCATGACTCGGACGGCCTGCTGGTCGCCACGGGCGATGGCGAATGGCTTTGGCGGCCGCTGCTGAATCCTAAACAGACGCTTACCACGTCGTTTTCAATGCGCAAACTGCGCGGCTTCGGGCTGATGCAGCGCGCCCGGCAATTCGGCGATTACGAAGACAGCGAGGCGCACTACGAGCTGCGGCCGAGCGCCTGGATCGAGCCCGTGGGCTCCTGGGGGCCCGGTCGGGTCGAGCTGGTCGAGCTCAACACGCCGGATGAGACCAACGACAACATCGTCGCGTACTGGGTGCCCGACCCGCTTCCCGCTCCGGGCCAACCGCTCGAGGTTGCCTACCGTTTGCACTGGCAAGGCACACAGCAAATGCAGCGCCCGCCGGGCGCCTGGGTGACGCAGACGCGCATCGGCCGCGGGTTCGCCGAGCTGCCAGAAGACGAGCAGCAGTTCGTCGTCGATTTCACTGGCCCAGCGCTCGCCGCACTGCCCGCGGATGCCAAGGTGAAGGCAGTCGTCACGGCGTCCTCCAACGGAGAGATCGTCGAAAGCAACGCCTACCGTGTCGAGGCCACTGGGGCCTGGCGCATGACCGTGCGGGTCAGACAGCCGCATCCCGCAGAACCTACTGAGCTGCGCGGCTTTCTGCAGAGTGACAGCAACGTACTGACGGAAACATGGAGCAACATCCTGCCCGCGCGCTGAGCGTGCTATGTGACTTTGTGCCGGCGGGCAGCGCGCGCCTCACTGCAAGCGCGGTCGGTAGCGGCGCCGTCGGGATGACCGGCGTGCCGGAGCGGCCGGCAGGATTCACTTCAATGCGCATTCGGTGCGGGGATTCCAGCATGACTGGCGTGGCGAACCAGCATCCGGGTGGCTGCCTCCAACACGTTGCTGATCGCGCGGCGCCGATAATCCCAGATCGGATCGGGACCCGGGGGAAATACGATCATCGTCGCATTGGCCTCGAACAGCAGTAGCGAGCCGTTTGGCGCGAGCGCGAAATCGATGCCCGCGTATTCGAGTCCGAGTGTTACGCATATCTGCGCCAGCGCCGCCATCGCGCGCACGCCCAGCACCGCTGGCATATCTTCAAGGAAGCGGCGCTCTTCGTCGCGATATGCGGCGTCATGCGTCATGGCGGAAGTTGCATAGTGCACTTTCCAGTCGGCGGAAATCGCCAGGTGCAGCGGGTAGGCGACGCCGTCGATGAACATCACGCGATATTTGCGCGCCATGCCATCCGTGCCGCGCGCATCCAGGTATTGGATGACGAGGAATTCGTCGCCGCCTAAGGAGGCGATCGTGGGCGCCAGCGCAGCATGGCTCTCGACACAGGCGAAATGCTGGCCGTTATGAAAGGCAGGCCGTCGCAGCAGCAATGGAAAGCGCAAATCGTCGGCGGCGAACACTGCTGCGGCAGACATCGGATGGATGGCCGGCGCGACCACGCCGTCGATGTCAGCCAGGCGGCGCGCAATCGCCGCGCGCGCGGTGAGTCGCACACGTGCGGGTCGATTGATTACCGGCGCCGTGCTGCGAGCGGCGATTTCTTCTGCGTGCGCGAGAGCGACGTCGCACAGTTCAGCGTCGCTGATCGCATTCACGAGGAGCGCGTGGGGCGGCAATACCGAGTCGGGATCATAGAATTCGGCATAGATTGCGCTCACCGCGAACAGCCGGTCGTTGAGCCAAAGCTGGGTTGGGATATTGCCGCCGCGCGCCGAGACCATCATCAGGAGCGGCACTGCCATGCCGGTGCCCCGATAAGGCTTACTGAGGACCGCGTGGCCGCGGTATCCCTTTTGCCAATGCTGATCCGCACCCTCATCGCCAAGTTCTTCCAACACCCAAGCCATCCCCTGGTGAGCTTCGGGGAGCTCCGGATCGATGGCCAGCGCCGCCTCATAATGCGGCCGCGCTCCCACCGGATCCTTCTCCTCGCGCAGCAGGTTCGCGAGGTTGACACGCGCGATTTTATTGCCGGGATGATGCTGCACGGCCTGCAGGTAGGCGGTGCGCGCGGCAGCGCGAAAGCCGCCGGCAAAGGCGAGCGTACCCAGTTCGTTGAGCGCGGAAAAATGCCCAGGGTCGCGGCGCAGGATGTCGAGATAGGCCTGCTTCGCCGCCTCGTCCTCGGCTCTTGCGGCCAGGGCGCGGGCACGTGTCAGTGTAGCGGCGATGTCAATATCGGATGCGGAACTCATGAATTTCAGCCGCGGCTGGCGCGTTTGCCCGCGCCACATCGCGCTCCTGATTCCCTATGCGTATCTAGTTGCAGGATATTCACGCAGGATCGTGTCAGCAGATGCTGCCATCGGCAAGGTCTTGATTAAGCGGCGAAGATTGTGCTGCTGCACTGCAGCATTACGCGGCCATGCGTCTCGAGCGGGACTACACGTGAACGTGCGTTCGCCTCCCGAGGCGCAATTGCGCCAGCGCCGCACCCTCCCGGCTTCTTCCCTGCGTATTCCTTTGCCGAGAGCGTGAATTCTTTGCCACCATCACCGCCGGGAGATCCACCATGCCTTTTCGCCCATTTATCGCCGCGCTAGCCTGCGTCGGCCTGCCAATCCTTGCCATTGCGCAAACCTCGCAGCTCAAGTTGCCGTCATTCGCAAACCTGCAGCAGCAGGCGACCGAGTCCGTCGATATTACGATCGGTTCGCTCGCGCTGCGCATCATGAGCGGCTTGATGGATGAGGAGGATGCGGACAGCGCACAGATGAAGCAGCTCATCAAAGGGCTCAAATCCGTGCGGGTGCGCAATTATCAGTTCGCTTCGGACTTCGCGTACTCAAAGGCGGACATCGATGCGGTTCGATCGCAACTGTCCGGGCCGGCATGGACCCAGCTGGCGCAGGTTCATGATCAGAAAAAGAACGAGGACGTAGATGTCTACGTGGCACTGGATGATCACAAGGTCACCGGCTTTGCGCTCATTGCAAGCGAACCCCGTGAGTTCACCATTGTCAACATCGTCGGCGCGGTCGATCTCGATAAAATCGCCGCTCTTCAAAGGCAGCTGGGAATTCCCGACGTGGGGTCCGCGCGCATTGCCCCGTACCTTCTGTGATCCTGCAACCGCCGCTTGTCTGTGCCGCAGGGACAGTGGTTGCGTGACGGAGGCGGACACCTGCACAACCGAGGATTCACTGTCGCGGGCGCTTGCCGGTGAGTCGGCGGCGTTCACCGCGTTGGTTCGCAAACACCAGTGCCTGGTGTACAGCCTGGGCCTGCGCATGTTGTCGGACCGGCACAAAGCCGAAGACCTGGCCCAGGATGTGTTCCTGCAACTGCATCGCAGCCTGGCATCAATTGAATCAGCTGCACATCTGTCGTTCTGGTTGCGCAAGGTGACCATCAATCGTGCAATCGATCGACTTCGCCGGGAGCCAAGGTACGAAGCGCTCTTGCTGCAAGAGGGCGTGTACCTCGGCAGCGACGCGAGCGATGACGATCCGCTGTTGCAACGCCGGTTGCGTGATCTTGTGGGACGGCTGCCGCCAGCGCCTCGTGCAGTGGTTCTGCTGCGATATCAGGAAGACCTTGATCCGACGGAGATCGCGCGATCTTTGAGCATGCCGATCAACACGGTCAAGAGCCATCTGAAGCGCTCACTGGCGATATTGCGCGAGCAGGTGGGCGATACTGCGGCCTGCGGCGGCGCGGCCGGCACAACTTCGAAACTTGACCCTTCCCCTAGCAAGAAACGGCCAGTGACATGACTAACAATCTGGACGATGAGCTGCACCGGGCGCTGCGAGCGGTGGATCCCGGCGAAGAATTCACGCTTCGCGTGACAGAGCGCATTGCGCAACAGCCGATGCATTCGCGGTATTCCGTGCCGCCAGCATATCGGTGGCTGTCGGTGGCAGTCCTTACTGGCATTGTGCTCGCAGCCCTCATCGCGCACGACCAGCGGCTGCGTCACGAGCAGCAGGGGTTGGAAGCGCGCAGGCAGTTGATCGAAGCCCTGCGGGTAACCGGCGAAAAACTGGATCTCGCATATCGGGTCGTAAACGATGATGCACATCCGGCAAGCGGCGAGAACTCCGGAGCGTAAGCCATGAGAGCACTCCTTCGAAAACTGCGATTCGCATTCCTCCCGCTCGCTACCATGCTCGCGACAGCCATGGCGGCCGCGCCGGATCTCCAATTGAAGATGCCAAGCTTCGAAGCGCTGGCGGAAAAAGCCAGCGATTCCGTCAGCATTACTCTCGACTCCACGCTCCTCGGCATCGCCGCGGGCTTTCTGGATTCGACCAAACCAGAGGACGCCGCTGCGAAGGACCTGATCAGCGGGCTGAAGGGCATTTACGTCAAGAGTTACACATTCGACAAAGGCTATGTCTATCCGAGCGCCGACGTAGACATGCTAAAAAAGCAATTGTCGCAACCGCTATGGCAGCGCCTGGTAGGGGTTCGCAGCCACAAGGAACAGGCCAACGTCGATATCTATATGGCCGTAGGTGAGGGCAGAGCCAATGGTCTGGTGATCATCGCGAGCGAGCCGCGCGAATTCACGATCGTGAATATCGTAGGGTCAATCGACCTGCAGAAGCTGCACAGCCTGGAGGGGAAATTCGGGATCCCCCGGCTGCAATTAGAAGAAAAGAGATGAAAGTGGTCGATTGCGCTCCGCTGCGCGCATGCAACCACTGAGTCTTTGGCTGCTACGAGCGCCTGTTCTGCGGACGCTCTGCGGCGATGTTGATTGTCACTCCGTAAGTCACGGCAGCGCGGCACCTGCAGACCAGAACGTCGCCGCGGCAATCCTGCTGCTGGTATGCTCGTGCGCGTGCCGTACTCACCAGGAGATGAGCACGACATGCCGGTCACGCGCTCCGCGGTTTCGATACGCAAAAGCGCCTAGGCCCGGACAGCTGTACCAGTATCGGGGGGGCAACGATGAAGATAGTTGCTGTCACGAATATCAAGGGCGGCGTTGGTAAGACCACGACCGCCATCAATCTCGCGTTTCTGTCTGCGGCGCACGGCCGCACTACGCTCCTGTGGGATTTGGATCCGCAAGGGGCTGCCACTTATACATTGCGGTGCGAACCGAACGAACACGTGTCCGCCAAGAAGCTGGTCGCCGGAAAGCGTGAGCTGCCCGAATTGGTGGTGCCGAGCGGGCATGAGGGGTTGGACGTCCTGCCGGCGGATTTTTCGTATCGCAATTTCGACTTGCATTTGAGCGTGCGCAAGCGTCCAGCAGAGCGGCTCTTGAAAATGAGCCGATCGCTTCGGGATGCGTACGCGGCGTTGTTCCTGGACTGCCCCGCGGGAGTATCTCTGCTGTCGGAAAATGTGCTGCGTGCGGCCGACGCTGTCATCGTGCCGTTGCTGCCAACGCCGTTGTCTGTGCGCATGCTGGTGCAATTGCAGAAGTTCATCGAGGAAAACGGTTGGTCGGATTTGGCGCTGCTGCCTTTCTTCTCGATGGTGGACAGCCGTAAGTCGCTGCATCACGAGCTGATTGCGAGCACGCGCGAGCAGTTTCCGGCGCTGCTGGCTACGCAGGTCCCGTACTCCAGCGAGATCGAACGCATGAGTCTGCGGCGCGCTCCGCTTCCGGCGTACGCCCCCAAAAGTGCGCCAGGGCAGATTTATTCAGCTCTGTGGGCGGAGATAGAAACGCGTATTTGGCGCGGTAGGTCGCGGAGCTAGCCCTGCACGCCGATCTTTTGTGATGCGGGCGGCACATGCTCGGATTCTTCCTGCCGCGTGCTGACACGAACGAGCAGCGCGCAGCTCGACGCAATCCGGCACGCGCTCATAGCGGCGTTGCGGCAATACTGGTGTGCATGAGGATGGAATGACGCTGATGTGGGAACGCGATTTCCAAAAGCCGGGCCGCTCCGAGGCGCTGGGAGTGCACTGCATGGCCGCGACATCGCACCCGTTCGCGACTTGGAGCGCGCTCCAGATCCTGCGCGAAGGAGGTAACGCCGTGGACGCGGCGGTCGCTGCCGCCGCCGTGCTGAGTGTCGTAGAACCTACTCAGACGGGAATCGGCGGCGACTGCTTTGCACTGTACATGCCGCATGGCGCGGGGCCGGTTTACGCCATGAACGGCTCGGGATGGGCGCCGCGAGGCGCCGATACCGATTGGTTTATTGAACGCGGCCTGACTGCGATCGACCCCGCGAGCCCTCACGCGGTCACCGTGCCAGGCGCGGTCGCCGCCTGGGAGCGCCTAGTGGAGGACCACGGGACTTTTAGCCTCGAGCGTCTGCTGGCGCCGGCGATTCGTGCGGCCGAGGAGGGCTACCCGGTGACGGAACGGGTGGCGCACGATTGGCACCGGCAGGTTGCAAAGCTCGCCGCCAGTCCCGTCGCTGCAAGCATCTTTCTCAGCAATGGCGCTGCGCCCGCTGCCGGCACGATCCACCGACAGCCGCAGCTTGCGCAGGCGCTGCGCGCCATCGCTGCGCAGGGGGCTGCAGCGTATTACAAAGGGTGGATTGCCGAAGACATCGTCAGCTACCTACGCAGACTCGGCGGCTTACATACGCTCGATGACTTCGCCGCGTTTGAGCCCGAGTATGTGAGTCCAATACACGCCGCGTACCGGGGGTACGACATCTGGGAGTGCCCGCCAAATGGCCAAGGCGTGATTCCGCTGCTAATCGCCCGCGTGCTGGAGCACTTTGATGTCGGGTCGCTTGCGGTGAGCGGTGCGCAAAGGCTGCATCTCATTGCCGAGGTGGCACGCCTCGGCTACGCCGTGCGCGACGCGGTTGTCGGCGATCCGCGCACTGCACGGCTAGCGGTCGATGAACTTCTCGGCGACCGCTATGTAGCTGCGCTTGCACAGCAGTTTTCCCCGACGACACGCATTGCGAACCTCGCGCCGCCCTGTGAAGCAGCCCACCGCGACACCGTGTTCCTCGCAGTGGTCGATCGCAACCAGAATACGGTTGCGTTCATCAATTCGATATTCGATGAATTCGGCAGTGGCATTGTTGCGCCGTCCTCAGGGGTCGTGCTTCACAGCAGAGGTTCAGGCTTCGTCGTTGAACCGGGGCATCCGAATACGATCGCCGGGCGCAAGCGGCCGCTGCACACGATCATTCCGGCGCTCCTCACCCGCAATGGCAGAGCCGTCATGTCGTTTGGAGTCACCGGCGCCCACTTTCAACCCACGGGCCAGATCCTGCTGTTGAGCAATCTGATTGATCATGGCATGTCACTGCAGCAGGCGATCGACCAACCGCGGTTTTTTGCTCGTGGCAGTTCCTTTGAGGTGGAAAGGTTGATATCGAGGCAGGCGGTCGAGGGCCTGCTCGCCCTGGGACACGCGGTCGTTGCCACCGATGATCCCCTCGGTACCGCGCAGGCCATCTGGATCGATTGGCAGACGGGGGTCCTGCACGGCGGCGCCGATGGCCGTCGCGACGGCGTGGCGCTCGGATGGTGAGGTAAACGAAGTTCCATCGAATGGCCGCACTCTCAAGCCAAACGGAACTCAGCGCAGCTGGCTATCCTTGCTGCCGCGGCGGTTGTACCCGCTGAACTGAGCGGCGTCGCGATCGTCGGCCTCCTGACATGTCAGACACAGTCGTACGCCCGGAATCGCGATTCGGCGCGCTTCTGCAATCGCGGCTCCGCAATTAGTACAATGAGTTGGCCCGGGCCCGCTGGGCAGCCGACTCTTAGCGCGAAGGATTCCATCCTTCACCGTCGCGTCAATTTGATCCTGAACAGCGCCGTCGCCTGCCCAACCCGTTGCCATGCCAGTCCCCTGCAATGATCAGTGCTACATTATCGCAGCATTTGCATAGTCGTAACTTACTGATTTATATAATATTCATCCGCATCTGAATTCGTCTCGGGCAGGCGTCGGGGCGTCTACGGCCGCCGCCGCATCGCAAGTCATGACGTCGCAGGCGACCGCCGCCACGTCCGCGCTAGGGCGCTCCTGCGAGCGCCATCGCACTGAATGTCATGCCCGTCGCATTTCTGCCCCACATCGAGCTTCAGGCAAACGATGTCGATGGCGGTCGGTAATTCAGGCCACGTCGGACATTCAAATTCCGGAATCTGTCAGCTTGCAGCGTGAAGCCAGCGACCCGGTTGCCTGGAGAGTTAGAGCCGCCGTCTTTGTTCGAAAGCTGAAGGATCCAACCGGCGCTTGCGGGCAAGGTACCGCGGCCGCTGAAAATTCAGATGACGTCGGCCGAGTGCAGCGCCGCGCGGGAGCGCCGCGATGCTAGCCCTTTTTTTCGTACTTGAATGACACTTTGACCTTGGCCCGGTAAGCCTCGACTTTGCCGTTCTTGAGCTGTAAGTCCAGCTCGCAAATCTCAGCAACCCGCAAATCGCGCAGGGTCTTGCTCGCGCGTACGACGGCGGCTGTGGCCGCTTTTTCCCACGACTCGGTGCTGGTGCCGATGAGCTCTATCACCTTGTAGACATTCTCCGCCACGGCTCTCTCCTTTAGGTTGATGTTGGTATGCATTCGATCAGCATCGTTCGCGACATTCAACCTTTTCGCAGTTGAGCGCAATAGGCGCCGCCGGCGTTGTGGGCGGCAGGAGGGCGCCGCCCACTTGGGGCAGGCGGACATGAACGCTCATGACCGCGGCGCCTTCGCGCTGTCACGACCTGATCGATCGGATGCGGCTTGGCCGCGGTCGCAACTGTCGGCCTCGCGTCCGGCGAGAAGCCGATGTGGCACAATGAGAGCGGTCTTTTTATTCTTTGTGCCGGGAGGCTCGCATTGCAACAGGAGCGCATCATTTCGCGGGGCGGATGTCTTTGTGGAGGGGTCCGATATTCCGTGCGCGGCGCTCTTCGCGACGTCATTGCCTGTCATTGCTCGCAGTGCCGGCGGACCAGCGGCCATTTCGTCGCCGCCACTGGCGCCGAATCCGACCGCATCACCTTCGAAAAAAATGAGACGCTGGTATGGTTCGCTTCGTCTGACCGGGCGGAGCGCGGCTTTTGCGGCCGCTGCGGGGGCAATCTGTTCTGGCGCCCTCTCGGGGATAAGCGCGGCTGGACGAGCATAATGGCCGGAACATTGGATGCGCCCACCCACCTCAAGCTGATGCAGCACATCTTCGTCGCCGATAAATCAGACTATTACGAAATCACAGATGGAGCGGAGCAGCGTGCAGAGTGATCGGCGTTAGCTGCGGCCAACCTCCGGTTGCGCGGCCGACTTGGTTTGCTGTGCCCGGCGTCGGACTAGCCGGTACGCCGCTGGCCGGTTCGAACATTGACCCGCCAACGCGTAGCCTGAGAAGGCTATTCATGATTTCGAATCCTGCAACTGGCTTGGGGATTCGAATGAGACGTGCAGTCGTGCTTACGCTCGCTGCGCTGCTTTGCACGGCAACGCTCGCTTCTGGCGCACAGCCCGACGGCGCTCTTTCGGGGACCGGTCCCGCTACAGGTCTTGCCGATTCGGCGGCGCTGCGCGCTACCGTGTTTGGACCGCGGCCGCAAGACATAGCGCCACTGCCCGCGACGGTGCCGCTGCAGGAAATTAACATCGCGCTGCCGTGGGTGCGGACGGTCCCGGACGTGTTCTGGTTTGACCGCCGATTGCGCGTATGGTTTTCCGCGCAGGACAAGCCTGCGCCGCTTGCCATAGTGATTTCGGGCATCGGCAGCGACGGCAATACCTCGAAAATCTCGACACTGCGAGCAGCTCTGTATGGGGCGGGCTACCACGTTTTGACAATGCCTTCGCCGACATTCCCGGGCTTCATCGTATCGACGTCGAGCACCGGCGTTGCGGGCGATCTGCTGCAGGACGGTCGCGATCTGTATGCAGCAATGCAACAGATCGTCGCGCACCTTCCGCGTCGCGTTCAGATCACCGACATTGACATACTTGGCTATAGCCTGGGCGGCGCCAATGCGGCGATCGTCAAATCAATCGACGCGCGCGAGGGGAAACTGAAAATCCATCGCGCCGTGATGATCAATCCACCCGTCAGTCTGTTTGCGTCTGTTTTCCGGCTCGACAAGCTCTTTGCAATCAGCATTGGCTCCGGGGAAGCCGGCGTCGAGCGTCTTTATAGGCGGCTGTATACGAGGCTTGCAAACCTATATCGGATGTCGGAAAGAGTCTCTACGACGGACACCGATCTGCTGGCTGCAGCTGCAACCGTACTGAAGACAGATGCGGATTTTTCCGCGGCAATCGCGCTGACTTTCCGCATTGCCCTGATGGACATGTTCTTTGCCGGTGACCTGTATGCCGGCACGGGCGTCGTGATCGATCCGCAACACCCGCCGCGTCCCGGCGATTCGCTGGAAGAAACCACGCGCATTTTGCGCGGTAAACCGTTCGCAGAATATTTTGCGAAGGTTTTTGCACCTTACTATTTGGCTCACCGAGTCAATTCAACGCCGGAATCGCTTAAGGCGGACAACCGCTTGGACGTCATCGGCGCGACGTTGCGCAGCAATCCCGACTACTACGCGCAGACGAATAGCGATGACTTGATTCTGGATAAGCCGGAGCTTGCATGGCTGCAAGCCACGCTGGGAGACAGACTCGCCGTCTACGATCACGGCGGTCACCTGGGGAATCTCGGTGAACGCCGTCAAATCGCGGACATGCTCGACATGCTCTCCGGGCGTTGGAAGGAGCCCGGGCAATGAGACGGGCAGTATGCATTGGCTTGACCGCTCTGGCGTTGAGCGCCTGCGCCTCGCAGCAGATGTCCATCCGTAATCTGCCGCCCGAGACGCCGGCCGCGGACAACGCTGCGGCCATAAAGAGCGCAGCCGCGCTCGCCGCGGTGGCGACGGCCGCAGCGCATGCTGCCACCGCCGAAGACAGCGACCACGCGGTGGTCCCGCTGACAACGGCCGATGCACCGTCGATGTATTCCTATGATCCGTGGGAGCCTATGAATCGCCTCATTTACCGATTTAATGCGCGATTTGACGAGGCAATATATCTACCTGTCGTCTACGACTATGGCCATCTGCCGGCGCCGATTCGTTCCGGGGTGCATAATTTCTTTGCAAACCTGGACGAGGTGAAGACCATAGTCAACTACGTGGTGCAACTGAAACCTGCAGCCGGCGCACACAGCCTCGGCAGATTTGTGATCAATTCCACACTGGGGATCGGCGGACTGTTCGATGTCGCCACGAAGCTCAAGCTCGAAAGCGAGCCGACGGGCCTCAGCAGTACGCTTTCCAAGTGGGGACTGCATCCAGGTCCGTACCTCGTGCTTCCACTTCTTGGGCCGTCAACCCTGCGCGATAGCATCGGCTTGCTCGGGGACTTTGGGGTCGCCTACGGGATTAATCTCGTCGGCCTGTATCGCGGCGATAAAACGTGGGGATTTGGGATCGTTGATGCCGTCGATCAGCGTTCAAACACGACATTCCGCTACTACGCCACGGGCTCGCCATTCGAGTACGAAACGGTTCGTTTCCTGTACGTACACAGGGAACTCATCGAGGACGACGCGCTGAATGCCAAGGATCGCCCGAAGGAGCGCGCCGTCGGCGCGCCGGCGGGGAAGTGAGCGAGCTGTGAACCTCTGCGGATGAGTGGTGCCGCTGCAGCCTTTCCGGGCCCGGCGACAACACGGCTCGCGCTCTCTGTCGTGTCCGTCCTGGCAGGGTGGGGTTGCTGCGCGCTGTGGTACCAAGTCCCCGGGGGACGCGCACTCAAGAGCGTAGGCGTGGGCGCGTGGGCCGCGCTGTGCGTGGCGATGCTGACTGCGCTATGGCAGAGCCGCTTCGCGCTGGGGATTTTGGGGTTTGCGCTCCCATTCGCTGCTCTACTTCTCTGGTGGCGCCGGCTGCAGGCGTCCAATGATCGAGTTTGGGCCGACGACGTGGCGCAAATGACGACTGGTACGGTGGAGGGCAGTCGCGTGAGTCTATACAACGTGCGCAATTTCGACTGGCGCACCAATACCGACTACACGCAGCGCTGGGAATCGCGCAGCTACGACCTCGAGCGTCTCGACTCGGTCGACATGATTCTGTCGTATTGGTCGAGTCAGGCCATCGCTCACGTATTGATCTCATTCGGCTTCAACGACGGCAATCACGTGGCGTTTTCAGTGGAGATTCGTAGGAGGCAAGGCGCGGGGTTTTCCGAAATCGGAGGGTTTTTCAAGGAATTCGAGCTCAGCGTCATCGCTGCCGACGAAAGGGACGTCATTCGCGTGCGCACCAACGTCCGCGCCGAGGACGACTATCTTTACCGAATCCGCTTGCCGGCGCCGGCCATGCGCTCATTGTTTCTGGCCTACGTCGATCAGGCAAACCGCCTCGTCGTTGCACCGCGCTTCTACAACACTATGAGCGTTAACTGCACCACGCTGGTCTACCACATGATGAAGCACATTGTCGGGTACTTGCCATGGGATTACCGCCTGCTTCTTTCAGGATATCTACCCACCTACATTTATCGAATCGGTGGTCTTGATACGCGGTATACGCTGAAGGAGCTGCGCGCATTTGGAAGGATTACGGAACGCGCACGGCAAGCCGACCGCAGCGAGACATTTTCCGCCGACATTCGACAAGGTGTGCCGCCCATTGAGCCTCAGGGACTTGAGGTTCGCGCCGCGTTCCCTGCGCAGGGTGCATAAGTCGCAACGTTGCGAGGTGTGCGTGCGTTGCAACGCCGGCTCCTTTGGTGCCAAGCCGGTCGCAGATCCTGCGCTATAGGCAGGTTCTACCATTTACTCTGGCGCTGGCGCCATGTCCGCCTCGTCTTCCTTTAAGAGTTCTTCGGGGCGCATCTCGCGGTTGGACAGGGGCGGCGGATTTGGAGTTGCCGCGGCGTTCTGTGCCGGCACCTGTGCTTCGTTGTTGGCGCTGGGAGGATTCTGCGCCATACGCTCGGTCTGGCTCCAGTCGGATGTCGCCCAGCCCCCGCCAAGATTATTGATCAAATTAACGCTGGCTGTGAGCTGCCGGATCTGAACTTGCAGTTCCGCTTCTCGAGCAGTCAAAAAGGCGTTCTGCGCGGCGATGACATTTACGTAGCTGTCGATGCCGTTACGGTAGCGTGTGACCGACAACGCAACAAAATGCTGCGCGGCGACCGCGGCGCTGTGTTCCTCGGTCAGCTCTTGCGCCAGGATGCGCAGGCTTGCGAGATTATCCTCGACCGATTGGATCGCCGTCAGCACAGTCTGCCGGTAGTTCGCTACCGCTTGGTCATCGAGGGCGCGCGCCTGCGCGGTCGCCGCGCGCAGGGCCCCGCCGTCGAACACCACCTGGGCAAGTTCCGGCCCAAATGACCAAAAGCGGTTGGGCCAGTCGAAGAGCTGACTTATGGTCGTCGCTTCAAAACCCCCGGCACCGC
>Ga0302325_10014820_pt1 | contig 16582 bp, 12 predicted proteins | sample Palsa_T0_2_FD_201948 | JGI IMG/M metagenome (GOLD analysis project Ga0302325, IMG submission 201948) | Peat permafrost microbial communities from Stordalen Mire near Abisko, Sweden - Palsa_T0_2 | ecosystem: Environmental > Terrestrial > Soil > Palsa > Peat permafrost | place: Sweden: Abisko... | reverse complement strand
ACCTTCTCCCCATCCTTCAGCGAGCGAAATCCATCGCCCTCAATACTGCTGAAATGAACAAAAACGTCCATTCCATCCGGATTCATGATGAATCCGAAGCCCTTTTTGGAATCGAACCACTTGACGGTGCCAGTCATCATGACCGTCCTCCAAGACAAAAGCGGCGAAGCTGCGCGGAGTCATAGATGTGTACTCCAACCCTCGCCGACGACAAAAGAAATGAAAAAACGGGAGATTCTGGAGCAGTCCAAAACGCCCCCGACAACGAAAACGCCTTTTGATGCTTGATTCGACATGCGTGCCCGACCAGGATGCGAAATGTTCTAAAATCCCGGCCCTTGAGAGCATATCGCCCAAGGGCAAATTTGCAATATTTTTCTGGAAATTTAGAGCGGAAATTTCGCAAGTTGCCCAGCGCCAACCTCATTCGTATAGTTCTATTAATGACGGCGGCGGAGCAGCTTGGTCGGCGAATTCTCGTGGTGGACGACAACCAGCATGTCACCCATTCGTTGCTGCGATTATTGCGCAGCGAGGGATTCGACCCGCTCATCTTCCAGGCCGGTCAACCCGCGCTGGACTATATCCGCGATCATCGCCCGGAAGCGGCCCTGATCGATATTCATCTCCCCGATCTCTCCGGCCTGGAAATCTCACGCCAACTGCGGAAAACCCATGGGGATGACCTTCCAATTGTCATCTTCAGCGGGGATACCTCGATCGACACGCTCCGGTCGCTTCCCGACGCGGGGGCGACGCTGTTCCTCAGCAAGCCGATCAATGCCACGAGGCTTCTTGAGTATTTGCGGAAACCGACCGCCGGTCAATCTACCCCAAGGACTTGAACTTTCCCGCGACGTATTGCAGCGCCAGTTCGTGATAATGTTTCGTCAGCCAGCGCATGTATTCCGATTCCTCGACCTTCACCGCCCGAACGATCTTGCCGGGAACGCCCATCACCACCATGCGATCCGGCACGATCATGTCCGGCGGAACCACCGCCCCCGCGGCGATCAGACACTCTTTGCCGATCACCGACCGGCTGAGAACCGTCGCCCCCATGCCGACCAGTGATCCGGCCCCGACGTGCTTCCCATGAACGATCGCCCCGTGACCGACCGTCACGTCGTCTTCGATGCTGTTGGCCACGCCGCTGTCGCAATGAACTACCGCGTTGTCCTGGATGTTGACGCGTTTGCCGATGACCACCGGAGCCACGTCACCGCGGATGACCGTCCCAAACCAGATGCTGCTGTCCGCGCCGATGGCAACGTCGCCGACGATCGTGCAGTTCTCAGGTCGAAAAAAACCGGGATCAACACGGAAGAAACGGGCCATGTTTGAAGACTAATCCAATATGATCCCCTGCGAAAGACAAAAAACGCCGGCGATGAAATTGCCTCCAAACTTGTCGGCCTTGGCCCCGGATCGGTAACGTATTGGCATGAGATGGATCGTCGGAGACATTCACGGCATGGCCCAGCCCCTCGGCAGCCTGATTGATAACGTCGCGAAGCGCGACCCGGACGCCAGTTGGATCTTCGTCGGCGATTACGTCAACCGCGGCCCGGATTCGCGCGGCGTCATCGACCTGCTGCTGAAGCTCCCGGACGCGCGCTTCTGCCGCGGAAACCACGACGATGTGTTTGACGTGCTGGTCAACAGCCAAAGTTATGTCGAGCAGCTCACCCACAACAATCGGGCCGGCGCGTTCAAATGGTTCATGGAACACGGACTTCGAGACACCCTCGTCAGTTACGGCGCCGATGACGCCGCCATGCGCGAGACGTTCGACCATCCGACTTCCGCCGGCCTGGATGCGCTCATCGCCGGTGTTCCGCCGAGTCACCGGAAATTCATCCGCGAACTTCAGCCGGTCATTGAGGAACCGGACATTTTTATCGTGCATGCCCGCTGGGACCCTTCCACGCCCGACGAGGACCCCAGCCCGACAACCTTTCTCGAAGTCGATCGCGACCTGCGCAAGATCATCACCTGGGGACGTTTCGCCCCCGAGGAACTGGATCAACCCAAGACCTGGCGACGCACCGGCTTCTTCGGACACACGCCCGTGGATTTTTATGGCGCCCGCGGCGGATTCAGCCCCCACGGCGGTGGAAAGCTCGTCCCCATTGTCGGAGAAAAAATGGTCCTGCTCGACACCGCCGCCGCCATCAGCCCCGTCGGCCGGCTCACGGCTTATTGCCCGGATACCTCCAGCTATATCCAGGTCGATCGCCAGGGAAAGCTCGTTGGCAACGGTTGATTCGCCCCACCTTCGCCCGCATCGACTTAAGCTGGCGCTACTCCAGCCGCGGATCGCTCCCAACACCGGCAACATCGCCCGCGCTTGCGTCGCCAGCGGAACTGAACTTCATCTGGTCAGGCCCCTGGGGTTCGTGCTCAACGACAAGAATCTCCGCCGCAGCGCCATGGATTATTGGCCGCGCCTGCGCCTGACCGTTCACGATGATTCCGCAGCGTTCTTCGATTTCGCGCGAAAAGATGCCAGCCCAATCTGGCTCTTCTCCAGTAAGGGCACCCAATCTCTCTGGCAAACGCGCTTCACCGAATCCGACTGGCTCGTCTTCGGCAGCGAAACCGCCGGCATCTCCGCCGAGATTCTGGCCGCCCATCCCGATCGCGTGATCCGCATCCCGCAGCGGCCGGATGAGCGCTGCCTCAATCTTTCCACCGCCGCCGCCGTCGCCCTCTTTGAGTCGCTCCGACAGATTCAATCGGATACAATTCAGCCTCAAACGAAAGGCAACACATGAAATCCTTCCTCGCCGAAAAACAGTGCAAAGCCTGCAAACCCGGCACCCCGGCCCTCACCAAGAGCCAAATCGAGCTGCTGATCCCCGAAATCCCCGGCTGGAAAGTCAGCGCCGGCGAGATCACCAAGACCTATCCATTCAAGGACTATTACCACACGATGGCCTTCGTGAACGCCGTCGCCTGGCTCGCCCATCGCGAAAATCATCACCCCGACATGAAAGTCAGCTACAACCGCTGCGAGGTCCGCTTCAGCACCCATTCGGTAAAGGGTCTTTCCGAAAACGATTTCATCTGCGCGGCAAAGGTCGATGCGCTCATTGAGTGATTGGCGTCCGTGTCACAGCCTTTCCTGCGCCAAAAGCTGCTGGATGAGATTTTCCGGCGTCAAAATGGTCAGATCGGGAAAACGATCTTTGAACTCTTTCCCGTCGGATCGACTTGCATCCATCAGGTTAAGCAGATGACGGTCGCGGCTGACTATCAGCGTGGAATTGGTCGCAATGGCCAGGTCCACGTAGTGCGAGTCATCGGGATCGTGCGGATGCAGATAGACCGAAGGGACAACGGAAACGAATGTCCCGAATAAAATAACCTGGTCGGCCAGATCATCCAGTTGTTGACGGGTAACGCCATATCTGGAGGGAATCTTACGATCAAGTTCTCGGATTTCGCCGATGGTATACTCGCTGACAAAGAGTTGAACTTCGCCCTGTCTTGCCCGGTCCACACATGAGCCTGAGGGACCGCCCGGATTGATAAGGGCTTGTGCAAACACAACGCAGTCATAAACGACGTGGTGGATTGAACGAGTCATTTCGCGTTGCGCGCTCTACGCGCGGCTCGCATGTCGTGCTTGGCCCGTTCGAGTTCCTCGCCGAGCTGCTCTTCAGTCGCGCCGCTCTCGATAAATCGGCGTTGCACAGGCCCGCTCAGTTCCACCAGCGAGCGAGGATGGGCGATGCTCTCCAAAATTTTTGCGGTATATGCGGCGACGTCCTGACCGGCGGCCGCGGCGCGGCTCTTGAGACTCGCTTCAACTTCCGGCGAAAGCGAAATGGTGATGGACATAAAGCACCTGATCGAGGGTATTCTACCATATCTTTGCAAAACCCAAACCGAAAGATCCTTCACTGGCTGGAGAGATTGCCGACAATATTTGACCGGTCTATAAACTTGGTCAAGCCGCGTCGCGAACTTCTTCCCCCAACTCCGCTCTCATGGTCTCCACGCGCTTAACTAAATCCTCCGTCGCATTGCGGTTCCGATGGATCGGCTCCAGCAGCCCGTCGATCCACGCCAGCGTCCGCGTCGTGAGGTTCAGCGAATCGTCGGCATTCTCCGCGCTCTTCCAGCGCGACAGCAATCGGTCCACGCGCCGGCGGGTGCTCCAGCGCAGCAGCGACCAGATCAGCGCGTACCAGATAATCAGAAACACCGCGTTTTGCAGCAGGGAAGCGGCGCTAAATACCTGAACCGCGAGAATCCCCACATCGCGCGCGGTCCCGATCACGGATTTCCCGGTCAAAAGTATTTGCAGCACCGGCTGGATGAATGGAAACCAGAGGAGCGCTCCAATCGTCAGCAAAAATCGAAACAGCGGAGCGATCACTCCCGATTTCCCGGAAAGCTTGGCCAGAACGGTCTCCCGCTGAAGCCGAAGCGCTTCGATCAGCTCCTGCCGAAGCCGGCTTTGCGCCGTGGCGGCTTCCATCGGCTCCCAGAGTTTTTTCCCGGCGTACAGCCCTGCGATCGACGGATCGGACTGATAGAGCTGCGCGAACGCCGATTGCAGCGGGGTTGCCACCGATCCGCCGGCGATTTTCAGATGCGCATCGACGAGGGCTTCCTCCCCGCCGAAGAACGAACCCGCGGCCGCGTTCTCGCGGATCACGAAACGCAGCGGAAGAAGCAGCGTGTGCAGCACATTGACGATCGGCCAGCGCGCCACCCGGCGCATGAAAACGCCATCGGTCATGACCGTGCGATAGACGGGATCGTCAACCATCCGCGGCACAACCGTTTCGACCAGCGGAATGCCGATGCGCTGGTTGAGCAAATCGGTCGCATGATCGTCCAGCCGCGCCAGTTGCAGCGCGCGGTCGGGCAGATTCTGCCTGGTGAGCCAACTCAGGAGCGTTCGTTGCCGCCGGCGCGTCGCCAGTTCGCGCGATTCCGCCAGTGAATCCGCCGATTTTTCCCGCGAGAGCAGTTTGGAAAGCTCCGGCAGATCAAACTCCCCGGGCCGTTTGGCGGAAATCATGTACACCCGCGGCGGACTGGCCAGCCCCAGCACGCGCCCAATTCGCCCGGCAAAATCCTCGCGCAACTCCGCCGCCTGATCGGGGGGAATCTGATCCATCTTGTTCAGGCAGAACAGGAAATTCCCCGGATCGTTGCCCGCGGCGACTTTGCCCAGAAGATTCTGCGGCTGGACATCCGCGTATTTCTCGACGCTTTGAATCCAGATCGGAAAGAGCATATGCCGCAGCATTCGCCGGGTGATTTCCAGATGCGAAGTAAACCGGCTGTCGATATCCGGCAGATCGAGCAGGACTTGCCCGCCAAGTTTCCCCGCATCATGCGCGACGATGCGGAATTTCCCCGGCACAGCCTGTTCGAGCAACGCCGCCGCTTCCGCCTGGTGTGCGCGGTGGACATACGCCACCGCCGTTTGCGTGCCCGGCCCATGCGAGGTCTCATCCGTAATCGCGGCCCCGGCCAGCGCATTGACCAGCGCGCTCTTGCCGACCTCTTTTCCGCCGATCAGTCCGACCAGATAAATCGGCCCATCATGCGTCTCCGCCAGGGCAGGTGAATCGTCGCTGAACAGTTCCGGCCCGGAAACGCCGGTAAGCTCCATCGTTTCCCGCACGATCTGTTCGGATTCAGAGGAATTCATTTACTCCAGTATTGTATTCGCTCACCGCGATAGGCCAATCTTACCGGATTCTCTTGAGTTCTTCGCGTCCTTCGCTCCTTCGCAGTACTCCGTATTTGAGACTCGCCGGTGCACGGGCCAGACCCAAATAGATAGACCACGAAGGAGCGAAGGACGCGAACTAGAAGGGCTGTCGCCACCGCAACTGCGCTTGTCTGAAAAATTGGGGGTACCCGCAACCGATCGCTTCGTCGTCGCCATCGAAACGCGCGGTACAATTGTCTCGAATGAAACGGTTCCGCCGATGGCTGTTCAATGGGGTTGCAGCAGTGTCGCTATTCTTATTGGTTATAATTGTCGTTCTTTGGGCTATCAGCTATCAGAATGGAATAGTGATTTTCACTCGTGGTCGAGTTTCTCTTAATTCCAGTCATGGCGAACTTTACTTGGATGAAAACCAAAATCCGCCAGGATGGATGTTCCCGGTGCCAAATAATGCGACAAATACCTGGACGTTCATCTATAAATTCAAGACTTTATTCGGTGCGCCTCATTGGCTTGCGGGGGGTATTACTACAATTCTGCCCATAGTCTGGATTGCGCAAGACGTGCACAATCGTCGTCGCCTCCGGCGAATTCGACGTGGTTTATGTGTTGCGTGTGGCTATAATCTCCGCGCCAGCCCGGACCGATGCCCTGAATGTGGAACAATCCCGCCGAAGAAGGAAATCGTTTCGAAGTGATCGGAAGGCCGCACTTGTAACTGGCAAAATGGTATTGCAGGCGGATGGGCTTTTCTTATTTCTCGCCTGCGAGCGCCTGTAACTCATCCGCCGCTGTTTCAATCTTGTCGATCTCCGCCAGTTTGGGCGCTCGTGATTCGATCCAGGCGATGCTCCGGCGAATCTGCTCATGGGCCAGATCCTCGAATCGCTCCGCGATATTGCGGTTGGTCCGGCGGGTGCGCGCGGCGACTTCGTTGCTGAGACGCTCGGTGAGCCATGCCGCCAGCGAATATCCGCCCAGGATCATGATGTCGGCATGCCAGAACAGCGCGTGATGGGCCGCGACGATGATGGCCAGAAGATAGGGCGCCGCCTCACTCCACTGCGTCAATTTCGCCCCTCCGGGAAGACGCCGCAGCACTTTGAGTAGCAGCGCGGTGTCGCGCGGCGTGGCGTTCCAGCGCTTTTGCAGCCAGTCGTTCAATTCCTTCAGCTCCTCATCCGCGATCTTTCCGGCGCGGGCGGGCTCGATTTTGGATTCCATGTAGTTGGCGGATGGATCGTTCAGCCATTTTTCACCCGATGGCACCGAGCGGACGACATCGTCGATCCGGCTCTGGATGATCGCGAATTGATCGGTGAGCGTGGCGTTGAAATCCGGAACCTCCCGCGAAGCCGAATCGGCGTCGCCCCCGATGATCGATTTCAGGTTGGTTTTTCCGTGCATCACCAGTTCCCAGGCGCCGCGAGGCAGGCGCACCAGAATGCCCGGCATCTGCCGGACGCGGTCCAGAACTCTTCCGGGTCCGATCAGGTACAGCACGCTGCGCTGCTGCAATCGCCGCTGCAATTGCTCGGTGATTGGATTGACATCCACGCCGGGCGCGGGCGCCTCCATCGCGCGCAGGGCCGAGATGATCGCATCCACATCGCGTCGCCGCCCGCGCAACGGGCCGGTGATCTGATCGCGCAATCGTCCCAGCAAATCGGCGATGCGCACGCGCGCGCCGGATTCCCGCGCCGAATCATCGGCAGCGCGCATCGCTGAAACCGCCTGACGAAGCGCCTGAAGATTGATCTGCGCCAGCGGCTCGAAAACCGCATCATCGCGCGGCACCGCGAAAACCGGAGCATCCCCATCGGCGGAAACAAGCCGGCGATAATCTTCCAGCATCTCCGCGGTCTCGCATTTGTTCATGACAAACAGCGTCGGCAGCCCGTACCGCCGCGCGAGCCGATAATACGGCAGCAACTCCGTCATCTGATATTTTTCCGGAGAGACCAGAAACAGAATCCCCTCGGCCCATCGGAATGCGCGCTCAGCCTGGGCGTGATGGATGGGCTGATCGCCGTCCAGATCGGGCGTGTCAACCAGAACCGCGTGATCTAAAACATTATGGCTGGCCTCGATGATCAACAGCGCATCGTTTTGCCCGCGAGCAGGAAGGTTACCCGGTTCAACGCGCGTCAGCGGCAATCCCATCCAGTTCTGCGGAACATCCCCGGCGGATTTGGCGACCGCCACCGGCCCGACCGTGAATGTGCGGCGAAAACTGGCGGCCGAGAGATTCGCTTCCAGAATGCGGTTGACGAGCGTGCTCTTTCCGGTGCCGGTTCCGCCGAGGATGCAAAGCAAGATAGGCCGCTGCGTTCTGGGCCGAAGATGAAACAGCGCCGCCTCCGCGTCACCGCGCCAGCGATCGACCGCGGGAAACTGAACGCGCAATGCGCCCAGTTTGGCGTCAAGGGATTCAAGCGATTTTTCGAGGGAACGCAGGCCCATTCTCTGCAAATGTTATATCAGAAGTTCAGCGGCCGCACTTGCCTGCGCTCAGCTTGCCGAAGCGTGCGGCGTGAACAGTTGGTTTCCCCATCCTCCGCGCGGTAGCTTTCCGTCGTGAGACAAATGACCGAGCGCTCGGCCCGAATAGCACTGGCGATGATGATTTTGCTGGGACTCGCGGTTCGGCTGGCGTGGGCGCTGCGCCAGCCGAGCGATGATGCGGCCCTGAGCCATTTGCCGGATCAGCGCGAGTATCTCGATCTCGGCAGACATCTGCTCGGCGCGGACGGACTGTGGATGGTCGATCCGCGGTTCGAGCAGATCGTGTATGCGTTTCGCACGCCGGGATATCCCCTGCTGATCGCATGTTGCGATGCCAGGCCGACGGTCGTGCGCATCGTGCAATGCTTTCTGGATACGAGCACGATCCTTGCCATTTTCCTTTTGGCCCGGCGCTGGCTTTCGCCGACGGGCGCGGTTTTTTCGGCGGCGCTGGTGGCGGTAAATCCGTACATGGTTTTCTTCACCGGCCTGATTCTTTCCGAGACGCTTTTTACGGCCATGCTCTGCTGGGGACTGGCGCTGCTGATCTTGAGCGACGGCCCGTGGCCAGACGGAAACAAACTGCTGGCATGGCTCGGCGGTGGGTTGCTGCTGGCGGTGGCGATTCTGGTTCGGCCGGGAACGTTTCTGCTTCCGGTTGTGCTCGGTTGCGCGGCGGCATTGGCGAACCGGACCGTACCGCGGGCGTATCGATCACGTTGGCCGCTGCCGGTCGCCGCCACGATGCTGCTGCTGACGGGGCTGGTGCTTTTTCCGTGGGCCGTCCGCAACCGCTGGACGCTGGGCGCATGGGTGTGGACGAGCACCAACGACGGCATTACCCGGTATGATGGCTTCAATCCGGATGCGACGGGGGCCAGCGATCAGAGTTTCGTCCAGTCCATGCCATGGACGAAAGACATGACCGAAATCGCCCGTTCGCGCTATTTCAGGCAATTGGCCGATGATTGGATCATGGCCAATCCATCGGAGGCGGTGAAGCTGGCGGCCGTCAAAATCGCCCGGATGTGGAGCCCGGTTCCCCTGAGCCGGGAATATGGCAGCCGATGGATATATTGGCTGGTCGGGCTGGCATACGGAATGGTTCTGGACATTCTGGTGCTCCTGGGGCTGTGGCAAAGAACTCTGCCGGGAGCGGCAAAGCGGGTTTTGCTGCTGCCCGCGATATATTTTACGATTGCGGCCGGGTTATCGGTCGGGTCGCTCCGCTATCGCATCCCCGCCGAAGGGCCGATGGCTATTCTAGCGGCCGGTGCCCTTCACTCCGCGCGCAGGTCGTGATGAACTGATGAATATGTTGGCCAATCCAGAGCGTCTCTTCGAGAAAAGCTGGCGCCCACGGCATCCGCTGCGCCGCCGGCATTGCGCCGCGCGCCGCCGCACAATGGCCATCGTCCTTCTTCTCCTCACCATCATCATCTGCGGTTACATCTATCTGACCGATGCCCAGCGCGTCCGGTCGATGGCCAGCGCTTATCTCTCCGATCTGCTCGGCGGCGAGGTGACGATCGGAAAGGCCAACCTTTCAATCTTTGAAGGATTGCGCCTGGATGATGTCACCCTGCGGGTCGACCAGACCAACAAGGCGGATTCTATCATTTTCCACGCGCGCACGTTTCTGATCCGATACCACCCGACCGAGCTTCTGGTGGGCCGGCTGTCGGCGACGCAGATCATCGCCATCGACCCCGTGGTGATGCTCGTGGAGGACACGCAGATGCATCGCTGGAATTACCAGCGTCTCTGGCACGGCCTGGGACCACCCCGGCGAAACCGGACCAGCGGCATTCTTGGCACAATGATTCTGCCGCAGATTCTTCTGCGCGATGCCGAGGTCGCCTATCTCGAGCTGCACGATGGACACACAGTCCCGGTGGGATGGTACGACATCGAAGGAAGCCTGAACCCGAGCACCGAGGAACCGGACCGTTATGATTTCCAGTTGCAAAGCCGCGGACGCGCATCCATGGGACCGAGCGTCGACGGCATTCTGCGCACGGAGGGAGGAATCTCCACCGCGCACATGCAGAATTTCAGTTTTGGCCCCGACATCAAAACGATGTTGCTGGCCGAACCCCGCCAATGGTGCGAATGGCATCAGCTTCAGGGAAACATCAATGTCCCGGAGATGGTTTACAATCCCAACCTCGGCGGGGGCGGCCCGATTTTTCACGCGGAATTGGTTCTGAGCGACGTGGAGATGGCGATTCACCCCCAGGAGTGGATGAGCCGCGAGCAGAACCACCGCATTCAATTGCTTCACGATTTACTGGATACCCCCGCGGCGCGGCGCCGACTTTCGCCGAACTTCATCCAGGCCCTCCGCCGGCTGAGCACCCCCGAGCCGATCCGCTTCACACAGGTTTCGGGCGATCTGGTTTTCACGGAACAGGGAATCGAGCTGAAAGGCATCACCGGCAAGGTGGAAAACAACTGGTTCAACATCGACGGCAAAATGCAGGGCTATTCACCGGACGCGCCGGCCGATCTGACGATCTCTTCGGTGACCGGGCATGACCTGGATATTCCCGACATATCTCCGGACTATCTGGGCACGCTTCCCAAGGAAGCGCAAGACGTCATTGAGCACCTTCATCCGCGCGGAACGTGCGCGATGCGCGTCAACATCCAGCGCCGCGAGCCGGGCGGCAAACCGAGCATCAACGGACAGATCGACATCAAGGACGGCCAGTTTGTCTTCGCCGATTTTCCCTATCCGATTTCGCGGGTTCAGGGCCAGATGCTGATCGGCGACGACCCGGTCGCGCACATGAACGGCATCCGCATTCTCAACGTGGAGGGTCACGGCAGCCGCGACGGCGTCAACGCCGATTGCACGATAACGCTGAACGGTTTCATCGGCCCGCTGGCGGGAGTTTCCGGGGTGTGGTTGCAGGTAGAGGCGACGAACGTCACCGGCGACGCGGCCGTGCGCGCCGCGCTGCCGCCGGACGCCCAGCGCGCGTTGCAACTGTTCGACCCGGATGGACACGGTGAATTCCCCAAATTTCACGGAAGCTTCTCCTGCAACGTCCGTCGCGCGCCGGGGCCGCACAAGCCGTGGAAAGTCGATACCGATCTGACTCTCGACAACGCCGAGGGCCGGCTGGCCGCGTTCCCATATCCCCTGAAGCTGTTCGCCGGACGCCTGGAAATCCACGATGGATATCTGAACGTCATCAACGCGCGCATGCGGCACGGGGACGGGAACTTCGCCCTGAACGGAATCGTCCGCTGGAAGACCAATACCTCGTCATGGACGCAGCCCCTCGGCCCGGACCTGAAAATCACGGCGACGAACATCCCGATCGATGATGATTTGAAAAATGCCCTCCCGCAGGCGCAGCGGGCCTGGGTGCAAAGCAGCGGTCTTTCAGGCGTTCTCGACATGGACGGCCGGGTATTTCCCATCGCGGGGCCGAAAGACGTGGGTTACGCATTTGACGGCTCCCTCCGGGATGGAGCGGTACAGTCTGGTGGCGGCGAAGCGGTGATGTCCGACATGACTGCCTGGCTGCATTTGACGCCGACCCGCCTGGAGATCGTCGATCTCGCGGGTCATCGCGGACCCGGAGTCGTGACGGCCCGGGCAATGATTGACTGGGCCGACGAGCAGCCCAAGATTGTGCTCTCCGCCGCGGCGCAGAATCTTCAGTTGAACCAATCGCTGTACCAAATGCTTCCGAGGTCAGCCCAGACTAGTTGGGACAGCGTGCAGCCGCGCGGCGATGTGGATGCGACGCTGGAGCTGTCCGACCGGATCGGCGCCCCGCCCGAGCGATTGGAGCTTCACATCATTCCCCGGCATCTCTCGGTGACTCCCGCGCCGTTGCCGTATCGCCTGGACAATCTTCAGGGTGATATTTTCGCGTCGCCTCAAGAAGTGGTCCTGCGCGATTTGAAAGGGACGCATGGAAATGCCCGGATCGCGGTGTCCGGCCGGGGAAGCCTGGCCAATCAGCAGGCATGGGATTTGAAAATCGCCGCCGACGAACTGGCGGTGGACGATGAGTTTCTCGCCGCATTGCCGGATTCGCTGGCGCAAGTCCTGCGCGGGCTGAAGGTAAGCGGAACTATCGGGCTGGATCTGTCGAAACTGAATTACTGGCCCGCCGGCCAGAACACGGTCACGGCAGCCACGGACGCGCGCGCCGACATCGATTTTGCCGCGAAGATCAACATGGAGGACGCTTCGTTTGACGTCGGCCTCCCGGCGACAAACGTGCGCGGCGACCTCGATCTCGCGGGGCTGATCCGGGCAGGGAATCTTCATCGGCTCGCCGGTGAATGCACGGTGCAATCGCTGCTCCTCGCCGGTCGGCCGGCATCGGATTTCAAATTCTCCCTGGCGAAAAATTCGGACGATCCGGAAATTGATGTCACGCATGTTGAAGGCCGGTTTGCCGACGGGGACGTAGCCGGACAGGGGGACTATATCTTCCCGGATGATGCGCCGAGCCGCTATGACGTGAACCTGATCCTGCGGGATGCCGATGTCCGGCAACTGACCTCGGGTTCGACCAGGGACATCAAAGGCCGCCTGACCGCTTCGCTGCAACTCGGCGGAGCCTGGGACGATCCCGCCAGCCGCCGCGGACACGGCGATATTTCCGTCTTCGGCGACCGGCTTTACAACATCCCGCTGATGCTCGGTCTGATGCAGATCACAAATCTGCAACTTCCCCTGAGCAGCCCCTTCAACCAGATTCAGACGCGCTACACGCTGGAAGGCGAAAAGGTCGCTCTTGAAAAGATCGACCTGAAAAGCAATGATGTGACGATGTCCGGCAGCGGTGAATTGGATTTCGCGCGGAGGAGCGTGAGCCTCTGGCTGGCAACCACCAATTCCACGCTGGGGGCGCTGCCGATCGTGGGTCCGCTGCTGGGCGGAGCCAATCAGGAATTGCTGCGGATCCACATCAAGGGCACAATCGATCGGCCCAAGATTTCCGCCAGTACATTTGATACCGTCACGACGACGGTTGACGAAGTGTTCAAGGGAAACGACCAGGAGCATTGATGAAATTCCGCGTGTTGCTTTCGCTGCTCGCCATCATCGGCGGGCCGGCTGGGATTGCCGTTGCCGGGGGCGCTCCGGTGGATTTGTCCCGAATCCGATACGACAACCAGTGCTTCACGATTGACGGCCGGGACACATTTCTTTACAGCGGCAGCTTCCATTATTTCCGCTGCCCAAAACAGCTCTGGGCCGACCGTTTTCAGAAAATGAAGGAAGCCGGGCTGAACTGCGTCGAGACCTACGTCGCGTGGAACTGGCATGAACCGCAGCCGCCGGATGGACTCGATGACTTTTCCAAAATGGATATGACCGACCTGACGGACTGGCTCGACATGGCCATCAACCGGTTCGGTTTTTATGTCATCCTCCGGCCCGGTCCGTATATCTGCGCGGAATGGGATGGCGGCGGCTACCCGCAATGGCTCGTCACCAAACGCCCGGCCGGAGTGAGCAGCCACTGGCTTCGCGGCGATGATCCGGTCTATCTCGACTGGTGCAAACATTGGTTCGCCGCCGCGGCAAAGGCAACGGCGCCTTTTCAAATCACCCACATGCCGCCCGGCAAACCGGGGGTGATCCTCTGGCAAATTGAAAACGAATACGACTATGCGGATGTCCCACCCGCGGCCAAGCTGCGCCAGCTTCAGGCCCTGGCGCATGATTCGCGCGACGATGGGATCGACGTGCCCCTGATCACCTGCATGACTGAGAACCCCCTGTTTCGGCAGGATCCCTACCTGCTGCAAAACGTTATCGAATGCCGCAACACATATCCCAGATTCGATGCCGAAAATGAACTCCGCTCGCTGAACACGCTGGGCGGATATCAACCCGAAAAGCCGAAGATGATCACGGAACTTCAAGGCGGCTGGTTTTCCGACGTCGGCGGCCACCTCAGCCAGTACATCGGCTTGACCCCGCAGCAAATCACACGTGTGACGCTCCTGCCGTGGGCGCTCGGTTACACGGCGACCAATTATTACATGATGTTCGGCGGCACCAACCTCGGCGACTGGGGCTCGGCGAATCGAACCACCTCCTATGACTATGATGCCCCCATTCGCGAATTCGGCGGCGTCGGACCTCGATATTTCGCGGTTCAGGCCATGGGCAATTTCCTTAAGGAGCATGCCGCCCAACTGATCCGTTCCCAGGCGGTTGATTTCTCCATCGACCCGTCGCCCGATGACATCGACGTCTATCTTCGACGCGCGAAAAACGGCGAGCGGTTTCTTTTCATTCTGAACAACGAAGAACACGATCGAGTCTCGGGAACTCTCCATGTGACAAGCAAGGATGGCGGTATCGACGGCAACGTCGCATACGATCTCGATCCGTTCGATGCAAAAATTCTCTACCTCCCCGCGGGGGAGACCGACCCTTCCAAAGGCCAGTGGTATCCACAGCCCGTCTCCCGGCCCCAGCGTCCGACAAACCTGCCGGCGACGATCGCGATTACCAGCGCCCGCCGGCAAATCGATCCGGGACCACCCGCCGATTCGTGGCGGGACCTTCCGCCGGCGTATTCGATCGAAGATATGGGAATATTCGATCGACGTTTTGTCTACTATCGCGCCAATCTCCCTCCGATCACGGAGCCGGAAATGGTGCTCTCGGCATCCTTGCCGGGCCAGGATTCCTTCCTCGCTCAACTGAACGACAGGCCGCTTAATGTTAGTCGGCACGGAAGAGGAACAGGGGTCATCGCTCTGCCCGATACGACCGGAAGTGCGGGCCAACTCCTGGTGCTCTACGAAAACGGCGGTCGCGACAACGGCGGTAATGCCATTAACGCCCGCTGCGGATTGATCGATGCCGTCGTCGGCAGCGCCCCGCTATTGCCCAAGGTCATAAGCAGATGGTCCCTGAAAATCGAAGCGGGCGATCCAACCAATGATCTGACGGCTGACCTGAACTCCTCCTGGAAAAGAGCTCGCGTGAACAATTGGGACAACCAAATCCAACCCGGTGAAACCGGAGTGTTCCGATCACAAATCGATCTGACCCCTGACGAAGCGAATGCCGGCGGAAGAGTTCTCACCTTTGGCGCGATCTCCGGTAATCATAAGGTATATTTCAATGGTCAGAACGTAAGCCCTGTCGATTCGGCCCGGTATGACGTCTCCAGTCTGATTCACGTTGGAACCAACACTGTCGCCGTGATCATCACCGCCGGCAAAGGAAATGCGGGAATTGGTGGTGGCGTCGAACTTGACCCCGCAAAACCCTCGATGTCCTCCCTCGCCTGGCAAATCTCCGGCGAAACCGCCGGCTCCATCGGCAAGTGGTGGGACAGCGATTTGGATGATTCCAAATGGGAATCGGTCAATCTGCCCGATCCATCGCCGACCGGCAATGGCCCCACCAATTTATCCTGGTATCGGATGGGATTTGAACTTCCTTCAGACGATCCCCACGTCTGGGTGCCGTGGAAGCTGCATCTCCGGGCAACCGGCAACGGGTTCATTTATCTCAATGACCACGCTCTGGGGCGCTACTGGGAAGTCGGACCGCAAGACGATTTTTACCTGCCGGAATGCTGGCTCAATTTCGGGCCGGGTTCGAAAAACGTGATGACCTTGTGCCTGAGACCCACGAGCGATGTTCCGAGCGTACAGAATGCGTCAGTATCGCCCTACAATGATTTCGCTGAAACGAGATGAAATTCCGAGCCGTTGTATTTGGAACCTCACGTATTGCGACGCCGATCCGGCGGTCTTCTTCGCACGTGAATCCTCGATTTGTTATGATCGTGATTTATGGATTCGGTTCCGATTCCCGGCTCGGACGCGGCTGAACAGCTTCGCCGGCGGGTTGCGGGGTTTCCTTTTTGGTATCACCGTATTGAACTGCCCGGCGGAGTAGTGACGCCGGGAATGAATCCACTGCAAGAGCCGGTGTATCGCGTGCCGGCCGATTTGACCGGCAAACGCGTCCTCGACATCGGAGCGTGGGATGGATATTGGAGCTTTCTGGCGCTCAAACGCGGCGCGCGGGAGGTTGTCGCAATCGACGACTTCTCGGATTATTTGGGAGCTCTGGGTTCTTCCGACCGCCACGGGTGGGCCACCTTTGACCTGTGCCGCGATGCGCTGGGATATGATCATCAGCGCTGCATCCGCCAAGAGATGAACATATATGATTTGTCGGAGGAAAGGCTCGGGCGGTTCGATGTCGTCTTCTTCTTCGGAACGCTTTATCATCTTCGTCATCCACTGCTGGCGCTCGACTTGATCTCGGCGGTCTGCGACGGCGAGATTTATGTCGAGTCGCAAATCTGTGATGACTACAGTCCGTACCACGGCGGCTTTGGACATGGCTATCCGGGAAAGCAG
>Ga0302325_10014819_pt1 | contig 16583 bp, 14 predicted proteins | sample Palsa_T0_2_FD_201948 | JGI IMG/M metagenome (GOLD analysis project Ga0302325, IMG submission 201948) | Peat permafrost microbial communities from Stordalen Mire near Abisko, Sweden - Palsa_T0_2 | ecosystem: Environmental > Terrestrial > Soil > Palsa > Peat permafrost | place: Sweden: Abisko... | reverse complement strand
TTGAGGCGGTGTCCTGAATCACTCCGCCGCCGCTATTCGAAGAGAGAAATGTCTCCGGCAGACCCAGCATCGAGACCAGCCAATCAAGCACATGCGTTTCCAGTTCGGTGCACGCCGGACTGGTCGACCACAGCATGCCCTGCACGCCCAGGCCAGAGGACAGGAGATCACCGAGAATGCCGGGCCCGGATGCGTTGCAAGGGAAGTACGCAAAGAAATTTGGCGATTGCCAGTGCGTGACTCCGGGAAGAATTGATTTTTCAACGTCTCTCAGCAGCGCCTCGAACGGTTCCCCCTGGTCGGGAGGCTTGGGCGGCAGCGAGCTGCGGATTTCTCCCGGCTTCACCTGCGAAAGCACGGGGAGCGATTCGATGCGGGAGTGGTAATCGGCGATCCAGTCCACCACCGCGTGGCCGCAGCGGCGGAACTCGTCAGGGGTCATGTGGAAAGATTTCTCGTCTGGCATGGTTCTCTGAGACTAAACCAGATGTGAACCGAGGGTGCTATTCATCCTTCAATCTTCCAAAATACATGCGCGTTAGGTATTCGAAAGTGAGACGGCCTGCGACGGCGTGGACATCAAAGATGCGGCGCAATTCCGCCAGCATTGGCGCATGTCGGGGATGCTCTGGCCCCGGCGCGTACGACGACGAAAGCAGACGGCCCTCCACTCCGGCATAGCCAAACTCCTGCCGTAACTCGAACGCGCGCGCCCGAAACGGAGCAGGATCAAAAAATTCGTTGATCGCATCGGTCGTGCGCTCGTGGCGAATGTCTTGATAATCGGTGCCGTAGTTCAGCAGCAACTGCTCGTAGTCGCGCAAGAATGCGGTCGAATCCGTGAGGCGCTCGTTCCACAAAAGCACGAGCCAGCCCCCGGGTTTAAGGATGCGAACAAATTCCTTTCTCGCCCGCTCGCGGTCAAACCAGTGCGCCGCCTGTGCCGCAGTGACGAAGTCGACGCTCTCCTCCGGCAGCGTGGTCGCCTCGGCGGTTCCGGTGATGCTGACGAACTTGGGGAATGCCGCAAGCAGACGCTCACCCGCTTCACGCATCTCGGCATTAGGCTCGACGCCGAATACCGGATTACCATTCTGCAGCAAAACACGGGTCCAGATCCCCGTTCCGGAAGCGACGTCAGCGACAGTCAGGCTGGGCAGCAGCCCGCACTCGCTCTTCAGCGTGTGCAGCGCTTCCGCGGTATATCCCGGCCGGTAGAGAGCATAGTTTTCGACACGATCAGAGAAGCGGCTGGTGGCATTCGAGGCTGGCATAGAGGTTAAAATCGGCAAGTTCTTTCATCTTGCCAGAAAGTCATTCTAACGGCAGGATAGGGGTGTTGTCCCTCCCCGCAGGCTCGCCGTGCCTGAACGCAACTGATCAAGATCGAATGAGTAAACGAAGGGATCATCATTCTTTCTTCTTAATTGCGATAACATTCCAACCAGAATGAAAGTGTTTCTTGCATGAGAGTCGTCATCAAAGTCGGCACCAGCCTCATCGCTCCCGGCGGTCAGATCGATGCGAACCTGCTGCGCTCCGTGGTCGATCAGTTCGATCTTGGCAACCATGAGTATCTGATCGTTACTTCCGGTGCGATCGCCGCCGGCATGTCAGGCTTGGGATTGCGCGCGCGGCCGAGCGGCGTGCGCGGCATGCAAGCCTGTGCGGCGGTGGGGCAAAGCCAGCTGATGCACACCTACGAGCGCTTGTTTTTTGGTAAGAAGGTGGTTGCGCAACTTCTGCTTTCGAGCGACGATTTCACTTCTCCCGTTCGCTATCGCAATTTGCAGAACGCATTGGCGGAGCTTCTATCCCTCGGCGTGGTTCCCATCGTGAATGAGAACGACAGCGTGAGCGTGCGCGAGCTTGAGGGTGCTTTCGGCGACAACGACGAGTTGAGCGCCCTGCTGGCGACCGCCGTGAAAGCCGACTGGCTGCTGCTTCTAACCAACGTGGACGGTTTCTTCGTTCCCGACGGAAGGAAGAAGCTCAGGCTGCAACGCGTGGTCCGTAAGTTGACGCCCGCCCTCGAAGCGCAATGCAACGGCAAGAGCAAGCTGGGTCGTGGAGGGATGATTTCTAAACTACGCGCCGCCAAGCTGGCCAGCGAAGGCGGCGTGCACGTGGCCATTGTGAATGGTCGACATCCCCAGGCGATCACGCTGGGGATTGAAGGTAAAATCGGAACCTATTTTCCTCCGGAGCAGGGGAGAAGTTGATGGCGACCACCACTGCCAACCCCGCCTCGACCCAGAAAAAGCTGCTTCGCGCACGCCACGCATCCGCCGCGCTGGCGCTGCTTTCCGCTGGAGAGAAGAACGCGCTCCTGCTGGCCATCGCCGATGCGATTGAAGCTCAAACCAACACCATCCTTGCGGCCAACCGGGAAGATGTGGAGAGCTCCGGCCTCGAGGGCGCCATGCGCGACCGCTTGCTGTTGACCACCGCGCGCATTAAAGATATGGCACAAGGCGTGCGCGACGTCGCGGCGCTCGACGACCCCATTGGACAGACTCTGGATGAGTGGGCACGCCCGAACGGCTTGCTCATCCGGAAGGTGCGCGTGCCGCTCGGTGTGGTGGGAATCATTTACGAGTCGCGTCCGAACGTCACTGTCGACACCGCCGTACTCGCCCTGAAAACAGGCAATGCCATCGTATTGCGCGGCGGAAAAGAAGCGGCGCGCACAAATCAGTGCCTGGTGGAGCTTATGGCGGCAGCGCCCGGAGTGCCCGAAGGTGCGATCGAACTCCTCGATTCGAGCACGCGACAGTCGGTGCAGGATCTCATTCGGGCTCGTGGGTTGGTGGACGTGATCATTCCGCGCGGCGGCGCTGGGCTGATCGCCTTCGTTACCGAGAACTCCATCGTGCCGGTGATTGAAACCGGAGCGGGAAACTGCCACATTTTCGTCGATGAATCCGCCGACTTCGACATGGCCGACCGGATCGTCATCAACGCCAAGACTCAGCGGCCGTCAGTGTGCAACGCTGCGGAAAAGCTACTCGTGCATGAACGAATCGCGGCGCACTATGTTCCGCGAATCGTGAAGAAGTTGATTGATGCCGGCGTAGAGATGCGAGGAGACGAAAAGTCCCGTGTGCTAGCGACTGCGCAGAACATCACCCCGGCGGTTGAGCAAGACTGGCACGAAGAATATCTGCGTCTCTGTATGGCGGTGCGCGTGGTCGCGAATGTGGATGAAGCCATCATTCACATCAATCGATATTCCACCAAAAACTCAGAAGCCATTGTGACGACTGACCAAGCCAATGCCAGAAGGTTTCTGCGCGGAGTGGATTCCGCCGCCGTGTACTGGAACGCCTCGACTCGCTTTACCGATGGCGGCGAGTTCGGCTTCGGCGCCGAGATGGGGATCAGCACCCAAAAGTTGCACTGCCGCGGTCCGTTTGCACTGGCAGAGCTGACTTCTTCGAAGTACGAGATTGTGGGGACGGGGCAGGTTCGTTAATCGTCAGGGTGGGTTTTTGAAGGGCTCCGGCACGAAGTGGTCACGAATACCACAATCTTTAGGCGCTGTTATGGGGCTTCCCGGCTCTACGAAGTTGATGGGATCTATGAACGACACGAGCAGACGATTTGGCTGACGCGAAAACGAAGCCAAGAATCCGGTCCTGTGGTCCAAGACATGGCGACGGCCGCCGCTGTGCTACCTTACTTACTTTCACAGCGGGAGCCTCATGAGATTATTCTCATCCGTTCTTATTTCTTCGGTAGTTTTATTCGCGCTTCTGTCACCCAGCGTCAGCGGCCATGCCCCGGAATCTTCCGCCAACCCTCAACCGATTTTCGGCTTTCGTACTTCCGCTTCCGAGAAGGCTGCGGAAGCCCGCTTCCTCGCCGTTCCTGATCCCAGGCTGGCCGAACAGCACCTGCGAATTCTGACTCAGGCACCGCACATGGCCGGCACGCCAGAGGACAAGGCCACGGCTGATTACGTCGCGCAGAAGTTTCGCGATGCCGGGTTCGAGACCGAGATCGTCGAATACAAAACTTGGATCAATTATCCCCTTGAGATTAACGTCGATGTCACCGCTCCTCCCGGAGTGGAAATGCATGGGCCCACGCGTGAGCATGTTGCGGGCGACCCATACGACGAAGATCCGCGCGTGGTCGTGCCGTTCAACGGCATGTCGCCATCCGGCGATGCCGAGGCCGAAGTCGTCTATGCTAACTACGGTACGCCCGAGGATTTCGCGAAGCTGGAGAAATTGAAGATCGACGTGCGCGGCAAAATCGTGCTGGTGCGGTACGGGCAGAATTTCCGGGGGGTGAAAGAATTCATTGCGCAGGAACACGGCGCCGCGGGAGTGATCATCTACTCCGATCCCTTCGACGACGGCTGGCGCCGGGGCGATAAATATCCCGATGGGCCGTGGCGGCCGGATACCGGCGTGCAGCGCGGCTCCGTGGGCTACATGTTTGAATTTCCCGGCGATCCGACAACCCCTGGAGTCGCCTCCCTGCCTTCGTTGCCGGAGAATAAGCGTTTGTCTCCGCAGCAATCGGCGCAGATGCCGAAGATTCCTGTTACCCCGCTCTCCTACCACGATGCCTGGCCCATTCTCCAGCATATGGGCGGGCCTGACTCGCCGCGCGAGTGGCAGGGTTCGCTGCCTTTTACCTACCACGTGGGGCCGGGTCCGGTGCGAGTCAAGATGCACCTCAAGCAGGATTATCGGCTGCGCACCATCTGGGATGTGATCGGCCGCGTGCGCGGCAGCGAGCTGCCTGGCGAGTGGGTGGTTGCCGGCAACCATCGCGATGCCTGGGTTTATGGCGCAGTCGACCCGAACAGCGGTACGGCGGCCATGCTCGAAAGCGTTCACGGAATCGGAGAGTTGCTGAAGTCGGGTTGGAAGCCACGACGCACCATCATCTTTTGCAGTTGGGACGGCGAGGAAGAAGGGCTGATGGGTTCGACCGAGTGGGCCGAACAGCATGAATCTGAACTGGCCAGTGCTTCGGCTTATTTCAATATGGACGTAGCAGTTTCCGGACCGAAGTTCGGCGCTTCGGCAGTGCCGAGCTTGAAAGATTTTCTACGCGATGTGGCCAAAGCCGTCCCCGGTGCGAAGGGCGGTACGGTTTACGAATCGTGGGAGAAGAACGACCAGCCGGGCGGGCCTTCAACCCAGTCGCCGACAGAAGCCATCGGAGACTCGCACCGCACGCCGGCGGCGTCCGCAAAGGCCGACGTGCCCGTCGGCGACTTGGGCAGCGGCTCCGACTACAGTGCGTTCCAGCAGCATCTGGGCGTGCCCTCAACCGATATTACGTCGAGCGGTCCGTACGGCGTGTATCACTCCGCATTCGACAACTTTGCCTGGTTCCAGAAGTTCGCCGATCCCGATTTCGTTTACGAGCAGCAGATGGCGAGAGTCTTCGGTCTGGAGGCGATGCGCATGGCCGATGCTGATGTGTTGCCCTACGATTACGAAGAGTATGGCAAGGAAGTTGGTGCCTATTTGGACGCTGCGGGAAAACGTGCCGCGGCGAAGTTCGGCGGCCACGCTCTCGATCTCAATGCGGTGACCGCCGCGGCCAAGCACTTTCAGGAGGCGGGTACGAGGATCCTGGCAAAACAAAGGAATCCGCCTCGGGATCCGGCACGATTAAATGAGGCATTACGTGCTGCCGAACGCGCATTGCTGGTGCCCGAGGGATTGCCGCACCGTCCCTGGTTTCGTCATTCCATCTATGCTCCCGGGGAATACACCGGCTATGCTGCGGTGGTGATTCCAGGAGTCAATGAGGCTCTCGATAAAGGGGACGCGGACCGTGCGCGCCGGCAGCTGGCAGTTCTCGCGGCTGCGCTGCAGCACGCCGCGAAAACGCTGGATGCGTACCGGTGAGGAGATAGGGCTGACTAGTCGTCTGACTAGCCATATAATCGAACGAGGGGTGACGATCGGTGAACTCATGGCAGCTGCAGGACGCCAAGGCGAGATTCAGCGAGTTCGTGGACACCGCCCTGACCAAGGGGCCTCAAGTTGTGACGCGTTGTGGGGTGGAGGCCGCTGTTCTTATGCCGATCGACGAGTGACGCCGGATGCAGCAGTCACGCCGGCCAAGTCTCAAAGAATTGCTGCTCGGCCATCGCCGTCCAACTCGCCTGGGATGGCGTGGCCGATTTCAACAGCTGATTGCCATCCGCGTCCATCCAACCGGTGAACCCTCAGGCGAGCTACCCCCCTTAAGACAATGCGGAACCCCCATCCCCTCGCGCGTGCGAAAGGATGGGAACCGGACGTAGGAAAAAATCCCAAGCTTGCAACTGGGAACTATTTGTAGGTTGCGTTGGTGCGCGACAGATAATCGCGGTGCAGCGAGTAGTCCACCATCGAACTGAATGCCGGACCACCCAGAGGGTTTGCCTTCATCGCACCGCGAATAGCCGCATTGACCTTATCCAGGCCCTCCGCGTTAGCGGCGATGTATTCGATCCAGAACGTTCCCGGCGCCTCGGTGTGAATCGCTTCGGTATCGATCTCATACTCATGGATCGTGCCCTCCGCCAGCATCTTTTCCAGTAGCGGCACGACCAGATTCTTGCTGAGAGTATCCACCGCGTCGTCGGGCGCATCCGCTTTCAATTTATACATCGATGCTTCCGAATACACATCTCTCCACGATCCGGAGTGCCAGTTGTAGAACCGGCTGACGAACATGGCATCCGAATGCTTTGTAGCGCTGACATCCACCGGCGAAGTAGGACTACCCGACTTGTAGATCTGGTCGAGGACGTTGAGCAGCCCCGCCATCGACATCGCTGAGTACCAGGTGTCGTGGGTCGCGCCATCGTTCTGATGGATCAGATTCTTGTCGTCGCCATAGCCCACCACTGTTCCATCAGCCGTGGCCTTTTCCATCATCTTCTGTTCCGAAGCAACTAATTTTTCTTCGTCTGCCCACTGCGTACGGGGAAGCGTCCAAAACGCGACGTAGGTGTACATTCGCGGTTTTTCCTTTACCTCGGAGGTCTGCGCCGATGCGCAGCCGGCCGTCACCGCCAGAGTGCATGCCCAGGCCAGAACACTCCACAATCTTCCATTCATTGTTTAACCTCGCTGAATTTAGCCAAGGACTTTGATACTGCCGTCCCAAGCGGCAGCAAGTGTACACCTCGAGAAGGAGCGCAGTTGAAATGATCACGCTCCACCGCTGGTGGCTTCGTTTGTCAGGCGCCGCGATTGTAGGATCTGCCGTGACTGCCGAACTATCCCAACATCGACGTCGAGAGGGAGGTTCGATCGCGCGTCAACGGCGCGATGGACGAATTGATCCGGAAGCGTAACTCTGAGCTGCACGAGCTGGCGTCCAGCGAGTACGCGCCGGGAGGGTCTGCAACTGTTGGTCTGCTACAAAGCGACGTTGGGACAGCCGTGGAAGGATAGTGGCTTTGCCATTCTCCAAGCTACTTAATCGAAACCAGCCTCTCCACCAGTTCCGAATAATCCTTCTTCTCGATCCCGTGCACCTGCTTGTTGTACTCGTCCACCTTCGACGAATAATTCATCGAACAGAATTTCGGGCCGCACATGGAGCAGAAGGCTGCCTCTTTGTAGTAGTCGTCAGGCAGGGTTTCGTCGTGCATCGAGCGCGCCGTCTCAGGGTCCAGCGACAAAGCGAATTGCTTTTCCCAATCGAACTTATACCGCGCATAGCTGAGCGCGTCGTCGCGGTCGCGGGCGCCAGGACGCTGCCGCGCGATGTCGGCCGCGTGCGCGGAAATCTTGTAGGCGATGATGCCGTCTTTTACATCTTTTTCGTTCGGCAAGCCGAGGTGCTCTTTCGGCGTCACGTAGCAGAGCATAGCCGCGCCGTACCAGCCAATCATCGCCGCGCCAATCGCCGAGGTGATGTGGTCATAGCCAGGAGCTATATCCGTGACCAACGGGCCTAAGGTGTAAAACGGCGCTTCGTAGCACAGTTCGACTTCCTTCTCCACCTGCTCTTTGATCTTATCCATGGAAACGTGGCCGGGACCTTCGATCATCACCTGCACGTCATGCTGCCACGCGATTTTCGTGAGCTTGCCCAGAGTTTTCAGTTCGGCGAACTGGGCTTCGTCGCTGGCATCGGCCACGCAGCCGGGACGCAACCCATCCCCAAGCGAAAAGCTGACGTCATACTTCTTCATGATCTTGCAGATATCGTCGAAGCGCTCGTAAAGAAAATTCTGCTTGCGGTTGTGAGCCATCCACTGCGCGAGAATGGCGCCGCCTCGGCTCACGATTCCGGTGATGCGTTTCGAAATCATCGGCAAATACTGGATCAGCACCCCAGCGTGAATCGTCATGTAATCCACGCCCTGCGCCGCCTGCTCTTCGATCACTTCCAGCATCACTTCGGCATCCAGATCTTCCACGCGCTTCACGCGTGCAATCGCTTCGTAAATCGGCACGGTACCGATCGGGACGGGCGAGTGCCGCAGAATGGCCTCGCGGATCTCGTGAATGTTGCCACCGGTGGAAAGGTCCATCACCGTGTCGGCGCCATAGTGCACCGCAGTGTGCAGCTTTTTCAACTCTTCATTGACTTCGGAAGTAACCGCCGAGTTCCCGATGTTGGCGTTAATCTTGCAGAGCGAGGCCACGCCAATGGCCATCGGCTCCAGTTCCGGATGATTGATGTTGGCGGGAATAATCATGCGGCCGCGCGCCACCTCATCCCGCACCAGTTCGGGCGCGATTTTTTCGCGGTGCGCCACGTAACCCATCTCTTCCGTGATCACGCCACGGCGCGCGTAATGCATCTGCGAAAAATTGCCGTCGGTGTTTTCTCGCGTGCGCCGGGCCAGCCATTCCGCACGCGGCTTCGGGACGCTGTAACCGTTATCGCCATCACCGGAGTTGCCATTGGTCGAGGTCATCGTCAGACCAGCTTTCAAAGGGATTCTATAGGCCCCGATTATACAAGGACGCGCCGGAAGAATGATACGTTGAGCGATTGCTCTCGTTCAGCCACGGATCATCGAGGCTGATCGAGATTCTGTAGCGCTAACGATGCTTAACATGAAGTCAGACCAGCAGCTATTGCATCTGCTGCATCTGCTCAGCAGAGTCGATGGATGTGCAACCTCCAGGGCTTCTGAGTGATCGTTAGCAAACGCTTTGACGCCCCTGACTCTTATTGTTCCTAACCTTAATTTTTTCTGTTTTTTCTACCCTTTCCGGCTTTGAGTAGTCTTTCTCATGAGCCTTGTTCCAGGAATGGCGCAAGGCATAAAATCGCTTTCGTCTTATACGATCGTGCTCAGGGGATCGCACAATGCACTGCATCCGTCCGTCGTCGGTTCTTGTGATCTGCTTTCTGCTGGGCGCAAGTGCAAGCTTTGCCCAAACCTCTTCCTCTCCCCGTCCCACCCCCGGCTTTAGTCTCGATACCATCGACAAGACCGTCGATCCCTGCGTGGATTTCTATGAGTACGCTTGCGGTAATTGGATCAAGAACTCCGAAATTCCTCCCGACCAGTCAGAATGGGTTAGCTTCGTCGAACTCGAGGAACGCAATCTCGACATCGAGCGCGGCATTCTCGAGAGGGCCGCCAGCGGGGGCGCTGGCCGTGACCCGATCGATCAGAAAATCGGAGACCTCTATGGCTCCTGCATGGATGAGAAGACTGTGGAAGCGAAGGGAATCACCGCGCTCCAGCCCGAACTCAACCGCATCGCCGCGGTGAAAGATAAGGGGGCGCTGATCGAGGAGATCGCGCACGTGCATATGGTCGGTCCCAACCCGCTCTTTAATTTCTTTTCCCAGCCCGACCTGCACAACGCCGACCAGGTGATCGCCAATCTGGACCAGGGTGGATTGACTTTACCCGACCGCGATTATTACCTCAAGGATGACGCCGACAAAGTGGAGAAGCGGCAAGTTCTGGTCGACCTCGCTACCCAGATATTCGCCCTCACCGGCCAGAACCAGCAGCAGGCGGCCCACTCGGCGCAGACCGTTCTGATGTTCGAAACTCTGCTTGCGGCTTACTCCATGGATCGCACCAAGCGTCGCGATCCAAAGAACCGAGACCACAAGATGTCGCGCGACGAGGCGATTGCCCTCGGGCCGAATTTTTATCTCAACCGCTACCTCACAGCGGTCGGCGCTCCCAACTTTACCCAGCTCAATGTGATTAATCCAGATTTCTTTAAGCAGGTGGATGGCGTTCTGGAATCCGAATCTCTGGAGTCGCTGAAGACTTACGTAAGTTGGCATGTTCTCAATGCCGCGGCTCCGTGGCTTTCTCAGTCCTTCGTCGAGGCGAATTTTAAACTCGAACAGAAGCTCACCGGCCAGAAGGAGATTCAGGCGCGCTGGAAGCGCTGTGTCGAGCTTACCGACCGCAAGCTGGGTGAGGCGCTGGGGCAACGATACGTGGAGCTGACATTCGGCGCAGACGGCAAACAACGCATGCTCAAGATGGTGGATGCGCTCGAAAAATCTCTCGCGGAAGACATCCACGAACTCTCGTGGATGAGCGATGAAACCAAGAAGCAAGCGCAGACAAAACTGGATGCGATTCGCAACAAAATCGGCTATCCCGAGGTCTACCGCGACTACAGTTCAGTCGAGATCAGGCCGAGCGATCTGCTCGGCAACATCGCCCGCGCCAACGAATTCGAGTCCAAACGCATCATCGCCAAGATTGACAAACCCATCGACCGTAAGGAGTGGCGGATGTCTCCGCCGACGGTGAATGCCTATTACAGCGGCTCGTTCAATGAAATTGTGTTTCCCGCGGGCATTCTGCAGCCGCCGTTCTTCGACAAGAACATGGACGACGCCGTCAACTTTGGCGGCATAGGCCTGGTGATCGGCCACGAACTTACCCACGGCTTCGATGACCAGGGGCGCAAGTTTGATCCGCAAGGCAACTTGCACGACTGGTGGACGGAGCAGGACGGCAAGGAATTCGAGCAGCGCGCCGGTTGCGTGGCCAATGAATACTCGAACTTTGTAGCAATCGATGATCAGAAGTTGAACGGCAGGCTCACCCTCGGTGAAAACACCGCCGACAATGGCGGCGCGCGCATCGCGCTCATTGCGCTCGAGCACATGATCGCCGACAATAGGAGCGGGCAGAGAGGACAAAAAGCTGACGGAGAAAAGATCGACGGCTTCACGCCAGAACAGCGCTTCTTCCTGGGATTTGCGCGGGTCTGGTGCGAGAAGCGTCGTCCCGAATTCGCCCGCATGAGCGTGGTTACCAATCCTCATTCGCCCGGCAAGTATCGCGTCGATGGCGTCGTGCAAAACATGCCGGAGTTCCAGCAGGCTTGGGGATGCAAAGCCGGACAGCCCATGGTAGCGGAGAACGCCTGCCACGTCTGGTGAGTGCCTAACGCGTCAGGCAAGCAGGTCGATTGCTGTTTCCTGTATCTGGTCGGAAGTTTTCAGGGTGCTGAGGCCGATCTGGAGAAGCGCCTGCGCGGAGTCTAGCGCCACCAGCTGCGACGCGATGTCAACCACGCCGAGGTTGGCTCCATTAGAGGTGTCCGCTCCCGGACTAGCTGCTAGCTACGCCAGCTGCGGCCGCCTCCAGTTGAACTCGCGCCTGTTCGATTCCCTGAAGCGCGATCGCGGAGAGGTCCATATCAGATGTTATCGGCGGGAACCCCGGCCGACTTTAAAAAGGCCCGGCGTAAATGCCGGGCCCCTACTTGCATAGCGACTTCGCCGAAGCTAGTAGTTGGCAGCCTGAACCATCAAGTGATCGACGATGTGATGGGCTTCGTCGATGTGATGAATGGCGCGATTCCGCAGGCCTCGCACCGAGGGATCGTCTTCTTCGCGCGCAATGTCGTTGTGGGCTTTATCCAGTAATTCGATGGCGCGGTGATACCGCCCCGCGCGGTCCATTCGCGCATCAACCGGAGGATGATCGTTCAGATTCTTGCCGTCATCGATGGCAGCCCGCTTGATTTCGTCGATGGCTTTGTCAATCTCTTCAATGGCATGTTGTTCTTCTTTGTCCATGTGATATGTGGGGGCCAGGTTCTCCAGATGGGCGCGGGCGTGTCGCAGGTCGCTCAGCGCGTGCAGGTAAGCGGGATGTCTTCCCGGCTCATCGCCGAAGCTAAGCGCGGTGCACGCGGCGACAAAAAACACGATTACGGCACAGAGTCGCAAAGATTTCATAATCTCCTCTTTCATAATTTGTCGAGGCCTTTCGGCAGAATCAGATACGTTGTAGTGTCCAGGAACTACGGGCCTAGACTCGTCGGATTCTATCGTGCTTCCGCCGAGGCCAGAAAGTTACGGTGGTACAAGGCCGTTACGCCCCGGTTACTGGGGTTAAAAGTGAAAAACTGCGGCCTCGTATGCGGCAGACTGTTGACAATCAACTGACCAGAAGATGACGATGAAATGACGCTTTGCTGACGACGTGGTGACAATCCCACACTGTGCATCGCGTACGCTCGACGCGCCTAGACCGAATAACCCCTACAAACTGGAAGTAAATCGACCGCCGACGATTGCTTCTTAATGCTTACCCGGCGTTCGAAAGCCTTTGCGCCGCTGTTCACTGTAGCGGTGCAGCGCGTCGAGGATGATGGGATACGCTTCGCTGGGAGGACGTATTTCGTCAACCTCGACGGCTTTTCCTTCGAGCTGTTTGTAGTCTTGAAAGAAGCGCCGCAACATGATCAGGCGATGCGGCGGCATCTGAGACGCTTCGTGATAAGAGTTGAATTCGGGATCCTCAGTAGCGATGGCGATGATTTTGTGGTCCTGCTTGCCGGCGTCGATCATGGTCATCAGTCCAATCGCGCGGGCATGAATGATGGTGAGCGGCACCACCGTTTCCTGGCAGAGTACGAGGACGTCGAGCGGATCGTCATCTTCCGCCAGCGTCTGCGGGATGAAGCCATAGTTCGCGGGATAATAGACCGCCGAATATAGGATGCGATCCAGCTTGATCAAACCGCTGGCTTTGTCCAGTTCATACTTCACACTCGATCCGAAAGGGATCTCGACCACGCAATCGAATTCCTGCGGGAGTTTGTCGCCGGGAGTCACATCGTGCCAGGGATGAATCATGGGTTTTTGGGTTGTTATCGACTTTACCGGACTTTTTTTAGCTCGAAAATCTGGATTGGGCGTCAGTGAATGATGCTATCATTCACTAAGAATAAGGAGGGTTTGCATGCCGTCACCCCGCCTTCTCGTGTTGACCGCTGCGACTTCGTTATTAGTGTCCTGCCTCGCTTGGACGCAGGAGAGCACTTCGGGTGTTGTAACCTTTCAGAGAGACGATCCAGCAGCCCATATTAATTTGGATCAGTACCCAAGCCACCTCCCCGCATATTTGCCGAGATCTGACGTCACAATTCTGCAATCGGACGGATATCCTTTGGACACGACCTGCTACCTGATCCGCAGCTATCTCGTGGTCCGCGACAGCCCGCACTCGGATACGACGCACCGCGACGGCTACTCGACTTGCGTGCCCGCGGCTCGGGTTCGCATGTATAGCACGGTCGAGCGCGGACGCTAAAGGGATCAAGAACCCGGATTTAGCGGAGCTTGATTCCCACTTCAGTGACGCGTAGAGTTTAACCGTGAGTTTGCATTCCCGGTGCTGGGAGCTTCATGTCGAGCCAAGGCAAAACCTATCTTAAGTTCGGCACGGCCACGGTAGTCATCCTGCTGTTGCTCGGTTATCTTGCCTACACGGGCGTGCAGGACAGCAAGAGCTACTACGTCACCATCAGCGAACTGCACAAGATGGGCAACGGGGCTTACACCAAGCGTCTGCGGGTGGCGGGGAATGTGCAGCCGGGCTCGATCAAACGCAACGGCACTCATGTTCAGTTTGTGCTGGTCGAGCAGGATCAACTGCTCTCGGTGGACTATACGGGAACCGAAGCGCCCCCGGACACCTTCAAAGACGACTCGCAGGCGCTCGCCGACGGCAGCTTTGGCCGGGATGGCGTCTTCCATGCGAAGGCCTTGCAGGCCAAGTGCGCCTCCAAATATGCGCCACAAGGACCCGGAAACCGGATGCAAGCCGACCCGGCCAAAACCATCACGAGGGCGCCAGGGAACTCCACCACATTTGCAAACTGAGTTGCTGGACGGCCTAATCATGGCTCGGGAATCGCGGCATCCCTTGTTAATTTTTTTCCACAGCCATAAATTTGCTTTGACTTAAGCACGGGTGGGGTTTAAATTCACGTGGGTTTTCCCTTCGGTTTCCCTCGGGCCCTAACACCACATTCTGCTCTAGGAGGATTTCCAGGAATTGCGCCGTACGCACGGCGCAGATCGGCCTGCCAGCTCTAGCCCTCGCGCTCCTTTTTTCTGACACTCTTCAATTTTCTGACACTCCAACCGCGATCCTGCCCGTGCCGTGTGAATTTTCATCGTCGGAGGCCTGCTGATCATGATGCGGCAACACGAGCCCTCCGAAGCGCTGTTCTTTTGCTTCCGCCAGGAAGATCAGGTTCCAGAGACTCACCTGCTGCAGCTCATCGATAGGCACATCAGCTTTGCCTTTGCGCGGGAGAAGCTGAAAGCGAGTTACAGCGATACTGGGCCGCCCCTGCCTTTGCAAAAAAGCGTGAAAATCCATAGATTCGTTGCAGTGTCTGGGGAATTCTCGTGGTTACCTATTCCTTGTGACGAACCCGTCCACGCCGCCCAGTAGTAACCCTACCGTTGAGGTCAGCGGACTGGTGAAGCAGTTCGGCCGCTTTGCCGCACTGCGCGGCGTGGATGCGGACTTTGCGGCGGGTAAGTTCTATGTCATCCTGGGCGACAATGGGGCAGGGAAGACAACTCTGTTGCGGGCTCTGGCCGGGCTGGCGCATCCTACACGCGGCACCATTTCAATTCTGGGTAAGAATCCGGACGAGGCCTGCCGCAAGATCGGCTATATGGCTCACCCGTCGCTGCTTTACGACGAGATGAGCGGACTGGAGAACCTGCGCTACTTCGCTCGGCTCTACGATATCTCCGGCGACAGCCGTTGCGAGCAGGTGATTCGCTGGGTGGGGCTGGACCCGGAGTTGCAGCGTCCCGTAGGCAAGTATTCTCAAGGGATGCGGCAGCGTATGTCGCTGGCGCGGGCGATCCTGCACGATCCGCAGGTTCTGCTGCTGGACGAGCCGTTTTCGAATGTCGACGTGCATTCCGCGCGAGAGATGGTCGAGTTGCTCAAAGCTATGCGGAACGCGGGCAAGACTATTTTCTTGGTCACGCATCAGGCCTTGCTTCTCGAAGGCGCAGCCGACGAATTTGTCTGGATGCAGGCGGGCAAGATCGTCGAGCGCACTCCAGGGCTCGCCAGATCGGCGGCACAATGAGTTCGCTCCGATCCGTCACCTGGGCGACGATTGCGAAAGACATCCGCCTGGAGTGGCGCTCCAAGGATGCGCTGAACTCCATGCTGTTCTTTTCCCTGCTGGTAGTCGTTATCTTCAGCTTTTCGTTCGATCCGACGGCGGAGGAGTCGCGGGAAATCGCCGGAGGGCTCATATGGGTTGCCTTTCTCTTCGCCGCTGTAGTTGCTCTGAACCAGACATGGGCGCGCGAACTGCGCAACCAGGTGCTCGACGCTTACCGCGTCTCTCCAGCTCCGGCCACAGCATTGTTCCTCGCCAAGGCGTTGGGCAACTTGATTCTTGTCAGCCTGCTGGAAGCTTTAATGGCGCCGCTGTTCATGATTTTCTACAACCTGCGCGCCCTCGGTCCGGCGTGGCAGTTGATTCCTGTTGCGTTACTTGGAACCTGGGCGCTGGTAGTGAACGGAACATTTTTCGCGGCGATGTCGCTGCGCACCCGCAGCCGCGAAATCATGCTGCCCCTGCTGTTGTTTCCTATCTCGATTCCGGCCATGCAATCGATGGTAGAGGCAACGCGCATCATTCTGGCTGGCGACGGCAACGCACGCTTCTGGATCATCTTGCTCCTTACCTATGATGTGGTGTTTACTACTGCTTGTCTGGCATTGTTTGAAACAGTGTTGCAAGCAGAATGAAGCGTGCCTTCCCTATCTTCGCGGTCCCTACGGCGCTGCTGCTGGGTTACGCCTTTTACGAGGCTATGTGGGTTGCGCCGATGGAGCGGACGATGGGCGACGTCCAGCGAATTTTTTACTATCATGTGCCGTCTGCGTGGACAGCTTTCCTGCTCTTTTTCGTGAACCTGGTTGCTTCGGTGACCTACCTTGTACGCCGAAATCCCAAGGCCGATGCCGTTGCGCTGGTATCTGCTGAAGTTGGCGTAGTGTTCTGCACCATCGTTCTCGTAACCGGCCCCATATGGGCGCGGCCGGTATGGGGCATCTGGTGGACCTGGGATATTCGCCTTACCACCACTTTGGTGCTTTGGTTAATCTATGTCAGTTATCTGGTTCTGCGGCGATTCTCTGATAGCTCGCAGACTCCGAAGCTGGCGGCGGTGCTGGCCATCTTTGGCGCGCTGGATGTGCCGCTGGTTTATTTTTCGATCTGGTTCTTTCGCACGCAACACCCGCAGCCGGTGATTGGAGGCGGTGGTTCCATTGATCCCCGCATGTTGCATGTGCTGCTGATCAACTGGCTGGCCTTCTC
>Ga0302325_10014817_pt1 | contig 16585 bp, 25 predicted proteins | sample Palsa_T0_2_FD_201948 | JGI IMG/M metagenome (GOLD analysis project Ga0302325, IMG submission 201948) | Peat permafrost microbial communities from Stordalen Mire near Abisko, Sweden - Palsa_T0_2 | ecosystem: Environmental > Terrestrial > Soil > Palsa > Peat permafrost | place: Sweden: Abisko... | reverse complement strand
CGGCGACAAGGCGGGCACCGACCGGGCCTTCGAGCGGGCCGACGTGATCTCCAAGCTGGAACTGCACTACCCCCGCAGCCACCCGTCGCCGATCGAGTGCTGCGGCTCGGTCGCCGACTTCAACCGGGCCACCAGCAAGCTCACGGTCTACATGACCAGCCAGGCGCCGCACATCATCCGGGCCGCGGTCGCGATGGTGGCCGAGATCCCCGAGCAGATGATCCGGATCATCTCGCCCGACATCGGCGGAGGCTTCGGCAACAAGGTGCCGATCTATCCCGGCTACGTCTGCTCGATCCTGGCCTCGATCCTGCTCGAGCGCCCGGTCAAGTGGATCGAGGACAAGACCGGCAACCTCATCTCGACCGGGTTCGCGCGCGACGTCTACCTCAAGGGCGAGATGGCGCTGCGCCGCGACGGCAAGATCCTCGGCTTCCGGATGCACACCGACGCCGACCACGGCGCGTTCTTCGCCGACGCGCAGCCGAGCAAGTTCAAGATCGGCCTGATGCACTCCGCCTTCGCCGCCTACGACGTCCCGGTCGCGCACCTGACCGCGCGCGGCGTCTACACCAACAAGGCGCCCGGGGGCGTGGCGTACCGGTGCTCTTTCCGGGTGACCGAGGCGATGTTCTTCCAGGAACGCATGGTGCAGGAGGCCGCCAACGACCTGGACATGGATCAGGCCGCGTTTCGGCGGATGAACTTCGTGGCCGACGACGACTTCCCGCACCGCACCCCGCTCGGCTTCCTGACCGACTCCGGCCAGTACGCCAAGTGCCTGGACGTCGGCCTCAAGGCGATCGACTACGAGAACTTCAGGGAACAGCAGGCGGAAGCGCGCAAGCGGGGCCGCCTGCTCGGGCTCGGCATCTCCACCATGACCGAGCCGCTCGGCGCGGGCAACAGCCGGGAGTACGACATCCTCGGCATCAAGATGTTCGACTCGGCCGAGCTCAAGGTGCACATGAGCGGCAAGGCGATCCTCCGCACCGGCGCCAAGAGCCAGGGGCAGGGGCACGAGACGACGTGGGCGCAGATCATCGCCCATGAGCTCGGCATCCCGGCCGACGACGTGGTGGTGGAGGAGGGCGACACCGACACCGCGCCGTTCGGCATGGGCACCTACGCGTCCAGGTCCACCCCGGTCGCCGGGGCGGCCGTGGCCATGGTCGCCCGCAAGATCCGGGCCAAGGCCCGCAAGCTCGCGGCGCACCTGCTCGAGGTGTCGGAGGAGGACATCGAGTGGGAGCTCGGCCGGTTCTACGTGCGCAGCTCGCCGCAGCGCGGGGTGTCCATCCAGGAGTGCGCGATGGCCGCCTACAGCAACATGCCGGACGGCATGGAGCCGGGCCTTGAGAACACCGCGTACTACGACCCGCCCAACCTGACCTGGCCGTTCGCCGTCTACATCGTCACCGTCGAGGTCGACCCGGAGACCGGCGTGTGGGATGTGCTGAAGATGGTCGCGGTCGACGACTGCGGGGTCCGGATCAACCCGATGATCGTCGAGGGCCAGATCATGGGCGGCCTGACCGAGGCCTACGCGATGGCCAGCATGCAGTTCATCACGTTCGACGCCGACGGCAACTGCGTCGGCTCGAACTACATGGACTACCTGCTGCCGACCGCCTGGGAGACCCCCGGCTTCGAGCTGCACAGCGAGGTCGTGACGCCGTGCCCGCACCACCCGATCGGCGCCAAGGGGATCGGCGAGTGCGCCGCCGTGGGCGGGCCCGCCGCCTTCGTCAACGCGGTCATGGACGCGCTGGGCGAGACCGGGGTCAGGAACATCGACATGCCGCTGCTGCCGGACCGGGTCTGGGAGGCGCTCACCTACCGCCGGGACGTGTCCGGGTTCCCGCCGGTGCGCCAGGACTAGCGCGGCCCGGCCGGCCAGCAGGAGACGAGGAGGACGGATGAACGGTCTGGGAGTGCTCGGGCGGATCGGCGAGCTGGCCCGCAGCGGCGAGACCTTCGCGCTGGCGACCGTGGTCTGGCGGCAGGGGCCGTCGTCGAGCAAGCAGGGCTCGCGCGCGATCATCACCGCCGACGGGCGGCTGGACGGCTGGATCGGCGGCGCCTGCGCCGAGCCGGTCGTGATCCGCGAGGCGAAGCAGGTCATCTCGGACGGGAACGCCCGGCTGCTGCTGCTCGGCGCGCCCGACCAGTTCGGCACGGTCGTGCCGGAGGGGATGACGGTGGTGCCGATCTCCTGCCAGAGCGAGGGCGCGCTCGAGGTCTACATCGAGGCCGTGCTGCCGGTGCCGCACCTGGTGATCGTGGGCGGCTCGCCGATGACGCGCACGCTGGCCGAGCTGGCCCGGGCCCTGGACTGGAGCACCGACCTGGTCAGCACCGAAGCGTTCGGCCCGGGCAGCGCGAGCGAGCGGTCGATGGTCATCGTCGCCACCCAGGGCCACGGCGACGAGGACATGATCGAGCGCGCGGTCGCCATGAACCCCGCCTACCTGGGCCTGGTCGCGTCCCGCCGCCGCGGCGAGGCGGTCCTCGGCTACCTCGCGGACCGCGGCGTGCCCCAGGACCAGCTGGACAAGGTGCACGCGCCGGCCGGGCTTGACCTCGGCAAGACGACCCACGAGGAGATGGCCGTCGCCATCCTGGCGGAGCTGGTGCAGCTGCGCGCGTCCGGCGCCTTCACCGACGTGCCCGCGCCGCGGGTGGCCGGCCGGGCCGAGCTGCGGCTGGCCGAGGCGGTCGACCCGGTCTGCGGGATGACGGTCACGCCGGGCGCGGCGGGGATGCCGCTCGAGCACGACGCGCGGACCTACTACTTCTGCTGCGCCGGCTGCCGCCGGACCTTCGAGGAAGACCCAGATGCCTATATCAAGGCGGTGCTGAAGTGATAATCGCCAGCGACTTCGAGGTCGCCGAGCCAGTTGACAAGGTGTGGCGGTTCTTCGACAACATCCCGCAGGTGGCGTCCTGCCTGCCCGGCGCGGAGCTGACCAAGGACCTCGGCGATAACAAGTACGAGGGCCAGGTCGCGATCCGGATGGGGCCGGTCCGCATGCAGTTCGTCGGCACGGCCGACATCACCGAGCGCGACGACGCCGCCAGGCACATCGTCGTGCACGCGGCGGGCGCGGACGAGAAGGGCCGCGGCCAGGCCGCCATGATCGTCGGGGCCACCCTGTCGGCCAAGGGCCGCGGCACCAAGGTCGCGGTCACCCAGGACCTCCAGCTGTCCGGCGCGGCGGCGCAGTACGGCCGGGGCATGATCTCCGACGTCTCCGCCATCCTGATGCGCGACTTCGCGGTCAACATGCAGGACCGGATCGAACGGCTGGAGCGGGGCGAGTCGGCCGAGCAGATCGCGGCCGCGGGCAACGGCAGCTCGGTCAGCGGCTTCGCGATCGCCCTGCGGGCCACCCGGATGGCGCTGATGCGGGTCTTCCGCCGGTTCTTCCTCCCCTACCAGCCCGCGGCGAGCTGACAGCAAGCGAAGCGCGAAACGCGAAAGGAGGGCCAGCCATGGTCCTGTGGTGGATCGGCAACGCGATCCTGCTCGTGGTGGTCCTGCCCGTGGTCATCTACCTGCTCAACCGGGTGCTGGCGGCGCTGGAGCGGATCCGCGCGGCCAGCGACGACATCCTGGCCGGCGGAGTCGGCCTGATCGGCGAGCTCCAGGGCGTCCCCGAGGGACTGGCGGTCACCGACAAGACCATCGAAGAAGTCAAGGTCGGCGCGGTCCGCTACGCGGGCTCGGTCGCGAAACTACTCGCCTAGCGAAGGAGCGGAAACCATGCCAGCAGCAGCCTGGATGACCATCGCCGTGGCCGGCCTGATCATCGTGTTCACCGCGGTCGGGCTGATCAGGATCGTGCTTCACCTGTACGCGATCCGCCGCACGCTCAGAGCCCTCACCGGGGGCGTGCAGGTCGTCGACCAGCTCACGTCGACCGTGCCCGCACGGCTGACCTCGGTCAACGCGAACCTCAAGCCGGTCGCCGACTTCTGCGAGACGGTGTAGCCGATGACCACCGACTGGACCATCGGCTACCTGATCGGCGGGGTCGTCGTACTCGCGGTCGTCGTCCTCGTGGCGGCGATCCTGGTGCTCGCCAAGCAGATCGGCGACGAGGAGCCGAAGATCAACGCCGCGCTCGAGGGGGCGGTGCGCAACACCGCGCCGCTGGCCGCGCTGCGCGCCACCATCGAGCACGCCACCATCATCATCGCCGGGCTGCAGCGCGGCCGGGCCCGGCTGGGAGGGTAGCGATGAACCCCACCGAGCACACCCTGTGGGTGTCCGTCATCATCGTCGGCTTCGTCGTCGTGGTCGCCGTCGCGGCGCTCCTCAGCCTGCTCATCTACCTGATCAAGCGGATCGACGACCGAGTCGACACGATCGGCGGGACGCTGACAGCGGCGAAGGCCAACACCGCCGACACCGTGCTGATCCCGCAGGTCGCGACCGGCGTGGACGCCGTGCTGGCCGAGGGGCTCGAGCACCACCTGTTCCTCGGCCGGGTACTCGGAAAGGTCAAGTCATGACCGTGCTCGTCGTCCTGACCGTGCTCGTCATCGTCGCGCTGATCGCGGGTCTGGCGGTCTACCTGTACTGGGCGGGCACGCTGCTCGACCGGATCGGCGCCAAGCTCGAGGGCGCGGCCGAGATCGTGCACGGCATTGAGGCCGACGCCGGGCTGATCATGCCGGGGGTCGATCACATCAACCGGACCGGCGGCGTCGTCGCCGGGGCGCTGCCGCTGCTCTACGGCATGGCCGAGGGCATCGTCACCGGCGTCACCCCCCGGGTACCGGAGCCGGCCGTCCCCGAGCCGGCCCGGCCCGCCTCCGGCACCCGCCGCTCCCGCCTGCTCGGCGCGGTCGGCTACGGCTCGCATCAGTAGCGGGCACAGTTGGCCTGCGGAGAGTCAGCCGGGACCGTTCGAGATCAGGCGTTTAGGTTTTCGGCCGTTGATCGGGGCCGCGGCGGGTGACCGGCGCGGTGGTCGGCGCGGCCGAGTACTCGCCGATCCATTCGTCCTTCCAAGCGTGGTCGTACTGCTGCTCGTTGCAGCCCGGCCGGTAGACCGCGATCAGCTCGCGGGCGATCTGCTCGCGGTGGGCGCTGGTCCCGCCCGGCACCTCGTAGGTGCAGACGTAGACCTTCCACTTCGATCCGGCCCGGCGGATCCAGCAGGGTGCCTTCGGGTGCTTGAACGGGAACCGCTCGGCCGACAGGTCGTCGGCGTGGCCGACGTACATCACCGCGTAGTTCTCCGGCTTGGCCGCGGGCTCCGGCTTGTACATGATCGCGTACACCGCCGCCGCCTGCGGCGGGGTCCAGCCGCCGAGCAGCCGGGGGCCCTCGAACGGATACCCGGCGAGCGAGCCGAGCCGGATCATCGCGGCTCGCTGGCTTCCTCGGCCTCGCTGACGGCCTCGGCGGCGACGATCGGCGCGGCCGGCAGCCCGGCCGTCGCCGCCGCCGCGACGAAGAGCTCGGTCGCCGCCGCGATGGCATCCTCGCGGCTGTCGGCGACGACGACCAGCCGCGCGCCGTACCGGCTGGTGCCGATGCCGGAGGCGATGCCGTCACTGGCGGCGACGGCGTCGGCCAGCTCGACTACTTCCTCTCGGGTGAAGACGCGGTCGCCTTCCGCCTCGAGGCCGACGCTCCAGCGCACAGTGTTCTCCTCATTGATCTAGTTCATTGATCTAGTTCAGCGCCGGCAGCGTTCGCGCCAGCTCTTCCAGGCTAGCGAGGTCGTGCCCGGACAGCAGCAGGTCGATGTGCGGCGCCGCCACCATCATGCCCAGCGTGCTCGGCCGAAAATCCCGGTTGTCGCCTTTGTGGGGGTTCAGCCACACGATGCGGTGGCAGAGCCGCGCCAGCCGCTCCATCGCCAGCGCGAGGACCTCGGGATCGCCCCGGTCGAGCCCGTCCGAGCAGATCACCACCACCCCGCCCCGGCCCAGGCCGCGGCGGCCCCACTGCCGGACGAAGGCGTCGAGCGACTGGCCGATCCGGGTGCCGCCCTCCCAGTCGACCACCGCCCGGGCCGCCTCCTCGAGCGCCGCGTCGACGCGCTGGCGGGACAGCTCCCGGGTGATGCGGGTCAGCCGGGAGCCGAAGCAGAACACCTCGACGCGCGCGCCCGCGTGCGCGGCCGTGTGCGAGAACTGGAGCAGGTGCCGGGAGTAGTCGGCCATCGACCCGGAGACGTCGAGGATTAGCACCAGCGGCCGCAGCCTGGTCTTGCGCTGCCGGAAGAACAGCCGCCCGGGCGGCTCGCCGTGCATCCGCATCGACTCCCTGATCGTCGCGCGCAGGTCCGGCTCGGTCCCGCGGCCGGCCACCGGCCTGGTCCGGCGGGTGCGGCGGCGGGGCGGGGTCAGCCGAATCCTGGCCATGATCTTGCGCAGCGCGGCCAGCTCGTCCGGCGTGCAGGCGCTGAACGACCGGTGCTTGAGCGCGTCCACGTCGGACGCCATCCAGCCGAGGACCGGCCGCTGCCTGCCGTCCTCGGGGCCCGGCTCGGTGCCCGGCATCGTCAGCGCCGCCTCGACCTCGGCGGCCGCGTCCACGCTGAACTTCAGCTCGCCCCGGCCCGGCCCGTCCTCATCGAGGAAGTAACGGCGGAAGACCTGATGGTAAACGGGATCGTCCTCGTGGCGGCTGACCAGGGTGGCCCGCCCGGCCCAGTACAGGTCGACCAGATCGGTCGGGTCGAGCGGGGTCATGGCGGCGAAGTAGGTCAGCACGTCGCCGCTGCCGACCGTGAGCCCGGCCGCCCGCAGTTCGTCCGCGAAGCCGATCAGCACGCTCGTGAACGGGTCAGCCACCGGGTCAGCCACCGGAGATGATCTCCGCCAGGTTCTCCCGGACCAGGTCGAGGTCGTCGCGGTCCTTGACGACCGCGCCGAGGGTGTCGCTGGCCGCCTCCGGCGTCAGCTCGATTTCGCCGAGGACGCCTAGCGTGCGGACCCAGTCGATGGTCTCGGCGACCCCGGGCGGCTTAGCCAGGTCCAGTTCCCGCAGCCGCTGGGCGGCCGCCACGACCTTGGCGATGAGCTGCCCGGCGGCCGCGGGCTCGCGGATCGCGACGATCTCGGCCTCGCGCGCCGCCGTCGGGTACCCGATCCAGTGGTACAGGCAGCGCCGGCGGAGCGCGTCGTGCAGTTCCCTGGTCCGGTTGGAGGTCAGGATCACCACCGGGGGCGAGTCGGCCCTGATCGTGCCGAGTTCCGGGATCGTGATCTGGAAGTCGGACAGCATCTCGAGCAGGAACGCCTCGAACTCGTCGTCGGCCCGGTCGATCTCGTCGATCAGCAGCACCGCCCGGTCGCCCTGCCTGATCGCCTCGAGCAGCGGCCGCTCGAGCAGGAACTTCGGCCCGAAGAGCTGGTCAACCGATCGCTCGCCGGCCGCCTGGTCGGGCGAGAGCGCCCTGATCTGCAGCATCTGGCGCGCGTAGTCCCACTCGTAGAGCGCCTGGCTGACGCTGATGCCCTCGTAGCACTGCAGCCGGATGAGCCTGCGGCCGAACACGTCGGCCAGCACCTTCGCGACCTCGGTCTTGCCCACGCCGACCTCGCCCTCGAGCAGCACCGGACGGCGCAGCGAGAGCGACATCAGCAGGGTGGTGGCGAGTCCGCGGTCGGCCAGGTAGCCGCCGCCACGCAGGCGCTGGGTGAGCTCCGGGACGGTTCCGGGGTAGTCCACGGGGTGGGTCTCAGCCAGCGTCCGCGGAGTCCGGCGGCAGGATCAGATCGCGCAGGCTCCCGGCCGGGCCGAGCTTGCCCTCGCGCTCCAGCCGGGCCCGCCAGGCGGCGCTGCGGTCCGCTTCGCCCGCGCCGGCGAAGTCGTCGAAGCCGACGCCCGCATCGGACATCTTCTTGCAGGCCTTGGTCTCGCAGTCGTCGCCCAGGTCGATGTCGGCCTGCGCCTGGCTCCGCCATAGATCCCGGAGTACTTCCAGCGCGTCCGCGCCCTGTGCGCCCATTGACGGACACCCCCTGTCTCCAGCTGAAGCGTATACGTGACTGTAACTCCGGATCGGGGAACCGGACGAGCGAGGATTAAGGCAATTCTTAATCGGCTGACCGTCTTAATCGGCTGACCGCGAGGACGAGCCGGATCGGGAGATCCGGCTTGCCCAGCGCCGCGCGGGCGTGCGCGAGGGCCTCGGTCTCGATCCGCTGGTGCAGCGCGTGCAGGTCGACGGTCTGGCTGGCGGTCACGGCGAGGACGATTTCCGGGTCGTGCGCGTCGCCGATGATCCGGCCGCTGACGGCCTCGACGCCGTGGTAGGCGTCGATCTCCCTGGTCAGGGCGCCGGTCAAGGCGGCCGGGAGCAAGATCGTGGTCCCCTCGTGGCTCGCGACCGGGATCGGGATGTCGCCCGCCCGGTCGGTCGAGACGACTAGGGTCGCGATCCAGGCCAGCGCGGCCAGGACGACGATCAGGCCGAGCCCGGCGGCGGCGTACCAGACCCACTGGTGGTGCCCGATATAAGAGCTGACAGCGTTGTCGAATAGGGCGCGCCGCGAGAACGGCTGCCCGAACCCGCCGACCGAGGCGGTCATCCCGGCCGCCCCGGCCGCCAGGATCAGCAGACCGAACACGATGAGAGCGGCGCGGTTGGCGCGGTCGGCGTGCATCAGCTGCTCCTGGTGTTCACGCGCACGGACAGGGTCGGCGGGTGGCGCAGGCCGAGGGCGTCCAGGCGCTCCTGCAGGGTGTGCGTGACCGGCTCGCGGAGCGCTTCGGCGGCGGTATCGCCGCGGGCGGCGCTGGTGGCGGTGACGCGGGCGCGTCGGCGGCCGACGGTGACCGCCGCCGCCGAGATCCCGTCGATCCCGGTCGCGGCCGAGCGCAGGGTCCTGGCCAGGGCCCCGCGGGTCATGGCGGCGCTGGTGGCGTCGTGGCTCGACCGCAGCGACAGCCGGGTCACGCGGGCGGGCCTGAGCTCAAGGACCAGGATCACCGCGCCGATCGCGATCAGGATGCCGGACCAGATCTGGATGACCAGCTGGTCCCAGCGGGTTCGGCCGGCCCACCGGTACCACGTGGTCCAGGGCACCACCAGCGGGCTGTGATGGGCGGCGACCCCGATGACCTCGATGATCAACAGGACGGCGGCCGTGGCCAGGGCGGCCGCCAGGATGAAGGCCAGCGGGCGGTTCAGCACGCGCATCGGCTGTTTCCTTCCTTGAACGGCGTTACGCCTTGTGGGGCGGCACGGCTAACGGACTCGCGGCGGCGGGGTGATCTCGGTCGCCAGATCGGACACGATGATGTGGACCTCCTCGACCTGCAGCCCGGTCAGCTGCGCGACGCGGTCCCGGACATTGCGCCGCACCTGGGCGGTGACCTCGCGAACCGAGGCCGGCCAGCGGACGCAGATCTCCAGGGACACGAACACCTTCGCCCCGTCGACCTCGGCCGTGGTCTTGGGGAGCGCGCCGAGGTCGGTGTCGCGCACGCCCAGCCGCCCGGCGCCGGTAATGGCCCGGCCGAGCATGCGGACCGCCGCCGCCCCGGCGTCGGGATGCTCGGCCGCGGCGCAGGCGGCGATCTTGGTCACCACCTGGTCGGCGATGCTGATCAGGCCCAGGTCGCCGCGGCCCGGCCGGGCGAGTTCGCCGCCGCTCTCGTCCTTGTCGTACGGCTCGGCCTGAACGATGACGCTCATCGGATGACGCTCATCGGCGGTAGCGACCGCGGGTCAGCCATCCCTGCACGTCGAGGTCGCCGTCGAGCACCTTGGCGATGACGTAGCCGATCAGTCCGAACAGGCCGACGATCAGCATGTCGCCGAAGCTGCCGAAGACCAGCGCCAGGCCGAGGACGAGGCCGGTTATGGTGGCGAGGGCGGGACGGTTCATCAGTCACTCCCCTGGTTGTCCGGCGGGTCGTCGATGTCGGCGATCGAGACGTCGACCGGGCGATCGCCGGTCAGCGGGACCACCGCCGCGGTGATCGCGGCGGCGAGGACGGGCGCCTCGACTCCCCACGCGGACCGGACCTGCAGCCGGACCCGGCCGCCGCCGACGACGACCCCGGCCACGGCGCGTCCGGGCAGGTAGGTGGTGACGTCCCCGTAGCGGCCGCCGTCGAGGCCGGACACCCCCGGGCAGGCCCGGACGGCCGCCGCGACGGCGTCGACGTCGACTCCGTAGACGATCGCGGCCGCGGTCGGGAGACCGGGGTGGGCGGAGATCATGAAACGCGGCTCGGCGCCGCCGGCTGGTCGCCGTCGTCGGGCAGGTAGACGTCGTCGACGGCGATGTTGACCTCGACCACGCGCAGGCCGGTCATCCGCTCGACCGCCTGCTTGACGTTCCGCTGGATGCTGCGGCCGAGCTCGACGATGCCCACCCCGTACTCGACGACGATGTCCAGGTCGATCGCGGCCTCCTGCTCGCCGACCTCGACCCCGACACCCTGGCCGAAACTGGGGCCCGAGCTGCCGGGGATGCGCTCGCGGATGGCGCCGAAGGCGCGGCTGCCGCTGGTGCCCATGGCGTGCACCCCGGAGACCTCGCGGCACGCCTTGCCGGCGATCTTCTGCACGACGCCCTCGGCGACGGTGATGTTCCCGTCTTCGGTGGCCAGGCGCTCTCCCCGGTCCCGGGTCGCGGGGCTGGTCTGGGCGCTGATGACGGCGGGGGTCTGCTCGCTCGTCCTGGCTGCTGCGGTCTGGCTCATCGGACACGCTCCTCTGGATGCCGTTCTGACACGACGGCCGCCCGGGAACTCGCCCCGGCGGGGTCCGTCACTCAGTTAGACACAGCTGCCCGGAGAACGTCGCAGCATGTCATCGATTTTTTTTGGTTCTGTGTGGGAAGGCACACAGTGAGCCGGATCGGGATGAGTCCGCCGCATGGGCCGCGGGCATCCGGGCAGTAGCAGCAGCCCGAGATAGCGAGCAGCGCGACCGATAGCGGGGCGGAGATGCGGCCTGAGCCGGAGATGGGCGACGCCTATCTGGTGTCCCGCGCCCGGGACGGCTATCTGGACGCCTATGAGCTGCTGGTCCAGCGTCATTCGGCGATGGCCTACCGGGTCGCGCTGAGGCTGTGCGGTAACCACCATGACGCCCAGGACATCGCCCAGGAGGCCCTGGTCTCCGCGTGGGAGAACCTTTCCCGGTTCCGAGGCGACGCCTCCTTCTCGACCTGGCTTTACCAGATCGTCACCCGGCGGGCCCTGAACAAGCTCAGCCGCAGCCGGGTCACCGACCAGGCCGACCTGCTCGAGGACGTCACCGACCCGGTGGCCGGGCCGGCCGCGCAGGCCGAGCGCAACCTGGCCGTCGACGCGGTCACCGATGCGCTCACCGCGCTGCCGTTCCCCCAGCGCACGGTCGTGGTCCTGCACCACTTCGAGGGGCTGTCGTACGCCGAGGTCGCGGACGTGACCGGCAGCACAGTGCCGGCCGTCCGTAGCCATCTGTTCCGGGCCAGGCGCACACTGGGGAAGAACCTGAAGGAGTGGAGGTGACCGAGTCCGTGAATGATCCGCCTGCCGACGCAGCGGCCGTGAGCGATCTGCTGGACGCGGTCACGCTGCCGTGCGGGGCCGAGGTTGACGCGCTGCTCGAGCAGGTCGCCGACGGCCGCGCGGGCGACCTTGACGATCACCAGCGGGACTGCGTGCACTGCCGGGCCGCCATCGCCGAGTTCACGGCGCTGTGGGCGCCGGTGGCGGCGGAGGCGGCCATCGCGCTGGCGGCGCCGTCCGGGCTGACCGCGGCGGTCATGAGCCAGATCCGGCGCCTGGTCAGCGATGTCTGGTACACGCTGCAGAGCACCGAGCTCGGCAGTATCCGCATTGCCGCGCGCATCGTCGCCACCCTGGCTCGCGACAGCGCCCGGCTGGTTCCCGGCGTCCGCGTCGCCCTCGGCCGGAGCAGCCACGGCACGCTCGCCGCGCTGGCCGAGCAGGCCAGTCTGGGGCACCGCCACCCGGACGCGGCGGTGGGCGTCCTCGGCCGGACCGCCGTGGTCGACCTCGCCGTCGCCGTCACCTACGGTGACTCGGTCCGCGAGGTCGCGCGCGACATCCAGCAGCACGTCATCGCCGAGCTGCGGCAGACCCTCGGGCTGGAGACCGCCGTCGTCAACGTCATCGTGGACGACGTCCTCGACGGTGACGGCGGTCGGTAAGGCAAGGGCGGTCCGTGCGGCGGCGGCGGTCGGTAAGACGGCGGTGCCTCAGCGAACCCGCGCGGGCGGCTTGCCGTCACGCAGCCGCTGGACCGCCCGCACCAGCCGGGTCGACCACGGCTGACGGGGGACGACCGTCACCCGCGGCCGCGGATCCGGATCCGGGACGGCCGGGTCCTGCTCGTCGTCGAACCGGCGAAGGCCGGCCACGAAGCTCTCGGCATCCCCGCCCCGGTCGGGATGGTGGGTTCGGATGAACTCCCGGCGGCGCCGCTCGATTTCCCTCGCCCGGCCCTCGTCGCCGCTGTCAGTCATGTCGCTCCGGTCGATGACAATGGCGACTATTCGTAGTCGCCAGGTCCTGCCCTGCGCCTACAGTACCCGGAGGCGGGCAGTAGCTCCTGGTAAGATTCATGTTGCGCAGAGAGACGCCTGGGGGTGACGTTGACCGCCGAACCACTGTTTACGGCTGCCGCCGTGTCCGGGCTGACCCGCAGCGACCCGCATGGCCCGGGGATCACCCGGGAGAGGGCCGACGGCGCCTTCCGCTACCGCGATCCGTCCGGCGCCCAGATCATCGGCGAGCAGGAGCTGCTGCGCATCCACGCGCTCGCCATCCCGCCCGCCTGGCAGGACGTCTGGATCTCGCCCGACCCGCTCGGCCACATCCAGGCCACCGGGGTCGACAGCCGCGGCCGCACCCAGTACCGGTATCACCCGGTCTGGCGCGAGCAGCGTGACGCCCAGAAGTTCAGCCACATGCTCCAGTTCGCCGGGGCGCTGCCGGTGCTGCGGTCGGCCGCGGTGCGCGACCTGGGCGGGCGCCAGCTCGACCGGGACCGGGTATCGGCGGCGGCGGTCCGGCTGATCGACCTCGGCCTGTTCCGCATCGGCGGCGAGAAGTACGCCGAGCTCGACCATCACTACGGCGCCACCACCCTGCAGAAGAGCGACGTGAAGGTGGTGCGGGGCGGGGTCGCGTTCGACTACATCGCCAAGGAGGGCAAGCGCCGCACGATCACCGTCACCGACCGGGGGATCAGCTCGACCGTGCGGGCGCTGATCCGCAGCGGCAGCGACCTCGACCCGCTGTTCGTCTTCCAGGAGGGCGGCGCCTGGCGTCCGCTCCACTCGCACCAGGTGAGCAACTACATCGCCACCCGGGCGGGCGGCCACTACACGGCCAAGGAGTTCCGCACCTGGAACGCGACCGTGCTGATGGCGCTGCTGCTGGCCGCCGCGGACCCGGCGCCGACCGAACGAGGGCGCAAGAGCGCGGTCAACGCCGCCGTCCGCGGGGTGGCGGAGTGGCTGGGGGACACCCCGACGGTCGCCCGCAGTTCCTACATCGACCCGCGGATCATCAGCCGGTACTCCGACGGTGGCCTGGCGATGATCCCGAGGCTGCCCGCCGCGCTCCCGGCCGACGCGGAGGCCGAGGCCGCCGTCGCCGCGCTGCTGGCGTCCGAGGCGACCGCCCCGGACGCGGGCCCGGCCGACGGCTGACAATCAGGGTCAACATCATGAGTTTTCCGAACGGTCGCGTGACTGGCGTCCCTACTGCCCATCCGGCCAGCCGGCCAGGTCGCGGGCGGCCCGGAAGGTCGAGTCGAGGAACTCCATGAGGTAAGTGTCGGGATCGCCCGCCTTCCTGACCTCGGCGTAGGGCAGCACGAACTCGCCCAGCCGCTGGTCGTAGTACGCCGCCGTCGGCTCGACCGGATGGTCGGCGAAGCCGGGCGGCGCCGGGTAGGCGTAGGAGTAGAAGACGCCCTCGTCGGCCCCGCCGGGCCAGTAGCCGGCGCTGGATACCTCGTCGCTGTAGGCCTCCTCCATGACCCAGTCCGGGCAGTGCGGGATCCCGCCCGGGTGGCGCGGCGCGGGCCGCCCCGAGAACCGGGTGACGGCCAGGTCGAAGGCGCCCCAGAAGAAATGCACCGGGCTCGCCTTGCCGCGGAATCCGGCCCGGAACCGGCCGAGCACCCGGTCGGCGCTGACCAGCGACAGCCAGAACCGGTGGATGGCCTCCGGGTCGTAGGCGTCGTGCGCGGTGTCGGACTCGAAGGCGATCGCTTCGTCTACCTCGCACGGCATCGTGTTGATGGCGACGTCGATGCCGAGGCTGTCCAGGTGGGAGCGGTACTCGGCGTAGAAGTCGGCCACCGAGCGCGGCGCCAGCGCCATCCGCCGGGTCTCGCCCCTGGTGGTCGTGATCGTCAGCTCGTGGCGGGTGAAGTCGAACTCGACCTCGACGCCGCTGCCTGAGTACGGCATCAGCGAGGTGGTCAGCCCGCGGGCGGTCACGTACAGGCTCGAGTTCCACCAGTGGTTCGACCGGGGCTCGAGGCCGAGCCGGGTCTTGCCGACGATCTGGGTCCACCGGTGCACGGTGTCGCGCGTCGGCTGCCACTGCTCCAGCGGAAGAGAAGGCCAGCTCATGCTGGTGCGTTGCCCTTCGCCGGCAGGCGCGAAACAGACGATCGCCCGGCCGCTGCGAGTTGCTTCCCGTAAGCCCGCCTGCGGAAGGCCCGGCGGGCCTAGCGGCCGCGAGGCCACCGGCGTCTCGAGCGTCGTGCTCCGATACCGATGGCCTCGCCCACGGTCACTGGTCAGCGCCGCCGGGCGGCGCGCCGCGCCGCGCCGCGCCGCTCTACGATATGGGCGGCGCCGGGACGTTGGCGTAGCAGACGTAGACGTACCAGTCGCCCTGGCCCTGGTTCACGTCTTGGCAGCTGACCCGGATCCACGGCGGCGGCGGCTGGTTGTCTGTGGGGGCTTCGTCGAGTTGCAGGGCGTCGAGGGAAATGATCTCCGCACCCATGCCGGCATCGCGGCTGTAGCACAGGGACAGCTTCAGCCCGCTATTGAGCACCGGGGGAACCTGCGTGTAGGTCTCGGGCAGCGGGATGTCGGCACCGATGAGGATGATGCTCGTGATCGCATCAGAGCCGGCGGGGTTGTACGCGAGGTATACGTCCGGGCCCCCGGCGCCCTTCAGGAGATCCTTGTAGACCTTCACCCAGCCGGGGGGGGCGGCTCCTGGTCGTTGACGAGCAGCATAAGGTCGGTGATTGCCATGTCATCCTCCGAGCTAGATCGAATACCTTGAGTCAAGCGATGTGACTCTACGTAATCGAGATGCCATTGGCAAGCTCCTGAACAGGTAAAACGCGCATCGACTGCGAGGTGGCCTGGAGCTAGGGCTCGGCTGTCGATCGGCCCGCCGCAGCCGCGTCGGGCCCGGATCACGGGGTAGTATGGGTGGTCTATAGGCCCTGATAGCTCAGTGGATAGAGCGACCGCCTCCTAAGCGGTAGGTCCCGCGTTCGAGTCGCGGTCGGGGCGCATCTAGCGCAGCCGTCGTCAGCCCTCTCGCCTGCATAAACACAGGAAGAGGTGCAGTCCCATGACGCAGGCCCCAGCCGCGATCTCCAAGATCCCCACAGAATCCCCACAACCGACGCCGCGCCGCGCCGCGAGTTCCCCCGGACGGCCGAGGAGGGCCCCCACCACGGGCCGGAGCCCCGCACTCGCGGTCGGGACCGGCCGCGCGGCCACCCGAGGCGGCGGGGAAGTCATCGAGCTGGAGTGCGGGATCACGATTTACCCGGCCCGGTCCGAAGGAGGCCGGTGGCGAGCGGTCTGGTACGAGAGCGACGAGCGGCGGCAGTGCGAGGCGCCCACCCAGGAGAAGCTGGCCGCCAAGCTGGAGATGGTTAAGATCCGGCTGGAAGCCGACGCGCCGAACATGAGGAAGCCCGGCGGAGCGCTCATCGCCCACTACCTGGACCCTGACCGGCTCCCTGTCCAGGACCGGTGGTCGCGCAAGCACGCCCACACCCAGCGCCGACTGTGCCTTCTGTATGTAGCCCCGATCGTTGACGCGGTCGCTTGCCAGGACATCAAGACCAGTCACATGCAGCAGATCGTCAACGCGGACCCGACCGCAGGGGAAGGCGACCGGGTCCGACGGATCCAGCGGGTTCGGGCTGCTCGGAACCGCCCGGTACACCGCGTACTGCGCGTCGAAATTTGCCGTGCGGGGATTCAGCGAGGCGCTCCGGATGGAGATGACGCTCGGCGGCCATCCCGTCCAGGTGACGTGCGCCTACCCCGGCGTGGTGCGCACGCCCATCATGCGGTCCGGCACGTTCGCCGATGGCGAGGACGCGACGGCGGTGGCCGACGGGTTCGACCGGCTGGCGCGGACGAACCCCGACCAGGCGGCCGAGGTCATCTTGCGCCACGCCGGAAGGGCAGGGCACGGGCCGTCGTGGGCCCGGATGCGCACGCCGCCGCGTTGGCTGTGGGGGGTGCTAGGCACCGGCTATCTGCGGCTGGCGCCACTCGCTGCGCGCCTGGCCCGCCGTCGCGCCCGCTAGGGCGCGGGCCCGCTGGTCCAGGTCTGGCGCGAGTCCGGCCTCGGACAGCCCGATGACGT
>Ga0302325_10014815_pt1 | contig 16585 bp, 25 predicted proteins | sample Palsa_T0_2_FD_201948 | JGI IMG/M metagenome (GOLD analysis project Ga0302325, IMG submission 201948) | Peat permafrost microbial communities from Stordalen Mire near Abisko, Sweden - Palsa_T0_2 | ecosystem: Environmental > Terrestrial > Soil > Palsa > Peat permafrost | place: Sweden: Abisko... | reverse complement strand
TTGGTATTCGGCGACCTGGCGTCAGCAGGGGGGATGATGCAATGGGGATACAAGATCGTGCATGTTGCTCTCAGCCTCAGTGAACTCCATCTCGTCCATACCCTCGCCGGTGTACCAATGCTGGTTGTTAGATACGTTAGAGAAGGGATGATACCAAGAAAGCCTTGCGACGGAACATGGCGCTGAATTGTTCGCCAACTCGCTTGAAGAGTTCTTGAATTGAAGTTGAATTGCCGATGAAAGTGGACGACATTTTCAATCCCCGAGGAGGAACACTGCAAGTAGCAGTAAGAACGTTATTGGGGATCCATTCAACGACTAGAGATCAGTCAGTCCAATTGGAGGGCATACAGTAGCTCGAGTTCTTGGTCTGGACACTTCGCATTTGCTCCTCAACCTCCTTCATGCTGACCTTACCGCGGAAGATGGCAGCAACAGTGAGGTATCGTCCCTGTCGTGGATCAGAAGCAGCCATCATGTTCTTGGCATCAAACATTTGTTGAGTGAGCTCAGGGACACTCAAGGCACGGAATTGGTGGCTTCCACGAGGAGTCAAGGGAGCGAAACCGACCATGAAGAAGTGCAGACGGGGGAAGGGGACCATGTTGACTGCAAGTTTTCGAAGATCAGAGTTCAGTTGGCCGGGGAAACGGAGACAGGTGGTGACACCAGACATGACAGCCGAGACGAGGTGGTTAAGATCCCCGTAGGTGGGAGCATTGAGTTTAAGCGTACGAATGCAGATGTCGTACAAGGCTTCGTTGTCGATACAGAACGTCTCATCCGAGTTCTCAACGAGTTGCTACGCGTCAAAAAGGCCTTCTTAGGGGGTCTACGTGGACGGAGAGGGTGGCGTTGTAAGGCTCAACGACCGTATCGGAGACCTTTGGCGATGGAACGACGGAGAATGTAGCCATCATTCGGTCGGGGTATTCTTCGCGAATCTTGCTGATCAAGAGAGTACCCATACCAGCACCGGTACCTCCACCGAGCGAGTGCGTTATTTGGAATCCTTGGAGACAGTCACATCCCTCGGCTTCGCGTCGAACAACATCCAATACCTGATCAACCAGTTCGGCACCTTCAGTGTAACTAACATCAGCCAAAGTACGTTCCTGGCGCCATACTGTCCCTTGGCCCAATTGTTTCCCGCACCAGATTGTCCGAACACGAAATTGTCGGGACGGAAAAGATCGCCAAAGGCACCTCCCTTGACGGCGTCCATGGTGCCCGGTTCAAGATCTACTAGGACCGCTCGAGGAACATATTTCCCACCCGAAGCCTAAACAGCATCAGAACAATTCCGAAATCAGTGCCAGGAGAAGACATACTTCGTTAAAGTAGACATTTAGACGTTCTTGCTGAACATCCATCGTTCCATGGTAACTATACACGCGAAGTCAGTATTTTCCACCAGTCACATCGAGGGTGAAAAGTCGATGCTGGGGGACGTACACACCAGCTCCATCGAGACCATGCTCGCTACTGATAGTTTGCCTACACAGACGCGTCAGAAACCAAGTCTTGCCAATTCTCGAGCGAGACAGGGAAAGTAAACGTACCAGAACGCGGCACCCTAAAAAAGCCCAATGTCAGCCAACACGCCATGAAAATAGAAGGGAGAGGAGGGCGACGTACGATTTGGTTGCCACATTGGCCGGTCTGGATATGACAGATTTCACGCATGTTGATGTGTTGGGAGGCGAACTCAGGTTTTGATGTGTAGAAGGAGATGAAGAAGAGAAGACACGAAGAAGGGGTGAGTTCGGATTTGTGTGTGTGTGTGTGTGTGGTGTGTGGTGTGTGTACGGGTTGGTTTGTGTGTGTGTGTGCGCTCGGAGCCTCTGTTGTGGTTGGCCCACCTCCCCGTTGTGGACCGCTCGTTATACGGCGGAAATTGAAATCTCGAAATTAGGCTGAGGCAGCAAATCAAAACTTCCCCCTGAAAAATATTATCTCAGCAAAAACAAAACGCGTTCTCGGCCAGATCACAATGGCATCAACAAAGATGGCCGCAGAACGATGTCTGACAAACACGGATATCCCTAGTTCCTAGCCTAATGCAACATCCTACCTTAGATCCTACTCCAAAGCTATGCTCTAATTATCAGATTTTTGGTGGAGATTTCTCCTCTCACAGGGTATTATATCTTCCTTCTCATTTGACCATCTCTTTCCACCCCTGATCCCTCGCAAAAGCCATATTCAAATCATCCTCGCTAATCTGCAACCCGACCCTCCCGCCCCTCCTCCCTCCTCGTTCCTCCCAATCAATAATCTTACAAATCTCCAACTCAATCCCCGCCCCTTCCAACCCCCTCGGACTACTAACCCCCTTCATCAACACTCTCGCCTCCTCATTATTGACCGCAGACAGACAAATCCGCGTCGCCTCCTCCATGACGTCCCCGAATGTGACATCCGATTGACCCGACGAGCGTCGTGATCGGGATAATAGCGATGCGAGGAAGAGTTTGGCGGAGAAAGGCAGGTGCCGGAGGGCTTGTTGGACGGGGTGGCGTAGGAATTCTTGTAAGACCGAGTTGAGGAGGGAGGTGGTTACTTTTCCGACTCCGACTCCTTTAGGGGTGTTGGTGTGTTTCTTGGTCGGGGTTTGGGATACTGTTTCGGCTTCGGCGATTTCGACTGCTCGTCTGGACGTTAGTGGGGATCGTCAGATGAGGGATCTACCTGCAAACATCGAGTGCTTTTCGTGCGTCGCCGGTATTGTTTGCAATCTTCATTGCACACAATTTGATAGCGTCCTTCTCAATGATATTTCCAGGAACATTCTGCAAGCGCGATTCAATGATTTTAATCAACTGATCCGCCTTATACGGCTCGAAATTGACCCGCGTCAATCCTACAAGGTCAATACCCCATCTGACGTCGCGAGGACAGTACCAACTCTCGACTGAATCTTATTAGGCAGCATATCCGCTAAATTCATCGTATTCGCGATCGCAATGACGATTAATCGCGAATGAGGCAATGTGGGCCAATTAAACAGATTATACAACACGGTTTGTTTCGCCATGACAAGTTGATCCAGTTCGTCTAGTAACACCACACTGCTTGTCAATACCTTTCAGAGTCACGAAGAAAGACGATTGGGGGAAGGGGTGTACCAAGGAACACGTCCGGGACCGGCCTTTTTGAATTGTGCGTCCAGGAGAGGGGCAGCGTGTAATGGCGTAACCCGTTCTCCAGTCAATGCCTCCCATAACATGGCATATGCTTGATTTGGATCCAGTACCTTCAGCCCATTAATCTCCACAAAGTGAAAATCATCCAATTCCTACAATTACCTCCGCCCCCTGCAAACACATGAAAACTCAAGAGGGAAAGGGTGGGTACCCCCGCTTCGACGCGTTCGTTAAGAGCACGGACAACTTCTCGCACCGTAGCAGTTTTCCCAATCCCAGGAACACCACTGATATAAATACACGCCCCGGTACCCTCATCAATCGCCGCCTCAAGGTACTCCAGGATCTGATTGTATTCCTCCTCGCGACAGGGGAGGGATGTTGGCACGGCGGAGACATGGAGTTTTGCTTGGGCTAGTTTGTACGGTGAATCGAGGAGGGAAGATGATACTGTGCGCATTGGTAGTGGAGTCACTTGGAGGGCTTTTTTGAGCCTTGAGCCCGTCGGGGTTGTGAATGATGAAGTTGTTGTGCGCTGTTTTTTGGGCGTGACGACTAGTTCGGATTTCTTTCTGGGTTTTTTGGGAGTTGAGGGAGTGGCTTGGTCTTCCTCAGGTTTACGATCCTCGTAATCGCTCCCTGCATCAGAACTAACCTTTACATCGTCAGTACAGATCTTGATAAGAAAGGGCTTACCAGTTTTCGTTTCTTTGCCACTTTTTTGGTACTTAATTTGACTTGATCGAAGATGTAGGATATAATTCCATCGAAATCGGTTTCAGTGCCTTTATTCACGACACTCCAATCCAAGTCGAAGAATAACATCCGTTTATCGTAGAATGCCATTGGACAGACATAGACGGCATCTCGATCGGGGAACTGGTTTTTTTGACCCTTGAAGTGTTCGTCGTATTCTTCTTGATTGGAGTATACCGTTGCATGTCTAAGTATACTAGGCAACCCGATATCCTGTTCAATATATCCTAGATATATTTCTCCCTACCATCAACCCAGTACAAACACTCACAACATCCGGCATAACAACACCATGACAAACACAACGAAACAAGGGGATCCTACCTTATGCGACCCAGGCCTCTGTTTCCTCAACAACACATCCTGCACCCGATGAAACCAAATCACCACCGCCCGCCTCCTATCCTCACGATCATCCCTCGTCTCCACATCATACTTATAATTCGTCTCAAACCCCCTGACCAGTCCAACCCACTTATAGCTGTTCGTCCCATTGACCTGCACCGTGTCGCCGATGCGGTACAACTCGCCGTTGAAGCGCGCGCAGGAATGTTTTATGATGTAGGGTTTGTTGCGCGGGGCGGAGCGCGGCGTCGATTCGTCGTCGATGACGTCGTCGGCCCATTCCCATTCGGGGCCCGTGGACGAGGTGCTTGAGGCGGTGGACGAGGCGCGTTTGCGGGAACGGCGGGGGGGCATTTGGTGATGGGACAGAGGGAGGATTGACGCGCGTTCGAAGGGGATTTTCGTGTGAGATTTCGTGGCGATCGGGATCGGCGGATGCGGTGGTACTTTGACGGAGAAAGCAACGCGTCTTTGCCGTCGAAAGGTATACCTGCGACGACTGGTGTGAATGCAAAGTCTAAAAGCTATCGTCGTAATGACACACTCTTCTCACTTGCGGGAATCTTAATCCCATAAGCGGACATTCCACTCTCTGATTATCTTGTTATTTAAATCCGCGGCCAGTTCAGTAATTTTTTATCTCTCTTTTCTATCAACACTCTTGTTACCATCCCTCGTAGTCCCCAGGACCTTCCGTCTCTGTCTCATCATATGCGTATAAAGCGTAAACAGTCCTACCATCAGTAACCCTTCTTCAGCGGCGGGGTACCAGGAATATATCCCACAAACACCCCGACCATGAACATCGCGTACAACGGATTCCAAGCATACGCCTCCTTGACAGCACTCATCGTAGTCCAGAACTCGGCGCCCACGCCAATCGGATAGAGCACATAGAATGTGGAATACCTTTCATCAGCACTGGCTGTCGAAATGTGGCAAATAGCGGAGGCGAGGGGGGAGGGTACCGTAGCCAGAGAAGAGGATAGGGGACTTCATCGAGTAAGTTCCATGCGTAAAATGAATACCGAATGACTTCGGTGGTACTCCATGCGACCAACATAACCGGATAAGCAGGACAATTGCGCACCGAATTGGGGAATAAATCGACCACTCCCCATGTCAGGAATATACGCGAGAAGACTTGAATAAATGTAGTCATAACAGGCGCTCTAACCAGTCCTACACATCAACATTCACCCCAAAATAGATTGATTAGTCGAAGAGGACTCCGGAACGGGGGAATGAGTACCCGTCGCCGAATGAACAAGTTCTAAAATCGCCACAGTCTGCACGTATCGAACGTAATCTGCTGTGCCCTCATAAATATGTCCCTTCCCAAACTTTAAATATAACTGAATCAACCGCAGAGGGATATTGAACCAGAAGAACGCAGAGATGGCATTGTAGTTGGCTAAATATGTTTCTCCCCATGCTAGAATTAGACTTCCCGGTGGGCAGGGGAGTTTACTTCGTGCGGGTCTCTCGGCGGGAACTTGTCGTGATGGGGCAACTTCTTGGACAACTGCCATGGCAGGGATTGGAGTGATGGAACGGTAAGGCGAACTGTGAGGGAGGATACGCCTCTGATGTCAATTCGTTGGGACGTTTCAGGAACGAAAGGGAAAAGGGAAATTTGCCCTCATGCTTGAGAAACCCTAGAAAGTCGCATACTACTCACGTTGGGCGCCGCATCCATATGCGCCAGTCTCGAGGAATTATCCAATTATGTACGTACAAAGAATCAACTAGATCATCTTTATATCCATCTAATTGAAAACATGTGCGCATTTGCATAAGATACCTCGTAGCTAAATCCATCTCAACCTGCACTCCCACCGAAGCCGCGCCGATCTCCCGACTCCCAAAGCATTTGAAAGGTATATCCCGCATCATCCTGCATAAAGAATGAAGGTACCACCCGAACCGACGAATGAGACCCAACATTCCAACGAGCTTGCCAAAGAATGTCTGCCTAAAAGAAGCGGGTTACCCCTGACAGAAAGCTGCATGAGATGGACACTGTGATTGGCCAATTTCAGCCCCTTCGTCTGACGCACCGCGCCCGCGTCGGATCAGCGTGGCCCAGGAGACCACCACCAACACGATTCAAGAACAGTGGTGTCAGCCACCGCGCAAGGACATTCTCTCCCCTTTCTTCAACGCACTTTCTGTGTCCTTCATTCTGTGTTTTCGCATATACAGTCCTTTGTTTGCGGATTGAGACCCTTCGCACACTCGTCAACACTCATCTCTCAAACTCTCGTTGTCAGCTACCGCTGTTTTCCCAGTATCCATCTTTTGGTCCGCGACCGACTTCACACGTTCCTTCGTACCTTGCAATCTCGGGGGTTTTATCGACATGTTGACCTTCGCGGCACTTTTCGCGGTCACGTCCGCTTTCGTTCTCCCCATCATGGCCTCAGATCCAGTTCGTGTACACGCACTTCCTCCGTACATGCAACCCCGCGGTGTCCTCATAACACGCGGAATTGAGACTCCAACACTTGTCCTCTCGCAGACTCCCACCAAAGGCGACTATCCCACTATAACGATCGGTATTCTCGGCGAGCCACTCGTGTTAAGTCAGTCCCCGTCGCCGACTCCGGCTGGAGACGCAGGACAACAGTCTGATGGAGTTGTTGGGACGGCACTGGCACAAGCTGGGAAAGTCGCTTCGCCGGTAAGTCAAGACAGCAGCAATACGTTCTCTACGAAAATCAATTTACCTACCAATGCGCCTTCGTCAACTACTACGTCGGCCGGAATCGTTGCAACTCCCGTTTCTAGCTTGTCTTCTTTCTTCACGGAAAATTCGATCATCTCTGCAATTCCTAATTGGGCTTCTCTCATTATTGTCATCTCGTTCTCGCTCGTCTTTTTCGCTTTCGTCGGGTTCATTGTGTGGCGGGTACGAAAACACCACGCTGCCAAGAGACATGAAAAAGATATTGATGAGGAGGATATTATCGAGGCATATACCAAGTACTGGAAGACGAAACGTAATTCCGGCGGCATCGTCGGAAGAGGCAACATCTCATCTCCACTAGATGACAAGATGGGAAGAGGATCGTACATTTAGTGATTTGCAGAAACAAAGGTACTTGGCATATACCGGGATGGGTTGGCGCAAATTGTATATATTCTCATATATCGCAGGCGGTATGAACATAATGAAAGCAAGTCTACAAAACTAATATCCATTCCTTCAAGTACGTATATACAATAAACACGCTGCACTGCTCTTCCCCTGTAAAATTATTGCCCTCTTAAAACCGCTATGTAATGCAGATATTGTCCCAAGATATTTATTAAGTTAGGATATAATACATTTTCCCTTTTCTTCTGCTGGAGGTGCGTTTTGTTTCTCTACTTCTCCGATAATCAGTTCGAAGGCTTTGGCGACGTTTTCGTTGTGTCGCGCCGAAGCTTCGGTAAAAGCGCAATGCCATTCCTCGGCCAAGGCTTTACCATCCTCTAATCGTACTTGTCTACATCATTAAACGTGATTATTTCTTCGACGATACCTCTGCATGTGTAGATCGGATTTATTCCCAACAAGACATATTGGCACCCATTCGGTTCCCTGTTACTCAGAACCTGTCTCAACGGATAAATACTGTGTGGTTCAAAATCTTTTCTCTGATTATTTTGACCATCTCCAGAGAGGATCGGGACGTGACGGAATAGACCAGCAAGTACCCATGAATTCCAATGGAATGTCTCGAGTTCAGAATACTGTACTCATCCTAAGCCCAATTAGCGTGAATGGCGAAACGGGACATACCTGCCCAGCAGTATCGATAATCTCAGTCGCGTATTCCTGGCCTTTATACTTAATTGTCTTTGAAAAGGTATTCTCGATCGTAGGATAATAAGACTCGACAAAATGATTCTCTACAAACTGCACCGTGAGAGACGACTTGCCTGTACACAAAAGTCAGCCAGTCCATGCCGCAGGGGAAGAAGAGCACGGGGGTTCACGCACCGACACTTCGGGATCCAAGAACAGCGATCTTCCGAGACTTGATATTTGTCATTTAGTCACAAGGAACGGCGATTGATGGAAAACACGTTCTGTGTTGTTGACTGAATGCCGGTGCGGGTGGATGGCGTTTGTATGACGAGCGCCGATTTTGCAGGGATTGTGAGCGGCCTCAGGGAATGGTGAGACCTCGCCCTCACATTATTTCCGATCTGGATCATGATTGGCTCGCATCGGTTGTTTGTGGGGGCTACCGCCACGGGGTCTGAGCTTTCGCTGTGACTTGGCGACCTGAGTGTTATGCATGCATTACTATTATGTATAAAGAAAGTTAGATGAGACGGAGCCCGGGTCCTTGAACTTTGCTGTGGTGCTTGAATACCGATCTGGGCGGCGGAGATGATACCAGGCCCGTGAATAAGCGAGATAGACTTTTTTTAAAGATTATCCACTTGCAGCTACACACTCTGTTTCCCTCGCTTCCACGGCCAGTACATACATGCAATAACATAGTCCCACAAAACATACCCTAGACTCCTCCCATATGTGCCATAGTATCCACAAATCCCGCAATAAAAGTATATTCTGTCGTCATTCACTGTCCGGCCCGGTCCAAGTACTTTGGCATTCCACTATAGTTCCGATCGATCTCCTTCTTCCCACCAAACAGGATGCCCTGCTTGCCCTGCTGCGATCCATCCATTCGGCCGTACTGGTACGTGTTGATGACATTGCGGCCTGCATGGAGATTTGCTGCGTCCCATTCCTTGGGATGCGAGTCGGCGAGTTTGGGGCCTAGTGGGGGGATCGAGGGGTTTGCTTTGGATGCGTGGCGGGAGAAGGAGTGGATTGCTTGGACGACTTGGGCTGGTTTGTTAGGCAGGTCAGAGAGGAGGGGTTACGTGTGTTCTTTTTCTCGTACAGGTCGACTGTTTGGAATAATTCAAACGGTGGGACACCGAGTTTCTACATCAATCACCGTCTCCAGAGATCGGTACCTTTGCCCCGTCCAGGAACTTGGCGATGTTTTCCATCTACATCAGCACACGCAGGGCTTGGATGTACCTGAACAAACGGCATCTTGGACACTTTGTACTTTGCCGACCCCGGAGTAACCACATTCAACAACCGACATAGTACCGTCCCATCCTTTAACGTATCCATGAAATCCTCCTCATCAGGCAGCTTCTCACCAAGACACCATTCGATCCATTCGCGCGCCTCGTCCGCCATCCCCGGATCATACTTATCCTGCAGCCGTTGTGAAATATCTCTATCCAAAGACATCTTATTCGTATCTCGTGTGTCGTGAATCTTCCCTTTGTTCACCAGTCATACAAATCGTGGTCGTGTCCTGTCGCAGTTGTGTGTCACAGCGGTGCACGAGGCTGTGCTGGGATGTCTGCCCAGGCTAAAAGATCAGTCCAGACCGGAACATTCGCATGTCACTTCTGTCAAGCACGGCGGCTGCTTTGGACCTTCCAGGGGCATGACACAACCACCACAGGTCGCAGCAAGAGCAAAACCAAAGCCACCGTCCACTCCTTCAAACCCCGATAAACAAAAGGCCGCTCCAGGTCGTCAAGCTGCCCAGCCTCAGCAGAATGCGAATGTAAAGCTCAAGGTCGTGGTAAGGGGTCTTCCCCCGAATTTGCCTGAACACAAATTCAACGAGGTCACTGCCCAGTGGATCAATCAGACCACCGTGGATTGGTACTATTATGTTGGCGGAAAGCTTCATGATCGGTATACTATTTGCTGTTTCAAGGATCTGACTTTAGTGGGAATAAACCCAGTGTTCGGTCTCGAGCGTATGCAAAGTTCAAATCTGTGGATGCGCTCATCACTTTCCATAAAGCTTTCAACGGACATATCTTCACAGACTCTAAAGGTCTTATATCCCCCTACTTCCAGTTCTAATTTCCAGGCCGCTCGTCCCGTGCAATGATTGAATTCGCACCCTTCCAGAAATACGTGAAAGGGAAACAAAAACCCGACACCCGCCAAGGCACAATCGACACCTCTCCAGAATACAAAGAATTCCTCGACTTCCTTGCACAACCCCCCGCCACCGAACCGGTCACGACGACAGACAACGAACATACGACGACCCCCCTGATCGAGTATTTACGTGCCCAGAAAGCTGCCAAGGCCGAGAAGGACAGGATCAATCGGGAGAAATTGAAGGCTAGCAAGGTCGCTGCTACGAAAGCTAAGGCAAATGCTCAAAAAGTGAAAGGAGAGAAGGCAGTGAAGGCGGTGAACACCGGGGATGTTAAGGTCGGTGGCGAACAGGTGAGGGAAGGGAAGCAAGGTGCTATTAGGGGAGGAAGGGGGGTTTCTAAGGCCGTCAATAGAGCTGCTCAGAGGGCAAGGACACAGCAGCAGGGGAGTCCCGAAAAAACTGAGGGTTCCGCAGCAAGTTCAACTACGTCCTCATCTATTGCTCACTCTCCTGTTGTGGATGCAATTTCTGCCGATGTCGCGGCCGGTTCTAGTGCCGCTGCTGCTGCTTCCCCAAACAGCGCTACCAGTGTGCCGCAGCAGGGATTCCGAGGTCGTGGCAGGGGAGGCAGGGCGCGGCCTCATGGAGTGTACAGACCTGGAGCAGGAAGGGGAGGAAGAAGAGGAGGTATTGGGGCCGAGGCCAAGCCAACAACAAACAGTTCTGACGGTGGATAATCTCATCTGGAGCGATGGCAGTGTTCTTGCTGGAAAATATTCAAGCTGATGGCTCTACTAGGGAGCAATCAATCAAGGCTGAGATGCTCGGTATTTCGAGCTCTGGTATTTCGACTGGAGAAGCAGTCCTATAGCAACATACGTCGGTATGGATGAATCAAATTGGGTTTCGCACGTCCTGCTTTTTCTTATGAAATTCGTTCCCAGAGTTCCCCGAGTGTTGAAAAATTCATGCAAAGTATCATTGGTATGGTGGTTTACAGTTAATTGCAGGGATTCCAGAACTTTGGGCTTCAGCTCACTGCTTTTTCAGTAATGGTGTACGTTGTCGATTATCGTGACAAGGCAGCAGAAGTTTGGATTCACTTATTATGGCAATGATTGGCTTGCAAGGGGCCAAAAATTTCTAAACCATTGGAGGACTTGCCCTCTGTGCCGATTCAACTACTCTCCTCATGGATGTGTTGTGGTTATACATATCCTAAGTTCAGGCATGTCTTTGGAAACGAATCCATAGCTATCTCCACCGTAACTGTCAAACTTCTGAAATACTATAGATTATAGATTGTACGTAATTTCCATATCTTTGACATTCATACTATGTCGATGAGCCAATTTGATGTTCGTCCGACTCAGCACCGTCCATTGGAATCGTCCCCTTGTGTGCTCCTGACGGTTATATCACTTTTGCGGCGTAGATTGTGCATGTTACATTAGCCAGGGGCAAATGCTTAGCGGTCGCGCTTTCCGCGATCAACCCCTGTCCAAGCCACCCCTGACGCCGATCTCAATTTTCATATAAGATAGCCCCAAGTCTCTCCCTTCACCGCTTAATATACACAATGCATTCATCTATCGCTCTCATCATTGCCGGGGCTTTGACTGCATTTGCTTTACCACAAAGTCCCAATGCGACGACAACGGGGGGATACGTCAATCCCAATTACTCAGAGGCAGATCTCGCTGCTCTGGATGGGATCATCGACGCGTTGAATAGCTATGCTATGACCACTGCTACCCCCACCGACGCGGCAATCCGAACGGCAGAGGGATTCTTTTCTCTACCCTCCGGAACACCTACTTTCACCGATATCGCAGACCGAGAAACCTCCTTCGCAGTGCAAACGGTTATTATCCCCGACTTAGGATTGGAGATCACTCAATATATCAACCCCATCGAAACCTCTCCTCCAACAAGAGTGAAGCGCGATCTATTGGAACGAGGACAAGTTCCAATGGACGTGTGTCCGAAACCAAATACTGTCACTGTCATCGAATGGGTTGATTGCGCTGCCACGTCCATCCAGTGCGACATTTGCCCTACAACAGAGCCATGTGATGTTTGCGCAGGAGGGTACAAGTGGGTAGTAGCAGCAACGCCTACTACCACTCCGTCTTGCAGCATCACTACACCTCCATCTTGCAGTACCACGACAAAATCTTGCCCTACATGTCGCGGCGGTATCGAGTACATCATCATCGGCACTCCTGTCCCCACCAATTACAAGACGATGCGCCCTTGTCCGGTCTGCCCTGGAGGTTACGAGTACGTCATCGCCGATGGATCCGACTGCGGAATGGATCTCCTGTACATCATCGGCGCGAATGGGAAGAACAATCAGCCGCCCGGTCATGATGCAGGTGGAATGAAGAGGGCGCTCAAACCTCGCGCGACAGAGAGCTTCCCCTTTTCCGGAACCCTCATCATTAGCAGCAGCTCTCAGCTCGTTGTTTCAACTGGATTCCCATTGATGGCCGACTGGTCATCGTTGCTAACATGGGAGGCATCTGCGACTGGTATTGTCCCTGGAAGCTGATCTAACAAGTAGCAACCGCGACTGCAAATGGCACAGTTGTTACTGCTGTTGCTGCTGGTGCTGTTGGCACTGCCACAGCGACGCCAACACTGGATGCAGCGGCGATGCGAAAACGGGGATTGATGAAGTATATGTAAAGAGTAATTAATTAATAATGTGCACCGATACCTATAGGAATCTCATTTAGACCTGCAGTGAGTAAAGGATATGTGGTTATAGTAGTACCTTGCAATAAGCCATTTAAATACAGCATCCAAATTCATGCTCTCTTTCGCCGATATACTGTAGCAAGAAACTTCCCTCCCCTCGATTTTCTTCAACTCCCTGTACTGTCAACGCGGAAAACCCGAGGAAACATACATGTCATCAATCACCTTATCCACAGATAGAGCGTCAGGCAGATCATTCTTGTTCCCCAGTACCAGTAGTGGGATCCCAGCCAGTACGGGCTTCTCCAGAAGTTCGAATAACTCCTCCTTAGACTCCGAAATTCGTTCTGTATCCGCAGAGTCAACGACGTACCTAGTAATGAGCACAGCGGCGTAGGGGGCCTACAGTATCGCGTTGACGCCTCGACAATATCGCTCCCACATACTTCTGAACCGTGGTTGACCACCTAGATCCCACCTACTGTGAGCCTTCATAAGCAGGCCAGTACGCTTTGATGGTGACATGTCCTTTGACTACTTTCTTCATGTTGAAGCCTACTGTGGGAATCGAATCTTCCTTAAACTCTCCCGCCGCCAGCACATTGAGCAAGGTTGTCTTTCCACTGTTTTGTAGCCCGATGAGAGTAATCTACACATCAGAAAGAAAGACAGGCTGTCTACTTCCATTTCGGATCTCCAGAAGAGAGACCGAAGCCATTCGACGAAGACAGCCCACCAGGAAGACATGGCCGCGCGTCGTTGTCCGTTGTCCGAGCCTTGTTGTCCTGTTGTGATGTCAACCGAGGATCGTCCGCTCTAATTTCCTTGTCAGCCAAAAACAATCACATTTGACCATCGGTTTATGCTGTACCTTCCTCTGCCAGAACCATGGACAATCGAAACTTTGCCTCAATATATCGATCAGCTGGTGGGATTTGTTGACAAATACGGAGATATCGCCCGCTACCGCACTCACGATGTGTTTACTAAAGGACTGCCCGTGACATGGGTACCTGAATTTGGTTTGCAGGACTGGGTCGATATTGTAAGAGCACAATGCGATGGACCGTTCTGTGAACCCTTCTCAGGCTTTGTTTCTTTATCTCAGAGACTTCCTCTGGTAGATAACAGGCCTCCTTTGGAAATTCCCGTCAAAAATACCCATCAGGGGATGTCGCCCAAAAAATGCCACGAGGTCGACTCAATGGTCGCCTTTGTAGCCGAGATGACAAAGGCACGTCAAGTTACTGCCAAAAGCATCATTGATGTCGGCTCAGGCTTGGGATACTTATCGACAGCGTTATCCAAAGCTGGATATCAGGTTTCCGGAGTCGAGGGGGATGAGGCCAGAGCCACAAAAGCCGCTGAGAAAAACTCTTTCCGATCTATTCATAAAATGGTGGAAACGTACACTGATCTGGACATCGTTGAAGACTCGTGTTGTTCTCTTAGTCTACGTACTCCATCTTTTCACGTCTTTTTTTAACCTCAGATGCTTGTGGAGAGCTTTCTTACAACATGATAAGTCATTTCTTGTATCGCGAGAACGTCAAGCTTCTTGTCAATGTGGGGTGCTGCTATAATTTGCTTTCTCAAGGTATATCTTGGTTTCTCTCTCTGAAATCAGATGGTTTCCCCATGTCGCATTGCTTTCGCAAACGGGGCATCCAATTAGACCAAGATCTCAGACAACTTGCTGTTCAGGCAACCAGTCGATGGACGACGGATTCACTGGAATCGACGACGCGGAAACACTTTTATCGCGCGCTATTGCAGGTCCTCTTCGATCGACATGGTCTGGACCCTGTAGTCGGAAGAATGCCTCCGGGAGTGTACCGCAAAGGCTTTGGGTCCTACGTTCGAAAAGTTGTAGAAAGACTGCAGCTTCCTTCGGAATTGATTGACGAAGCGGAACTACTAAGCGACTACAACGATCAGAGAGTTTTGGCCGCACTTTGTATGCGAGCCATGTGTTCTGCGGTAATTGAGACTCTCATATTGTTGGATCGCTGGCTGGTGATTCAGGAGAATCTTAAAGAGGGGTACGTGGGGCTTCATCGGATATTCGATGCAGAAACAAGCCCAAGATGCTGGGCAATTGTAGCCGCTCGATGACACGGCACGCTGTCCACTTCACACTCTGAATTATCGCTCGATTTTCTGAGTAATACGGGACAAAAGCCTGCAACACGCGAATAAACGAGTGTAATATGCATTTTCATCAGTGAGCACCATCCAATGGGTTCACTCGACTTCTATCAGATCTATCGAAACTCGGAAAATTTGGCCGCCATCCTCTTATCCAATAACCTCTTGTGCAACATAGCCCTTGCCGCCGGAACCTTGGTAGAATTATCGGTAAAAGCAGCAGTCCCACCGAAAGGTCCAATAGCATTTTGTCTACCATCAACCCCATCGAAACGGAAACATACAGTCGTACAAGACACATTGGATTACAAGTAATTCCCGCTGGCATTTGCACAGTCACCGGAAAGTCCGTCGCAGTAGTCGTCGAAAGTCCCCCGATTCCAGGAACATTCTGCGTAACCTATGGCTCAGTACCCACTTCACCGGGAGAGTATACCTCGGCAGGTTGGAAGTTCTCCCCCGTGCCTGTTGGGTCGATGAAAGCTTTCATTGGACCTGCTCCATCTTGATTGACTTGGTGCATGGTCACATCAATTTGTCCTCCCGACGAGGTTGGGAGTTTCCCACCCGTGGCATTCAGTTGCGCGGCCGCCTGTTCTGCACAGTCGAGAGGGCCGGACTGTTTGGTTCTGCCACATCCCGAGACGGGTCCACGTTGGAATATTGTGGTGTCGCGCTCGAATGGATTGCGTTTACTTCCATCGCGCGGAGTCGTCGGATCTACGCCGAAAGCTTGGCCGGAGACTACGGATGTTAGTAGGGTCTGGGGAAAGATTACCGTTGTTGGCTTCGTTTACAGCGAGCATCAGGATGTGTCCCTGCGCAAGCGCAGAGAGTGAAATAAAGCTGCATAAAAGGAGAGTTGCATCGCACCAGGCGGGTGTAAAATACTTATCGAGGTAGTTGTGGAGAGATAGGATTTGGAATGGTTCCTTCTGATGGGATACGTGAGCCATTTTTATGTCTGAAATGGGATCTGTTAAGATATCTCTTTCTGGAAACCGAGTCTCTGAATCGGACTTAGTATCGAGATAAAACTTATTGAATGTCGAAAGGAAACCTTGATCGTTTGAGGCCGAATGTAGGTAGGTCGGCAGTTGCTTTCTGAAACATTATTCGTTGCAGTACTCGGCTTCTATGTAACCGTTGGCTCCTCAAACGGGATACGAGCCACATTGAGTATATGAATTGACCGATAGCTTGATACATACGTTAGCTGACGCTCTTAACGTGAGATGGGCGGCGGTTTAATTTAAGTAACAAGCTGAGGATTATTATCAAATCTGTGAGCTCTCAAAGTCAATTAAATAGTTTTCTATGTTGAAAGCGGGATGAAAGTGAAGAAGATAGAGAAGGAGACAAAAATTAGAGCATAGTATGCATACTCTTGAACGAGGTCCACACTCCAAAACGCCGTTGCTCAGCATGTACATGTCCTTGGACGCTCGGGTAATCGGATATTGGAAAAGGGGGTATCGCGAGAGCCCCGCGGGCTTTACCCTAGAGGGGGACGGGGAAAGTCAAACACGTCGACCTCCTTGACTCTGTCTCGGGACA
>Ga0302325_10014814_pt1 | contig 16586 bp, 14 predicted proteins | sample Palsa_T0_2_FD_201948 | JGI IMG/M metagenome (GOLD analysis project Ga0302325, IMG submission 201948) | Peat permafrost microbial communities from Stordalen Mire near Abisko, Sweden - Palsa_T0_2 | ecosystem: Environmental > Terrestrial > Soil > Palsa > Peat permafrost | place: Sweden: Abisko... | reverse complement strand
GCGGTCCCGGTTGTTCGGGTGCTGCCATACCTTTCCAAGGACGGACACAACGTAGAAGAACCGGCGATGTCGACGATTCTTTGCCATATACCGGCCGACGCTAGCGGCCGCCCCCCTCCCCCCGCGAGCAGATAGGCGATCATGCCGCATATCGCATCCGATTAGTCGATTCTGGTCTCGTTCCGAAGTAGCTCTTGGTCGATTCGGTCCAAGAGGCCGCCGCTGGTGCTGTCGAACTTCCTGGCAAAGAAGAACTCGGAGCTGGCCAAGTCGCCGAAGTCCTCATCAGTAAAGACAACCGGGTGGGCTGCGCCGGTCGGGAAACGGATGTGATGCAAAGGCTGGGCACGAATACGGATGCCCGGCTGGGACCGCAGGTAGGTGAGGAAGAACGATTCGCTGGGCAGGATGGTCCGCTGGTACCAACGGACCAGCCGTTCGGCGCGCTCGCTGGGCTCGGTCGCGGCCAGGAGTGCTTTGCGATCCAACCCGAACCAGTCCAATGACATCTGACACGGCGTCTGCTGATCGAAGGGACATCGGCGAGCTGAACGCACTCCGACGAACGGTTGGTCGTGGCCAGGAAACTCACGCACCAAGAGTCCGCCCGGCGCGACACGGTTGGCGGCTCTGAGTCCAAATCGGGTAACGCCCCGAACTGGGCGCGACCATAGGAAGGCAGGGATCTTCCGCCACTGCAAAAAGCTGCGCGCCTGGTCTCGACTCAGCTCGGCAACGCGGAAGCGGCGCTCAGGGAGATCCAGCCGCCCACCGAAGATGAATGCGTTACGGTCTGTGGCGGCTAGATGGTCGCGTAGCATGGCCACTGGTTTGATCGGGTAATCCTGTCCCGACAAAACGACGACCCAATCGAAGTCACGGTCACGCCACCACGAAAGCGACCGTCGCAGGGCATGAAGATGGCCAGCGGTCCCCCATTCGCTGGCATGCCACTCTTCGAGTAGGTGGAGACGATCGCAGAAAAGATCGTCGATGTCGGGGTGGCCGTTGGAGCGATCGAAATGAACTGCCGTCTCGCCGGTCGCATCCCATTTCAGAAGAACGGTGAGAAGCCGGCGCAAATGATCCACCTCGGCGTGGGCCATGACCTGATAGCCCACCCGCAAACCAGCACGAGGGCCTCCCTGCTGGAGCGCCTCGTCTCCAAGCTGATCCGGCGTCACGCCTCGAACGTCTCCTATTTGAGGACCGGCTGTCAAGGGGTTCTTTGCAGAATTGAGTTGGCGGGCGACTGGGTGGACTTACGAGCTCGACCCGGTACAAGGTTGGGTCGAGGTTTGGCCGGCATGTCGGCGGAGTGGGGGCTCGACGAACCATTTGTCGGCGGCGACAACAGTCTTGTTTGGGTGTCCCCCGGTTGGGAGCCGGTCGCTTCAGTGTTATAAGGCCGTCCAGCACTGCTGCTGGCGGGCATGTTCGGGGCAGGAGGTGGTCCCCTCTTCGCCGACGTTCCGAGCTGGTGCGCCACTATCCGGCCGACTGGAGGTAGTGCGTCTCGACCTGAGCGGCCGACAGCTCGGTGTTGTAGAACGCCACGTCGGACACCGTGCCGGCGAAAGAATCACTTGTCGGTGCATGGGGCCAGAGGTCGAAGTTGTCTTCGCCGACGTGCCAGTACCCGTAGAAATCCTGTGACAGTGCGTTCGTGCTGCTGGCCACAAGTTGCCCGTCGACATACAAGTTCATTCCATCGGGTCCCTGGGTCGCGACGACATAGTGCCAGTCGCCGTCGTTGTACGAGCCGGGTGACCGGATGACCGCGGCTTGGCCGGCCCACAAACCGAAATTCAGCCGGCCGTCATTGGACATCCAGACCTGACGGTCGTACTTGGTGGACGAGTCGCTGGTCGAGCTGGCGAAACCCATAAGACCGCCGCCGCTAGTGGTCGTGGTGGTGAACCACATCTCCTCGGAATACGTGGTGGGGTAGGTCATACCCTGCGACGCCACGATCTCGCCGGTGGCGCCGTCCAAAGTCACCCCGGTCCCCGATGGGCCCTCCACCGGGCTGGACGTCCCGAAGGCGACCCCACCGATGGCTTTGCCGCTGTCGCCGTTGCCACTTACATCGGCCACAGTCGGCCCGGCGGTGTCGTCGAGCGGCCAGTACAGAGCAGGGCCGTCGTTGAAGACGGCCTGGCCGTACGAGTCGGTCGGCGGCTCAGTAGCAACGTTGGTGATGGAGATAGTCGTCGAGACGCTGGGAGTCCCTAGTGCGTCGATGGCGAAGAGCATGTAGGGACCGGGCAGGGCGATCCCGGGGTCGGCGGGGATGGCCAGCTGGTAGGTGTCTCCTGTGGAGGACACAATGGAGAGCGGAATGCGCCGCTGGTCGTTGTCCACCGAATGGGTTGACTCGCCGTAGCGGATCATGCAGAAGCTCGACACCGGCTCGCCGGTAGTGACGGTGATCGTCTGCCCGGTTGCAGCGGTCGTGGGCGCGGAGGTGATGGTCGGGCGCACTCGAAGAGTGCCGTCCGGGTTGAGCAGATACGGCGGCGTGAAGATTTGCCCATCGGGATGGTTGGTGGCGCAGGGTCCGCACAGCCCGCCGCCGCCGGAGAATACTCGGCCGTCGGGCAGCAGCACCGCTACGGAGTGGTAGTCGCGGGGTTCGGCCTCCGGGGCCATCACGGTGAACTTGCCGGTGGTGGGGTCCCACATCTCGGGGTTCAGGACTGCGGTGTCATCACTGAAGACCACTCCGTGCTCTTCCCCGCCGACAGTCAGGACCTGGCCGGTCGGCAGCACCACGCTGTTGGCGAACGTCCGGGGGTAGTGCATGGAACCGACTTGGGTGACTACCGGTGAGCCGCCGCTTATGTTGATCTCGTACGCCCGGTTCGTGCCCGATGAGTCCGTGTAATCGGGTGCGCCGCCCATCGTGATGATCTGGTCGGTCGAGTAATAGACAGCGTTGCCGTTCATGGCATCGGCGCTGTTGCCCCGCATCCCGGCCGGAGTGATGCTGCCCGATCCGGTAGTCGAGATCCAGTTCATCTGCTTGGAGGGCCCCGCCTGAAGAACCATGCCATTGGAGGTAGCAATGAACCACCCGTGGTTGTCGGCCCGATACACCCCCTCGTCATCCGCGGTATACATCGGGGTGGCCGGGACGTGCGGCAGCACCCGCCACCCGCCCGTGGGTGACCACACCTCGCCCAGCTTGCCGCCAAGCGCCCCCGACCAGGAACCGCCCAGAGTGAAGGCTTCGCCGTTCGAGAGCAGCGTCATTCCCTGATAGCCGCGGGGAATATTCATTGGCGGCCCGGCGCTCCAGGAGTCGGTCGCGGGGTTGTAGATGCTGGTCTGGTCGTCACTGTCTCCGCCGGTGACCATGATGTCCCCGTTGGCCAGGACCACCACTCCAGGGCAGAACATATTGTGGTGTGTGTTGGCCACCCTCTCCTGGCTGACGACCCCGGTATTCAGGTTCAAGATCGCCGTTTGCGTGTAGCTCGACTCGTTCACCGCCGCGTAGTAGTTGTCCTGATCGGAGGACCACAGCAGCAGCTGGTTGTCGGGCAGCAACGCGGCCGCGGAGGGAACCAGCGGGAACCCTATCGTGGGTCCCCAGTCGCCGACCACCGCCGGATTAGTCGAAAGGGTTGGCGATTCCACCGTGCTCGGCGCCGAGGTGATGGTTGCCCGCAGGGGACCCAGTAGGCCGATCTCGGACGCGGCGATATACGATCCGGAGCCAGCCGCGGTCGTTAACGCGGTGAGGCGCACCTTTCGAGCCGTAACCGGATGGAAACCGATCCGTTTCACCAACGGATTGTTGGCCCACGTACCTGTCGCAATAGGAGACCCAAAATGGTTTCCGTCAGTACTCACGCTCACCGCAAATCGACCGATCGCACCGCTCCGATCGCCGTGCTGGCGGGGCTCGTAGGTCAGCCCAGACACCAACTGCGGTCCCCGCATGTCGATTGTGAGGGACTGCGGCAGGGAGCCGTGCGCGGTCGGGGACTCACTTTCCCAGTAGGTGGACGGACCACCTTGAAGCACCACGTCGGCGGCGTGGTTCGGTGCCGCACTGCTGGCCGTGGCCGTCCATCCCTCGGGGCTGAGCGTCGGAGCGTCGGGGGTCATGGCAGACACCGGGATGGCGTTCATCCCAAGCATCCCGGCACTCGCCTGCATATCCATGCCGGCCATCCCCGTCCCGACCGACGTCCATTTTACGACGGCGAGTGTCGTCCCGCCCAACCACGCAAGCAGAAGGAAGGCCAATAGGACCTCGAAGCCGAGATGCCACGACTTTCGACGTGTACCCACCGTTCCCACCTTCCTCGTGCCGTGAGCCAAGCCCACGACGTACCACGCCGCGGGTCAGGCCGGCTGTCCGCCGAACCGTGCAAGTCGTGCCATGGAGCCGCCCCGTTGTGGCACTGACCTCGGCGGATAGTTGAACCGGCTCCCAATATATGTTCTGCACCGGCTGGAGGCAATCATTCACGGCAGGTGAACGCCGTCCCGCCGACGTTGCGAGGGGCTCAACAGTGCGCGATGTCTCGCGACATCACACCGAGCGAACGTGGTCTGTGCCCGAGGGAGAGCGTTAGGTGACTGCGAACTTGTCGGGCGCTGGTTGCAGTGTCGGCCGGGGTGGTGACGGTGATGCGGCCATTGGTGGGCCTACAGCCCCGTCGTTGTGGACTACCTCGACAGCGATCTACTCCTCGGACCCGCCACCCGCCCGAACCAACCGACTAGGTAGTCGCCGCCAGATCGCCGTCAAATCGGGTGTCGACAGTTGACGACCGGAATTCCCGGGCGAGGGCTTCGGGTGCCCGTCGTTCTGTATGTTGCGCCGGTTACGAGCAAACGAGCATGCGAGACACCCCTTGATCTGTAGTCGCCAAATGTGAGGCCGAGGGCTAGGGTGCATGTCCGATCTTCCTCGGTGAAGAGAGGAGCCCAGAATGCCTGCCACCTACGACGACGCCAACTTGGTCGTCCAGCTTCTCAACTGGGGAAGCCAGCTGGGGTTTCCCGAAGCGGTTAGCTCGGTATTGGCCGACACATACGATCCGGAATCGGCGACCGCAGACGACCATGCAGTGCGAGCGCTCCTCATGTTCGGAGAGACGGTCGGCACGTTCGTGAAGCAGGAAGTGCTCGACCGGGGACTTGTGCTCGACCTTTGGTGGGTGGAAGGGATTTGGAAGAGGGTCGCGCCTGCAGCCATGCGACAGCGGGACCGGACCGGAGAGCCTCGGCTGTACGAGAACTTTGAGGCGCTCGCAGCCGGAGCCTGACCGAAACATGCGCTTCGCCGACGCGATCGAAGCGACCGCCGTCCTTTTTCTGCTGTTGAGGTAAATCGGGATCTGGGCCTGCCGAGTCTGGCCTGGTCAGAACCAGTCGGACCCGCCAGCCGGGCGCGGGTCAGATCGTTTCGGTACTGGGAGGTACGCTTGCTCAGGAGGACCGCGCATGAAGGAAGAGGGCTGGTACAAAGACCCCTATGAGGCGCACGAGTGCCGCTGGTTTTCGGATGGGGCACCGACGGCTCTGGTGCGGGACGGGGCGACCGAGTCCCACGATGAACCTCCCGCCCAGGAGCCGCGACGCCCGCTTGTTCCCGCCGACGATGGGTCAGGTGGTGATCCGAACGATCTCCGTAGAGCCGACGACGCAGAGCGTAGTGAGCAGCCCGTCGGTCGGAGAGAAATGTCGGACCGAGTATTTGACGTGTTCACAGAGACCACGCCGCCGGGCTAAGCGGATTCAGCATCGCCGGTTGCGGGGCCGAAAAACGCCGATTCCAGCACTCGCAGTGGCGTGCGTCCTCTGCGGATAGCGAGCGCGAGAACTGTTGTTCTGTCGGGTGGACGATGGGGTGTCTACTGGCTCTGACGCTGTCAGTCTTCGGGTGCCACCGTTGCGGTAGCCGGGCTGTTGAGAGCGACGAGCGGTAGCTGACGACTATCTGGACAGCTTGCGCAGTCTTCCTGCGAGTTCTCGACGGAAGGAGGCCCAGACGAAGAGTCGGCGCTTGGCGTCGATCATGGTTCGGTCGCCCACACCGGCAAGTGTATGCAGGCCGGCGGTCCAGGGCCCGCTGGAGGGAGGGTCGACGTGGGCTACGGAGTGCTCGTTGAAGGCGTCGGTTGTGAGGAGCGTGATGCGGTTGATGACTACAGATCCGCCATACACCCGTGACCCGTCCTGCGCCGGCCGATGAAGGACGCCGTCTGCGTAGAAGGGTGGTCCGGCCGGACGGCTTGACCTTACGTCTGTCTTGACGGGGTTGCGACGGTGTGGTTCCCAGGGTCCCAACAGGTCCGGCGCGTGCCACACGAACAGTCGCGTTCCCGGTCCGGCCTCCCGCTCGCTGCACAGCAGCCACCACCGGCCGTCGTGGCGGAACACAGTGGGGTCGGTGGCGGGAAAGTCCTCGACCATGTCGACGACTTTCTCCCACCGTCCAGGGAACTCCACGGCTCGGTGCAGCGTGACGTGACCGCTCTCGAAGGTCTCGGGCACGCAGTACACGTCGCCGTCGTGCTCGAAGAGGAACGGGTACGAAGCATGGCCGACGATATCCAGAGACACTGGCCGCGGTAGTGACCAATGGCCATCCGCTCTGACGCTGAGGGCGGCTATGTGCCCGTGGGCTGTGCGCTGGTTGAAGTCCTCGACGAGAATGGTTAGAGCCCCGTCCACCTCTAGCGCGAACGGGTCGGCGATATAGCGGTCGCGCTTCTGTCGAGGCGCCCAGCGCACGGGCGGCTTCTCACTTGAGGTCAGATAGGTGGTGACAGGAGCGTCGACCACGCCGACCGTCCACTGATCGGCGCGTGCTATCCGTTCTCCGTGGTGGAGCGCGGCTCGGGCCAAGAGGCGGACTATGAATGCCACCATCTGGGGGTTCGTTGGGTTGTGCAGAATCGGTGCGGTTGACGAGGTGGGCTCCTCATCGACATGACCCGAGTCGCCATCTTGCAAACTCCTCGCCACTTGCGTCGGCCAGGATGCACTTCCGATATAGGCCTGGTCGCGGTTTCGAGTGTAGGAATGGTCCACGGTCCGGAACCAGCCGCGCTGCAGAACAACGCCGCCGTCGAGCCGCTCTGTCAGGCGCTGGAGCACGACTCCGGTCACCGGGTCGCGACGGTAAATCTCCCAGAAGCAGGGCGGACCGCCCCGGTAGACGTCGACGTCGTCGTGGTGGAAGGACCAGATGCCGTGCCGGGCCGCGTTGAGGATGTCGCCTCGGATGATTCCGAAGGCGAAGCGGAGGATGAAGTCGAGGCGGTGCTCTTCGATGGTGCGCACGTCGCCGTCGGCGAACAGCTGTGAAAAGCGTCCTTTACGGATCGGTTCGACGGTAAGGCGCGGAAGACCGGCCAACAGGTCGGTGAGGTCGGTAGTGCGAAGCGAGCGCGATCGCGGGCCACTCCATCGGTTGTTGAAGGCGTGCCAAAGCGTGCTCGACCCGAGGCGCCTGCGGCCCGATGGAATCTTCGCCCCCCCGTCGAGAATCAACAGGGCCGGGACCGCGGATCCCGAGTCGACCAGATCGCGTATGCACTCTGCCTGCCAAGCGGCGAAGCTCGTGCCCGAACACATAACACCAAACCGCAACGGCTCCCGGTCCCCACCCGCCGCGGGCACCTCGGACGGTCTCTCCATATCCGCACCCCCTGCCACCTTGCTCACCCTATATGCCCCACCAAGCCCATCGCTCACCCACGGATCCGTGCGCTCACGTCGGGTGCTGGCTCATGGCGCGAACAGGATCTTCCTGTCCACGAGGCGCCGTCGGATGTCGGGAAGCGCCCCGGATCGGGTTTGGCTACCGTGACCCATTGCAATGGGCAAGAGTCGCAGACACCGGCGCTCCTTCTACGTCCGGTCGATGCTCGCCCAATTGTGGCGACACCCGAACAATCCCTCCTTACTCGCGACGCCGATACGTTGAATGGTCCCCGCCCTCGCCGAGAAAACGGTAGAAGCAAAGCCGATACCCATCATCGCTGCTGATGAGAGGGAGGACGAGGACTGGAGTTTGTAGCCACAGGCCAGCTTCACATGGGTGCACAGCCGGCAGCCGGATCGGCCGTTCGGGCATTACGCGTCGCGGTCCGATCGCAGTACGCAGAACTCGTTTCCTTCGGGGTCGACAAGAACGATCCATGATGGCTCGCCTTGACCTACGTCCACTCGGTTGGCGCCCAGCGAGATCAGCCGAGCGACCTCGCCGTCGCGATCATCGGGCCGGAGATCCAGGTGCAGGCGGTTCTTTCCGGATTTGTCCTCCGAGACGAGAGCGAACAATAGGCCCGGAAAGTTATCCGGCGCGGATCGAATCTCGAACTCATCGGGGTCATCGTTCACCACGACCCAACCGAGCGCGTGGGCCCACCAATTGCCCAATGAGACCGGGTCGCGAGCGTCAACGACTACCTGCTCCCACTTCAGCACCCGCCTATAGTGCCCGATCCGCGTGCCTGCATCGACCAAGGTTCGCCCTTCCCCATCGCGCCAGACGGGTCCATGCCAGGCAAGCAAGGCTCAAAAGTCCACCGTTGCACGAGACCTCCAGGCCACTCCGATGCCGTCAACACCAAGCTGAGAACGTGCTCGTGAGAGATCATCCTGCCGCAGCCCTATCTGCCGTTCTCGGCGACCCTCATCCGCAGTGGCTGCCGCCCGGGAGCACCACGACGCTTCCGGCGTGGAGTGTGGCCGACCCGCTGCTGTCCAGCAATCGCCACTCGACTTGGGTCGTGAGGGGCGTGTTATTCGACTCTTGACCACCCACGAAGTCAGCCGAGAAGGTTTCCACCGCAGAACTTCCTGGTGGGAAGAAGGTGGCGTGTGACGGCTCGAGGACGTTCGAGCCATCGGTAACGCGCAACTCGAATGGATCTCCTGCCACGTTCACCGTCACCGCGACGCTTATGCCGTCCACGTTGCAGCCGCCAGCCTGGCCACTCAAGGCCGGAAGCGAGGCCCAGGAAGTGGTCGTGGTCGTAACCGACGAGGTGTCCCAGGCGAGTTCCTCATTGCTCAGTGGGCTGGTGCCTGAGCCATCGGCGAAGGCGACTACTGGTATCAGGACGAGCCCGACGGCAACAGGGACAGCCAGCAACTTGCGCATGATTCCTCGATCCTCCGCTTTTCCACAGCTAGATCACAATATTGACTATATGGCTACGCAGAAGGCCGCCATCGACAGCCTGCCACGCCCCGAAGCGCTCCTGTGCGGCTGCCCGCACTATCCACATTGCGCCGATCGAAGGCTGGGACGGCTTCATCCCCCGCCCCGGGTCCTGGAGTCGGCGGAGAGTCTCGTGGTCGCCTGGGCAGATGGGAGTTTCTGGCCCGGCGATCAGTGGGTCCTTCGATGGGTGCGGCGGTTGCGTTCGGGTGGTTGGACGTCTGGTGGCAGGCGGAAGGTGTCGGCGTTGCTACGCTCTGCTCGTCGAGTTTCTCTCCGTGGGGGTTCGGGTGGCCAGGTACCGTCGAGTCGGGGCAGGTGTCGGTCGGCTTTCGGTAGTACGTCGGGTTGGGACCGTGGGTATGGCGGCTGGCCTCGTGAGCTTGTTGGTGTTGCCGGTTACGTTGGCGGTGGCCGCCGAGTTGCCGGACGCGACAGCCTTTGACGGGGTGTCTTGTCCTGAGGTGAACTTTTGTGAGGCGGTCGGCTACTACAGTCCGACTGGGCAGGACGTGGCACCGGTCGCGGAGCAGTGGGATGGGACCAGCTGGAGCGCGCAATCAGTCCCGACGCCGAACACCGCGAAGAACGCCTACCTGCTAGCCGTGTCTTGTGCGACCGCTACCAGCTGCATGGCGGTCGGCAACGTCGGTGGGAAGACCCTGGCCGAGTCCTGGGACGGGACCGAGTGGAGCATCCAGGCGACCGCTAACCCGAGCTACGGGAAACGGGTCCTGACCAGCGTGTCGTGCGCCAGCGCCTACTATTGCGAGGCTTCGGGAAGTATCACTCAAAACAACGCGGGAAACATTCTGCCCTTGGCGGAGGGTTGGAACGGCACGGCCTGGACGGTGCAGACGCTGCCGGTGACAAACCAGCGAGAGGGCTACGGTACGGCATTGGAGGACGTAGCGCTGTCGTGCTTGTCGACAACGGACTGCGAAGCGGTCGGCTGGAGCTACTGGCCGACCAGTCAGCACAACAGCCTGGAAGCAGCCGCGTGGCAGTGGAACGGCACGAAGTGGAAGTTCCAACAGACCCCCGTCATCGCAACCACAACCGACCAGTTGAACCTGGAATCGGTGTCATGCCAATCAGGCGAGTGCGTCGCTATCGGATGGGCCAACCTCGGGTCCAGCCAAGGAGGCAACCCGAGCCCCAACGTTCCCTTCGGCGAGGTCTGGAACGGCACACAATGGAGCGTGACACAGCCACAGGCCAGCAACCCGGTCGCCTCATACGACTACCTCGTCTCATGCCCCCAGGCGACCAACTGCGAGGCCATCGGCTCGGACTCAACCAACCCCTATATTGACGATAATGCCTTGTTTTCGGACACCTACACCGGCACTGACCCTTGGCCGGCAACCCAGTCCATACCCCCCCCGGTCTCGGGAGACTACATGAGCCTGCGGGCTATCTCATGCCCGCAAGTCAACTCCTGCGAAGCGGTCGGCACCTACACGAGCGACGTCGACGGCGACTACCAGCAAGGACGGCTAGCAATGGGCTGGGACGGAACAAACTGGACCCTCCAACCAAGCTGAACAGCAAACACCACCAACGCCTACCTGCAACTCCAGAACAGCAGCTCGAACGGCTCCTCGGCAACACCTCCGGCTAGAGTTTGGGCGATGGGCGGCGCTGGAGCGTGACCTCCAGGTTTGGTACCGGGTTTCGTTCCAGCTTTCGATCCGTCCCCCGCCCCCGTAGGACCGGGAGACAACTCCACGACCTGGGGTTATGGCGTCCGTAGGGAGCTCTCCGGAACGCGAAATGGCCAATCTCGGAACGTCTGAGCCCTAAGGCCAGGTCCGCGGGCACCGATTACTTCCGTAGCAGTTGCCTCCGCGGCACTCGTCGTCGTTTCGGTCGCCACGGCACCTCCCGAAACGCCACCAGCACTTCGAGCTGAGTTGCGTCTGGCGGTCCAAGCCATTCGCCCAGCGGCCCGAATCCCTCGCCGACACACACGTCGAGGGGTCGCTCTTGGTGATCTCGATCGCGATCCTTGGTCTTTATCGGTAGTGGCGCCTCGCGATCGGAGCCACGGCGAGCGCCCGAGCGCTCTGGCGCGATACGACCAGTTCGTCCGTGGGAGGTATGAGAGCGCGGATGATCCGTTCTGATCGACTTCGTTTGAGGGGTGTACGGTTCGGTGACGTGGTAGGGACGCTAAACCGAGCTGGGGATTGGCGCGTGGGCGTCGTGCGCCATCGTTGGTTACATCCCTTATTGGGGAAACCTCTGGGGAGGGTCGAAATGGGTCGACGCGGTCAGCGTTTTTGTCGTGGTGTGTTTTGCGTGATCGGTGTCGTCGGGCTGGTCGCTGGCGCGGTGTTGCTGCCGGTTGACGCGAGTGCTGCTCCTTCGACATGGTCCATCACGTCTACTACCAACCGAGGCAGTTACGGCAGTGTTCTGTTGGGCTTGTCGTGCGCGGATGCGACCAACTGCCAGGCGGTGGGGTGGAGTTTCAACAGCTCCGGATACCAGCAGACCCTGGTCGAGTCCTGGAACGGGAGCGCTTGGTCCGTTGTGGCCAGTCCGAACAAGGGCCGCGTCTCCAACAGCCTGCAAAGCGTGTCATGTTCCTCTCCGAGCAGTTGTGTGGCGGTCGGCTATCGCGAAAGCCGTAAAGGAGACTCAACGCTAATCGAGTCCTGGGACGGTACGACATGGTCCATTATTCACAGTCCCAACCAGGGGACCACGGAGGATCAGGAGGACATCCTGAACGGTGTGTCGTGTGCCAGCACCACCAGTTGCGTGGCGGTGGGCGACTACTACACTGGCACGACCGGGCTTTGGCAAACCCTCGTCGAGAGCTGGAACGGCACGGCTTGGTCGATCATCCCTAGCCCGAACCTGGGCACCAACGACAACCACCTGAGAGGCGTGTCGTGCGTCAGCTCGACTAGTTGCATGGCAGTCGGCACCTATTACGCCAGCGGCGAAGACCAGACCCTCGCCGAGTCGTGGGACGGGGCGAGCTGGTCGGCGGTCCCCACGATCGACCCCAGCAGCTTTGGCAACGCCCTCGGCGGAGTCGATTGCACCAGCGCCGACATTTGTACCGCGGTCGGCGGCTCGGCAACGGGATCAGAATCTCAGACCCTGGTCGAGAGCTGGGACGGGACGAACTGGTCGGTCGTCTCCAGTCCCAACCAGGCCGGCGGGAGTGGATTGAGTGACGTCTCGTGTGACAGCTCTAGTAGCTGCGTTGCCGTGGGCGGCAACGGAACGGGAAAGCTCTCCACCACTCTGATTGAGAGTTGGGACGGGACGACTTGGTCCATCACTCCTAGCCCGAACCCCGCTGGCAAAGATATTGGGCTAAGCCGAGTGTCCTGTCCCACCTCCACAGATTGCCTGGCCATCGGGACCGCATGGATGCACAAAACCTTCCAAACACTCGCCGAAAGCGGTTCCACACCGCTCGAGGGCTGACCTTCATTCGGGTGCGGCAAACCCGGGAGTTACCGCGCCAGAATGACGTCGCATCTGGTTACGTCCGGCCAGTGGCGAGGCGCTCCTAGTCGGCGATAGGCGCTCACGGATGGCTTGGTGGCCCGGCACGGAACATTGGATCTCGCGCTCCGCGTCAGCCAGGGGACGTGCCTAAGGCGGTCGCCTGAGCCAGCAAGTTTCGAGGGTCCGCGATGTGACCAGCGCTTCTATGTCAGTTTGAACGTGGTGGTGGCTTGTAGTAGCGAGGTTTTGCCTTTGGCCAAGATGGTGTGGTTGCCGGGCGATCCTGCCGTGGTCGTGGCGGGGATGTGGCCGGTGCAAGAGAAGGTGCCGTTGTCTTCGACGGTCGCCGAGCAGATCAGGACCGATGTCGGATGGGGTGAGCCCTGGCCGGTCTTGTAGGTGACTTTGACTGTTTCGCCGGGCCAGAAGTGCTCTCCGGAGACGGTTACCGCGGTGCCCGCTAGGCCGTGCCGGGGGGATATGGCAGTGGTTGGGGCGGTGACGGTGTAAGTGATTGAGGTGGCGGCGGTTTGGCCGTCAGCGCTGGTGGCGGTGACGGTGTAGGTGAAAGTGCCGGGGGTGGTGGTGTTGAGCTGTCCGGGGCTAGTCGATCTGTTGCTGTCGGTGCAGGCCGAGATGCCCGGTCCGTCGCTGCCTTCGCTGCAGGTGAAGGTGGTGGGAACCGACTGGCCGATGGCGTAGGTCTGGTTGTTGGCCGGGGAGGTGATCGAGGCCGTCGGGGCGGCGGCGACGGTGTAGGAGATAGAGGCGCTCCCGGTTTGGCCGTCAGTGCTGGTGGCGGAGACGGTGTAAATGAACCGGCCCGGGGTGGTGGTGTTGAGCTGTCCCGGGCTCGCTGACCGGTTGCTGTCGGTGCAGGTAGAGATGCCCGGTCCGTTGGCCCCTTCCGTGCAGGTGAAGGTGGTGGGCACTACTTGGCCGATGGCGTAGGTCTGGTCGTTGGCTGGGGACGTGATCGAGGCGGTCGGGGCGGCGGCGACGGTGTAAGTGATGGTGGCGGTCCCGGTGTTGTTGTCGGCATCGGTGGCGGTGACGGTGTAGGTGAAAGTGGCGGGGGTGGTGGTGTTGAGCTGGCCCGGGCTGGTCGATCCGTTGGAGTCGAGACAGGTGGTTATGGCTGCGCCGTCGGTGCCCTGTGAACAGGAGAAGCTGGTCGGTACCGTCTGGCCGATGCTGTAGGTTTCGTTGCTGTTGTTGGGGGAGCTGATCGTGGCGGCCGGGTTGATGGTGGTGACGCCGGTCTCGATGAGGGTCCCGGTTGTGTTGTCGAAGCCGACGGCGGTGCAGCCGTCGGAGGTTGGGCAGGCCACGCCATTGAGTTGGTTCTCGGTTGCGCTGGGGTTAGGACTGGACGCATCTGACCAGGCCGTTCCGTCCCATGACTCGATCAGTGTGTCAGCGGTCGAGACGACGGAAGTGGTCGGTGACGTTGTGGTCGTGGTGGTCCCGCTGGGAGTGGCGTAACTGCCCACGGCGACGCAGGCGGTCGGACCCGCGCAGGACACTCCTGCGAGGCCGCTGGAGGTGCTGGTGCCCGGGTTGGGGCTGGGCAGAACTGTCCAGGTCGATCCGTCCCAAGATTCGATCGCGGTCTCCTCGGTGGAGGTGGCGGTGCTGTAACCGACGGCCTGGCAGTAGTCGGCGCTGGGGCAGGACACGCTAGACAGGCTGATTCCGCTGGTACCGGGGGTGGGGGTGGGCGTCACCGACCAGGAGGTTCCGTTCCAGGTCTCGGCCAGAGCTTGTCCGACCGAACCGGCGGTGTAGTAGCTGCCGACGGCGACACACTGGGTTGTGCCGGTGCACGACACCCCGCCGAGGCCGTTTGTATTGCTGCCCGGGTTCGGGCTGGGAACGACGACCCAGATCGACCCGTTCCACGATTCGGTCAGGGCGTCGGACACGAAGCCGGTTTGGTATGTGCCGACGGCCATGCAGTCGACGGCGCTAACACATGACACTGCTTCGAGTATGTCGACGCTGCTGGTCGGATCCGGGCTGGGCACCACCGACCAGACTGTCCCGTCCCACGATTCGATCAGGGTGGCGACGCCAGACCCGACGATATCGTCGCCGACCGCCACACAGAAAGTCGATCCGGCGCACGAGACACCGTGAAGCTGGTTGGAGCTGGCGCTCGGATCGGGGCTCGGCACTACTGACCAAGCCGTCCCGTCCCACGATTCGATCAGCGCGTCCGACCCGTAGTTCCCCACTGCAACGCACTGGCTGGCTGTATTGCACGAAACTGCGTTCAGCGGCCCGCCTGGGCTGGGACTTGGGGTCACCGTCCAGTTCGACGGCGCCGCCTTGACGGCCGTGGGCGAGACCAGGACTACCGCGGCAACACACAAGACAACTAGGACGCACACCGACCAGGCGCGAACGTTCATGTGTCGGGGATCACCCGGGCCGGCGACCGGCCGTCGATCGCGGACTGCGTTGGGCACTGGGTGCTCCTCGGTACTGGTCGGCGGTCCTAAACAGGCAACGCCACCAGCGTATGAGCCCGCGGGAGCAGCCCCAGTGATGGTCGAACCCCGCGCAAGATCGCTCGTCCAACCCGTCGGCCTACATATCACGCCCTTCACCTGCCGAGAGGGGTCTGACCAGCAGCTGCCTGGCGGTTGCGGCTCCATCGAGACCTGTTGCGAGCCCTGCTTGGTCGGTGATGTCGGCGTTCGATTAGGCGGCTCAAATGGCGAGTGGTCGTTTGCCGATCTGGGAATCGACTTTGAGGCCGCGAGCCTGGTGGCCGTCACGATCCCCTGTGATGAAGACGACTGAAAGCGAGTCCGCAACAACGCTGAGTTGTCGATTGGATTGGGGTTGCGACAGAACGCCCCCTCCTAGCGCTTCCCAGCCCGCCGGAACCGGTAACCTCCAGGAGCGCCGATTAGGCGATCGGCGCTACGACCGCGGCGGGGATACCGTTGAGAGCGTGACGATCCTCGCGGGTCCGTGATCCGGGCGGTGGCCCTCGTCGCGGTCCTGATCATCCTCGGGAGCGTGGCGCTACAGGACACCAATGCCGTCACTGGGGCGCTACGGGCAGGAGTAGAGCGAGCCGGTCAGGTGTGCGCCCTCTCCTGCTCGGAATCCCACTGGTCTGGCGGTTCCTGATCCTGCTGGTGTCGCTCGACCCGGACAAGCCTCGGATCTGGCAGCGCCAGAACAACAGCGCACCTCCTTCTTGAAATAGAAGAAGGCCAGACGCGGAGTCGGCAGGGAGAATGTAGGTGTGCCTGATCGGGAGCTCTTGGTCCACCAGGTTGGTGGTTGTGGGAGTTACGGTCTGGATGCTTCGGGCTTGGTCTGACCTCTAGAGCCGGCTGACGTTCAGTCTGTCTTTAAATCGATTTGTCGGCCAGGTCCCGAAGTGATGGTGCCTGCTGTTTTCGGGTGCGGTGGATCGCCCTGCGTCAACAGGACGATCGCACCGTGGCCGCACCTGGCGGCGTGTGCCATCCCTTACCAATCACAACAAAAGGAAGGGACGACGTTGACAACTGTAGATACTGCGCGCCCAGTCATTGGTGGTGTTGACACTCATCTCGATGTTCATGTGGCCGCCGCGCTCGATGCGATCGGCGGCCTGTTGGGGGTGGCGGAGTTTCCCACCTCTCCGGCTGGTCATGGCGACATGTTGGGCTGGCTGTCGGGCTTCGGGCCGATATCGCGGGTGGGGGTGGAAGGCACCGGCGCTTATGGGGCTGGGCTGGCCCGGTTCTTGCGCCGCTCGGGGATCGAGGTGCTCGAGGTGGACCGACCGAACCGCCAAGCCCGCCGTCGCCACGGCAAGTCCGACACCATCGATGCCATCGAGGCAGCCCGCGCCGCCCAGGCCAACCGCCATCTCGGCCAGGCCAAGACCCGCGACGGCAACGTGGAAGCG
>Ga0302325_10014811_pt1 | contig 16589 bp, 7 predicted proteins | sample Palsa_T0_2_FD_201948 | JGI IMG/M metagenome (GOLD analysis project Ga0302325, IMG submission 201948) | Peat permafrost microbial communities from Stordalen Mire near Abisko, Sweden - Palsa_T0_2 | ecosystem: Environmental > Terrestrial > Soil > Palsa > Peat permafrost | place: Sweden: Abisko... | reverse complement strand
CCTCGAACGTCGTCTATATATCGGTCCCTGACCCAGTAGCTACTTCGTCTCAGGGCGACCAGTGTCAGGGACTTGGCTTGCCCACACCTCCATCCGGTACCACCTACTTCTGCGGGGCGTCGAGCAGTTATAGGAACACAAATGGGACGGGATGGATTCCCGTCAACTTCTCCTCGCTTGCCGGGGGATCACCCTTGGGGCAGCTCCCCCAGGACCCTGTAAACACGACCTCCACCGGTCTCTACTACACATACGCGACGAACGGGTCTCAATATGTAATCACTGCCATCCCCGAGGCTCAGAAAACCAAATTGTCCTACGGGACTGTCTATTCCGTCCCCGACTATCCCAACGTCTTAGCGGAAGGGACAAGCTATACGATCTCACCCCTCTGGAATTCCTCGGGTCTTATGGGCTACTGGCCGTTTGAAGAAAGTGGCAGCTCCACGGCCGATGCAAGTGGCAATGGAAGTGGGGGGAGTTGGAATGGAAATCCTGGCGGAAACAATAGCACCTACTACACTGGCGGTAAGGTGGGTAATTATGCTGGATACTTTAACAATAACGCGTTTGTCAATCTTGGGAATCCTGCGGACTTGCAAGTATCTCGTCCTTCGGATACCGCATGTGCGGGATTGAGGATTGAGGAACCCTGGCCGCCGGACCGCCTGCGGTTCACGGATTTATCGGGTCTTGGGTTTCGCCGGGGCTTTTTTGACCAGCCGCGGCCGGGACACGGTCATTTCGCTGGTGAGGCCGGTCTTGAACGCATCGCCGATCTCGGCAAGTTCCTTCTCCCTGATAGCAGCGAACGCGGCGGCGGTAAGCGATGTGGCCGTCGCAGCCGCTTTCAGGAAACTTTGCTGATCCTCTTTCCCTCCATAGGCAGTCAGGGCGACGATGCTGGCGTCATTCATTTCCGGGTTCGCACGCAGCTCACGCGTCAGTTCCAGCCCGCTCCTGCCCGACAGTTGAATATCCATTAGGATCAAGCTGGGTTTGAAGGTGGTCAGGACCTTCAAAGCCTCGTCGGCGTTAAATGCCGCGCGCAAGTCATAGCCCTCGCCCGACAGCAGGACAGAGACCAGCTTTCCCTCTCAAGTCACGCGCCAAGGCTCGTTTTGGTGCACTGGGAAAGCGGAACCTCGCGAAAACCACGAGCATTCCCACGCGCAACCAGCATCTCTCCGCCCTGCGGCATTTCTTCGACGGCATGGTGACGCGTCATGCCATTGTGCTCAACCCTGCCCTCTCTGTCCGCGGCGAGCGTTATACGGCCGTGGAAGGCAAGACGCCGGAGATCTCCATCGATCAGGCAAGGCAGTTGCTCACATCCCTGGACACGTCGCATGTCATCGGCCTGCGCGACCGCGCCCTCCTCGCCATTCTCGTATATACCAGTTCGCGCGCCGGAGCCGTAGCCAAGCTGAAACGGGGGAATTTCTACCACGCAGGTCAGCAGTGGATGCTGCACTTCTCGGAGAAAGGCGGAAAGTCGCGAGAAATCCCCGTCCGGGGCGATCTGCAGGAGCTGATTTCGGCTTATATCGACGCGGCGGGACTACGGGACGCGCCCAAGGACGCCCCGCTCTTCCAAAGCGCGCTCAAGAAGCAGCGCAGGCTCTCCGGCAAGACCATTCACGTGAACGATATCTGCCGCATGATGAAGCGCCGCCTGAAAGATATCGGCCTCCCCCTGCTCTACTCCCCCATTCCTTCCGCGTCACCACCATCACCGACCTGCTGGAGCAGGGCGTCCCGCTCGAAGACGTGCAGCGCCTGGCCGGGCACGCCGATCCGCGCACCACCGGCCTCTACGACCGGCGCAAGCGCAAGATCACGAGGAATATTGTGGAGAGGATTTCCGTGTGACGCGCTTGGGCGCCGCCAACGTCTCCACCACCCTCCTGTACGACCTGCGCAAGAGCAACCCGGAGGACAGCCCAGCGACTCTCGAAGCATAAGGCTATTCCTCTTTTCCGCGGCTCGCGCACCGGCGAGAATATCGGTCAGGGGTAATTTCACGCATTTTCGCAGACCATTCAGTGGTCCTGCTGAAAAGAATGCGTTCCGTCCACGGCTTGGTGAACGCATTGAGATCGACGACGGGGAATTCGTAATGTACCACGTCCGGCGATACGCGCGTGAAACGCTTCTGTTCCTTCCTTCAAGGTGTCGAAACTAACGGCAGTTCGATAAAGCTTGCCTGATCGGGTGTGTGGTAGATTCGCTGTTCGGCCTTTCGGTAATCTCCCGGCTTGGCCAAAATATATTAGGGACGAAAGTCTGCGGATTTCGATCGTAGAGGGGGAACCAGCTCGATTGAATCTGCACCATGATCCGGTGGCCCGGCAGGAAGACGTGGTTCGCCGGGGGGGAAGGGCGAAGCGATACGGCAGCGGTTTATCGGAAACAATTGGCTTGGCTATTTCCAAACTCTCCCGATAGCGGCCGCGGAAAATGTCAGCCGAAACCATGAGTTGGTAGCCTCCCAGTCCCGGCTGGCCCGCCACCTCGTCGGGATATACGTCGATTACCTTCACCACCCAATCGGAATCCGTTCCGCTGGTGGAGGCGACAAGATTGGCAATGGGTTGCCCGCTGATCTTTACCTGTGCGCTCAACACCTCGGACGTAAATGCGACGACATCGGGGCGGCCGGATGCCTCGCGCTGGTCATCGACAGCCATTGCGCCCAAGTCAATCCGTTGCCGTACCAATCGGTTGGATCGGGCGGGCTTGGAATGGCACCGGCCTAGCGAGTGATCCACCGGCGTCGGGTTGCGCGGCCGGTGCAGGGACCGATTCATCACGTAATCGCCTTCCGAGCCATACTTGCCGCGGACATCTTGGACCACGCGGATGGAGCCACCCTCAATAATCACCTCCAGGGGATTGTCGTAGCCGCTGAGCCCTTTGGCGCCAGAGTTCAGAATGGGGCCCAGATGAGCGCTCTCGGAATGACTGGTAAGCTCTGTAGCGTTGTAGGGCGTGCGAGTCAGGAGGATTGGCGCGTTCTTCGCCCCCTGCGGCACAAGGATAACGGTGTGCAGCTTGACTCCGTCGCGCAGCGGGATCATCACGTCGCGCCGGATATAGTCAAAGCTACTGGTAACGGGCGCGAACTTGCTCGGCGTCTCACTTGGTAAGGCAGGGTACGCGGAGGGCGGCGCCTGTGCAGTCAACAGTTCAACGAACAGGATCGCGCCTAGTGCGACGCACCACGAGGGACCCAGTCTCATTTCGGCAGTCATCACCTTGAGGGCGACGGGTAGAATGCCTTGGGTTTGCGCTCACTGCGCTGGTGGAATGGACCGAGATGGATCGGGAACCCGAGCATATGGTAACGAAGGGCAAATCGTTTCCGGGCGTGAGCAGGCCGGTGTGCGCATATCCTGAATTTCCGCATTACCGTGGGATGGGTTCGCAAGACGACGCGGCCAATTTCGAGTGCAAGTAGGGGCGCGCTAAGCCATGACGGATCCCGTTGCGATAGTGCCAGTCTTCTCATGGAAACAAGCTACTTGACAAAATTTATGTGGCTTCTCTGCGCTGTGCGCGGGAGAAATGCCACGATGGCGGTGACATAGATCGCGGCGCTCGAGGTCGTGAAGGTTGAAGAGTACGTGCCAGTCGCGCCTGACATGTAGTAGGCCGAAAACGTCTGAGGGCTCCCGGACTGGCTCATCTCAACGAAGCTGTTGGTTGGCCCGGACGAATAGTTTACAGTAGCGCGGTCGGCGAAAATAATGAGATCGTTGGAGCGCGTAGTTGTGACGCTGGCGCTGGTTTGCGTAGCCGACTCATCGCTGCTGCCACCGCTACTGCACCCGGTTTGGCTGTTATCGATGACAGTCCCTGACGTTGGCAGCCAGGACCACTCGCTGACGTTGAACCACCAATCGTTGATGCTGTTGAGAACTACAGTCACCGAAGTCGTTGCGGCCGGGACGTTGAGCGCATAATAGATTTCCACAACACGTGTTTGGGTGCAGGAGATGGCCTGGACCCAGGTGCAGCCCGTGCAGGAAATGCTGGATATCGTCTGGCTGCTGGTCGCGCCGCCTCCGTAAGTCATAATCAGGGCGCTCCCCGGTTCAGTCGCGGCCACTGGAATGGTTACCGTGGAAGAGTTGACGCTGCAGGGAGCCACATCTCCGGTGCTGTAGTCGCACACCACTTGTTGGATCGGGCTGCTTCCGAAAGTCACGAAGGGTGATGCGGTGTAGAAGGTTGAGGGACTGAACTGGTTGTTATACTCGGCCAGAATCCAGGATGCGGAACGAACGACATTGGAGATCCTGAACTCATCAATGGAGCCGTTGTGATAAGGCGTTCCGTATTGTGACGCCCATGGGTACGCCCCCACGATCAGGTCCCCCGTCACAGCGGAAGACGCGCTGCTCGATGCCGACGTGGCGACGGTGCCGTTGAGATAAATCGCCTGATACGCGTTCGCGCTTCCGGTGGAGACCAGGGTCACATAGGTCCAGGCGCCCAGGTAAGGCGAGTATGTGGCGGCGACGCGGCCCGTGCCGGTTCCATTGATGCCGTAGTCCCAGAAAAGTTGCCCGTTTCCCCAGGGTGCGGATGCCGCGAAACGCTGGGGATCGGTCGCGGCGCTGTCGCCGACCGTGAATGCAAACGAGTTTTGTTCTTCGGCCGAGGTCACATCGTTCCAGAAGGAAACGGTCGCCGCGCTGGTTCCGGTCCAGGGAAACGAAGCGGATTCGACGTCCTGATTTACTCCGTTGAAGTGCGCGGCGCCGCCAATCTGCCCGGTGACCGCGGTGGGAGAGTTGGCCGGCGTTGCGTTGTATCCGCCCGAAGACGAATCGTTGGTGCTCAGGGTGGTTCCGTTCGCAAAATGGTAAACCACCTTGGTATTGGAATCGAAGGCTGAGCCCGCGGAGCCTCCCTGAAACGTGGAGATGGCGGGGTTTCCGACGCAGGCATAAATCAGGGTATTGGTGGTGACCGAGAGAGTCGGAACGATGACCCATGCGATGATCTGGCCCGTTGTGGCGGTGTACGATTCAAACTCCCAACCGGCCAGCGGATTGGAGCACCCGGAGTCGCTGGTAAAGACCAGATCGGCGGGGCAAGTGATCGAGTTGACGCCGCAGGAAACCGTGTTCTGCACGTAGCCGCCGTTGCCGGTGGTGGCGAAATCGGCATAGGTTCCGGAGATCAGAACTGTAAAGTTCGTTGAGTTGGCGGTGCCAGTGAGTGTGTAGTTGATGGTGAAAAGGCGGAATCCGGTGTAGCCGTAAGCAGGCGCGGAACAACAGAGAAGCGCCAGGCACGCCGCGAATCTCATCAGTCGCACTCCACAACAATAGAAGCGAAAGTCGCCGTGGACACGGTCTTGAGATTGATGCCAATGATGTCGTTGGCTGACACTGATTTTGTCCAGCCTGTCAGCGTCGTGCTGTGAATGGCCGTTCCCGTCGAGATCGCAGGCTGCGCCGACGCCGTAATCGAGTTAGACGAATTTGGTATTGCGGTTCCCGTGGCAACCTTCCAGATATCGAATGTCGCCGTTCCCGCGCTGAGGGTGATGTTCCACGCCGCGATGGTGCAGGCATGTGGCACTGTGAGGTAAGCTGTGTCGGTCAAAAGCGCGGGCGATCCTGAGGCGACGCTACCAAACGATGCGCCGAATCCCTGGTTGGAGCCGGCGGCCCCGGGGGCGCCGGCGGCTCCAGTGGCTCCGGTTGTTCCTGTTGGTCCCTGAGAGCCCGTTGAGCCGGCCGCTCCCGCAGCACCGGTTGCCCCGGACGGGCCCACATTTCCGGCGACGTTAATATTCCAGCTAGCGAAGGTGCCGCTCCCCCCAATGGTGTCCTCCGCGATGATCAGCGTGGTGCCTGAGTAGGAAGAAACCAAGCCTTCCATGTAGTCCGCAGTGTTGGAAGTGTAGCTGGCCCGCACCCGCGCTCCGGCGGAGTACGCCAGCCCGCTCTGCGTGGTGAAAGTGGCCGATCCGGCAGCGATGGTTAGTGAAGTTGTGGATGTCGCTGCGTAGCCGGTTCCGTTTGAACCATTCGTGCCGTTGGAGCCGGACGCTCCCGTTGCTCCCGCGTTCCCGGCCGCTCCCGTTGATCCCGTGGCTCCCGTAGCTCCGGTGGTTCCCACCTGCGCTAACACACTCCAGTACGACGGGCTGATATCGGGCTCGCGATTGGTCCCTGCCTGAATGGCGATGTAGCTGGAGCCGCTGTAAGCAACCGCATTGTTTACCACATAGGCGGCGGAAGCGTTCCACGTTCCCTGCCAGTTGAGCCCCGCGGGACCCGTGGGGCCGGTGGACCCGGTTGTTCCCTGTGGTCCGGTGGGTCCGGTTGCGCCCGTGGCTCCCGTAGCTCCCGCCGAGCCGGTGGCGCCCGTCGCTCCCGTCGAACCCAAGGTTCCGACCTGCGCTAGCAGACTCCAGTAGGACGAGTTGGTATCGGGCTCGTGATTGGTCCCTGCCTGAATGGCGATGTAGCTGGAGCCGTTATAAGCAACCGCATTGTTCACAGCATAGGCAGTGGTGCCGCTCCAGGTCCCCTGCCAGTTCAGGCCGGCGGGACCTGTTGGGCCCGCGGATCCGGTTGTTCCCTGCGGCCCCGTGGGTCCCGCTGCACCCGTGGCGCCGGTGGAGCCCGTCGCCCCGGCCGATCCGGTGACGCCCGAGGCGCCCGTTGCACCGGTGGTTCCGACCTGCGCTAACAGATTCCAGTACGAGGCGTTGATATCGGGCTCGTGATTGGTCCCTGCCTGAATAGCGATGTAGCTGGAGCCGTTGTAGGCGACAGCATTGTTCACAGCGTAGGCAGTGCTGGAACTCCAGGTTCCCTGCCAGTTCAGGCCAACCGGTCCAGTGGCGCCGGTGGCGCCTGTGCCGCCCTGAGCCCCGACTGATCCCGTGGCTCCGGTGGGCCCGGTAGGTCCGGCCGGCCCGGTGACACCCGTTGCTCCGGTTGCGCCCGCCGCACCGACTTTCGCTAACAAAGTCCAAAACGAGCTGCTGATGTCGGGCTCCTGATTGGTCCCTGCCTGAATAGCGATATAGCTGGAGCCGTTGTAAGCAACCGCACTGTTCACAGCATAGGCGGTGGCGGCACTCCAGGTTCCCTGCCAGTTCAGGCCCGCTGGGCCCGCTGGACCCGTTGCGCCGGTCGTGCCAGTTGCCCCCTGTGGTCCGGTGGACCCCGTAGCCCCGGCAGCTCCCGTTGGACCTGCGACGCCCGTTGCTCCGGTTGCGCCTGTAGATCCCACCTGCGCCAGAAGATTCCAGAACAGGGGGCTGGTGTTGGGCGCCTGATTCGTGCCTGCCTGGATGCTGATGTAACTGGAACCGCCGTAAGCGACCGCGTTGTTCACTGCATAAGCGGTGTTGGAATTCCACGTTCCCTGCCAGTCCAGACCTGCCGGACCCGTCGCGCCAGTAGCGCCGGCCGCTCCCTGCGAACCGGTGGGTCCCGTTGCGCCCGCTGCGCCCGTTGCTCCGGCAGTCCCGGCGGCTCCAGTGGACCCTGTGGCTCCCGTCGCGCCGGTGGTTCCGACCTGTGCCAACAGGCTCCAGTACGAGGTACTGGTTGCGGGTTGGTGATTGCTGCCCGCCTGGATAGCGATGTAACTGGAGCCGTTATAGGCAACCGCGTTATTTACTGCATAATCGGTGCTGGAGTTCCAGGTACCCTGCCAGTTCAGGCCCACCGGACCGGTGGCTCCTGTGGCGCCGACCGCTCCCTGGGTTCCAGCGGATCCTGTGGCCCCGGTGGCCCCGGCAGGTCCGGCTGGCCCAGTGACGCCCGTTGCTCCGGTTGCGCCCGTAGATCCAACCTGCGCTAACAATGTCCAAAACGACGGGCTGGTATCGGGTTCCTGATTAGTGCCGGCTTGAATAGCGATATAGCTGGAGTCGTTATAAGCAACCGCATCGTTTAAGGCATAGGGAGTGGCGGAACTCCAGATTCCCAGCCAGTCCAGGCCCGCCGGACCCACGGCACCGGTGGCTCCCTGCGAACCGGTGGGTCCCGTGGCGCCCGCTGCGCCGGTGGGCCCGGCCGAGCCGGTGACACCCGTGGCGCCCGTCGCACCGGTGGTTCCGACCTGCGCTAACAGATTCCAGTACGAGGCGCCGATATCGGGCTCGTGATTGGTCCCTGCCTGAATCGCGATGTAGCTGGAGCCATTGTAGGCGACAGCATTGTTCACAGCGTAAGCAGAGGACGCGCTCCAGGTACCCTGCCAGTTCAGCCCAGTCGGTCCAGCTGCGCCGGTGGCCCCGGCCGCACCCTGGGTTCCAGTGGATCCCGTTGCGCCCGCTGCGCCTGTGGGTCCGGCCGGCCCTGTGACGCCCGCTGCTCCGGTTGCGCCCGCCGCACCAACCTGCGCGAGTAAAGTCCAAAACGAACTGCTGATATCGGGCTCCTGATTGGTCCCTGCCTGAATGGCGATGTAGCTGGAGCCGTTATAAGCAATCGCGTCGTTTAGCGAATAAGCGGTGCTGGAACTCCACGTTCCCTGCCAGTTCAACCCTGCTGGACCGGTTGCGCCGGTTGCGCCAGTGGTTCCCTGAGGTCCAGTAGATCCCGTAACCCCAGTGGGTCCGGTTGCACCGGTGGGACCCGTGGCGCCGGTGGGTCCGGCCGGTCCAGTAGCTCCCGTGGCCCCCGTCGCACCCGCGGACCCGACCTGCGCTAACAGTGTCCAATACGAAGGGCTGTTATCGGGTTCCTCATTGCTTCCGGCCTGAGTGGCGACATAGCTGGAGCCGCCGAAGGTAACCTCATCGTTCACCACATAGGCGGTCGCGGAGTTCCAGGCTCCTTGAAAGTTCAGCCCCGCCGGACCTGTGGCGCCGGTCGCTCCGGTGGCCCCTTGAGGTCCGGTCGCTCCGGTGGCCCCCGTGGGCCCGGCCGGCCCGGCCGCTCCTGTCGCACCGGCTGCTCCGGCCGAGCCAGTGGATCCTGTCGCTCCGGTGGCCCCCGTGCTTCCTACCTGCGCTAACAGAGTCCAGAACGTGGGGCTGGTGGTGGGCTGGTGATTCATTCCCGCCTGTATGGAGAGATAACTGGAACCGTTGTAGTTGACCGCATCGTTTACCGCATAGGTGCTGTTGGAAGTCCACGTCCCCTGCCAGGTCAGACCCGCCGGACCGATTGCGCCGGTGGCGCCGGTGGCCCCCTGGGCTCCGGCAGATCCAGCCGCTCCAGTGGGACCAGCCGAGCCACTGGCTCCCGTGGCTCCCGTCGCACCTGTGGAACCAACCTGCGCTAACAGAACCCAGAACGTAGGACTGGTAGTGGGCGTCTGATTGCTGCCTGCCTGTATGGAGATGTAACTGGAACCGTTGTAAGCAACCGCATCGTTTACCGCATAAGACGTCGCCGAACTCCAGGTGCCCTGCCAGGTCAGCCCCGTTGGCCCAGCTGCGCCGGCGGCTCCCGTGGCCCCGGTGGCTCCCGTGGGTCCGGCCGCACCGGTAGGACCACTGGCGCCGGCAGCGCCGGCCGACCCGGTGGTGCCCGTGCTTCCCACCTTCGCTAACAGAGCCCAGAACGGAGGGCTTATATCGGGCTCCTGACTACTCCCGGCTTGAATGGAGATATAGCTGGAACCGTGGTAAGCAACCGCATCGTTTAACGCATAGGACGTAGCCGAACTCCAGGTTCCCTGCCAGTTCAACCCTGTTGGTCCCGTCGCACCGGTGGCGCCAGTGACGCCCTGTGATCCACTGGATCCAGTGGCTCCAGTGGGTCCAACGGGCCCGGTCGCGCCCGTCACTCCAGTTGCACCTGTGGAACCGACTTGAGCTAAAACAATCCAGAACGTCGGGCTGGTATCGGGCTCATGGTTGGTGCCTGCCTGAATGGCGATATAGCTGGAGCCATCGTAGGCCACCGCGTCGTTCAAGAAATAGGCGGTGGCGGAACTCCAGGGTCCTTGCCAGTTCAACCCGGCCGGTCCCGCAACTCCGGTGGCGCCGGTTGCTCCCTGCGGCCCGGTGCCTCCAGTTGCTCCGGTCGTCCCGGCCAATCCAGTTGAGCCGGTTGCTCCCGTGGGTCCCATTGGTCCTGTTGCCCCTCTGCTTCCGGCCTGCGCCAGAGGAGTCCAGAATGACGGGCTGATATCGGGCTCCTGATTCGTGCCCGCCTGAATGCCGATGTAGCTGGAGCCGCTATAGGCAACCGCGTCGTTTACTGCATAAGCGGTGCTGGAACTCCAGGTCCCCTGCCAGTTCAGACCCGTCGGACCAGTTAGGCCCGTGTTGCCGGTTGCTCCCAGGGGCCCGGCCGGGCCAGTTGATCCCGTGACGCCCATAGGACCGGCCGAGCCCGTGGATCCTGTCGCTCCGGTAGCGCCTTCGCTTCCCACCTGCGCTAAAACGGTCCAGAACGTGGGGCTGATATCGGGCTCGTGATTGGTGCCCGCCTGGATGCCGATATAGCTGGAGCCGTTGTAGGCAACCGCATCGTTTATCGCGTAGGCAGAGGCGTCACTCCAGTTTCCCTGCCAGTTTATCCCCGCTGGGCCCGTTGCGCCCGCCGGCCCTTGGAGCCCGATGGCTCCCGCAGCGCCAGTTGCACCCGTCGCACCGGTTGATCCGGCCGGCCCGGTGGCCCCCGCAGCCCCAGTCGCACCCGGCGATCCCACCCCGGCTAGGATAGTCCAATAGGCTGGGCTGGTATCGGGCTCCTGACCCATGCTGGCCTGAATGCTGAAATAAATTGAACCATCATAGGCAACCGCATCGTTCGCGATGTAGCTGGTGGCGGCGTTCCAGATCCCTTCCCAGGTTATGCCCGCCGCGCCCGTTGCGCCGATCGGCCCCTGCGGTCCGGTGGCTCCCGTTGCGCCGGTTGCCCCAGGAAGTCCCTGGGGACCTTGCGGACCGGTGGCCCCGCTGGCCCCTGCCGGACCGGTGGCGCCGGGAGATCCCACCCCGGCTAGAATGGTCCAATATGCAGGGCTGTTATCGGGCTCCTGACCCATGCTGGCCTGAATGCTGAAATAGATCGAACCATCATAGGCAACGGCATTGTTCGCGATATAGCTGGTGGCGGCGTCCCAGATCCCTTCCCAGCTTATGCCCGCCGCGCCCGTTGCGCCGATCAGCCCCTGCGGCCCGGTGGCTCCCGTTGCGCCGGTTGCTCCAGGAAGTCCCTGGATGCCCTGGGGGCCGGGAGGGCCATTGACTCCTGCGGGTCCCGTTGCCCCAGTAGCGCCAACTCCTGCCAAAAGATTCCAGAACAAGGGGCTCGTATCGGGTTCCTGACCGATGCTGGCCTGGATGCTTAAATAGACGGAACCATCATACGCAACCGCGTTGTTCGTCACGTAGCTGACGGTGGAGCTCCAGATTCCCTGCCAGCTTATCCCCGTTGCACCGGTTGCGCCGATCGGTCCTTGTGGCCCTAGGGCTCCCGCCACGCCAGGCGGGCCGGTCGAGCCTGTAGCTCCCACAGGACCAGCACTCCCGACCTGCGACAAAACGGTCCAGGACGAAGGGCTGCTATTTGGGGCTTGATTGTTGGACGCTTGAATGGCGATATAGCTGGAGCCGTTGTATGCAACGCCGTCATTCAATGCATACGCGACGCCTGAATTCCAGGCTCCCCGCCAGGATAACCCTGCGGCCCCGGTTGGTCCCGTCGCCCCGGTTGCACCCGCCAATCCCTGCAACCCTGGGGCTCCGTTCACGCCCGCTGGTCCAGGGCTGCCCGTCGCGCCCGCCATTCCCGCGGGACCCGGCGCACCGTTGGCTCCGACTCGCCCCGTTGCGCCCACCGGGCCGGTTGCGCCGGCTGGTCCGGTTGTTCCCGCTGGGCCGATTGCCCCGGCCAATCCTACTGGACCCTGAGCCCCTGCAGGCCCCGTTGGGCCGGGCGGCCCGACCACTGCGGGGATTACCCCGGTTTCCAGTGTCACGTCGGTGGTGGGAGCGGCCAGATCCAAAGGCGCGGTCGCATTGATCTGATAAATCACTTGCCCTGGCGCAATACCCGCAAAATCCACCTTTACCGCCCGACCACCTAAGCTTACTATCGGAGTAATTGCAGCGATACTCAGTGGGTTATCCGGACCGGGTTGTCCGGAAGCTACGGCGGGAAAAACCGCCCCCAAACCGGAGGCATAGATCGTGATTACGTCTCCGGGGTTCACCGGATTCGAGGCGCTAACAAGCGACTCGCCCTTCAAGACAGCAAATATGGACGGGTCTTGCGCAAGCAGGATCACTTGCAAAGTGGTGGACCCCTCGGTTGCCTGGACGACCACCTCGACGGAACTTACGTCAGGAAGTTCGAAAGGAACTTGCGCCTCGATCTGGGTGGGCGAAACAGACAATAGCGGTGCGGGAATACCCCCGAATAATACCTGTGTACCACTTAGTTGGATTGGGAGTGGATATCCCGTAGACGATGCGGGTCCCGTTGCCAGATTACTCCCGAGAATCGAGACAATGGACCCACGGGCCGCGGCCGGGACACTGGAGGAGCCTTTGTTGGTGGCGGCATTTACAAGAGCGGTGATGACAGGTCCTGGCGTTTGTGCCGGCGACGATGACGCCGTGAAGAACCAGAAAGACAATAAGACCACGGTGGCCGGCCACTTGGTCCTTACCCCCTTGGTCCTTCCGCCACCTAGAGCCACCGGCGGGAAGTGCCTCGCTCCATCTGCCTCCTTCAGTATCATAAAAACTCTGGATGCTGAATCAGGCGTCCTTCCCCCGGGGAACTTGTAACCCTGAACCACCCCCTGGGTATAGGGCGGTCCTGATGGCGCCATTTGAAGTAGCGAAGTCCCTCGATCTATTCCTCAAGATAAACATTCGTGGGAAAAACCCATGCACAAATCCGGCAGATGCCGGCACGCGAGTAGTCCATCTATTCCAAATCCGTAGTGTGGGTGGGAGACGGTATTTCTCTTTACTTTGCCGGAATGCCCGGAACGACACAGTTCTGGGGGCTGCGGCTGAGCGATCCAGCGCTGCCCTGGTCTCTTCTCACGCCCCGGATGCTCAATGGTCCGGTACCCGGCCATTCGGGCGAATTGGTGTCCTCCAGTCTATCTTGTGCGAGCTGAGTTCCCGCACTTCGTCTCCTCCAACTTCAATCCCGCTGCCGCCACGTTCTCTTCGAGATTGACGCTGGAAGTTCCGGGGATCGGCAGCCAGACGGGTGATCGTGCCAGCCGCCATGCCAGCGTCACTTGGGATGGCGTGGCTTTCCATGGCGCTGCTGCGCGGGTGATTGGACTGTCGAGCGTCATGCTCGCGAAATGCGCGGACTATCGGTTCGACTAGCCGTCCTCAGCGAAGCCGGAATGTCGCGGCTCAGCCCATCGCTTCAACCCCGATATAAACGCCACCGTCGCGTTCGAAGTAGCGGGTGATGCTGAGTAGCCGCCAAATGATGCCACTACCATGGCCTTCCGGCAAGGCATGCCTTGAAGGAGCGCCGCACTCCTCTGGTTGCCGGCGCACAACTGGCCACTGAGGAGCTTTGGTGAACCTCGGCACGACAGCGCTCCTACCACGCACAATGCCCCCAACTGCGAAAGTTAGTTTCGTGTTCTAGTGCCGGCTTAAAGGTCAACTACTCGGATGGCTGCGATCAGGGTTGGCGAGGCCGGTCCCGCGAATAGCCCTTTCAATTCTGATGGCTGTCTGAGAAACGGCTGGGTCCCCACACTGGACGCATTTCGAACTTTTGCGGCTGAGTACCCGCTAACTCCAGGCGTTCTTTCAACGATTTCTGGGACCAGGATCGAAGCCAGGGCATGAACACCCTTCTCTATCTGGAACACCCTCTAGCCTTTTTCGGGGCAAGGGGGCGGTTCAGTCGTGAACTGCTGGTCCGAATGCTCGAAGGCGGACTATGAAGCCAATGTGGGCCAGACTCGCTTCGAAGTGGCAATTGAACTCGGCAAATGGTTTCGCTCTTCTTTGAAAGCGTTATTTTCAAGTAGACACCATCTCGCAGCTTTCCCCCGTGGAGACTGAGATTGTGCGGATCGATGCGCCGGCTGGCCGAGATCAACCCCGGTGCCATGGAACTCGCGATGGCGAAACTTCGGTAGCTTGTGGGAGAAGGCGCTCGATCTCCAAACCGTCTTCGGGGCGGATTTTGGCCGGGGCCCGTCAGGCGCTGGCAAAATACATTGAAAAGTTTGGACTTACGCCGAAGCAATTCCCCGGGCCGGTGCTAGAAGTCTACGGCGATGGGGGCTGCGGCATCGAACAGCCGCGACCGCCTTTTCAGGGGTCCTACCGATTCGGCCAAGTGTTCTGGAATCAGCAAATGTGACTGACAGGAATGAGCTTATGAGATCAGCGATTTGGGATGGCTTCGGATGGTTTGTGCCCCTTTCGGCTCGTCGTTTTCGCGTATTGTCCCGGCGCCGTCTACCCATGTTCACACCCTGAGCGTGCCGGAGGTTCTTCACCGCCGGGCTTTTCCTTACAATTAAAACAAGGATTGCATTGCGTACGGACCCGCAGAACACATGCCGATTGACGCCCACTCTTCGGAACTGAGATTGGCCCAGTCACAGGGCGGGCACCGGTGAACCGGCATCGGCCTTAATATATGTCCGCAAACTTTGAGCCTCGTCTGGACGTCCTGCGAGAGTCCCAGTTACGGTTGTGGCCCGAGTTGGATGCTGTGCCGTCGGACTTCGTGCTCTACGGCGGAACCGGTTTGGCGCTGCAACTCGGGCATCGGGTTTCTGAAGACTTTGACTTCTTTTCATCGTCTGGTTTTGAACCGGAGCGATTGCGGTCGAGGCTGCCCTTCTTTCGGGATCTGGACCCCGCAAACCCGGACACCTGGGTGCATCATAAGCGGGATAACTTGGAAGCGTTCGTCAACCGCGATGGTCCCGTCAAGGTTGCTTTCTTTGGCGGGCTCGATACATTGCAGCGGATACAGGACCCGCTGAGGGCGGCTAGATCGCGCGTGCGCGTGGCGTCGCTGGTGGACTTGGCTGGCATGAAGATGCGGGTGATTCAAGTTCGGGGAAATTGGAAGGACTACGTGGACATCCACGCCTTAGCGTCGCATGGGATCGATCTGTCGACAGCATTGGCGGCAGCCAAGGCGATCGACAAAAGTTTCGATCCTGCGACAAGCATACGGGCCTTACAGTTTTATGGCGACGGGACACTGGATCGAGTTCCGCTGGCCATGCAGCAGGATCTGACCCGATGGGCACTACAAGTTGATTTAAATAAGCTGCCCGAACTGCGCCCGCGGCATGGTCTTAGTCCGGGAGGGATGGAGCGATGAACCTCACGGCTCCCTATCCGGTTGAATTGCTGAGCGTGGCGCGAAAGGTAGTTTGGTACGACACTCCAGAACAAACGCTGGCTGATCTCAAAACATTCCTGTCGCATTTGATGGTTTACGGCTCGTCGACGGATGTAGCTGTAACCAAGCGCTACGTGCCAGCCGAAGAATTCCGAAAAGTACTTGAGAACGCTCCCGCGGGAGTGTTTACGCAAGACGTTTGGCAGAAATGGCATGAAGCCTTGGGAATGCCGGTACCACCTTTGCCTCGTCGCCACTTTCCCGATGGCTCAGTTGGTCCCGAGCCCGGCGGTTTCTTTGGCAGATGACTTGGGTATATGTTGAAAGCCAGCTCCTTATCGGATACCTCGTGCCGTGGGATTGTCAACCGGATGCGTTGGATGTTGGGGAACTGTCAAGCCCAGCGACGCGGAACCGTTACCGGTCGGTATCCGAAACGGATCGAAAAGCTGCCGCAACAGGCGCGCTGGCCGGAGCGGTCGAATCGGTCGCCTGCAACAGATTGCAACTTTGGCAAGTTAGATTTAGAGAAAGACACCATCCCTAAAGCCTTCGGCTTAGATTTGTTCGGTGTCTGTTCGGCGTTTGTCCGGGAATCTTGTCCACTAGCGGACACCGAACGCAGGCACGGATGCAACGACGTGAGAGCGAGAAACAACGGCACGGAAGAACTACTGTGATCGAGGAGATGGCGAACACCGCGCGGCTTACTTTCGCTCCCCAGCTTCGAAGAGTGGTCTTCGCAATCAATGAACGTCGGTAGCGGTGAAAAAGGGTACCAAAATGGCGGGCGCCACTCAGTAGCAGTTCCATGCTGAGCTTTTCCTCTTAATAGGAGGGCTTGCAGCAGAACGGCCCGGAGCTGTCAAGGGCGCGCCGTCGTTGGGCGCGGCGAAGTGAACCCTTGACGGCGAGGACCGTTCTGGGATAGTTGCCGAAGAGGAAAAGCGGGAGAGAAGGCCCGGCTAAAGTGGCGCGCGAAAACTGGTACACTCGCCGACCGCCTCCAACACAATCAATGACAATCTGCACCGGTCCATATGTTGAGTCTGGCCGCTTCGATGTAGAGGATCTGACTCCATTAGGAAGAAAAGGGCTGCTGGTTCTGGTTGGTTATGGCGGCTAAGAGCCCTCTACCGTCCCATGCCTCGACTCCTGTGCGTATTCCGGCGATGTGAATAGAGCGTTCCGACGATCTGAATAAGCCGTCGAAGCGAGCGACGCTGGCACTTGCAATGATGCCTTAATTAAGGTTATTCACATGGTCAAGGGGGGAGCGCGGATTTT
>Ga0302325_10014809_pt1 | contig 16590 bp, 12 predicted proteins | sample Palsa_T0_2_FD_201948 | JGI IMG/M metagenome (GOLD analysis project Ga0302325, IMG submission 201948) | Peat permafrost microbial communities from Stordalen Mire near Abisko, Sweden - Palsa_T0_2 | ecosystem: Environmental > Terrestrial > Soil > Palsa > Peat permafrost | place: Sweden: Abisko... | reverse complement strand
GGCCTCGGCAGCAGCCTCGGCGATCATCATGGCGTCGAGCGGCGTCCACGGATGCGGCTTGAGGACGACGGTGCAGCCCACCGCCAGCGCAGGCGCCACCTTCACCACATTGAGCATGAAGGGGAAGTTGAACGGGGTGATGGCAGCCACCACGCCGATCGGCTCGCGCACAATCGCACTCCCGCCCATCCCGGTCGGTCCGCCGGTCGGCATGCCGTTCTCCACCCACGGAAACGCGCGCTCCACGAGCGCAGCATTCGATCGCAGCATCCCGATCGACCCGGCCCCTTGCACCGCATCGGTCAGGAACCCGGTCGAGCCGGTCTCGGCGACGATGAGCTCGCGAAGGTCGCCGGCCCGCGCCTCGAGGATCTCGGCCATCGCCACCAACTTCGCAGCGCGCTCCGACGGCTTCATGTACGGCCACGGTCCCTCATCGAAGGCCCGGCGCGCCGCCTCGATCGCCCGGACGGCCGTCTTCGTCGACGCCTCCGGGACGGACCCGATCACCTCCTCCGTCGCGGGATCCAGCACGTCGATGGACCCGCTGGCTCCCTCGGACGTCCAGGCGCCGTCGACAAACAGCTCGTAATTCCAACTCATGTGGTCCTCCCCGTGCGATCCATTCTGTCCACCCGATCCACATCCCCACTCAACTTGAACCGATCACGCTCGTACGGGGGGATCCCGCGATGCCATTCCTCCAACCCCACCCGCAGCTCGGGCCGGCACCATCCTCGGCGTGGGACAGGGCGGGCCTCGTCGAAGGCGCAGGCAGATCCCCACCCTTCGCTATTGAGGACACTCTGTTCCGCAAGTATCGACCTTTGGGCGGAGCCGCGCCAGTCCGACCCGGACGCTTCCGGCGGGTGTGACGCCGGACCGCCCCGATTACGGTGAGGCCTGATCGCCCTCACGATTGGAGACGACGTGGCCATCGCCAACGACATCAGCGCACCCCTGCGGCATGCGGATCGGTTCTTCATCGGCGGCGAGTGGGTGAAGCCCTCTTCCGACGCCGTGATCGACGTCATCGATTCCACCAGCGAGCAACTCTTCTTCAGCGTCGCCGAGGCGAAAGAACCCGATATGGCAAGGGCCGTCGCCGCGGCGCGCCAGGCCTTCGACGAGGGCCCGTGGCCGCGTCTCAGCCACGAGCAGCGGGCCGAATACCTGCGCGCCATCGCCAGCGAGTTGGAAGGTCGGACCGAGGACCTGGGCCAGATCTGGCCCCGCGAGTCCGGCGTCCTCCATGTCGTCGCCAAGGGATCCGTTGCCGGCGCGGCGGCGACCTTCAACTACTACGCGGGGCTGGCCAAGACGTTCCCGTTCGAGGAGGAGGCGCAACCCACCATGGGTGGCAAGTTCGGTCTCCTCGTGCGCGAACCCGTCGGCGTCGTGGGAGCGATCATCCCCTGGAACGCCCCCCTCGGCCTGATCACCTACAAAATCGCCCCTGCGCTCCTCGCCGGTTGCACCGTTGTCCTCAAGGCCTCACCCGAAGCGCCGGGCGAGGCCTACGTCATGGCGGAGATCGCCGAAGCGGTTGGCCTCCCTCCGGGTGTGCTCAATGTCGTGACGGCCGACCGGGAGGTGTCCGAACTGCTGGTGCGCGATCCCCGCGTCGACAAGATCACCTTCACAGGGTCGACCGCGGCGGGGCGGCGCATCGCCTCGCTGTGCGGGGAGCGGATCGCCCGCTGCACCCTCGAGCTGGGCGGCAAGTCCGCCGCCGTCATCCTCGACGACATGGACCTGACCGCGGCGGCCACCTCGCTGGCCCGCGCCGAGTGCTTCCTCGCCGGACAGGTCTGCTCCTCACTCACGAGGATCGTCGTCAGTCGGAACCGCCATGACGAGCTCGTCGGCGCCCTCGCGGGCATCTTCTCCGAGGTGCAGGTCGGCGACCCCTTCGACGCGCAGACCCACATGGGGCCCCTGGTCGCCGAGCGGCAGCGTGACCGGGTCGAGGGCTACATCGCCAAGGGAGTGGCGGAGGGGGCCACGCTGGCGACCGGCGGCGGACGGCCGGAGCACCTCGACCGGGGGTGGTTCATTGAGCCGACGGTCTTCGGCAACGTCGACAACTCCTCGACGATCGCGCAGGAGGAGATCTTCGGGCCGGTGCTGAGCGTCATCCCGGCACAGAACGAGCAGGACGCCATCGCCATCGCCAACGACACGATCTACGGGCTCAACGCGTCCGTCTTCACCAACGACGTCGAGCGGGCCCGGGAGGTCGCCCGGCAGCTGCGCTCGGGCACCGTCGGCCACAACGCGTTCCGCACCGACTTCGGCATTGCGTTCGGCGGCTTCAAGCAGTCGGGCATCGGACGCGAAGGCGGGACCGAGGGGCTCCATCCCTTCCTGGAGACGAAGACCGTCATCCTGGAAGGCCGGCCCAGCACCTACTGACGCCACGTAGGACCTGACCTGGTCGCGCCAGAGTCCGGTTGGCGTCACGCTCGGTCGATCAGGGAAGCTGCACCGGTCACGTCCGCGCAGGGGAGGGATCCACGTTGTCAGACATCATGGAGGGTGTTCGCATTCTCGAGGTCGCCGAGCACACCTTCGTGCCGGCCGCGTCCGCCATCCTGGCCGACTGGGGCGCCGAAGTCATCAAGGTCGAGCACCCCGAACGGGGCGACGCCATGCGTGGACTGGCTTCCACCGGTGTCATGCCGTCCATGGGCGCCGTGCACGTGCTGCTCGAGCACTCCAACCGGGGCAAGAAGAGCATCGGCATCGACGTCAGCACACCACAGGGCCTCGACCTGATCTATCGCCTGGCCACCACCTGCGATGTCTTCCTGACCAACAAGGTGCCCGCCGTCCGCAAGAAGCTGCACATCGAGCTCGAGGACATCAAGGCCCACAACCCCAACATCATCTACGTGGCGGGGACGGGCGCCGGCGAGCGCGGACCCGAGGCCGATCGCGGCGGCTACGACTTCCTTAGTTACTGGTGCCGGGCGGGAAGCGCCATGGGGACGACGCCCACCGACGTCGACTACCTGGCCGGGCAACCCGGCCCGGGCTACGGGGACTCCATCGGCGGCATGACCATCGCCGGCGGCATCCTCGGGGCGCTGTTCCACCGGGAACGCACGGGCGAGGCCCTCCCGCTCGACGTCTCGTTGCTCGGTGTGGGGATGTGGGCCATGAGCCCGGCCATCGCCCTGTCGCTCCAGCTCGACATGCCCTGGCGTCCCGGTCCCAGCAAGGGGGGCGGCATCAACCTCCCGAACCCGCTCGTCGGCACCTATCTGACCCAGGACAACCGGTTCCTGGCGTTCTCGTGCCTGCAGGGGTTCCGCTACTGGCCGAGCGCCTGCCGGGTCATCGGCCGCGAAGACCTCATCAGCGACGAGCGCTTCTCCACTCACGAACAGTTGGCCGCCAACGCCGCAGCCGCCCGCGCCATCCTCAAGGAGACCTTCGAGTCCGCTCCTCTCAGCGAATGGCGCGAGCGCCTCGCCGCGTTCGAGGGCCAGTGGGCGGTGGCCCAGGACAGCATCGAGGTCACCAAGGACGTCCAGGTCGAGGCGAACGGCCACCTCGGTGAGACCCAGACCGCCGACGGGGTGCCCTTCACCCTCGTCACGACGCCGGTCCAGTTCGCCGGCGTGCCCGCCGCGCCGAAGCGGGCGCCCGAATTCAACGAGCACTGTGAGGAGATCCTCGCCGACATCAACTGCAGCGAGGAGGAGATGATCGAGCTCAAGGTGGCCGGGGTGCTGGCGTAGACCAGATGAGCGAACCCCGCACCACGGCCTTGGTGTTCGTCGAGTGCCAGCGGGGGGTCATCGGCGACCTCTCCGTGCTCCCGGCGCTCGCCGAAGCGGCGCAGCCTGCGCTCGCCGCCATGGCCCGCCTCGCTGCGGGTGCCCGCAGCGTCGGCGTGCAGGTCGTCCACCTCACGTATCTGCCCCTGGCGCAGGGCCGCTCGGCCAGTCAGCGCGCTCCCCTCATGCGCGCCACCGCATCCACGGCGGCCTGGCAGGAATCCGACGCGCCGCTCGAGATCGTGCCCGAAATCGGCGTCGGCACCGACGACCTGGTGCTGCCGCGCCACCAGGGCATCTCGCCCGTGCACCGCACCGAGGTCCTGTCCATCCTTCGCAACATGGGCATGGACGACATCGTGGTGGCCGGCGTGTCGACGAACCTGGCCGTCCCACTCGTCGCCGTGGGCGCCGCCGACGAGGACTTCGGCGTCACGGTGGCCGCCGATGCCACGGTCGGCACGCCCCCCGAGCACCACGCATCCATGCTCCGGCACAGCCTCGCCTTCGTGGCCCGCCTCGCCACCACCGACGAACTGCTGGCCGAGTGGTCCGTCTGAGGATCCGGACCTCAGACCCGGACCGCGAGTCAGTCAGTCAGCCCGGCCAGGCGATCGCCTTGGTCTCGAGATACTGCTCCAGACCCTCGATGCCGCACTGGCGGCCGATCCCGCTGTCCTTGTAGCCGCCGTAGGGCGAGTCGGCGCCGTACCAGAGGCCGCCGTTGACCCCGATGGACCCGGTGCGGATGCGCCGTGCGATCGCCGTGGCCCGCTCCTCGGACGCCGACACCACGCCGCCGGAGAGACCGTAGTTGCTCTCGTTGGCGATGCGGACTGCGTCGTCGTCGTCCTCGTAGGGGATCACGACAAGGACCGGCCCGAAGATCTCCTCCTGGGCGATGGTCATGGTGTTGTCGACGTCGACGAACAGGGTCGGCTCCACGAACCATCCCTTCGGGAAGTTGGCTGGGCGGCCGCCGCCGAAGACGAGCTTGGCGCCCTCCTCCTGCCCCTTCTCTATGTAGCCAAGCACCCGGTCGCGCTGCCGGGCGCTGACGAGCGGTCCCATGACCACGGCGTCGCTCGAGGGGTCGCCATAGGGCACCGCGGCCATGCCGGCGGTGATCAGCTCGACGCCCTCGTCGTAACGGGAACGGGGCAGCAGGAGCCGCGTCTGCATCGCGCACCCCTGGCCGCCGTGGACGCACACCATGGAGGCCATGGGGACGCTGGACGGGAAGTCGGCGTCGTCACACACGATCAGGGCGGACTTGCCGCCGAGCTCCAGGAAGACTCGCTTCAGGGTGGCCGCGCCCTTCTCCATGATCCGCTTGCCGGTCAGGGTCGACCCCGTGAAGGAGATCAGGTCGACCTTGGGCGAGAGCGTCAGTTCCTCGCCGACCAGGTGGTCCGACGAGGTCACCACGTTCACGACACCGGCCGGGATGTCCGTCTTCTCGGCGATGAGGCGGCCGAGCCGGGTGGCGTTCCACGGTGTGTCGGGCGCCGGCTTAATGATCGTCGTGTTGCCGGTGGCCAGGATCGGTCCCAGCTTGTTGAGCGTCACCTCCAGCGGGTAGTTCCACGGCACGATGGACCCGATCACGCCCATGGGCTCCTTGATGACGCCGCGCCGGCTCTTCATCCCCATCATCTCGGAGTTGGGGAGCGACCGCTCCCACTCGAACTCGTCGATCATCTTGGTCGGCCAACCCAGGGCTTCGTCGATCGGCCAGTCGACCTGTGCCGCGAAGGTCATCATGCGCGGCGAGCCGACCTCGGCGATGATCTCCTCGCGGTACGCCTCCCGCTCAGCCTCCAGGGCTGCCTGCAGCTGCTCCAGGCAGCGCTTGCGGAACGCGTGGTTGGTCGACCAATCGGTCTCGTCAAAGGCCCGACGGGCAGCGTCGATGGCACGCCGCATGTCCTCGGCCGACGCATCGGCCACTTCGCCCAGCACCTCTTCGGTGGCCGGATTGATGTTGTCGAACCGTTTGCCGGACGCAGCCTCGACGAGCTCGCCGTCAATGAGCATCCGCACTTCGCCGGCACCGACTGGGTTGGTCATGGCTGCGCCCCTTCCTCTGGAATCCAGCGGCGAGACTACGAAGCGGTGCCCCGAATGGCAAAGTGACGAGCCGACCGGCTCTTCAGCCGTCAGCCACCCGGCGTCGCCGTCCGTCGCAGGCGCCCCCGCCCCCGCCCCTGCGCCTGCGCAGGCGCCCCCGCCCCCGCCCCTGCGCCTGCGCCTGCGCCTGCGCCCACCAGGGCCGCAGCTGCAGCCGTGCCGGCGGCAGCGATCCGTAGACGAGCACGGCGCGTCCCCGCGGCAGGCATCGGAGCGCCTCGGGCGGCAGGAGCCGGCGCGGCGCCGTCGACGACGTCGTCGAGCGCCGGCCCGTCGGGTCACGCGTCACCGACGGCCGTGCCACCTCCTCGTCCCCGATGAGCCGGCTGGCGTACTCCAGCGTGTCGGGGTCGGCGATGCCGGGCAGGAACAGCTTGGCCCGGTGGTTGTTGAGGACGGTCGGCGCTCTGGCCCCGTAGCGCCCCCGTACCTGCGCCAGGTCCTGCCAGACCGTGACGATCTGAATCCCGTGCGACGCGCAGGTGGCGGCGAGCCCGTCGAGCTCTGGCAACGGAGCAATGTGCGCCGCCTCGTCGAGCACCACGAGCAGGGGCGGATCGAGCGGTCGGCCGGATCTCGTGGCGGTGGAGAACGCGTGCGCCAAGACCGCCTGGGTCAGCCCCGTGAAGTACCCGCGGAGCCGGCGCTGGTCGTGGGCCGGCGCGCAGAGATACACCGTGTGGGCCCCGCGCAACAGCGCAGCCGGCTCGAACGTGGTGTCCGCAGGTGGCCCGGGTGGCGGGTGGGCGAAGGGGGCGAGCACCGTCTCGGCCGTGGTGTAGATGGAGCTCCGCGTGCGTTCGTCACGGCACCAAGTGGCCTCCGCTGCATGCAAGACCTCGGGCGGTGCGGCGCGCTCCAAAATGGCGGCAACCTCGCCGACCTCCTGCGTATCCACCCAGCGCACCACGTCGGCCATGGTGCGACCGTCGAGCGCCGCCGCCTCGAAGAGGGGTGCCAGGAGCTTGCCTGCGGTGGCGTACCAGAACTCGCCGTCCGCCGTCGTCCCGTCACCCTTGGCCGCCTCGCACAGTTCGGCGGAGGCCCTGCAGGCCTCGCGCCACTCGCCACAGCCGGTGAGGGGCGACCAGGTGCTGGCCCGTGCCCCCGTGGAGCCCGTCGGGTCGATGCACCACACCTGCCCCAGGCGCGCCCGCGTCCCCAGGGTGTGGCGGAGGAGGTCGCTCTTGACGCTGGCGGCCAGCACGGGGCCCCTCCACCCCAGAATCGCCGGCACCGCCAAGCTCGTCGTTTTCCCGCTCTGCGTGGGTCCGACCACGACCAGGGACTGGGCCGTCTCGGCAGCCAGGCCCGTCAGGCGTGCCATACCGGGCAGGACGCCGAGGAGGAGCCGACCGGGTGGCGCGCCCTCAGGGGCTACACGCAGCGGCCGCAGGTCGCGCCGCCTGGCCCAGCGTGCGCCCCGCGCCTGGTCGCGGTGACTCCGCCCTGTCCGCGCCGTCCCCCCTCGTCCCGTCAGGGAGATCCCGCGCTCTTCGGTGAGGAAGATTCCGGCCAGCAGCGCGCCGCCGAGACCGAGTGACAGCACAACGGCGGGAAGCGCCACCTGACGGCCGCTCTACCGCGCCGTCATGGCCGCGTCGGTGTCGACGATGCTCCGCTCCATCGCGCTGAGCCGGTGCTGCACCAGGAACGATCGCTGACCCACCTTCCACAAGGCGACCCCCCGGCGCAGCTGCGGGAGGAGATCGCTCTCGGTCGCAGACAGGGAGAGTAACTCCGCCGCCGCTTCGAGCTCACCCGGCGACTGGGCGTAGACCACGCGCGTCTCCGAATCCGACAGGAGCCCTTGGGCCAGCGCCACCTGCTCTGAGTCCGATGCCCCGACCGAGCGCAGGTCCGACACCCTGTGCAGCACGGCCACGTTGGAGACCCCGAAGGCGCGCGAGAGCTTCCACGACGACTGGAGCCAACGCGCAACTCCCAGGTTCGAAAGGATCGCCCACGCCTCGTCCACCACGAGGAAGAAGCGACCGCGACCCCACGATGCCCCGCCACCGCCACCGCCACCGCCACCGCCCGCGTTGACGGCCGTGCGGGCCATCGCGGCCTGCAACCAGGCGGTGGCGCACGCCATCAGGACACCCAGCGCAGCCGAGGAATACAAGGCGGAGAGGTCGAGGACGACGAGCGGCGAGGACAGATCGAGGCCGACGGTGGTGGGCCCGTCGAACATCCCGCAGAGGTCGCCGTGTACCAGGCGACGCAGCTCCAGCGCGACATCTCGCCCGTCCTCCAGGAGGTCACGCTGCTCGGTGCGCAGCGAGCGGGCGGCGTCGGAGGTCGGGGTCAGGAGTGCTTCGACGACCACGGGGACGGTGGGAACCGCGGCACCCCTGGTCGCCTCCGCCAGGGCCACGCCCAGGGCGGCGCGCTCGCGGGGAACCAGTCCCCGACCGAGACAGGCGCTGGCCAACGAGGAGAGCAGCTCCATCCGCCGTCGTCCGCTGGCGTCGGGCCCGGCCTCACCGTCGTCGTCCGGACCCGGATCAAGCGGATTGAGACGGATGGCACCTCCCGGTCGCAGGGCCACGGGGCGCACACCCCAGGCATCCGCCAGATCGCCGTACTCGCCCTTCGGGTCGACGACCCAGGCCTTGCGCCCGAACACGGCCTGCCGCCACAGGAACGACTTGACGAACGCGCTCTTCCCCCGCCCGATCTGACCGAAGACAACCATGTTGGGGTTCGACACCACGCCGGCCGCGTAGAGCTCGAACGGATCGAAGACGAACGAACCGCCCAGCAGGTCGTCACCGATCACGACCCCGCGCCGTCCGAGCCCCGCCTCCGCGATGAACGGGTACGCCGCGCCGAGGTTCCGCGTCGTCACCTGGTGGGCCGGGACCCGGGGCATGCGCTCTCTCACGGCGGGTGAACGGTCGCCCGCGCCGGGTGGGCGGCTCCGTTACCTTGACGGAACCCGACCATTGCCGTCGCGGGGAAGGTGGAGCGCAGATGAGCGAGCCTGATCGTCGACCCCCACCGCCCCTGGTGGTGACTCTGGCTGCCCTGACCGTCGTCAGCGGCTTCGTCGACGCCGTGAGCTTCCTCGGACTCGGCCACGTGTTCACCGCCAACATGACCGGCAACGTGGTCCTGCTGGGGTTCGCCGCGGCCGGCGCGCCGGGGTTCTCCATGGGCGCCAGCCTGTGCGCACTGGCAGCCTTTGTCGTCGGCGCCGTCGCCGGCGGGCGACTCGCGCGACGGGTCCAGTCCCTCCGGACCCTGCTCCTGGTCGCCATGGTGATCGAGGCGGCGTGCACGGCCGTGGCCGCCGCCGTCGCCGCCGTGGTTCCGGCCGTCGGCTCGGGCTGGCCCCGCTACACCGTCATCGCCCTCCTCGCCGTCGCGGTGGGACAGCGCAACGCGGCCGTCCGCCGCGTCGGCGTCCCCGACATGTCGACCACCGTGCTGACCACGGCCTTGACGGGGCTGGCCTCCAACTCACTCCTGGCGGGCGGGACCAATCCGCACGCACGCCTGGCCAGGACGACCGTCCTTTCCATGTTCGGTGGTGCGTTGGTCGGCGCCGTGCTGGTGCTGCACGCCGGTGCCACCTGGGCGCTGGGCGTGGCCGCCTGCACCGTCGGCGTCACGGCCGTCTTCTACAACCGGGAGGTCCCCCTCGAGCTCACCTCGCCGTGATGATCAGCGCTCGACAAACTTGGTGCTGCTCGCGCTCGCGCTCGCGCTCGCGGAGGCCGACCCCGATGACGACGTCGACGACCCGGCACCGAAATTGCTCCGCAGCGCGGCGGCGCTCAGCGGAGTCACGCTCAGGGTCTCGGGCTCGAAATCCCAGTAGCTCGCCTCGAACACATGGTGCGCGTCGATCCATTCCGCCATGTCGGCAATGAAGGTCGGGTCATCGCCGCCACCGAGCTCCTCGTTCTGATAGGTGCCGTTCAGGTCGGTCGGATTGAACACACCGAGGCCCCATTCGGGCAACACGATCGGCTTGCCTTCCTTGGTCGCGAACTTGGCCAGCCAGTTCAACCCGAAGGACTCGGTGAGGAGCGCGTGGAACTCGTCCTGCTGGCATGCGACGCCTTCGCAACCCTGCGCGCCGTAGTACCCCCATTGTTGGTCGTAGACGTCGAGGCCGATGTAGTCGACGTACGCGCTCCCCGGGTAGTAGCTGACGAGGTTGCCGGCCTTGGTGTCACCCGCAGTCGGGTTCCATTCGAAGGTGAACTTCTGGCCGGCCACCGAGCGCATGGTGTCGACGATCTGCCGCCAGTAGCCCACGAACGCGGTCGCCTGTCCGCCGGCGGACCATGGGAACCAATTGCCGTTGAATTCCCAACCCAGGCGGATGATCGAATGGGCCTCTCCGCCCGCCACCATGTCCTTGGCCAACTTCCGGAAGTAGGAGTTGTACGCCCCGGTTGCCCCTTGCTGCAGTGTGTATCCGCTGTCGGACGCCACGGCGCTGGATCCGCCGGAGGAGGCACCGGGGAGAATCGGGATGCCCCAGATCATCGTCAATCCTGATTTCCTCCAGACTGCCATGTAGGACGGCGCCGTCTTCACGAGTGCAGACCAGGAGTCACCGTTCAAGAAGTCCATGGCGAAGCGCGGCCGTTCGTCGACAATTCGACCGAACGAGCTGACTCCGGCGGGTGACTGGTAGCCGACATAGACGCCCAAACGACCCGAATTGGCGGTCGCTGCATCAGCTCCCCCTGCGGTCGACGCGCCCACGGACGTCAGGACCGCGGCGGCGAGAACCAGGGACGCGAAGGCACCCCTCGTGATTTGCAACCGCCGCCAGAACCGAAACATGCGCGAAGACCCTCTTTGCTCGCCGTGAGGTCACGTCCCCTCGATACTAAAGGAGCGGTCTTCACGGCCCACCGCGGCCCACCGCGACCCACCGGGCGGCTCAGACAGGCCGTCCGTCCTCCAGGTACACGCACGTTTCGGCTGCCAGTGCCGCCCCCACGCGCCGGCGTAACGGTCCACTGAGCAGGACGAGGGCTTCGACCGGATCCTCCAGGCGGTGCTCGGAGAGCTCCTCCTCTTGCAAGGTGATGGAGGCCAAGACCGAATCGGGCAGGACCCCGCAATCGAACAGGAATCGCATCCCACCCGGCTTGGACGGCTTCGGCCGCAGAAAGTCGACGGCCACCAACCGGCCATCGGCGACGTCGAGGCCCACTTCCTCGCGCACCTCCCGCCGGCACGCTTCCCACGGCGTCTCGCCGTCGTCCTCCATGATCCCACCCGGGATCGTCCAGTGCGGTTTGTAGGTCGGGTTGGCGATGAGAAGCCGGCCCCGCTCGTCGAAGATCAGCGCGCCTGACGACGCCGGGATCAGCGGTAGGACGAACGTCCCGGTCTCGCCGCCTTCATCATGCGTCATGCGATGCCCAACCGCTCCAGCTGCTCGCCGGGCGCGTCGACCGACACCAACGCGTGGCGGAGCAGCTCCACCAGGTCCGACTCCACCGCCGAACCCACCAGGTTTCGGTCTTCACCCGGGTCGTCGTCGAGGTCATAGAGGAAGTGCGCGTCGACCGTGTTGCGCCCGACCCAGAAGGGCAACCGGTCGCCGGGCTCGAAGGGCTGGCGTATGACCGGCACGTCCGAACCCGGCATGAAGTCGAGCCTGGCCCGCCGGTCTGGCGGAGGGAGACGGACCGCGTCCTCGAGCCCGTGGACCGGCATGGTCGACCAGCGGTTGGACCACATCGACAAGGGAAAGTTGTCGCCGGACGCCCCGCGGGCGTACTTGCGGAGTCCGTCCGTCACCTGCACCCAGTTCCCGTAGACGCCGCCGATGGCCCAGTCCCGCACGTGCGCCGCAGTACCACGCAACAGCGGAACCAGAGATGCGCCATGCCCATGCCCGGCGCCGGCGCCTCCCGTCGCCACACCGAACACATCGGCGAGCGTCGCGTTGATGTCGACGTTGGTCGTCAGCGCCCCGCAGGACGTCCCGCCCGAGACACCTGGCCAGTGCACCAGCAACGGGATGTGCCCCAGCGGCTCGTACTGCATGACTCCCGGCTTCCCCCAAACGTCCTTCTCCCCGAGGTAGTGCCCATGGTCCGTGCACACGATGACCGCCGTGCTCTCCCACAGCCCCCGCGCACTCAGCGCGTCGAACACCTCGCCCACCCAGTGGTCGATCATGCTGAGCTTCGAGCCGTAGTTGGCCCGGATCTGCCGGCCCTCCCGCTCGCTCAGCCGCCCGGCACCGACGGCACCGACGTCATAGGGGGGCCAGATCAGCAGCTCGCCGTCCCACCCCGGGTCGTAGCGCCCGGCCCAGGGCTCGGGCGTGTCGAACGGCTCGTGCGGGTCGAACTCGTCGACGAAGAGCATGAAGGGCGCTCCCCCCGGCCCCGGCGCGCCGTCGCGCAGCCACCCGGCCGCGGCACGCATCGTCTTCGGTCCCGGGTAGTCCGACTCGGCGCGGAAGAACGTCCGGGAGCGGTCGTACGGCCGGTCCCCGGCGTCCGCCCATCCCAGGCGGTCCCGCCAGAACCACCCGCCGCCACGGGCCGGTAACGCCGGCGAGCCGATGTAACTCGGGTCGGGGTACGTCCGCCACGGGTCACCCTCGTGCCCGCGCACGTAGTCCCACGCGCTGAAGTCCGTGTGGTAGTTCTCGCCCCCCACCTCGAAGAGGTGCGGGTGGTCCGACACGAGCATGGTCGTCACACCCGCCCGTCGGAGCCGTTGGGTGATGGGCTCCTCCCAGACCTCTATGGAGCCCCAGGGACGCCAGAGGAAGTCGAGCGAGCCGCACAAGATGTCGTGCCGCGCCGGCATGCACGGCAGCGAGCCGGTGACATGGGACGTGAAGCGGACGGCGCGCTCGCGGGCGAACCGGTCGAGGTGCGGCGTCTCGAACTCCGTCCCGCCGTAACTGCCGAGCATGTGGCGGTTGAGGCTGTCGAGCAGCAGCACGACGACATTGCGCGGCCCGCCGCCCGGCTCTGCATCGACCGGTACGGGCGGGGGTGCATCGGGACGGATGGCCACGCGCTCATGGTACGGCCGTCGCGCGTCAACGGAGTCCGCGACAGAGCGAAAGCGTGCACGTGGCGGACGGGCTTGGCCATCCGAGGGGCTCCGTCGGCGGTCCTGGCTTCGAAGCGCCGGCGTCGCTAAGTTGCACGGGGCTTGCAGACTTGCCAATCAGGGAGGCGTCATGCGCTCGCTGCTTCGTATCGGTGCCCTCGGCTGTGCCCTTGCCCTCACTGCCCTCCCGCTGGCAGTCGGCGGGGCATCGGTGGCCGGGGCCGCCTATTCCTCGCCGGCCACGGTGAGCGCGTCGAACTGGAGCAGCATGGCCAACACGGTGGCCGCGCCGGGGAGCAACACGCAGGCCGGCGCCGTTTCGTGCGTGACCTCCGTATTCTGCGTCGCCGTCACCGGCATCGGCGGGGCCGTCGACGGCCTGAACGGTGGACAGAACTATGCGGAGCTCTGGAACGGCACCACGTGGTCGCCGATGGCGCTTCCCACGGTGACAGGCGCGGCCTCGACGACGCTGGTCGGCGTCTCCTGTGTCACCACGTCATTCTGCGTCGCCGTAGGTGATGTGACTCCGGCTGGTATGGGCGTTCCGGAAGTCCTCGTCGAGCAGTGGAACGGATCTGCCTGGACCGTTGCCACGACAAGCCTCGGGGTAGCAACCGACCTACTGGGTGTGTCCTGCCTGAGCGCGACCTTCTGCCAGGCCGTCGGTAACGAGGACGGCCTCGCCCCCGTCGTCGCACAGTGGAACGGCTCGACGTGGTCGGCGCAGGCGCTCGACCTTTCGGGCGGAGACACGACTGGCGAACTCGTCAGCACGTCGTGCACCACTCCCACGTTCTGCATGGCTGTCGGATTCGGTTTCGACCAGGGCTCGGTCGAGTCACCGATCGCGTACTCGTGGAACGGAGCGACCTGGACGGCGAGCTCGATTGTGAACGGCGACCTCTTCTACCCCTACTCCGTTTCGTGCGCCGGAGTGGCCTTTTGCGCCGCCACGGCGTACAACCCGGGTCCGGTCAACGCGGTGATGCTCTGGAACGGGTCGACATGGTCGCCGTCCCAGAACGTCCCGACGCCGAGCTCGGGTGGCTCGCTCTACGGCATCAGCTGCTTCAGCCCGACGAGCTGCACAGCCGTCGGCAACAGTGGGACGAGCAGCGAGGCGTTGACCTGGAACGGCCAGTCGTGGACACAGGTGAGCAACCCGCCCGCCGGGGCCAGCGGATCGGCCCGCGCCTTCCTGTTCGGCGTCGACTGCCTGACCGACTGGGCGTGCGTTGCGGCCGGATCTTCTGAGTTCTCCTCGACCTCGTACCAGCCGATACTGGCCTCCGCGCCCACAGTGCACAGCGGTTACTACTTCGTCGGCTCCGACGGCGGCGTCTACAACTACGGCACCGGGGGGAGCGCCCCGTTCCTGGGTTCGATGGGCGGCACCAAGCTGAACTCGCCGGTCGTCGGGATGGCGACCATGCCCGGAGGGGACGGCTACTACCTCGTGGCCGCCGATGGCGGGGTCTTCAACTTCGGCTCGGCGCAGTTCTACGGTTCCACCGGGTCCCTCAGACTCAACAAGCCGGTCGTCGGCATTGCGGTGACCCCCGACGGCGGGGGCTACTGGCTGGTGGCCTCCGACGGCGGGATCTTCTCCTACGGCGACGCCCAGTTCTACGGTTCCATGGGAGGCAAGCCGCTCAACAAGCCGATCGTCGGGATCGCCCCCACCCCGAACGGCAACGGCTACTACGAGGTGGCCAGCGACGGCGGCATCTTCACCTTCCCGACCGCCGGTGGCCCACCCTTCCTGGGCTCAGCCGGCTCCCTCACACTGAACAAGCCGGTCGTCGGCATGGCCGTCGCCTCCGACGGCGGCTACTACATGGTGGCGAGCGACGGCGGCATCTTTAGCTACCCGACCTCGGAGCCTTTCTACGGCTCGACCGGGTCCATCAGACTCAACAAGCCGATCGTCGATATGGACCTGGTTGGCAACGGCTACTACCTCGGAGCAGCCGACGGCGGCGTCTTTGCCTTCCCGATCACCAATGGCCCACCCTTCCTGGGAAGCAGGGGCGGCCAGCCGATCAACGCCCCAGTGGTGGCCGTCTCGGGCTGACTGCTCACTATCGGACCACTCAACGCTGTCCGACGACTCAGCGGAGGCCTCGGCACAGCGGCAGGGTGCAGGTGTAGGCCGAGGCCTGGTCGCCGTAGAGGCGGCGCAGTGCCAACCGGCTCTGCCCCGCCGCGTGCTGCACGATGTCGCAGGCCGCCGCCAGCTGCTCCTCGCTCGGGGCGGAGACGGTGACGTATCCCGAGTAGCGGAACGAGGCGTGCCCTTCGGCGAGCTCGGCCTCGCGCCTCGCCAGGACCTCCGACTCGCGGGCGTGCCGGGCGGTCGAGACGAAACCGCCGCGCCGGCGCAGTTCGCTGTCGGCCAGGTCGGCTGTCCGCGATGCCTCCACCTTGCGCACCGCGCTGTCGAGTCCGAGCGGTTCCATCACGACGGCGAGCGTGCAGCGGGCCGAACCGAGGAGGACCGGCGCCAGGAAGTCGCTGCGCACCTCTATGCGGGGCCATTCGGCCACCCAGAAAGTGGCGTGCACCATGCCGTCCACCCGCACCTCCGACCAGTTCTCCTCCATGGCCATCGGCCAGTGGTCCTGCACGGGTGCGCTGGTGGGGCGCGGCTCGTAGGTGCGGAGGAGCTGTCGGGCCAGATCGTCGGCCGACAGGACGGCTTGGACCTGCACGTCGGCGTCGGCCAGCTGGCGGATGAGCGATCCCATCTCGCGCGCGAGCGTGGCGCATCCCACCTCGACCGAACGGCTGAGCCGCACCTGCAGGGCCAGGACGACGTCGTGGGCGCAGGCGTACGAGTCCAGGTCGTCGAGCAACGCGTCGTAGGAGGCGGTACAGGCCGAGGCCGCGTCGGAAACCCCCTCCGAAGCAACATACGAGCGCAATCCCTCCCCGTCATCGGGGAACGCAGCCGCCACCCATTGGACCCGGTGCACCGGCGAGCCCTCGCGGGCCATGGAAGCGAGCAGCGAGGCCCATGCGCCCACCCGGCGGTCCTGCTCGTCGGCACCCAGCAGCGCGAAGCTCGCGCCGCGCAACAAGAGCGCCGCGGTGAGGGTTCGCCCGGCGCGGTCGTGTACGACGCCCATGTCCCGCCAATCGGCGCGCAGAAGGCGCATCCCGCGCAGAGCCCCCATGCGTCGCGCACCCCCGATGCGCGCCCGGCGCGCCCCCCAGCACACGACGACCGGAAGCCACTCGTCGCCGGTCCGGCCGGCCACGGGCACCGTCGCCAGCGCGCCGTACAGGACGAGGATGGCGACGGCTGCGGCCACGCCGACCGCGTTGGGCTCCGAGCGCAGCACGATCACGCCGAAGACGAGTCCCACGGCCACGGTGACGATCTGGCCCGCGCGCCAGCCCGCCAGCGCGCCCCCTCGCTCGCGGGGCCCGAACCGGTAGCGCGACCCGCCTTCGTCGCTCACGCGTCGGGGCCCTGGCCCGGCGGCCACGCCGGCGGCAGCTTCTTGAGGGAGGGGCCCTCGTTGTCACCCATGTAGTACCGCCTCTCTCCCGGCTCGTAGCGCGTCATCAGGCTGTGGCCCGGTGGGACGCCCTGCCACATCCAGGCGTCCTC
>Ga0302325_10014808_pt1 | contig 16590 bp, 17 predicted proteins | sample Palsa_T0_2_FD_201948 | JGI IMG/M metagenome (GOLD analysis project Ga0302325, IMG submission 201948) | Peat permafrost microbial communities from Stordalen Mire near Abisko, Sweden - Palsa_T0_2 | ecosystem: Environmental > Terrestrial > Soil > Palsa > Peat permafrost | place: Sweden: Abisko... | reverse complement strand
TGACTAGAAGGCAAAGTTTACCGGCGGCAGCTGGCCAGGGCCGGGCGAAAAGCTGAGGATTTCCTGTAGATTCTGCCGCTGCTTATCGAGCCTTAAGTTACTATGAGTAACTTAGTCCGTACAATTTGGCGCTAGCTGGACCGGCCGGACGGCTCTTCCTGCTGATCCTCCGGATCGGCCAGCGCGATGAGCGCGTCGATGCCGGCCTGCTGACGGTGCCGGTAACTGAGCCGTCGGGTGGGACCGCCGGCGACGGACTGGCCGCCGAGGAGATCAAGCGTAGTGAGCGCACTGGGCCGGACCCGCGGCCCGGTCGCGTTGGACGGGATGACCGGGAACCCGCCGGTCCGCCAGACCTCGGTGGCCACGTCGAGCGTCTGGCCGTCGGAGACCGCGGCCGAGGCGAGCGCCAGCAGCGCGGCGAGGCCGGTGTCCTGGCGGCCGGACGTGCCCGGCAGCTCGGTCAGCGAGCCGGTCAGCCGGACCAGCTCGCCGGTCATCCGGGCCAGCGGGCCGGTCGCCTTGGGCAGTGCGCCGGACGCCTTGAGGTCGGCCGGGATGGCGGGGAAGGACCCGGTCGCGGCGGCGGTGCGCGCGTACGCGGCGCGCAGCACGGTCGGCGCGGTGATCAGTCCCTCGCAGGTAAGGACGCCGAGGTAGGCGAAGGAGAGCCCGTCGAGGCCGCCCATCCTCCCGCCGATGAAGATCGCCGCGACCTCGCAGGAAGCGGTGCAGCAGAGCAGGGCCGCGGCCCGGCCCACCTTGTTGGTGGCCCGGGAGACCGCGATGAACTGGGCCTTGGGCATCTGCGGGAGGTAGCCGATGATCAGGAGCCACAGCGGAACGGTGCCTACCTGGGCGTAGTAGGGGTTGAAGAAGCCCAGCGCGAAGTGCGCGCTGACCGCGAGCACCGCCATCACCGGGAGCCCGATCATGATCGACACCCGGAGCACGAAGCGGAGTTTCTCCGCGATGAGCTCGGGGGACGCCGACGCTATCGCGAACAGCACGGTCGACAGGTGGGTGGGCACCATGAACAGGAACGCCACGATCATGTAGGCCACGTAGAAGGCGGCGCCCCCCTTCGGCCCGACGGCGAGCGTCACGACGACCGGGATAAGCCGGGGCGGGGTCGCGATGGCGAGGTTCAGCCAGTTGTGGTTGAGCGCCACCTTGAAGAGCCGGCGCAGCAGCAGCCAGTCGGGGCGGTGGAAGATGCGCGAACCGTGGCGGGCGAGCATGACGACCGCGGGCAGCATGGACAGGCCGGTGCCGGCCACGAAGGAAAAGGCGATGCCCATGCCGAACCCGTCATGCAGAAAAAAGGTCGTGGCCGGCAGGATCGCGAGCTTGAGCCCGGACATGGCCAGGTTGCGCGACAGCTGGACGCCGCCCCGCAGCATGCCGATCGTTCCCTCGTCGAAGACCAGCGTCGCGCCGGTCAGCACCACCCCGGCCGTGAATATCAGCAGCCCCAAAGGCGTCCCCACGACACCGGGAAAGCTCCTGCGGAAGGGGGTGAATTCGACGGCGACGAGGAACACGAGCGCGAGAACGAGCGATCCCGCGGCGGACGTGATCACCGACGCGGTGAACAGCCCGCCGCGCTCCCGGCGCCGGGGCAGCTCGCCGATCAGCATCGTGCCGAGGCCGAACATGCCGATCGTGCCGAGTAGCTGCAGCGCGTTCGTGGCCGCGACACCGTAGCCGACCTCCTGCGGCTTGAACTCCTTGGCGGCGATGATCCAGAAGGCGAAGCCGAACAGCGAGGTCAGCCCGGTTGACGCGGCCAGACTGCCCGCGTTGCGCAGCAGCTCACGGTTCCGCTCCAGCACGGTGCGGACCTTGCCCGCACCTCCGGAGCTCTGCTGGGCATCCGCGGCGGGGACATCCGCGGCAGGGGCATCCGCGGCGGGCGCGTTCACGGCAGGGGCATTCATGGCGTTATCAGGCTATCTGCCGGTTCCGGTCCAGGTGGCGTGTTCGCGGTAGCGGGTGTCCAGCCGGCGTGATCGCAGGCAGGCGACCGTGCGGTGGTCCCGCCCGGTGCCTGGCCGGGGCAGCGGGAACGGAGCGTCACGAGCCGGGCGTAAACGGCGTAGTACGGCCGGTGCATAATAATGGCATAACCAGGAATCCCCTGCACGCCGACCGCCGAGATGCCAGTCTTTATCGCGTCGAGTTGAGGGGAGCACGTTGCGATGGGTACGGGTAAGGCGCTGCGCACCTACCTGAGGGCTTACGACAAGGTCGTCTTCTACGCGCGGTGTGCCCGCGGGTACGCCAGATCGAAGTTCTCGGCCGGCACCTTCGGCCCGTTCCCGGTTCTGCTGGGCAGGGTACGGCTCCGTATCCGGGGCCAGGCGACCTTCGGAGCACGGCTGATGGTGGAGGCCCCCGACTGGGACGTTACCGTCAGCGTGGCCGAGGGGGCCACGCTGACGGTCGGCGACGGCGTGTACGTCAACGACGGGACGTCCATCGAGGTGTGGCACGACGTGCGCATCGGGAGCAACGTCCTGCTGGCGCCGTTCGTGTCCATCATCGACACCGACCGGCACGAGGTTGAGCCCGGCACGCCGCTCTTCAAGGGCCCGACCGTCATCGGCGACAGAGTATGGCTGGGCCGCAACGTGACCGTGCTCCCGGGGGTGACCGTCGGGTCCGGCTCCGTCATCGGCGCCCATTCGGTGGTGTCCAGGGATATCCCGCCGTGTGTCTTCGCCGCCGGGTCCCCGGCCCGGGTGATCAAGCCCCTTGACCTGCCGGACAACTGGGATCACCGGTATGGCTACGGCGCCATGGTGAAGCCGGCTGGCCCGTGGGCGGCATTGCGCAGGCGACTTGACCGCAGCGTCGCTAACGGCCGCGGCGGCCGCCGGGCCGTCGGCGCCCATCGGCGTGAACGCGTGAGCAGCCGCGAGGCCTAGACTAAGATCGCGTGATCATGGGGGGCCTGACATGGCAACTTGGCGGAGACCACTATGGGGAATTTCCTGAATTCATACCGCCGGGCCTACGATATCGCCGTATTCCTGCGGAGAGTCGGCCGCGGGTATATCAGGACTAAATGCACCATCGCGCACTTCGGCTCGCTTCCGAATATCCGCGGAAAGGTGAACTTCCACATTCGCGGCGAGGCTGTCTTCGGCCGCCGCTTCACGGCGATCGGCGAGGCCGCGGCCGTGCGTATCGCCGTGTCTGAGGGTGGCCGGCTGACCGTCGGCGACGACACCGCCGTGAACGGCGGGGTGTCCATTGAGGTGTGGCACGACGTGCGCATCGGGAGCAAGGTCATGATGGCGCCGTACGTGTCGATCATCGATGACGACCGGCACGAGGTTGAGCCCGGTACGCCGCTTTACAAGGGCCCCACCGTCATCGGGGACAACGTATGGCTGGCGGCCCACGTGACCGTTCTCCCCGGGGTGACCATCGGCTCGGGTTCGGTGATCGGCGGGCACTCCGTGGTGAGCAAGGACATCCCGCCGAACTGTTTTGCCGCCGGGGCCCCGGCCCGGGTGATCAAGAGCCTGAACATTCCCGACGGCTGGTCGCACCGATTCGGTTACCAGCGCAATGAGCCCGCGGCCGGTCTCTGGGCCAGCCTGCGCCGCACCTTCGCGGGTGACACCAACGCGTCCGTCGCGTCGGCGGACAGGACCGGGCGGCGTCACGAGGTCGTCGGCTAGTTGCCGGGCCGCTTTGCCGGGCCGCCGCGCTACTTGGCCGGCTGGGGGATGGAGAGCGGGTGGCCGGTCGCGTGCCAGACCGCGACCCCCAGGCCGACGACAAGCAGCGGGAAGACGATCCAGGTCTCGCAGAGCTTCGCCGTGGTGAACTGCAGCGGCCGCGGCAGCAGGTGAAACTCGTGCATGCTGGCCGGCCAGAACAGCGGGCAGCCGCCGTGCGTCAGCTCGTCGCCCGCGATATGAGCCGCGCACCCGAGCGCGGTCACCACCGCGAGCATCGGGATATGCCAGGAACCGAGGGGGAGCCTGGTCAGGTCGGCGCCGGTAAAGCAGGTGACCAGCCGAGGAGGTCCCAGTAGTGACCGCCGATCCGCAGCGCGCGCAGCGCCGCCGAGTACAGCAGCGCGAGGATCAGCGCGGCGGGCACGATGTGCCAGGAGAGCACCAGGTGCCCGGTCGTGGTCGCCTTGGGCTCGGAAAGCTGGAAGAGGCCCGCGCCGTACGCGGCCGCCGTAAAGGCGGCGATCCCGAGCAGGCTGTGCGTGCCGTGCCGGTGCCCGCCGGAGACCCTGTCCACCAGCCAGGCGAACCACTCCGTGAGGAAACCGAACGACCGGGAGATCGTCGAATCAGGATGGTCGATATCCGGCAGGACGCCCGCGCCGGCGGTGAGGACCACGCCGGCGGCCAGGTACGCGTGGGTCACGTGGAGCGCGGGCGCGACCGCCGCGAACACGAACGCGCCGGTCAGCGCGTGATCCCTGCCCAGCATCGCCGACGCACTCCCGGGGAGACAGAAAGCCGTATGATTCCGGAGGTAAGCCTGCCACACGGCGGGCGTGCGCTGGCGGCACCACTCCGGCGCCGCCGCTTCGTTACCGTCTGGTGAAATGCCCACTCTCGGGCCGCTTCGCCCAGTACGGTAACCACCGGAAGTTTGTCCTCTCACACACGTACCTCTGAGGAGGTCCCTTTGGCCACGCTGCAGGAGCTGCTTCTCACCCCCGAGAACGCCCCGCACCTCATCGCCGACACCCAGGCGCTTGTTGACAACGAGATTGCCAGCAAGGGCATTACGTCCGCCCCGATCAAGGGCGCCTACAAGGCGGTCAAGGCGTTTGCCCCCGGTTACTACGAGCAGGCGATTAGCGCCATGCTTCCGGGTATGGTTCAACAGCTTGACCCCTACTGGGCTGAATTCACCACGTCAGGGGGTGCCGACTTCGGCGACTTCCTGGCCAAGCGCGGCGACGAGGTGTCCGAGTCGCTGCTCGCCGTGACCGACTTCATGGCCAAGCACTCCGGCCGCGCCGCGGTCGTCAAGACGTACCAGATGGTGCGCGGCAGCGCGGGCAAGAACATCGAGACGGCGCTGCCCGCGCTCGGCGCGCTGGTGCAGAAGTACGCCGGCTGACCCTTTGTTAAGTACCCGGTTAAGTACCCGCCCGCGGTAGCCGTAGTCTGACGCAGTGACGGCTGCCGCGGGCGTTGTGCTGGCCGGGGGACGCTCATCGCGGATGGGCACTCCGAAGGCCGCCCTCGAGTGGCACGGGGGCACGCTGCTGCACCGTACGGTGTCGGTGCTGGCCGCGGCGACGGGCGGGCCGGTCGTGGTGGTCCGCGCGGCCGGACAGCCGCTGCCCCGCCTGCCGGACGCGACGATGGTGGTCGAGGACCCCCGCGCGGGCCGGGGGCCGCTGCAGGGGATCGCCGCCGGCCTGGCCGCGCTCGCTGCGCTTGACAGCCCCGAGGCGGCGTTCGCCGCCGCCACCGACATGCCGTTCCTGCACCTGGCGTTCGTCCGCCGGGTGCTCGCGGCGCTCGCGGAAGACCAGGCGGACGTGGCGCTGCCGGTCGCCCGCGGGCACGCCCAGCCGCTGGCCGCGGCCTACCGCGTCGCGCTCGCCCCGGTGGCCGACCAGCTGGTGGCGTCCGGCCGGCTGCGTCCGGCCGATCTGTTCGCGTTGTGCGCCGTGACCGAGCTAGACGAGACGCGGCTGCTGGCCGACGCGGCGCTGGCGGCCGCCGATCCCGGCCTCGACTCGCTGATCAACGTCAACCACCCCGGCGAGTACGCGGCCGCGCTCGCCCGGTCGCAGCGGGATCAGAAGTAGATGACGTAGCCGACCGCGGCCTTGCCCGCGTCATTGCGGCGGATGGACACCACGCCAGTCTTGCTGGGGTTGGTGAACTCGAGAACCGCCAGTCCCTTGCTGCCGTCGACCACCACGTCTGAGTGGACGCGCCACGCGGTGTCGAAGATCGCCACCCGCAGCCGGGCCGCCGGCACGTTCTGCGCGGTGTTGTCGACCCCGAGGGCGATGTATTTCCCCGTGCCCGGGGGCACGGGGATTACCGTGAACGCGCCGTTACCGGTGTTGAGCTCGCCTGACTGCAATTCCGCCTCCGTGTCGGTCGGCCCCGTGCTGGTGGGAGTGGGCGTCGTCGTGAAGAAGTCCTCCAGCAGCAGCGACTGGTCGAGGACCAGGCCCTCCGCGGCTGAGGTCCACTGCGTGCCGTCGGCGTTGACGCTGAGCGCGCCGCAGCTGTCCGGGCCGCAGATATGCTCCCCCACGCCGTAGTGAGCGGTCCACAGCCGCGTGTTGGCGCGGGCGATCCCGGCCTCGCTGAGCACCGACAGGACCTGGGTGTCCATCGTGGACGCGCTGGCGTAGATGACCGGGCGCCGGATGCCGCGGGCCACCTGCCGGGAATGCCACCCGGGGATGTCGGACGCGTCGGACGCGCCCGGCTCGACGTCGAGCACGTCCGCGTTATTCGAGGAGAACAGCGCGATCGACAGGTGCTGCGCCTTGGGGAAGGCGCTCACGATGTGGGCGTAGTTGGGCTGGTTGCCGATGTCGCCGTCGACGTACCCAGCGTAGGCGGCGGCACCGGCAGGAAACTGGTCATTGAACGCGGTGTCGAACATTGTGATGTCGGCCACCTGAAAAGGCTACCGGGAGCTCGGGGGACAAGCCGTCCGGCCGCCTCCGGAGTGAGCGCCCAGCGTCAGCCGACCCGAGCCGGCCGGCCAGCGTCAGCCGGTCCCGGGGTCAGCCGACCCGAGTCGGCCGGCCAGCGTCAGCCGGTCCCGGCTCAGCCAGCAGCGTCAGCCGGCCGCGTGACCGCAGTTGGCGCAGAACTTCGCCGCGCCGGGCAGCTCCGTCCCGCACTCCGTGCAGTGCTTGACCGCCGGGGCGAGCACCTGCCCGCAGCCCATGCAGAACTTGGCCCCGGCCGGGTTCGTCGTCGAGCACGCGGCGCAGGCGGGTCCCGCGGCGGCGGCGGCCGGGGCCGGCGCGGGCGGTGCCTGCTGCTGCTGCGGCTGCTGCTGGGGCGGCTGCTGCGGCTGCTGCTGGGCGCCGGCCAGCATCCCGGGCAGCATCAAGCCGGCGCCGAGGAACGCGCCCTGCGTTGCGCCGCCGCCCTGGGCCATCCCCTGCCCGGCGCCGAGCGCCATCTCGCCCGCGGCGTACTGCTGGAACCCGCCGGCCAGCTGGGAGTAGGAGGTGTCCTTGGCCAGCTGCTTGAGCTGCTTCTCGTCCTCGGGCGCCAGGTTGATGTCGAAGTTCCCCATCCGGGTCACCGCGAGCCCGTAGGCCTCAAGCTGCCCGTTGGCCGAGGTGATCGTGGCCTGCTCGATCTCCGGCGAGTGCACCGACAGGCCCAGGATCGGCCATCCGTTGGCCACGACCTGCGTCGTGACGTTGGTGCGCAGCACCTTGAGCAGCTGGTCGCTGACCCAGCCGGCGATCTTCTCGTTGTCGGTCACGTCGACGGTGGAGGTGAGGTTGGTGATCAGCCGGGCCGGGTCAATCACCCGGAGCGCGTAGTCGCCGAACACGCGCAGCGTCACGACCAGTCCGGTGCGCGGATCCTGGACGTCGTCGACGCGGCCGCCGAAGCGGAAGCCGGTGTACTCGCGGGTGCCGATGAAATACAGCTCGGCCCGGTAGGCGTTGCCGCCGGTCGCGAAGTCGATGACCGCGCCGAGGCCGGGCAGCTCGTCGGCGTCGATCGGGTGCCGCCCCGGCCCCATGGTCTGCACGACCTGGCCGGTGTTGACGAACATCGCCACTTCGTCGGCGTTGACGATCGCGTGGGTGAAGCGACGGATCGTCACATCGGGCCACTTGAAAACGATCTGGCCCTTGCGGCCGTCAGGTACCGCGATGAATTCCCGCGAGAACAGTGCCATAGCACAGACCATACCGGTTTGGGGCCGGTCCGCCTCCCTAGCAGGTGAAGCTGGAACAAAGCTGGATCCTTGCTGCTATGTTCTGGAGCCGTGGAAGCAATCCAGTGCGGGTGGTGCAAGGCACAGAATCCTCCGGGAACCACCACATGTGTGACGTGCGGCGCGCCGCTCGACGTCCGAGACAAGGTAAGCGACTCCGGGTGGCGCGAGGCGCCGCGGCTGCGGGACATGACCGAGTTCCGCTTCTCGGCCAGCACCTGCCAGGTAGAAGGCGAGCTGGTGCCGGTCGCGGAGATCGCCCTGGCCCCGCAGGATGCCGTCTACTTCGAGCACCACGTGCTGCTCTGGAAGGACGAGAGCGTCCCGCTGGAGTCGATGAAGACGGCCGGCGGCATGAAGCGGACCATCGGCGGCATGCCGCACATCGTCACGGTGGCGCACGGTTCCGGCCGGATCGCGTTCTCCCGCGACGCGCCGGGCGAGCTCGTGGTCCTGCCGCTGCACCCGGGCATGGAGCTGGACGTGCGCGAGCACGCCTTCCTGCTTGCCTCGCACTCGATCCAGTACTCGTTCGTCCGGATCAAGGGCCTCGCCAACCTGCTGCACGGCGGCAGCGGCATGTTCATGGACCGGTTCATCACCGCCCAGTACCCGGGCCTGCTGCTGCTGCACGGCAACGGGAACGTGCTGGAGCGGACCCTCGGACCGGGCGAGAAGATCCTCGTCGAGCCGGGCGGCTTCCTCTACAAGGACTCCACGGTCACCATGCAGGCGGTGCAGATGCAGCTGAAGACCGGGGTGTTCGGGCGGCACGGCATGTACCTGGCCGAGATGACCGGCCCCGGCCGGGTCGGCATCCAGTCCATGTACGTGCACCACGGCTCTGAAGAGTAGGGCGGTGAACACCTACGTCTGCCGCTACTGCCGGCAGCCAAGCGACCCGAGCCAGCCGACCTGCCCGCTGTGCGGGGCCCCGGTCGACCTCAGGGACACCATCAGCGACTCCGGCTGGACCGAGCAGCCGCCGATCAGGGACATGGCCAAGCTCCAGTTCGGCCAGTCGCACGCGCAGATCGCGGGCACGACGGTCCCGGTGGCCGAGTTCAACCTCGCGCAGGGCGAGATGGTCTACTTCTCGCACCATGTGCTGCTGTGGGCGGACCCGGCCACCCGGTTGCAGAACATGTCCATGCGCGGCGGCTGGAAGCGGATGATGGCCGGGCTCCCGCTGATCATGGTCGAGGCGCACGGCCCCGGCCATATCGCGCTGTCGGACAACCACGCCGGCGAGGTCATCGGGCTGCCTCTGCAGCACGGCCAGTCGATCTGGGTCAAGGAGCACCGGTTCCTGGCCGCGACCGGCAACGTCCGCTACGACTGGAGCGACAACAACGTCTGGTACACCACGGGGGACCAGAACGAGCAGGAATGGCACTACCCGATGGGCCAGTTCGGCGACGTCTTCTCCGCCACCGACCGGCCCGGGCTGCTGCTGCTGCACGCGAAGGGCAACACCTTCATCCGCGACCTGAAGCCGGGCGAGACACTGCTCGTCCAGCCGAGTTCCCTGGTCTACCACGACATGTCCGTCCGGATCCACCTGCACCTGGAGTACCCGCGGAACCAGGGGTTCGCCTTCTGGCGGAACAACTGGGACTACCGGAACATCCTGGTCCGGCTGACCGGCCCCGGCCGGGTCGCCGTCCAGTCGATCTTCGAGCGGCCCGAGGCGATGGAAGCCATCACCAACCACTCCTACGCCACCCGCCACCGCTGGTAGTTTTCCCAGTTCGGGATAGCCGCGCCGGATCGGGGTACGGCTGTCGGCGTGGACCCGCTGGCGGAGTACCGCGGCAAACGCGACCCGGCGCGCACTAACGAGCCTTTCCCGCCCGTCCCGCCCGCCGCGCCCCGGCCGGCCGGAACGCCGCCCGGTGCCGCCGGAATCTTCGTCGTGCAGGAGCACCACGCGCGCCGCCTGCACTGGGACTTCCGGCTGGAGCGGGACGGGGTCCTGGTGTCCTGGGCTCTGCCCAAGGGCGTGCCCGCCGACCCGGCGGCCAACCACCTCGCGGTGCGCACCGAGGACCACCCGCTCGAGTACGCCGGGTTCCACGGCGAGATCCCGCGCGGCGAGTACGGCGCGGGCCAGGTCACGATCTGGGACCACGGCACCTACGAGGTGGTGAAGTGGACCGACCGCGAGATCAAGGTCGACCTGCGCGGGACGAGGGTGTCCGGCGGCTATGTCCTGTTCGCCACCGGCGGCAAGAACTGGATGATCCACCGCGAGCGGCTGCCGCTGCCGGCGGCACTGGCCCCGATGCTCGCCTCGCCCGGCCGGGCCCCCGCCCGCGACCTGGCGGCGTGGGCGGTCGAGATGAAGTGGGACGGCGTCCGCGCGCTGGCCTTCATCGAGGCGGGCCGGCTCCGGCTCGTCTCCCGGACGGGCAAGGACATCACCGCGACCTACCCGGAGGTCTCCGGACTCGCCCGCGTCATCGCGCACAAGCAGGTGCTGCTCGACGGCGAGATCGTGGCCTTCACCGGCGGCCGCCCGGATTTCGAGGCGCTCCAGCCCCGGATGCACGTCTCCTCGCCGGCCCAGGCGGTGCGGCTGGCCGAGCAGACCCCGGTGACCTACCTGGCGTTCGACGTGCTGCAGCTCGACGGGCGCCCGCTGACCGCGCTCCCGTACGCCGAACGCAGGAAGGTGCTCGACGGACTCATCCCGAACGGAGGCGGCTGGCACTCACCGCCCGCATTCCCCGGCGAGGACCTGGACGCCGTCCTGGCGGCGTCCGTGGCCACCGGGCTCGAGGGCGTGGTGGTCAAGCGGCTCGACTCCGGCTACGAGCCGGGCGCCAGGTCGGGCGACTGGCTGAAGATCAAAAATGTGCTCCGGCAAGAGGTCGTCGTGGCCGGCTGGAAGCCGGGCCAGGGCAACCGGGCCGGCCTCATCGGGTCACTGCTCGTCGGCGTGTACGGGGAAGACGCCGACGGGAAGCGCGGGCTGCTCTACTGCGGTCACGTCGGCACCGGGTTCTCCGACGAGACGCTGCGGATGCTCACCCGGCGGCTTGAATCGCTGCGCAGGCGCGGCAGCCCGTTCGACGGGCCCGTGCCGGCCGAGTATGCCCGGCCGGCCGTCTGGGTAGAGCCCCGGCTGGTGGTCGAGGTGGCGTTCGATCGCTGGACCCGGGCCGGGCGCATGATCGCCCCCGCTTACCATGGGCTTCGCGACGACAAGGACCCCGCGGACGTGGTCAGGGAAACGTAGGCACACTTACGTAGGCACACTTTCAGGGGGAGGCGCGGATGCCGGCAGCCGACAAGATCGCGGTCCAGGTCGAGGGACGCGATCTCACGCTCACCAACCTGGCCAAGGTGCTCTATCCGGCGGACAAGTTCACCAAGGCCGAGGTTCTCGACTACTACCAGCGGATTTCCGCCGTCCTGCTGCCGCACGTCGAGGGCCGCCCGATGACGCTCAAGCGCTACCCGGACGGCATAGCGGGCCAGTCGTTCTTCGCCAAGCACGCGCCCGCCGGGCTGCCCGACTGGGTGCGGACCGGGGAGATCGTGTCGAGCAGCTCCCGGTCGCGCGCGCCGGGCGAGCCGATCGAGTACGTGGTGATCGACGACCTGCCCTCGCTGATGTGGGCGGCCAACCTGGCCGCGCTCGAGCTGCACGTCCCGATGTGGCGCTTCCCCGATCACGGCAAGGGGTCGGCCGCGCCCGCACCGGAGCACGGGCTGGAGCCCGACCTCCTCGTCTTCGACCTCGACCCCGGCGCGCCGGCGACGATCGTGGACTGCTGCCGGGTCGCCGAGGCGCTCCGGCCGGTCCTGGCCGCCGACGGCCTCGACGCGCTGCCGAAAACGTCGGGCGGCAAGGGCCTGCAGCTCTACGCGAAGATCGCCGACCGCAAGATGACCGCCGAGCAGGCGAGCGCGCTCGCGAAGGACATCGCGGAGCGGCTGGAGGGCGAGCTGCCCCGGCTGGTCGTCTCCCGGATGACAAAGTCGCTGCGCACCGGCAAGGTGCTCATCGACTGGTCGCAGAACAACGGCGCGAAGACGACAGTCGCCCCGTACTCGCTGCGCGCCCGGGAGCACCCGACGGTCTCGACCCCGGTCACCTGGGACGAGGTAACCGCCTGCCGCAAGCCAGCCGACCTGTTCTTCACCGCCCCCGACGTCCTCGCCCGAGCCGAGGGGGACGGCGACCTGTTCGCGCCCCTCCTCGACTGAGCGTCGCGGCTGAGGCTCCGCGGCGGCCGTGCTCTGGCCGAGGAGCCTCAGCCAAGGCACTGCCCTACGGCAGGCTGACCTCGCCCCGCCGTTCGGCCAGCAGCAGCAGGGCGTAGGCCGCGAGCGTGGTGTCGTCGACGATCCGGCCGTCGCCGACCATCGATTCAAACTCCGCCCGGCTCACCCACGCGTGCCGCAGGCCGAGTTCTTCCGGCTCCAGGTCGGGCTCGCCCTGCACGAGGCCGGTGGCCAGCCAGTGCTGGCCGTACTGGCTGGAGGAGCCGTGGTTCGCGGACAGCGTCCCGAGGCGGGTCAGCTGCCGGGCCCGCAGCCCCGTCTCCTGGGCGAGCTCGGTCCGCGCCAGCTCTTCCGGCGTCCCCTGCTCGCCGGCCGGGAAGCTGCCCTGCGGGAACGACCAGGCCCGCCGGCCCAGAGGATAGCGGTACTCCTCGACCAGGTAGAAGCCGCCGTTCTCGGCCGGGATGATCAGGGCGAAGTCATCCCGCTCGATAACGGCGTAGGTCCCCCGGGCTCCGTCGGCGCGCTCGATGTCGTCCTTACGCAGCCGTATCCAGTTGTCGCTGTAGATGAGGCTGCTCGCAAGCGTCCGTATCTCTGGCTCAGCGGGGTCAGTGTGCACCCGATCATTGTGCCCTCCGCCCGGCCGCCAGCGGGTGGCGGCGACCAAGACAGCGGTTTTGTCGGTGGCGGCGCTTAGCGTCGAGGTGTGTGCTGCCGAACCTGCCGGGGGCCGGCTGGGGCTGGTTTTCCCCGGTGCTACCAGTGCGAGCAAGCCGCGGGCCAGGCCGGCCAGCTGCTCGCGGACGCCGTCGCGCCGGCCGGGTACGCGATGCGGGGCGGGCCCCTCGCGGCGGACCTGTTCCAGTACAAGTCAGACCGTGTCGCCGCGGGGGAGCGCCGGGCGGCCGCCGCCCGGCTGCGGGAGTTGCTGTCCGCGTTCCTGGCTGACCGCGGACCCGCGCTATGGCGGGCGGCGGGGATGACGGCCGGGCCGGCGGCCGCGGCGGTGGTGCCGAGCGGGCAGGGGCGCCGGGGCCCGCATCCGCTCGCCGGGATCGTCCGGTCCTGTGTCGACCTGCCCCTGGTGCGGCTGGCCGTGCGGCCGGCCGAGATCCACGCGCGCGGCGTGAACGCGGGCTGGGTGCGCGTCGGCGATCCGGTGCACGGCTCCGACATCCTGGTGGTGGACGACACCTGGGTCTCCGGCGGCAGCGCGCAGTCGGTGGCCGCCGCCCTGAAGCTGGCCGGCGCGCGCCGGGTCGCCGTCGTGGTGCTCGGACGGCACGTCAACCCGGCGAATCCGCGGGCGGCGGCCTTCCTCCAGAAAATTTCTCCTCTCGCTGTCCCCGGCGTGGGGTGCTGCTTCGTCAGGGGGACAAGAGAATGATCCCGCGGGAGAACGAACGGAGACTGCCATGCAGTACGCGCTGCTGATCTACACCAAGCCGGAGACCACCGAGGCACTGAGCCCGGCCGAACAGGAGGCGCTGAGCGCCGAGTACTACGCGCTGCGGGACGAGCCGGGGGTGTTCGGCGGCGCCGCCCTGCGGCCGGTGACGACCGCGACGACCATCCGCCTGGCGGACGGGAAGCCGCTGGTCACCGACGGGCCGTTCGCGGAGACCAAGGAGGTCTTCGGCGGGTACTACCTGCTTGAGGCGGAGAATCTCGACCAGGCGACCGAGCTGGCCGCTCGGATCCCCGCGCTGCGGCTCGGCGGCTCGGTGGAGATCCGGCCGATCGTGGGTTGACCACGCTGGAGCAGGTCTTCCGCGACGACTGGGGCAAGGTGCTGGCCGCGGTCGTCGGTTACCTGGGCGACTTCGAGCTGGCCGAGGAATCGGTCGCGGAAGCCTTCGCGGTCGCGGCGCGGCGCTGGCCGGCCGCGGGCATGCCCGCCAGTCCAACCGCGTGGCTGGTCACGACGGCGCGGAACCGGGCCATCGACCGGCTGCGCCGCGACCGCGTGCTCGCGGCCAAGCTGCGGCTGCTCGAAGCCAGCACGCAAGCGGTCGCGGAGGCCGAGGTGGACGAGGTGGACGAGATACAGATTCCCGACGAGCGGCTAGAGCTCGTCTTTACCTGCTGCCACCCCGCGCTCGCGGTGGAGGCACAGGTGGCGCTCACGCTGCGCGCGGTCGCGGGACTGTCGACCGAGGACATCGCGCAGGCATTCCTGGTCCCGGCGCAGACGATGAAGCGGCGGCTCACCCGCGCGAAGACGAAGATCAGGGAGGCCGGCATCCCGTTCAGCGTCCCCGCCGCGGACCTGCTCCCGGAGCGGCTCGCCGCCGTCCTCGCGGTGATCTACCTGATCTTCAACCAGGGCTACAGTGCGCCGGCGCAGGGCGGGCAGCTGGCCGCGGAGGCGATCAGGCTCGGCCGGGTACTGGCCGCGCTGCTGCCCGCTCACTCCGAACCGCGGGGACTGCTCGCGCTGATGCTGCTGCACGACGCGCGCCGCCGGGCCCGGCTGGCCGGGCCGGACGGGCAGGATCTGGTGCTGCTGGCCGACCAGGACCGGTCGCTGTGGGACCGGCGGCAGATCGCGGAGGCCCGCGGCCTCCTCGACCAGATCAGCGGCGACCGCGGCCCCTACATGCTCCAGGCGGCGATCGCGTCGCTCCAGGCGGCGGACTGGACCGACTGGCGGCAGATCGCCGCGCTCTACGAGGAGCTCGCCGCCCGCACGGGCTCGCCCGTGGTCCAGCTCAACGGCGCGGTCGCGGTGGCGGAGGCCGACGGCCCCGCCGCGGCCCTGGCCGTCGTCGACGCACTCGGCCTCGACGGCTACCAGTACTGGCACTCCACCCGGGCCGAGCTGCTGCGCCGCCTGGGGCGGTCCGCCGAGGCGCGGGCCGCCTACCAGGCCGCGCTGGCGCTCGCCGTATCCGAGCCGGAGCGGCGGTTCCTGCGCCACCGGATCGAGGACTGCTAGCACGCGGCAGGCGGGGCCGGCGGAGGGCCGGGCGAGCGGAACGCGCTGCCAGCGGAGGGCCGGGCCTGCGGACGCCGGGCCAGCGGCAGGCTAAACGGGCAGCAGGTGGCTCGCGGCGGCCCGGCGGACGGCCTCGGTGAGCGCGGTGAGCCGGGGGGAGTCAAGCCGCCAGCGCTGCCAGTACAGCGGGATGTCGATCGTGTCCGGGGATAGCCGGACGAGCTCGCCCGAGGCCAGCGGGGCGCGGGCCTGCGGTTCCGGAAGCATCCCCCAGCCGAGGCCGAGGCGGATGGCGGCGAAGAAGTCGGCGCTGGATGGAATCTGGTGGGTGACCGGGGGACCGTGCTCGACCCCGTGGCGACGCAGCAGCTCGTGCTGGAGATCGTCCTTGTCGTTGAACACGACGACCGGCATCGCGGCCCAGTCGGGCGACTGCCCCCGCCGCCAGCGGGCGGCGAGCCCGCCGGTGGCGGCGGGGACGTAGCGGAGCGAGCCCAGCGGGTGCACGGTGCAGCCCTGGACCGCCGCCGGGTCGCTGGTGATCGCCGCGAGCACGTCGCCCCGGCGCAGCAGGTCCTGGGAGTAACCCTGGTCTTCCACGTGCAGCCGGAGCGCCGTCCCCTCCCACGCCGCCACCTCGGCCAGCACGTCGCGGAACCAGGCGGCGAGCGAGTCGGCGTTGACCGCCAGCGGCAGCTCGACCACCGCGGCCGTCGCCAGGGCCTGGCTCGCCTCGGCGTAGAGCAGCCGCGTCTGCCGCCCGAGCCGGACGAGCCCCTCGCCGTGCGGCGTGGGGCGGCACGGCGAGCCCCGGCTGATCAGAACCTGGCCGGCCGTGGCCTCCAGGGCACGGATGCGCTGGCTGACCGCGCTCGGGGTGATGTGCAGCTGCCGGGCGGCCGCGTCGAAGGAACCGTGCTCGGCGATGGCCACCAGGGCGTCGAGCTGGCCCGAGTTGAGATCCACGACCCGGGAACCCCCTTCGTTGGCCTTGGCCGAGCGGCCCCGGAACCCGGGACATCACGCGGCAAGGAGTCTGAGTGAAGTACAGCTAAAGTATCGTAAGAAACATTCGTTTGCCTTCACTCGGCCGCTCGCCTAGCGTCGAAGGCGTGCTCAACGCCTCGCTCGACGGCCTGCTCACCGGCCTGACCCTGATCGTCGCCATCGGCGCCCAGAACGCCTACGTGCTGCGCCAGGGGCTGCGCCGGTCCGGCGTCGGCCCCGTCGTCGCGGTGTGCACGGTGAGTGACTTCGTTCTCATCCTCGCCGGGGTGGCCGGCGTCGGCGTGATCGTGCAGCACGCCGGGTGGGCGCTGCAGGCGGTGCGCTGGTTCGGGGTCGCCTTCCTGGCCTGCTACGGGCTGGCGTCGGCGTGGCGCGCGCGCAGGCCCGCTGCCTCGCTGAGCGCGGCCCGCGACGACCTCGGCGGCAAGTCCGCGGTGGTGCGCCGCGTGGTGGCGCTCACCTGGCTCAACCCGCAC
>Ga0302325_10014807_pt1 | contig 16590 bp, 15 predicted proteins | sample Palsa_T0_2_FD_201948 | JGI IMG/M metagenome (GOLD analysis project Ga0302325, IMG submission 201948) | Peat permafrost microbial communities from Stordalen Mire near Abisko, Sweden - Palsa_T0_2 | ecosystem: Environmental > Terrestrial > Soil > Palsa > Peat permafrost | place: Sweden: Abisko... | reverse complement strand
CACCAGCGCGGCGACCCACTGCCCCTCCTCGCCTAACCCCACCAGGACACCGAACGCTTACGGAAACCCCGCGGTTTGCAGGGTTTTCGGGGAGTGGGCGATACTGGGCTCGAACCAGTGACCTCCGCCTTGTCGAGGCGGCGCTCTCCCAGCTGAGCTAATCGCCCTGGGACCGGAGAAGGGTAGCAACGCAGGCCCGCCGGCGGACAACCTCGCCGGCGGCCTGGATCACGTCAGCTTGGCGGTCGCCGTCGCCGGTGCGTAGGCCGCGCTCCCCGCGTAGCTGGCGGTGTAGCCCCGGTTCAGCCACGCCGCCAGGAGCGGGGCGATGCCGACGCAGCGGGCCACGCCGTTCGTTCCGGTGGTGGCCTGACAGATCGTGCGACCGCCGGCCGCGAAGACGATCGTCTGACCCGCCAGGGGCGCACCGGTGTCGGACCGCGTGAGCGTCACCGTCAGGCCGCCCCTGAGCAGGCTGGCCAGGACCGTCTTGGCCACGAGCTTCGTCGGCGCGACGCCCTGGGCGATGACCCCGGAGACGACACTCTCTGACGCGGCGCCGCTGGCGTTGGTGTCGGTGACGACCAGCTCGACGGTCCGCCCGACGTCGCTCTCGGTCGGCGTGTAGGCGCTGCCCGTGCCGGACGCCGTCGTCGCGCAGTTCTGCCCGCTAGCGTCGCAGGAGTACCACGCCTCGGTGAATGTGCCCGGGTCGCCGCCGAACGTGCCGGTCGAGCCGACCGTCAGGGATTGGCCGCTCGCCAGCGTGCCGGCGATCGACGGTCCGGGAGCCACGGCGATCTGCTCCGGATCCTGGCCGCCGGAGATGAAGCTGTCGTTGACGTCCGAACCATCGAGGTTGGCCCGGCCGATGGTGCCGTCCACGCGACTGGCCCAGTACACGTGCCCGGCATCGACGGCGAGGCCCTCGGGGGTGTCAACGCCCGAGGTGATGAAGCTGGCGTCGGGGTCCGTACCGTCGAGATTGGCGCGCCCGATCGATCCGGGCGACGAGCCGACGCTCGACTCAAACGTCGCCCAGTAGATGTGGGAGCCGTCCACGGCGATGGCGTCGGGCTCGGTCAGGCCGGTGATGAAGCTCTGGTTCGCGTCGCTGCCGTCCAGGTTGGCCCGCCCGATCGAGTCGGTATCGTAGTTGGTCCAGTAGACGTACTGCGAGTCGACGGCCAGCGAGATGATGTTGGTGTACGGGCCGGTGAGCACCGGAGACAGCGCCGAGCTCGGGTCATCGATGGGGACGCGGTCGATCGTCCCGCCACCGTTGGCGATGTACAGGTACGAGCCGCCGACGGCGAGGTCGAACGGGTCATTGTCGGAAGTGAACGGGGTCAGGCCGGTTCCGTCGAAGTTCACGCGGCTGATCGGCCCCCACTCGTTGCCGACGTAGAGATAGTGACCGTCCTGCGCGACGGCGGAGGCGTCAGCCTCACCGCCAGCGGCGGGCGGCAGCGAGACGAGGTCCTGGTTGACCGCCGAGCCGTCGAGATTCGCGTGGCCGATCGTCGCCGGGGAGAAGTTCGTCCAGTAGACCCCCGAACCGATGATCGGCGCCGTCGCCGCCGCGGCGCTGGTGACGCCGCACAACAGCACTCCGAGGCACACCGCTGTGACCACCAGCGCGCGCACGTCGACCCTGCCCCGATTCCTCCCCATCATGCCCCTCCCCCAGTTGGCGTCCTAGCTTGCGCGAGCCTACATCGGCTTGCCGCCGATACGCAAGGGGTCTCGCTCGCTCAGCCCATTCGCTGCGGCGAAAGTCTCGCGGCACTGCTCCGAGCAGAAGTAGACCGGGCCGTCAGAAGTGTCCAACCGCAGCGCGGCGGCGCGGTCGACCTGCATCCCGCAGACCGGGTCGGTCGCCCCCCGGCGCATGGTCAGCGCGATGAGCGTCACGAACACGACGGTGGCCAGCACATTGAGCACCAGCTTGTAGTCGAGCTGCACGCTCCCGAACACGTCCGCGCGCGTCGGGCGGACGGTGGGGATGAGTCCGAGCGCCGAGAACAGGCCGTCGACCAGGAGGGCCGCGATGACGATGGTCACGAACATCAGCGCGACGATCCGAGCGGCGTAGGCGGCCCCGTAGTACTTGCGGTAGATGGCGATGATCGGCAGGACGAGCAGGTCGGCGAACAAAAAGGCGATCACCCCGCCGAAGCTCAGACCGCCCGACCACAGCACCGCGGCCAGGGGCACGTTGCCGATCGAGCAGACGAAGCTCGCCACCGCGATGAGCGGTGCGACGATCACGTTCTCGAGCAGCCGCAGCCCAGTCGGCGCGTTCACGATGAACAGGTCGTTGAAGAAGCCGTTGCCGAGCAGGCCGATGAAGCCGGCCAGCAGGAAGCCGACGATGATCTCCTTCCACACCATCGACCAGTCGTTGCGGAAGTTGTGGGCCACATCTGACCAGGCCTGCATCGAGCCCAGCCGCTCGCGTAGCGTGCGCTCGCCGCCGGCGGAATGGTGCTGATGGCCGCTGTCGGCAGCCTGAGCGTGCTGCCGCGCGGAGGCCTCGAGCTTCGGTGAAACGAACACCCTCAGCAGCAGGCTCATGATCACGATGAGCACCAACCCACCGACGAACTGGGCCAGCGTGAACTGCCAGCCGATCAGCACCCACATCACGATGCCCAGCTCGAGCACCAGGTTGGTGGAGGCAAATTGGAAGGCCAGCGCCGAGACCGAGGAGGCGCCCTTCTGAAACAGTGACTTGGCGATCGCCACCGCCGCGTAGGAACACGACGACGAGGCAGCACCGAGGCCCGTGGCCAGCGCGACCGAGCGCGATCCGCTGCCCCCCAACGCGCGCTGGACACGCTCCCGAGGCACCCAGGCCTGGACGATCCCCGACAGGGCGAAGCCGAGCACCAGCGCCCACCACACCTGCCAGGCCATCAGCAGGGCGTTCTGCAGCCCGTCGCCGATGGTGTCGATGACGCTCATGCCGACGGCACCAGCCGCGTCAGCGGCGCCCACCCGTGAGGCATGTCATCGACGCAGGCCGGGACACGCTCCCAACATAGACGCTGGACGTGCGTATCCGGCTCGGTCAGGGTGCCCCCAAGCGTCGTAGGCCCCGTGAGGCCCGTTCTGTGACGGTCGCGTGAAGGCGCCGTCTGGCGCCCGGCGCGTACCGGCACACTGCGGCGACGCTCGCCGTCGGGCGGAAGGGGGGTGTGGCGAGGAACAGGTCAATACGAACAGGTTCTCGCCACACCCCCCGCCGCGGCGCCAGCCGACCCGACCCTGTGGCGAGAAACTGATCGCCACCGAGGATTTCTCGCCACACGGGTGCATGTCGCTCGACCAGCAGTCCGATTGGGCCCGACCCCGACCCTCAAATCCCGCTGCATCCCCCCGCCGGCAACCCGCCAGCGACCCGCCGCTAGCGCTCGACCTAAGCCAACCGGCTACGCACCGACGCTGGGTATTGCGCTCCCGGTCAGGCGGCCCGGCGGCGCCGCTGCCCGACTGCGTGCACCTGGGTGACGCCGAGCGCGGGCACCGACTGCGGCAGCGCCCGCAGGGCGGCGTCGACGATCTCGCCGGCGTGCTGCTCGTTGTGGGCGTAGAGCAGGATCCGCGCGCCGTAGTCGTGGTGATACAGGCGCGCGTGGACCAGCCGCGCCTCGAGCGAGGCCAGGTCAGAGTCGTTGAGGGAGGTCCTCACGCTGCCGGTCGTCACGGTCACCACGAATTTCTTCATGGGCGACATGTTGGACGCGCCGTCGGACGGCTTCCCGTCTGGCCCGCGGGCGGGACTTCAGACAGGATCGGCCGCGACGCTGGTGCTCGCGCCGTTGACTTGCGTGGGATCGTGCTTGAGCCACAGCGGTTGGCGGAACGGCACATCGCGAGCGGGACGCAGCGCGACCACCTCGAACGGCGCGTTGGTCAGGAGCCAGGCGACGTCTTCGGCCGGCAGGCCGTTGCTGCGACGATCCGCGGCGGCGGGCACCACCATGCGCTCGAAGCGCTCGTGCTCCATGAGCAGTCCGAGCGCGTGCCGAACGCTGCGGCCGCGCTCGATGCGCGAGTCCACGGCGACCTCGGCGCGAGCCGCTCGCAATTCGATGGCCTCCAGCAGCGGGATCGCCGCCTCACATTCGGTGCGCAGCGGCACCTCGAGCGCGACGTCGAGCGGTACGAGGGCGAGATACACCGGCATGAGCGTCGCGCCTTCGGCGTGCGCCACCCGCAGCGCGGCCACCAGCGCCGGCTCCGACAGCGAATTGCCGGTGAACGGGAAGGCGATCCGTCGCAGGGGCGAGCTGCGCGACAGCGCCTGGTGGGCGCGGTGGCGCAGCAGCGCGTACACCACGCCACCAGCCAGCGCGGCGCCGAGCACAAAGGTCAAGACCGCGATCACGTCAGCGGCTCCTCGACGGTGTCCTCGCGCAGGGTTCGGTCGGCGACGATCCGCACGTCGACGCCCGGAAGTCCCTCCAACAGACGCGTGGTGAGTGATTCGCCGAACCGGCGCAACCCGCGCCGCGGAGACGGGGTGCCCATCAGCACGTAAGTGGTGCCACGGTCCCGGGCGACGCGGATGGCCGTTTCGGCGACATCGTCGCCCTCCTCGACCAGGAGGTGCGCGCCGAGCACTGAGGCCAGGCGACGCATGGCCTCCAGCTGCTCACGCTCCTCCCCAGTGGACGCGTCGGCCGAGCGACGGACCACCAGCAGGTCGAGCTCGGCGCCGAGGCGTTGCGCCGAGCGCCAGGCTCGGCGTACCACTCGCTGGGCCCGCGGGCTGAGGGTGATGAGCGCCAGCAGCCGCTCGCCGATGGCCTGCGGCGCCGCGGTGGTGACGAGACGGTCCTCGCGCCGGCCGAGTGGCTGCTCGCGCACGAGCCGCTTGACCTCCACCCCTTCGGCGACCTGGCGCAGCGCCGTCTCGCGCAGCGCCGAGAGGTTCTCAATCTTGAAGAAGTTATTCAGGGCGGCCGGTACCCGCTCGGACGGATAGACCTTGCCGGCCTGCAGGCGGGTGATGAGGGCCTCCGGGGTGAGGTCGACCAACACCACCTCGTCGGCGTCGGACAGCACACCGTCAGGGATTGTCTCGCGCACCCGTGTGCCGGTGAGTTGGGTCACCTGGTCGTTGAGGCTCTCCAGGTGTTGCACGTTGACGGTCGAGAACACGTCGATGCCGGCGTCGAGGACGTCGCTGACGTCTTCGTAGCGCTTCTCGTGCTCGACTCCCGGAGCATTGGTGTGGGCGAGCTCGTCGATCAGGCACAGCTCGGGCTGGCGGGCGAGGATCGCCGGCAGGTCCATCTCCTCCACCGTGGTGTCGCGGTAGGTGACCCGCCGCCGTGGGATGACCTCGAGGCTCTCGGCCTGGGCGGCGGTGTCGATTCGCCCGTGCGTCTCGAGGTAGCCAATCACCACGTCGCGACCTGCCTCGGCCTCGGCCTGCCCCTCCTGCAGCATCCGGTACGTCTTCCCCACGCCGGCGGCCATCCCGATGAAGACCTTCAGGTGTCCGCGTTGGAGCGCCATCTCGGGCATTGTCGTGCCCCGGCGAGCACGGTGCTCAGGCCCCGAGGAGGTTGTGCACGACGAGGTCGATGAGCTTGATGCCGATGAACGGCAGGATGATGCCGCCGAGACCGTAGATGAGCAGGTTGCGCCGCAGCAGTGCGCTGGCGCCGATCGGGCGGTAGCTGACCCCGCGCAGGGCGAGCGGGATGAGGGCCGGGATGACCAGCGCGTTGAAGATAATGGCCGAGAGGATGGCCGACTGCGGACTGCCGAGATTCATGATGTTCAGCACGTGCAGCGGGCCTTCCTTGTTCCCGGAGAACGCCCAGGTGGAGATGAAGATGGCCGGCAGGATGGCGAAGTACTTGGCCACGTCATTGGCGATCGAGAACGTGGTCAGCGCGCCACGCGTGATGAGCAGCTGCTTGCCCACCTCGACGATCTCGATCAGCTTCGTCGGGTTGGAGTCCAGGTCAACCATGTTGCCGGCCTCGCGGGCGGCCTGGGTACCGGTGTTCATGGCCACGCCAACGTCGGCCTGGGCGAGCGCCGGAGCGTCGTTGGTGCCGTCTCCGGTCATCGCCACCAGGCGCCCTCCGGCCTGCTGTTCCTTGATCAAAGCGAGCTTGTTCTCGGGGGTGGCCTCGGCCAGGAAGTCGTCCACGCCGGACTCCTCGGCGATCTTGGCCGCGGTCAGGCGGTTGTCGCCGGTGACCATCACGGTGCGGATGCCCATGGCGCGCAACTGGTCGAAGCGCTCGCGCATGCCCTCCTTGATCGTGTCCTTGAGGTAGATCACGCCGAGGATCTGACTGTCGCGGGAGACCGCCAGGGGAGTGCCGCCCTCGCGTCCGATCGCGTCGAGCTGCACCTGCAGCTCCGGCGGCGCCTGGCCGCCCTCGTTCTCGACCCAGGCGATGATCGAGTCGCCGGCGCCCTTGCGCAGCTGATGGCCGTCCATGTCGACGCCGCTCATCCGCGTCTGGGCGGTGAACGGGACGAACTCGGCATTGCTGTCCGCCATGTCGTGCTCGCGGATCCCGTACTTCTTGGCCAGCACGACGATCGAGCGGCCCTCGGGGGTTTCGTCGGCCAGCGACGACAGCTGGGCGGCCTCGGCGAGCTCGGCCTCGCTCACCCCGGGCATGGGAAAGAACTGCGACGCCTGACGGTTGCCGAGCGTGATCGTTCCTGTCTTGTCAAGCAGCAACACGTCAACGTCCCCGGATGCCTCGACGGCGCGACCTGACAGCGCGAGCACGTTGCGCCGAACCAGCCGATCCATCCCCGCGATGCCGATGGCCGACAGCAGGGCGCCGATCGTGGTCGGGATGAGAGCGACGAGCAGCGCGATGAGTGTCGTCTCGGAGATGTTCGTGCCGGCGAACAGGGCGAAAGGCCGCAGCGTGGCCACGACGATGATGAAGATGAGGGTGAGCCCCGCGAGCAGGATGTTCAGCGCGATCTCGTTCGGCGTCTTGCGGCGCTCAGCGCCCTCGACCAGCGCGATCATGCGCTCGATGAAGGACTGCCCGGGCTCCTGCGTGATCTCGACCACGATCCGATCGGAGGTGACGCGGGTACCGCCGGTCACCGCGCTGCGATCCCCGCCGGACTCGCGGATGACCGGCGCCGACTCGCCGGTGATCGCCGACTCGTCCACGGTGGCGATGCCCTCGATGACCGTGCCGTCGCCGGGGATCAGCTCACCGGCCTCGATGACCACGATGTCGCCACGTATGAGCTCTGAAGCCGGCTTGGTGGTGCCGTCCTGCATGATCGCCACGGCCTCCTTGCGCATGGCACGCAGCGTGTCGGCCTGAGCGCGCCCGCGCCCCTCGGCGAAGGCCTCGGCGGTGTTGGCGAACACGACGGTCAGCCACAGCCAGATGGAGATGGTCAGCGTGTACCAGGCCGGCTCGTGGCCGCCGCCGAGCGGCTTGCCGCCAAACGCCTGGATGAGCCAGCCGATCGTCGTGATGACCGCGCCGATCTCCACCACGAACATCACCGGATTGCGGACCTGCACGCGCGGGTCGAGCTTGACGAAGCTGTCGATCGTCGCGCGAGTCACGATGTCGCGCCGGAACAACGACACGGACTGCCGCTCGTGGGTGGTTACGGTGGGCGGGGGCGGAGCGGCGGGAGTGACGGACATCAGTGTCCTCCGGACAGGCGGTTGAGCGCGAGGTTGAGCTGCAGCACGTTCACGCCGGGCTCGCCGAAGAAGCCGAGGCTGCGACCGGTCGTGTAGGTGGAGATGAGCGAGTCGACCTTGGCCAGGGACAGGCCGCGTACGGCGGCAAGGCGGTAGGCCTGGATCTTCGCGTTGGCCACCGAGATGTCGGGATCCAGCCCTGAGGCCGAGCTGTTGGCGGCGTCGACCGGCACCTCAGCGGCGGTCCTGACCGCCGGGTCATACAGCCGGCCACTGGGGGCCTTGTTGAGCCCCAGATAGGTCTGGACGTTCCCGGAGATCTCCGTCTCGGTGGCCGTGTTGTTTGGGCCGAGGTTCGAGAAGGTCGAGGCGGCGGCGTTATACGGCGGTACCGTGGCCGACGGGCGACTCTGGAAGTAGCGTGGGTCCGGGGTGGTCACCGGCTCGCCGTTCATCATCACCGGCTTGCCGTTCTTGTAGACCACATCGGCGAAGTTCTGGCCGATGAGCGACGAGCCGACGACCTTGCCCGCCACTTTGACCTGCGAGCCGTTGGCGGCGCCGGGGAACAGCACCTGGCTGACGCCGACCACCAGCAGTGGATAGCCGAGCCCGAAGGCGACGGTGAACACGACGATCGCAACGATCGCGGCGCGGATGTCACGACCCAGGCTCATCTCAGTACAGGTGCGGGGTCAGGGCCTGTACGAGCGGGCCGAGGAGCAGGGCCGGGAAGAAGGTCAGCGCGCCGACCAGGACGATCACGCCGAGCAACAGGATCACGAAGGTCGGGTTGTCGGTGCGCATCGTGCCAAGACCAACCGGGCTGACGCGCTTGCCGGCGAGGCTGCCGGCCACGGCCAGCGCGAAGAGGATCGGGGCGTAGCGGGCGAACAGCATGGTGAAGCCGCCGACCAGGTCGGCCAAAGCGACTCCGGCGGAGCCGAGGTTGCCGGGGTTGGGCTGGTGGAAGCCCGTGTAGCCGGCGAAGGCGGAACCGTTGTTGTTGGCCTGGGACAGGTAGGCGTACAGCGACTCGGAGAAGCCCTGCGGGCCGGTCGCGGCGGTCGAGATGGACGCGCGCCCGGCCTTGCTGGCCACCGCCAGGGCGGTGGATAGCAGCGCGGCCAGCGGCGTGATGAGGATGCCGAGCGCGACGAGCTTAATCTCGCGGGCCTCCACCTTCTTACCGAGCAGCTCGGGGGTTCGTCCGACCATCAGGCCGCCGATGAATACGGCCAGCAGGACGTAGAGCAGCATCGAGTACAGCCCCGTGCCGACCCCGCCGAAGATGACCTCGGAGGCCGACAGGTTGGCGAACGGGATCGCGCCGCCCAGGCCGGTGTAGGACTCGATCGCACTGTTGACCGCGCCACAGGACGTGACCGTGGTGACGACGTCGAACAGAGCCGAGCCGGCGATCCCAAAGCGCTGCTCCTTGCCCTCGAGGTTGCCGCCGGTGGAGCCGCTGATCACGGCCGTGTGCAGGCCGGCGGCGTGCTGGGCGGGCGAGCCATGGGCCTCGGCGGCGTAAGCCACGCACACTCCGGCGAAGAACAGGATGCCCATGGTGGCGAAGATCGCCCAGCCCTGGCGGCGGCTGCCGACCATCTTGCCGTAGGTGAACACGAGGCCCACGGGAATGACGAGCGTGAGCAGCATCTCGAAGAAGTTGGTGAAGCCGTTGGGGTTCTCGAACGGGTGCGCCGCGTTGACGTTGAAGAATCCGCCGCCGTTGGTCCCCAGCTCCTTGATCGCCTCCTGACCGGCCACGGGTCCCTGGGCGATGGTCTGGCTCAGCCCGGTCGGGCCGGTGACGTTGAGGTAATGCGAGATGTTGGCCAGCACGCCCTGGGAGGCGAGCACCAGCGCCGCGATGAAGGCGATCGGCAGCAGCACGTAGAGGACCGTGCGCACGAGATCCTCGTAGAAGTTGCCGAGACTCTTGCCACTACGCTGCACGAGGCCGCGGATGAGGGCGATCGCCACCACGATGCCGACCGCCGCCGAGGCGAAGTTCTGCACGGTCAGGCCGACCATCTGGCTGAAATACGTCAGCGTTGTCTCGCCGCCGTAGTACTGCCAGTTGGTATTGGTGAGAAACGACGACGTCGTGTTGAAGGTGACGTCCCAGGGGGCGGCGTGGAACTGCACCCCTGCGTAGCTCGACCACGGCTGGATCGAGGCCGTGCGCAGGACGATGTACAGCAGCAGCCAGCCCGCGAGCGAGAACAGTATGAGGCTGCGGGCGTAGTGCTTCCAGTCCTGGCCGCGGCGCTCACTCTGGCCGAAGGCCGACAGGGCGAGGCGCTCGAACGGCCCGAACACGCGGCTGAGCAGTACCCGCTCGCCGCTGTAGACGCGCGCCATGTACATGCCGAGCGGGTAGCCGAGGGCGACCAGCAGGACCATGTAAAGGATGATCTGCGCCCAGCCCTGGACGGTCATCAGCGGTTAGAAGCGCTCCCCGCGCAGCAGCGCGTACAGGAGGTAGGCACACACGAGCACGGACACCACGAGACCGAAGAAGTCGGCGCCGCTCATATGCGCAACGAAGAACGCGAGAGGGGTCGAAAGGCTCATATCCGGTCGATCCCCTCGACGAGCGCCCACAGGATGGCGAACATGAGCACGCCGAGGGCTATGGCGAGGACGTCATGGAACATGGACAGCATCATGCGCCGCCGCTCGTGACGACTTCATGACGATCAGAACGGCCGCCATAACGATTGTGTGACGGGCGCGATGGGCGTCGCCAGCGTCACAAAATCGTTGTACGCGGCCCCGCCATCGTCATGCCGCTGTAACGGGCGGTCACGCAGACTGCTCGGGTAACCCTGTGCGGCCTCGCCCGACGAGGCCCGGAGGAGCCGACTCGTGGCGTCAGCTGCCATCAGCCACAACCGACCACCCGATAGCTCACCTGGGCGGTATCCATTGCGGTTGCGCCTGCGAGTCATGTTGCAGCGCGACCGGCTCGACTGTGCGCTCGCCCTCGGCTGCACACCCCACATGCGCCCCGAGCTCGAGCTCAGGGCGCGGCAGATCACTTCGCGCCGCTCGCGCGCGCAGCTCGCTCGGTCGTTCAGGCGAACGGTCGCCGAAGTCCAGCGACCGCGGACCCCACGCTACGGCGCCGCCGTCCCGCTGCGCACCGCGGCGGTGCGGCCGTGGAGCGAAGCTCTGCTCGGGCTGGCCGATCGGCTCGACGCGCCCGACACGCTGAGCCCCGCCGCGATCGCGCGCGTGCGCGAGCTACTGACTGATGGCACCGGCCCCCTGTACTGCGACCACCCGCGGCGATCGCTCGACCAGATGATCTGGCGGATCGCGGATGTCCTGCAGGCATACCCAGCGCCCGACGACGCGGCCCGCCAGACGTAGCTACGACACGCAGGCATATGCGTCGTCGATTTCGTTACGGCGGATACGATGTGTGAGGGTGAGCCGGGAAGACTGGTCGGCATTCGCGTCGACCTGCCCGCTCACCGTGTCCAGCCAACTCACGCCACCCTGATGTCGGGCTTCCCGCTCGGAGCCGACTGGCGCCAGGAAAACCTCCGCACGAACCTCTGGTTCGTCCCGACCGTCGAGGTGGTCGCGGCAGTCGGCCTGTACGCCATCACCCACGCGGTGGATGAGGCGGCCTACCGCGGATCGGTGAGGCTGCCATCGTGGGTGATCTTCGGCGCCGCCGACCCCGCCCGCCAGATCCTGGCCACGCTCGCCGCGGCCGTCATCACGGTCATCGGCATCGTCTTCTCGATCACCATCGTCACGCTGACGCTCGCCTCGACCCAGTTCGGGCCGCGCATGCTGCGTAACTTCATCCGCGACCGAGGCACGCAGTTCACCCTCGGTACGTTCGTGGCGACGTTCGTCTACGCCACGCTCGTGCTCGTGTCGATCGGGCCGGGAAGTCGCGGCGCCGACTTCGTCCCGCACCTCTCCATCACCGTCGCGGTCGGACTCGTGACGTTGTCGATGGCCGTCCTCATCTACTTCATCCATCACATCGCGACGTCGATCCAGCTCCCGAACGTGATCGCGAGCATCGCGCGTGATCTCTCCCGGGCCATCGAGGCGGAATCGCTCGCGGAACCGGACGAGCTCGAAGCCGGGCCGCCGCTCGCCGAGATCGCTTCGCGGGTTGATGAGCGCGGCGGCACCGTGCCGGCCCCGGCGAGCGGCTACCTGCAGTACGTGCGACATGAGGCCCTCGTCGCGCTCGCAGCGGAGAAGGGCGCGGTGCTCCGTCTCCTGCACCGCCCAGGGCACTTCGTCGTGCGCGGTCACCCGATGGCCCGGGTGTGGCCGGCGGGGGCGGCAGCGGCGATCACGCAGGAGCTGCGGCACGCGCACGTGACGGGCCCGAACCGCACGCTCACCCAGGACCTGCCGTTCGCGGTCGACCAGCTGGTGGAGATCGCCATCCGGGCGCTATCGCCGGCGGTCAACGACACGTTCACGGCTCTGACCTGCATCGACTGGCTCGGCGAGAGCCTGTGCCGGGTCGCCACCGGATGGCGGCCCACCCGCGTGCATCGCGACGTGCATGGGTACGTGCGGGTCATCACCGCTCACATCACCTACGAGCGGCTCGTCGAACGGGCATTTGAGAAGATCCGCCAAGCGGGGCGGGGCATGCCGGCCGTGCTGATCCGGCAGCTCGACGCGCTGTCGAGCATGATGAGTGATACGACCACGGCTCAGCAGCGCGAGGTACTGCTCGCGCAGGCGGCGATGATCCACACGGCGAGCGAAGAGTCCGTGCCGGAGACGGGCGACCGTGCGGCGGTGTCGCGCCGCTACGACGAGGTGCTCGCAGCGGCGGCGGCGCGCCCAGCTCTGTAACGGTCGCGTCACGGGCTCGCGCGAGTCCCGACTCTCACCGGCACACGGCTGTGGCAGTCGGCCCGCTTTGGGTGGGGGCTTGGCGAGAAACTGCCGGCGGCGAACGGTTTCTCGCCAACCCCCCGCCGCCCCGCACGCGCCGCGCGAGTGTGTGGCGAGAAACTCGTCACCACCGAGGATTCCTCGCCACACCCAAGGCAGGCACCAAGCCCGCGCCCCTCAGGCCGCGAACCGGTACCCCACCCCCGGGTCGGTCACGATCAAGCGCTGTCGAGGCGTCGTACCATCGCCCTCGCCCTCGATCTTCGCGCGCAGCCGGGCGATGTGGGTGCGCAGCGGCTGGACGTCATCGACGTACTCCGGCCCCCACACCTCGATGAGCAGCTGGCGATGGGTCATCAGCCGGCCGCGGTTGCGCACGAGCGCGCGCAGCAAATCGAACTCGATGGGGGTCAGATGAATGCTTTCGCCGTCGCGTCGGACCGTGCGGGCGGCGAAGTCCACCTCCAGGCCGTCGGCCCGCACGACGGGTTCGTCGCTCCCGGGGGCAGCTCGGCGTAGCGCGGCTTGCAGGCGGGCGACCAGCTCACGGGAGCCGAACGGCTTAGTGACGTAGTCGTCGGCGCCGGCCTCGAGCGCCCGCACCTTGGCGTCCTCGTCGCCCATGGCCGAGAGCACGAGGATGGGCATCTGGCTCCATTCCCGCAGACGGCGGGTGACCTCGATCCCGTCCCCGTCCGGGAGGACGAGGTCGATGATCGCCGCTTCGGGCGGGCGCACGGCTGCCCGGTCGAGCGCCTCAGTGGCGGTCTCGGCCGGCACCACCTCGAAGCCGGCCTCGCGCAGGATGACCTTCAGGGCGCGCATGATCTGCGGCTCGTCGTCACAGACGAGCACGCGCGTGGGTTTCGCCTCAGACGACGGGCCGGCGGCGTTCACGCCACCGCGTCCCGCGCGGGCGGTGACCCGCCCGGAGCCTCCGCCGCGCTGACCTCGTCGAGCGGCAGCTCGAAGATGAACGTCGCCCCCTGTCCGGGCAGCGACTCGACGTGCAGCCGACCGCCGTTTGATTGCACGAAGCCGCGGGCGATGGCCAGTCCGAGTCCGGAGCCGCGATGACCGCCCTGCGCGCTGCCGGCCCGATAGAACGGTTCGAACACCCGTTCCAGCTGGGCCGGCGGTATCCCCGGACCGCGGTCGACGATGCGGACGATCACCCGTTCGTGCCCCGCCCGGGCTCGTACCGACACCGGATGCCCGCCGCTGTGACGCCGCGCGTTCTCCAGCACGTTGACGAACGCGCGCTCGAGCTGCACCGGGTCGGCGGTGACGAGCGGAAGATCGCGATCGATCGACACCGAGAACTCGTCCGGGCGCGCGGCGACTTCCTCCAGCGCGCCCCGCAGGGTGTCCTCGATCGAGATCAAGTCGCGATGGGGAGTCGCCGCTCCGGCCTCCAGGCGCGAGAGATCGAGCAGGTTGTCGACCAGGCGGGCGAGGCGCAGCGCCTCTTCCTGGATGACCGCGGCGAGCTCGTCGCGGCCGGCGGCGTCGAGCCTCGGGGAGGCGATCGCCTCCCCGGCGGCCGCGATCGCGGTCAGCGGCGAGCGCAGATCGTGGGACACCGCCCGCAGGAGCGCGGTCTTGACCACGTCGGCGCGTCGCAACGAGGCCGTCTCGACCACTTCGCCCTGCAGCGTTTCGCGCTCGAGGGCGGCGCTGAGAAGCGCCTCCAGCGCCGGCACCACGCGTTCCTGCAACCGGCTGAGACCGGCGTCGGACGTGTCGGCGGGAACGACGAGCGTGCCGAGCCTTCTTGTTCCCTCTCGCAACGGGAACGCCACCCGACGATCGTTGGAATCGACCGCATCGAGCTCGATCGCCGCCGAGGACAGATCCAGCGCGGCGGCGAGGCGAGCCGCGGCGGTGTGCAACGCGGCTTCGAGGTCGCCGCGCAGCAGGATTCGCGCCATCTCGGCCGCCAGGTCGGCCTCGCGGCGGCGTTCGACGGCCTCTCGCGCGCGCGTCCGCGTGACGTCCGAGACGGAGCTGACCAGGATCGCGGCGATGAGGAACATGCTCAGGGCCACCCAGTTGCTGCCGTCGGAGAGCGTGAACTGGCCGGTCGGGGCCAGGTGAAAGAAGTTGAACGCGGCGGCGCTGATGACGCCGGTGAACACGCCCAGCCAGACCCCCCAGGTGGCCGAGATGACGACTACGGCGAGCAGATACACCACGCCGAGCGACACCACCGGGGCCACCTGCGCGAGCGGATAGATGATGAGTGTGCAGATCGCCACCGCGACGATCGAGGCGGCCAGACCGGTGCGCCGGGGCGGCGGGTCAACCGCGATCACATATCCGAGCAGGCGCGACACAACTTGAGCGTAGTCGGCGGTGCCGCCGAGATGCGAGCGCGAGGCGACCGCCCGGGGCTACTGCTCGAAGCCTTCGACCGTCTTCTCGTCGCGCAGCTCGACGAACTCGGGGTCCAGTCCAAACTCCTCACGGGCGCGGCGCTGGCGCAGCAGATCCCAGTAGCGATCGAGCTCCACGCGCACGCGCTCGAGTCGTTCGTGCTGCTGCTCGGTGAGGCCGCCTTCGGCCTGACCGGCCGCCGTGAGGCGGTGCTCCTCGGCTACGAGCTCCTCGATGTGGTTCTGCACACTGGGGTCGTCCATCGGCCCTGAGCATAACGCGCCCGAGACGTATCAGGACTCCCCTCTACGATGGCCGGCGTGCGTGCCCCGGGCAAGATCACCGCGCGCAGCGCCGCCTGGCCGCTGGCGCTGCTCGCGCTTCCGTTCGCCGTGTTCGGTGCCTCCGCCGCGCCGGTGCCGTCCGGCCCGCGCACGCTGACGGCCACGATCTCCGCGCCGGCGATCAGCTACGGCGACCCCATCGCCATCAGCGGACGGCTGACCGCCTCTGGACAAGCACTGCCGGGCGCGCAGCTCCAGCTGCAGGCGAACTCCTATCCGTTCCGCGGATACGTCACGATCGCCACCGGCACGAGCAAGCCGGACGGCACCTACTCGTTCACCGGCGTGCGACCGAACCGCAACACCGAACTGCGGGTGGTCGCGGTGGGGGGCGAGACGGGGCAGAGTCCGGGGGATCAGCTTGTCGTCAACCCGGTCACTCACCTGTCGGCCCGGGACCTCGGCCCCGGCGTGGTGTCCCTTAACCTGGATGTGCGCCACACCGCCTACGAGGCGGGCGACCCGTCGCGGGCCTACTGGTACCTGGCGGCGCAGGGGAGCTCGGCGTTTCGCCTGCAGGCGGTGAGCCAGACGACCGAGTCCCCCCGCCTGACCAGCGCGTCGGTGACGGTCAATCCGCCCTCGGCCGCCTTCACCTATCGGGTCTGCTTCGTTCCCGCATGGCGGCACGCCATGGGAACGAGCGCGACCTACCGGCGGTGCGTCAGCGCGAATGGCCTGGCCGCGCAGGCGACGGGCAGCGGCACCCCGGCTCCTGTCTTCCCGAGCAGCCAGGCCGTCGCCGCGGCCGGGCGGTTCCTCGATGGACGCGCCGGCAGCACCGCGTTCGCGGTCGTGGATGACACCGGCGCGGTCAGCGGCGTGCGCATCCACGAGCACTTCGAGACGGCGAGTGTGGTGAAGGTGATGATGCTGGTCAGCTACCTGCAGGAACTGGCGGCCAGGCATCAGGGCGTGGATGCCGCCAGCAACGCGATCCTCTACCCGATGATCCACATCTCCGACAACGACGCCGCGTCGGCGGTTTTCGCCCACATCGGCGGCTACCCGGCGCTGGAGAAGATCGCCACCCAGACCGGGATGACCGACTTCGTTCCCGGGGTTGGCTGGTGGGCTTACACCCAGACCTCGGCCGCCGATCAGGCCCGCTTCTTCTATGAGCTCGACGGGCTCATTCCGGCGCAGTTCGACGGGTACGCGCGTGATCTGCTGTCGGGGATCGAGGCGGAGCAGAGCTGGGGCGTGCCGCCCGTGGCCCGGCCGGAGTGGGACATCTACTTCAAGACGGGAGCGTTGCCTTCGGTCGGCTTGTTCAACGAGGGGGCGCTGCTGCAGCGGGGGCGC
>Ga0302325_10014806_pt1 | contig 16590 bp, 14 predicted proteins | sample Palsa_T0_2_FD_201948 | JGI IMG/M metagenome (GOLD analysis project Ga0302325, IMG submission 201948) | Peat permafrost microbial communities from Stordalen Mire near Abisko, Sweden - Palsa_T0_2 | ecosystem: Environmental > Terrestrial > Soil > Palsa > Peat permafrost | place: Sweden: Abisko... | reverse complement strand
CACACGTCGGCTTTTCCGCAAGCACAACCCTTCATCGCCTCGACTTTAGCGTCGGCGGCGGAATCCCGACATCGGTAGTCGGAGATGAAGTCAAGCTCACCATCGAGCTGGACGCCGCCAAGCAGTAACCTTCTAAGCCTGGCAACGCAGGGGGCGGATTCGCATCTTCCCCCGCCGGTGCTTTTAGATTCTTGAAACATACAATTTTTGCCCTATGCATCAGACAGGAAATTCGGAGAACCAAAATGGCAGCAACCTCACCGGGACCTGAGCAAGCCCCACGCTTCTCCAGTCTCCAGGAGGAAGCGCTCCTGAACATCCTGCGCTCAGCCGACCACCTGCACCGCGCCTTTCAGCAGCGGCTCAAACCCTCCGGTCTCACCGCAACTCAATACAACGTCCTGCGTATTCTGCGCGGCGCACAACCCGCCGGCCTCACCTGTTCGGCTATTGGCCGCATGATGATCACTCCCGAGCCGGACATCACCCGGCTGCTCGGCCGCCTGAAAACACAGAAGCTCATTCGGCAGCAAAGGGACGCGCACGATCGCAGAGTGGTATGGACCCACGTCTCCGATCAGGGGATCGAAGTGCTGGCTCAATTGGATGGAATTGTGGAACAAGCGCCAAGGGAGCTGTTAAGCGAACTCACCTGCACAGAAGTCGGCGAATTGATCCGTTTGCTGGGTAAAGCGCGATGTTGTAGCGGCGATAGTCCAGATGCAGTGCAGGCTTCCCCTACCGGGAAGCCATCTTCGCCACATTCGTCACCAGCGATTCGTCTTCACCGTCGCCCTGAATGATCTTGTGATGCAGGCAATAGAGCGCCAGCTCCAGCCGGTCTGAAACGCCGAGCTTATCGTAGATCTTGCGCAGATAATTCTTGATCACCTGCTCCGTGGTTCCCAATTGATATGCGATTTCCTTGTTTCGCTTGCCTTGCGTGATACAAGTGATGATCGCCATCTCTTTGGGTGAAAGCCGCGGTTGAGTCCGAGGACTGACCAATGCAGCTGCCTGAGAACGATAAGCCTCTATAACCAGATTGATCGACTGATTGTCGATCCATGTTTCGCCCCCGGCAATCTTGCGAATGCACTTCACCAGCAGATCCGGTGAAATAGCGCGCGAAATGATGCCGCGCACTCCACGCCGGTAAAGTTCCACCGTGTGGCTCTCGTCCGCATAAGACGCCTGGACAATGATCTTCACGTTGGGAGCAATCCGCAAAAGCTCTGGAATCGCATTGGCCGTGCCGGTCAACATGCCACCCTCAAGCAGTACCACGTCTGAGGGATACCGCTGAACCGCAGCATGAAGATTCTCGATCGAGTCAGCTTGCGCTACGACCCGCACATCGTCTTCAAGTGCGAAGACCTTGCGGATACCCACGCGGTAAATCGCCTGTGAATCCGCTAATATGACACGGATAGCACCGGGGTTCGCCGCGGAATCGTGAACTTCACCCTCTGGAGAATCCTCCAGAAAGTCCATTTTAATGACTGACATATGTGCCCGTGGTGTTACTGGTCTGCAAATCTGTACTCATCGATTGTTGCAGCTGTGTGGTACCCATTTTGGCTTGGGTAACAGCGTACCACACGTCCAAGACAATGGACTAGTACATCTTGTGGCGTTCCAAGAATCTCTCCCGGCATACGCATTTGGAATCCAATTGATATTCCCAGCGGTACACTGCGATCCGTGACGAAAAGAACCCCGCTGGCGGAAACATTTACTGTTGCCGCCGCAAATTCCTGATCGCCCGCGGTAAGAACTACGGGGAGGCTCAACGGAAACCGGACCGCGCAGCGAACTTCCTGCCGAGCAGGACTGCCAGTGCCTGTTTGTGAAACAGTTAACCCTGGGGTAGCTGGATTCATAACTGCGGAATCCCCTTTCCGGAAACATTACCAATACTCTACCTTAATATCGGCAAGAACCGAAGAACACCAAAGTTTCTTTCACTTGGCCCAAATGTACCCTGCCGTTGCAAATCTAGCCAATACCCCATCCGGGCCATCCGATTGCCCCGTTTTGACCATCTATCCCGCGCAAAATCATGCACACATGGAGAAACCCGGCAATTCGCGAGCTCCTGATCCCCTGGCGGCACGTCGCCCATGTTGCCTACTTTTGCGATGCCTACCTGGCTAATACCTGTGGATATCGGTACCGAGAGCCTCACATTACCGCCAAAACGCAGCCGAAGCTCCTACCCATTCCTGATTACGATTATGGTCCACACCCATCATTTTTCCGCGCCCAAGCCGAACCAGAGACAGCACCGGCGTCAGATCGCCTCCGTCCGGCCATAAATAAAGGATGCGAATCTCGGCCTGCGTCAGTCCATGCGGAGTCTCGATGGTAGGCACGAAGTGCATCCGCTCCTGGAGCAAATAGCCCCCCCGCTCCGCTTCCGGAATCGCCCCCAGTTCCGCGCGGCTTGGCGCAAACTGAATTCCCTTCCCCGCAAACGAGAAGAGCGGCTTCAAAAGTAGTTGCTCGTAGACCGCGTCTCCGCCAACCGGCAGCTTGACACCAGCCGCCCTCAGCCGTTCGAAGCCATCACCGCGCAAAAAATCATCCAGAAATACTGCGGGAGGCACCACCGGGTCGCTTTCAGCCGTTCCATCCTCAGATGGCAGCGAGAGCCAGGGCACGGCATATTTACTGATAAGGAAGTACCAGTTCGGATGCCCCGCCCACTCCACATCCCAGGCGTGAGTCAGGTCGAAGGGCAGTTTGATCTGGCGGGCCATCATCTCGTCGGCAATCGCCCGGTTATATATACGATGGATCGGCGCCAGCTTCCCCGCTCCATCGCGATAGTAAAGTTTGTTCCCCATCGGAACCAGGCTGGCAATATCCACCACCGTAATTCCCAATCCCTTGGCCGTCAGCAGAAAATCGGGCAATGTCTTCTGGTGCAGCGGGTCAACCTCCGTCAGCACTACATTCTCGGCGCTGTGATTTCCGAGCACCGTCCGGCGAAACAGCTCCCAGAAGCCATCCCGATCCAGCCCACTCAGAAATACCCCCAGCGAATCGGGAAGGCCAAACACCCCGCGGTACTCCTCATTCAGCATTGCCTGATAGGCATACACCGAGGGAAACGCCTGAATCTCCACCAACCGCGGCGCCAGTTGCCCGCTCGCGTCCCGAACCAGCGCAAAGTCCGCAGTTAGAAAATTCGGATGGGCCGACTCTCCAGCCACCAGAAACCCCTTCGGAATGGAGGCCCGAGCCTTGACAATATACTCCCGCCAGGCCAGCAGCCGCCGCGTCAATCTCGCCCCGGCTGACGCCATCTCTTCCAGCATCGCCCGTGGCACGAAAATCGGCGTCTCCGCCACTCGGAACTCCACCTTGGCCCCAGAGCGAATATCAAGCCGCTCCAGCAACTCCCGGTAGTGATCAGGCCCGTACCCAGCGTTGAAAGCCTCCCGCAAGTCTGCAATCAAAGTAACTCCTTTGTATTTCCAAAGTAACGGAAATCCTACGTCCAACGGTCACTTACCACGGTTTGCTCATAATTGGAAGTGGAAAGCCGACATTTTTTTCACATTTGCGACTTTTGTTGTACTTCGCCCTTCACATTTAGGTTACTCTTTGACTAGATTCTGTCCCCATTGGAGCCCCAAATGATCAAAATTACACAGATTTCCGCCGCCCGTTTCCTCGCAACCACCTTGCTTACCGTCGCCACCACAGCCGCTTTTGCAGGTCCGGCCTCTCCGATTCCGGTCCCGACCTCCGGCTTCGCGCAGTCCTTCACAGTGGCACAGGGTCCCGCTTCGCCAATCCCAGTTCCGACCTCGGGCAAGAGCTCATTCACAGTAGCAGCAGGCCCAGCTTCTCCGATCCCAGTTCCGACCTCCGGTAAGAGCACGTTCTTCGCAATGGCACAGGGTCCCGCTTCGCCAATCCCAGTTCCAACTTCCGGCAAGAGCACATTCACAGTAGCAGCAGGCCCGGCTTCTCCGATCCCAGTCCCGACCTCCGGTAAGAGCACGTTCGTCGCAGTGGCGCAGGGTCCCGCTTCCCCGATCCCAGTCCCGACCTCCGGCAAGAGCACGTTTGTCGCAATGGCACAGGGTCCCGCTTCCCCGATCCCAGTCCCGACCTCCGGCAAGAGCACGTTTGTCGCAATGGCACAGGGTCCCGCTTCGCCAATCCCAGTTCCGACCTCCGGTAAGAGTGCATCCTTCACCGTCGCAGCAGGTCCCGCTTCGCCGATTCCAGTTCCGACCTCCGGCAAGAGCGCGTTCATCGGAGCCAATCAGCTTTCGTAGCTATTAAATGGATTCAACCGCCTACTTGGGCAGGGCGTAGCAAAAATGGCTGCGCCCGGAGACGCTTAAGTTGTAGGTTGACAGAACGCTTGGACTGCTAAACTCTTGTTGCATGGGTTTCTTAGGGATCTCATCCAGGAGGTAAAATCAGTGGCTCCCGACACCGCCATCTCGCTGGCTGCAGTCGCATTGGAAGCCGCTGTCCTTTTTTCCCTGGTACGGCACAGGGTCTTTCGTACTTTCCCCGTTTTCTCTATTTATGTTGCATGGACGCTCGTTAGCGATATCACGTCCCTTTTGATCTTCACATTCCACCCGACAGCCTACTTTCGCTACTATCTGGTGGAAATGATCATAGATTCTGCCCTGCAATTTACCGTCCTGGTGGAATTAACGTGGTCTGTTCTACGCCCGGTTCGTTCTTCGCTGCCGCGTGCCACCATATATGTACTGGCTCTGCTGATCGCCGTCGCAGGACTCGTGATTTGGCCCTTGGCCGCCCAGACAGTCCCGCCCAGGCTCAATGCCCAGGGGGTACTTCTTTTTCATCTGCAGGAGACCTTTGCCATCCTGCGCATCGTCTGTTTCCTGGTCATGGCCAGCTTTAGTCAGGTTCTTTCCATCGGCTGGCGCGACCGCGAACTGCAAATCGCAACAGGGTTCGGCGTCTACTCCATCGTCTACCTTCTTGTCATGCTGCAGCACTCACACCAGTTGACCACCGACCCTGGGTACCACAAGCTGGACTTCGTAGTTACCATCAGTTACCTCGGTACACTGTCCTATTGGGTAATCAGTTTCGCCGCAAAAGAGCAGGAACGCAAAGAATTCAGTCCACAAATGCAGCAACTTCTGTTACTAATGAGTGGAGGCGCACGTGCAGGACGTGTTGCGCTATCCGATCTACCCTCTGATCGATTGAGGAAGAAGGATTAAGAAATGCTTTTGCCTTTGATTCAAATTGCCGTCGTCTGTGCCTTGCTTGTGTACTTCATCAAGTGGCGCGGCAGTATGCGCCGCCGCAACACCCAGACTTGGGATTCGCTGCTGTCTCAGCTTCGTTCCGATTGGAGCGCGCGCGAACTTGGCGAGCAATTCCTTTGGAAAGAGGGGCTTACGGCAACTACGGATGACATCTGGCAGCGCCTCGACGGCCCTCGCGGTCTCTGGGCCATGTTCCAGAATGCGCGCGTGCTCCTGCAAATGGCCGATTACGCCAACCGCAACGCCGCTCCGGGTGCTACTCCAATTGACCCCATGGTCCTCGAAACTCTTCGCAGCGACGCGATGCAGATTCGCCTGTGCGTTCTCATGGCGCTCGGACAGTACGCGATGAGCCAGGCAACTGCCGGCGTCAAAGTGAATGCGTTCCGCGCAGCAAATATGTACAGCGGCATGGCAGCCCGCATGACCAGCCTCATTCAGGATCATGCAGCCGTTATCCTGCCCGATTTCGTCGCCGCCATGTAGTCGTTCAAATCTGATATTTAACAAAAGAGCCGAGGCTGATAGCCTCGGCTCTTTTGTGTCTTTGGAGCATTCAGTTACGCGGTCGGATTGGCCGCCAGAAATGTCTTGATTCTCGCAAATTCATCGTCATTGAGTCTGAAATGCAGCGCTGGAGCCAAGCCCTTGACCTGTTCCCCGCTTCGTCCGCCCACAATCGCAGCAGTAATCGCCGGATGATGCAGCGTCCATGCCACGGCTACCACTCCTGGCTCCACATTGTGCTTGGAACCAATCTCCCGCAGCAACTCCACCAGCTTCAAGTTCCGGCTCAACCGCGGCTCGTTGAACTCAACCGCCTTACGCCGCCAGTCATCCGCCGGCATCGCCGCAACCCGCTCCGCGCTCATCCGACCGGTCAGCAGGCCGCTCACCATCGGCGAGTAGTTGATCACACCGATCCCGTTTTCCAAACAGTAGGGCAAAATTTCCTGCTCCACAGCTGGCCTGAGCATCGAATACGGCGGCTGAAGCGAAGTAATCGGCGCAATCGCCTGTGCCCGCTTCAATTGCGTCACATTAAAGTTCGAAACCCCAATCCAGCGAATCTTTCCGGCCTTCTGCTGCCGCGCCAGCTCCGCCCAGCCTTCTTCAATCTCTTCGTCCGGATTCGGCCAGTGAACCTGGTAAAGGTCGATCGTGTCGACCCCAAGCCGCTTGAGCGAACCTTCCAGCTCTTCAACTACTGAAGCAGCCTTAAGCGACCGGTAAATCTTGCGCTCATCGTCCCACCGCATCGCGCACTTGGTAAAGACCAGCGGCTTGTGCGAGCTACTCCTCACAGCCTGTCCGACAATCTCCTCGGAGTGCCCAAGCCCGTAAACAGCAGCGGTATCGATCCAGTTAATGCCCTCGTCCAGAGCCTGATGAATCGCGCGAATCGATTCGGAATCATCCTGCGCGCCCCAGGCGAAATCCCAGTTGCCCCCGCCAATGGCCCAGGCGCCAAAGCCGATCGGGGTGAGTTGAAGATCAGAATTGCCAAGTGTTTCTAGAGATAAGGAAGTCAGTGTTTTCATAACAGGAGAATAGATGCGCCAAATTGCGCCCCGGCTGCACAAATTCGACGGTTGCGCCCTCTTACGCCGCGATCAAAAACCGCCCATCGCGCATAATCTGCTCCTGTCCAGCCTCAGATTCCAGCCAGATATTGAAGCCCAGCCCAACCACATCGATATGCGTCCCCGATCGCCACGGAGCGCCCGTATGCTCCCCATACGGATTCCCAAACGCAATATGAATCCCTGGAAACTTCTCATCCTGCAGGATGTTCCCGATCACGCGCTCCACCCCCAGGTTGGTCCCGATCGCAAACTCCCCGACCCGGTCCGAATTCTCGTCGGTATGCGTATAGGCCCAGAAATCCGCCTCCAGCGCCTTATTGGAACTGGCACAGCTCACAATCCGGTTCCCTGCAATTTCAATCGTCAGCGGAGTCGCCGCCAGCAGCCCATACCGCGCGCACAGCCAGTCGCCAACCACTCCATCCACCACAAACGTGCCGTTCACCTCGCCCGGCGAAGTAAAACACTCACCGCCCGGCAGGTTGCCCCACTTCTCCGGGCTGATAATTCCGCTCGTCTTGAACCACTTGTACCCCGGATTCATCTCCGCCGTAATATCGGTTCCCGCAGCCGTCGTCGCCCGAATCCGCGTAGCCTTCCGCACCCGCTCCAGCACCTGTTGTGACAGCCGGTCCACCAGGTTGAAGTCGGCGCGCATCCCCTGGCACATGATCTCCGCCGTAATGTTGACCATGTGCGCATGACGCATGTGCCTCCGGTTCACCACATCCGTCATCTGCATGCGCGACTGCAGCTCGTTCTGCTGCACCTGCACCGCAAAGATCGAAACCTGCGAGCTCTCCATATCGGCCAGCACCGCAGCCGGCATATTCACGAGCGGCCGCGCCGCAAGATCCTCCAGCAGAAACGCATTCCAGGCACATCCACGCGCTTCCAACTGCTCCCCAATCGAAGCCGCAATCTGTTCTGTCGCCCGATCTGTAATCAGCGTCACCTTCTCGGTCGGATCGATCCGCAGGCAAGTCGTCACCGCCGACTGGGCTCCAGCCGCGAACTCGGCGGGGTAATCGATTTTAAGTAATTCAGCCGCAGTCAAGCTCACTCTGGCGCTCCGGTTAAAGGGAATCGGCTTTTAGGCCGTACATCTGAGCCTAACCGAAAATTCACGCAATTGAAATGGGGAACCCCTTTCCAAAACCGCTCAAATCTGCGCGTCAAATCATGTATCTGCATGATTTTTCGTTCTCCCATCCCCCAGGCCCAGCCGCGCAAAAATTAAAGCTCCGTTAACCTCACATTCAACTTTGGATATAAATCACTGCCTATCCTCAGCGATATGAAACATACAATTCGCAAGATTTCACTCTCCCTTTTGGCAGGCCTCATCTTTCTCGTCGGTGCAAACTTAGCCCAGGCGCAATATGAAGACGGCAGCCTGGTTGGCGCCATCCACGATGCCTCCGGAGCCGTCATTCCGGGCGCAGGCGTAACCGCCACCAATGTGGCCACCGGCATCGTCAGCAAGGCCACCTCCAACGCTACCGGCGATTATGAATTTCCTTCCCTGCGCGTCGGCGTCTACTCCGTCAAAGCTGAGGCTTCCGGTTTCTCAGCCGCTATCGCCGAGAACATCGCAGTCTCCGTAGCTGTCCGCACCCGCATCGACCTCTCGCTCAAAATCGGCGGTTCCGAGAGCACAGTCGAGGTCAGCGGCGTGGCCCTGCAATTGGAGACCGAGTCCAGCCAGCGCGGGCAGAACATCTCCAACTATCAGAGCGAGGCTCTGCCGCTCGTCAGCCGCAATTACTCCGACCTGCTGGCGCTCGTTACCGGCAGCCGTCAGGCTCCCACTGCCGCCACTACCAGTTCCATCAGCAGCCTGGTGCGCGAGGGCGCGTACAACGTCAATGGTCAGCGCAGCATGTTCAACAACTTCCTGCTGGACGGCATGGATAACAACGCCTACGGTGAAAGCAACCAGGGCTTTGACAACCAGATCATCGCCATCGCGCCCGATTCAGTCGCCCAATTCGAAGTAGTCACCAACAACGAGAGCGCCGAGTACGGCCGCTCCTCCGGCGCAACCGTCAACGTGGCCTCGCAGTCCGGCACCAACGCCTTCCACGCCACGCTCTACGACTTCCTCCGCAACACCGACCTCAACGCCCCAGGCTTTTTCAAACCCAACATCGTCAGCAACACCGGCAACGTCACCTCGTTCAAGCAACCAGCCTTCAACCGCAATCAGTTCGGCATGAACTTCGGCGGGCCCATCCTTAAAGACAAGCTGTTTTTCTTCCTCGATTACGAAGGCTTCCGCCAGACGCTCTCGCCTCTGACCGTGCTAACCCTGCCAACCCAGGCAGAACTGACGGGCGATCTGGTCGTGCCCGTGCGAAATCCCCTGACCGGCGCCATCTACCAGGCCGGAACATCCATCCCCACCACCCAAATGGACCCGCTCTCAGCGCAGATCGTCGGCTACTTCCAGAAGATCGCTCTGCCCTCCGCCGGTTTGGGTACCACCGGACTCAACTCCAACGACTACTCGGTCGAGGCGCCATTCACTGACAACGCCGACAAAGGCGATCTTCGCCTCGATTACCAGCAAAACGCCGCCAGCTCCTGGTTTCTCCGCATCAGCGACCGCAAAGAAACCGGCGTCAACCACGTCACCATCCCCCTCCCGCTCGACGGGCAAACCAACGGCACCATCCGCATTCTCGACCAGCAAGTCGCCCTCGGCTACAACCACCTCTTTGGCCCCAACAAGATTGTCGATGCGCGCGTAGGCCTTTCACGCACCAAAGCCGGCAAGTACAACCTCTCCATCGGCGACGACGTCTTCAACATCCCCGGTCTGCCTTCAAATCCGATCGTAGCCGGCGGACTTCCCTCCGTAGGCATCTCCGGCTTCAGCGGCTTCGGACGGCAAAGCACCAATCCCCAGTGGCAGAATCCGGCTCTGCTCGATCCCAAGGTCAACTACACCTGGGTCAAGGGCAACCACTCGCTCAAGTTCGGCTACGAGTATGAACACATCTGGATGGCCGTCAACGATAACAACCCCCTCTACGGCTCCTGGACCTACTCCAGCGGCTACAGTCTTTGCGACGCGACCATCTCGCCCGCCTGCGCCAACACCAGCAGCGGCAGCGCGGCGCCAACCACTCCCGTCTCTGACACGTACTGGGCCGACTTCCTCTTCGGCACCACAACCAGCTACCAACTGGCCAACTACTTCGTCGTCCACCTGCGGCAAAACATGGACAGCGCCTACGCTCAGGACGATTGGAAGGTGAACGCCAAGCTCACCTTGAACCTCGGCGTCCGTTGGGAATACGGTTCACCCTACTCGGAGCAGAAAAACAATATCTCCAACTTCGATCCCGTCTCTCAGACCGTCTTTACCACTACGCCAGGCGCAGTTGCCGGCAATGGCATTACGCCCGTCAACTTCGGCGGAACCTACGGCAAAACGCTCGTCAACCCAGACTACGGAGACTGGTCGCCGCGCGTTGGACTGGCCTATGAGCTCACCCCCAACACCGTCGTTCACGCCGGCTTTGGTACCGGCTACGTTCACTACACCCGCGCCGGTTCAGGAGACATTCTCGGCATCAACGCCCCTCAGGCGCAGTTTGCCGCCGTCACCCAGATCAAGCCCAGCACCACTGACCAATGCTCCACCCCGCTCCCAGGCCAGATCATCACTGTCGGCACCACCACTCCGAGCTGCTACGCCGCAGCCAGCCAGGGTTTCCCATCAGGATTGGTCACCGCCTTCAACCCCGCCACCGACAACATCACCTGGGTTCCCAAGAACACCCGTGACAGTTACGTCGAGAACTACTTCCTGAGCATCCAGCGGCAAGTGGCCAAAAACGCCCTCATCGATATCGCCTACGTCGGCAACCATGGCGTAAAGCTGCAGGGCTTCATCAACGGAAACCAGAAAAACCCCTCCAATGGCTTCACGCGGCCCTTCGGCAACTGGCCCAGCGACATCACCGAAGCTTTAAACGAGTTCTGGTCCAACTACAACGCACTCGAGGTCCGTTATGAGCAGCGAATGGTCGGCGGCTTGACCCTGCTCAACTCCTTCAGCTGGGAGCACTCGCTCGACAACGCCAGCGCCTCGCTCGAAGGCAACACGCCCTCGCCGCAGAACGGCAATAACATCAAAGCCGACTACGCGCAGTCAGACTACAACCTGCCCATCGATAACGTCACCAGCCTCGTTTATGAGATCCCCGTCGGACACGGCCGGCATTACCTCTCCGGCATCAACGGCGCTGAAAACACAATCCTCGGCGGCTGGCAGATCAGCGCCATCAACACCGCCCAGGCCGGCACACCCTTCAACCTGACCTACACGCCCAACGGCGCACAGCAGGTCTCGCCGCAGATCTCCGCGACCTACCGCGGCGCCAACGAGTACCGCCCCGACATCGTCCCCGGCCAGAAAGTAACCCAGGGACGTTCCAACCGCGCAGCCAACACCGGCTACAACAACTACATCAACTACAACGCCTTCGTCCTGCCGCCCCTCAAGGACGCTGCAGGCAATATTCTCAGCCCTTTCGGCGATGCCTCGCGCAATCCCGGACGCACACCAGCCTTCTATGAAACCGACCTCGACGTGAACAAGAAGTTCAACACGCCAATCGACAACCTTAAGATCGAGTTCCGCGCCGAAGCCTACAACATCTTCAACCACACCAACCCGTACCTGCCCAGCACCATCAGCGGCACGCAGGGCACCACCTCGCAGGTCCTGAGCACCGGCGCAACACCCGGCCTATCTCAGATCACCGGCGGCGTACCCACCAGCGGCGGCCAGATCTCCAGCACCTTCGAACCAAGAATCCTCCAGTTCGGCCTGAAAATCCTCTACTAAACCCAGAGCTACGGCAGGCGGCGGACTCTGGTCTTCGCTTTTACTATCCCAACCACACAACTGGGTGCCCTACCCTTCCCGCAGTTGGAAGGGTGGGACACCACCAAAGCAGGGCGCCACCAGGTCTCGATTTTGAGGCCTGGGCTCCTCAATATCCATAAATCAAGCGGCTATCCTTGTCGTAGCTTCATAAGACCTAAAGACGAACTAGAAATATCAAGCACCGATTTTCCCCAGGGAATCCAACAATTCGCTTGCACCAGCCGCTCCGCTATGCGATAACTACGTCATGCGTAGTACGCGAAACGTAGTACCTCCAGAAAACGACAACGGCATGGGTCACTTCTCTGACCCGCCGCTCCTCGTGCTCGCCAGCCTCGCCAGCGGCCCCAAGCATGGACACGCCATGATTGAGGACATTGCAGGCATCTGCGGAACCCGCCTTGGCCCAGGAACGTTGTACGGGGCAATTGGTCGCCTGGAACAGCAGGGTTGGATCGAGCCGCTCCCGCCCGAGGAGCGCCGCCAGCCCTACCAAATCACTGGCGAGGGCCTGCGCGTTCTCCGCGCCAAACTAACCACCCTGCAACAGTTCACCAAGGCTGGTCTCGGCAGGCTGGAGGCCTTATGAATCGCGCAGCCGCTCACCTGCTTACGCGCCTCTATCCGCGCGCTTGGAGAGAGCGCTATGGCGCCGAGTTTGAGGCGCTTCTTGAAGATCGCCCCGGCGGCTTTCTCACTGCCGTTCGCACAGGGGTAAACGTCCTCTGGTCGGCGCTGCATGAGCATATCTTCCCCACTCGAGGTGGCAAAATGAATCAACCCGCCCACTCATTCGGAGCTGTAATGAAGCAGCCCAGCGCCTTTCTCCCTGTCGCAATGTCGCTCACCGCCCTGGCCATGGTGCTCGGCGACATTGCGTTAAACGGCGTCGTCCATCAGGCCGATGAAGGGACAGTTGCCCATCTCTGGCAGCTACTCATGGGTTTACAGTTGCCGGTACTCGTGTTCTTCGCAATCAAGTGGCTGCCACGCGCGCCAAGACAGTCGCTGTACGTTCTCGCGCTGCAAGCCGGAGCAGCGCTGGCATCCATGGCTCCCGTCTTTTTTCTAAATTTATGAATCGGCATTCCTCGATCGATAAGCAGAATCGAAACTAAGGGCTCTCTCTTCGCATAAGCGCTAAGACAAGTCGATTCGTTTTTATCGAACGGACAACCTGTTGAAACTTCACACCTAAGTCCCACCCTTAACCGGAGCGTCAAGAATCGGCTTATTCAGCCCGCGCAGCGTCAACTCAACCGGACCGCCAAGATCAAATACAACCGCCTCGTTCGCACCCGCTTTCAACCACACCCCCGGCAAATAAAGCGTCTGCTGCGGACCAATCTTCCAATCACGCCCCAGCGGCCTCCCATTCACCCACACAAACCCTTTGCTAAGCCCGCTAAGCCCAGCCGTATCCAGAAATGTATCCGCCGCGGCATCGCCAGCATTCGTAGCAGTAAAGCTGCCACGGTAGAAACACGGCCCAGCGCTACAACCACCCGGCCTGTATTTCAGCTCCGCGAGGTCCGTCATAGGCAGTGAATAAATCCGCCAATCATGCAGCTGCGTTCCAGCTATCGAAACCGAACCAACGATCCCCTTGCGCTCTCCACGCAGCTGCATGCTGAAGTTAATCCGTCCAGAATTCTCAATTAGCAGATCCAACCGCGCTCCCTTGGCCACTTGCACTGGCAAAGTAGTCTGCTTCAGCCGTCGATCCAAAGTTCCAACCAGCTTTCCCTCCACATACACCTGCGCATAGTCATGTAAACCATCCAAAACCAGCGGGCCGCTCAGCGCTTCCGGCGCAACAGTCCGGTAAAGAATGTACCCATAAGCCTGATCCAGATCCTCCATCGTCTTCAACTCGCGCGAAACCACCGGCTGCGGCAAGTTATCCCACAGAGAAGCCGACTCCTCCAGCGCAAACGGCGCAATCGCCTGCGTCCCCGGCGTCGCCGGCACCGCAGCAGGCGTAACACCCATAGCCTTCGCAATCACATCCCGAAACGCAAAGTACTTAGCCGTAGGCCGTCCGCTCTCACCCAGCACCGCGTCATAGTCGTAACTGTTCACATCCGGCTGATACTGACCATCGCTCCAATTCGCGCCATTCATCCATCCAAAGCTCGTTCCGCCATGAAACATATACAGGCTAACCGAGTAGCCCTGCCCCAGCATCCAGCCCAGTTCCTCAGCCTGCTTCGCGCCGTCCGTGGTCTGGTGCTTCTCGCCCCAATGATCAAACCACCCCGCCCAATACTCACCGGTCATAAACGGACCGTCAGGCCTCAGCCTGTGCAGCAGCGCAAACCCATCCTTTGCCCCGCCCGTCCCAAAATTGACCACCGCCCGCAGCTCCGGCAGTCCGCCATTGGGAACCTGATCGGGACCATCCGCCGTAATCAGCACCACCTTGTTGAAGCCGCTATCCACCAGCGCATGATGCACCTGCTCCATGTAGGCATGATCGTTCCCAAACGACCCATACTCGTTCTCCACCTGCACCGTAAGAATCGGGCCACCATTGGCCAACTGCAACGGAGCCAGCTCCTGCCCCAGCCTCTTCAACCACCGCGTCGCCGGCTCCATAAACTTCGGATCGGAGCTGCGCACCACAATTCCCTGCTCCTTCAGCAGCCACGCCGGATACCCACCCCACTCCCACTCCGCGCAAACATACGGGCCCGGCCGCAGCAGGACATAAAGACCCTCCTGCTGCGCCTCGCGAACAAACTCCGCCACATCGTTCTGCCCGCTAAAGTCATACACTCCCGGCCGAGGCTCATGCACATTCCAGAAGACGTACGTAGTGATGGCATTCAACCCCATCGCCTTCGCCATCTTCAAACGCGCCCGCCAGTAAGCCCTGGGAATACGCGGATAATGCATCTCCCCGGAGATAATCTGAAATGGTTTGCCATCCAGCAAAAACTGTCCTCCGCTGACAGCAAATGTATGGCGCCCAGCAGGCGCAGTCGCGGCATGGCCCGCCACCGCGAAGGACGAAAACAAAGCCAAGGCAGACAGACAAGCCGACACATAACGCGAGAGCCCGAATCGCATACTCATTCATTTCTCCGAAGACCATTTTCCTATTACGCCTCAAGATTAAGGCATAGGAGGCATTGTTTGTTATGACCTGTCGCCAACGCGGCCTTGACCGCAAGCGAAGACGATCAATCGAAGCCCACGTCCCTCCGATAAGTCCTCACAGAGCAACGACGCGAATTGATCACAGATGCAAACGCCACCAACACGGTACAATCCTATTGAAATGGTAGGATTTAATTAGTATCGTTCTTGTACGCGCCGAAAATGACTGCCAATCGTATTCAATCACTTGAAATCCCCGACGAGGAGCAAGGCATATTAGCCAGCCTTCTGAGGCTCTCCGACCCAGCGTTGGACGACCTAGAACGCGCGATTAGCCAAGCAAGATTGACGCTTGATCGAGATGATTTGATCTCGCAAATCCGCAAAGAGCCGAGTTTAGCGGAGGTGAGAGATCTAGGAGAAATCGTCGGCTCGCTCATTAGCATCGCGGGTACCGCTTATTCGGCGCAGGTCAGCACCGACGAAACCCTAGAGGTTGTGATAGCGACTATCAGAGACGATGAAGTCGTGGATCTAACCGATTCAGAAGCTGAGACGCTCAAGCAGCGACTGGCGAGACTTGCAAAATCGAAGTCCATTGAACTAATTGCGAAGGCTAGTGAGCTTTCACGGACGAATGATCGATCTTTCCGTTCGGCTAAAATCGTCTCAGATTTGAGACCCATCTGCTTAGGAGAGGATGCGCAGGTCGCTGGTGCGGTAATTGTTCATCAGTTAGCGATACGTGCATCGCGCAATGGCCAGCGTGAATCAACATACTTCGCATTGGACTCAACAGACCTCGCAGCCCTCAGCGCAGTGATATCGAGAGCCATCACGAAGGACAAGGCTCTGAGACAGTTTGCAACTGGTTCGACTACGCCAATATTGACCCCATCAGTCGAATAAGGAGAGAAGCACGTGCCACGTAGCCGATTGGAAAGAATGCTGGACAGCAGTTTGCAGGAGCGCCGATTTCGGGGGTCTTCGTACAGAGTCCACTCCCCAAAAGACGAACCGGTCGGCTTCAAAAGGAATGAAAGCCATAGAGCGCCCGACGAATTTGTCTCTCTCTCCTCGGTCGTTAAGTTTCCTCTATCACCGAAGGAGCTGGAATGGCAAGCCATGGAGGAAGAAATCAAACTTGCCGATTTTCTGTTGAGTATCGAGAGCGATACGGAGTCGGACGATTTCGTGCCTTACGAGAAGGAGACTCTTTCTCGTGCCACGGGTTTCCTCAGAAGACTAATGATCCATGCGCACGCCGCGAACGTTGTTGGTATGGGAGTGCCGCAAATTGGCCCTGCAGACTGCGGGAGCGTTGACCTTTACTGGGAAAAGAGCGACCGCACACTCCTGATCAATTTCTTGCCCTCTGAAAGCATTGCAAATTATTACGGAAGGAAGGCTAAGAGCGAGATATCTGGTCGGTGTGATCCCTCCGAAGCGAGGGCAGAGCTCGTTTTTTGGTTAGCGGATTAACTATGTCTTCCTGGCCGGTGGAAGAGATTCCTGATCAAGATTCCTTGTTTTACCGAGTTTCAGTGGGATGGCTTAGGCCAGACCTGAAGGTCGCTCCTGGGATATTCAGAGAAAACAAAGGTTCAATTTCCACAGACTGGGAGAAATATAGCACGGCCTCTGAAACCCGTGCCCGCCCCGGCAAACCTCAACGATTTGCAATCCTTAGACTGATAGCAGGGCCGGTAAGAGAGATCGA
>Ga0302325_10014804_pt1 | contig 16591 bp, 19 predicted proteins | sample Palsa_T0_2_FD_201948 | JGI IMG/M metagenome (GOLD analysis project Ga0302325, IMG submission 201948) | Peat permafrost microbial communities from Stordalen Mire near Abisko, Sweden - Palsa_T0_2 | ecosystem: Environmental > Terrestrial > Soil > Palsa > Peat permafrost | place: Sweden: Abisko... | reverse complement strand
TCGTTGTCCTCCTGGAGCCCGTCCCCGAGATCGAATGAGAGCTGATCCACCCCACCGGCGGCCAGCCCCGAGGCGCTCACGCCGAGAAGACGTATCCCCTCGCCCGGATCGACGCCCGCCAGCAACGCCGCAGCCACCTGCCCGATGGCCCCGCCCGTTGTGATGGGTCGCTCCATGGTGTGAGATCGCGACACCAGCGACAGGTCCTTGAACTTGATCTTGACCGTGATCGTCCGGGCCGAGCTCGCCGCGCCGCGCAGCATGGTCGCAACCGAGTCGGACATCCTCAGCACATGGCGCTCGAGCTCATACGTGTCGACGAGGTCCTGACTGAAGGTCTCCTCGTGCCCGATCGACTTGTTCGGCCGGTTCGGATTGACCGGATCGGGATCCTCGCCGCGGGACAGAGCCGCCAGGTGAGCGCCGCTGGCCTTGCCGAGGCGACGCACCACGGTATCGAGAGGCACTGCCGCCAGGTCCCCCACCGTGCGGACCCCCAGATCATGCAGGCGCGTCGCCGTGGCGGGACCGACACCCCACAATGCCTCGACGGCATGACCGTGCAGGAACTCGAGCTCGTCGGCCGGCTCCACGAGGAATACGCCGGGGCCCGGCTCGAGCCCCGCTCGGCTGGCCCGAGGCTTGGCTGCCCGCGAGGCGAGCTTGGCGATCATTTTGGAGCGTCCGATCCCGACCGCACAGTCCAGATGCAGCTGGTCGCGGACCCGGCGGCGCAGTCCATGCGCGATGTCGACTGGTGGCCCGAGCAGGCGCGTCGCACCCGCGACGTCCACGAACGCCTCGTCGAGACCGATCGGTTCGACCATCGGTGTGATGTCGGCCAGAACCTTGTGCAACTCCGCACTGACTTCCGCGTACCGGCTATGGCGTCCGGACAAGAAGATGGCCTCAGGGCAAAGCTGGCGAGCCCGCACGGACGGCATGGCCGAGTGCACCCCATACCTGCGTGCCTCGTACGTGCACGAAGCGACGACTCCACGCGCCCCCGCCCCACCAACGATGACGGGCTTCCCGGCGAGGGTGGGATCATCGAGCACCTCGACCGACGCAAAGAACGCGTCCATGTCGACGTGCAAAATGGTGGGGAAGGCTGGTCGCTCAGTCACCGAGGGTCAATCGGCGGAACCCCTCGGCGTAGGCGATGCCGGCCCGCCGGCCCTCCTCGGCAGCCCGGCGCCGCACCGCCTCGCCCGCCCAGCCGTCCTGCCCGGCGAATTGAGTCCGATGGCACTCGACCGCGGACGCCTTGGTCTCGATCGTGTCGGAGATGTCCACCCATTCGTCGGGCTCGAGGGTGGCCGAGAGCAGCACAGTGGGCACCTGATGAGGGGGCCCCGCGTCGGGGAAATAGTGCGGTAGCGCTGCGGCCGGCGCCACCGCGTCGAGCAACGCCGCCCCGGCGATCCGGTGGTCCCGATGGTTGAAGTAGTCCCGTCCGAAGAAAACGGCGGTGGGGTCGTGGCCGCAGACGACCTCGGGACGGAAGGCACGCACCCGCTCCACCAGGGTGCGCCGGAAGTCATCGGAATCGGTGAGCTCGCCGTCGGGGAAGCCGAGGTTCTCCACACTGGACAGGCCGATCAGTGCAGACGACGACCCGAGCTCGGCGGCGCGCTCGGCGGCCAGCTCTCCAGACTCGACAGCTGGGTCCGCCGTCCCCTTGCCACCGTCAGTGCACACGACCAGATGCACCGCACTGCCCGCCTTGGCCCAGCGTGCGAGCGTGCCGCCGCAGGCGACATCGGCATCGTCCGGGTGCGCGTAGACGGCCAGGACGATGCCGGGCGTTTCGTCCATCACTTGCGCTTCGGCTCCGTCGTCTTGGTCAACAGCCCCGCCTCGCGTTGGAAGTCACCGGCCTCCTCGAACCCCTTGTAGACGCTGGCGAAACGGAGGTATGCCACGTCGTCGAGGCTCTGCAGGCGCTCCAGCACCGCGACCCCGACCTGCTGGCTCGTCGCCTCGGTCGTCGCCGCCCGCAACGCGTCCTCCACCTCTTGAGCCAGCTCTTCCATCTGCTCGGGCGTGACGGGACGGTTCTTGGTTGCCGAGCGCACGCCAACGACGACTTTGGCCCGGTCGAACGGCTCACGCAGGCCGCTGCGCTTCACCACCCACAGCGGGACCTCTTCGACCCGCTCGAAGGTCGTGAAGCGGCGCTCGCAACCAAGGCATTCACGGCGCCGGCGGATGGCGCCGCCCTCTTCGGCCTGGCGTGAATCCACCACGCGGTCGTCATCGACACCGCACCAGGGACACCGCACACAGCCGACGATAGTCAGGGAATGAAGACGTGCTCCCCCGGAACGACCAGGTCGGTCCCGGTCTCGCGGATCAGCTGCGCGGTCAGCGAAGCCGAGTGCGCCGGGTCGGCCCGGGTCGCGATGGATGTCAGGGTGTCGCCCACCTTGACGATGTAGTCCTGACCCTGGGCCGGCGCCGCCTGGGCCAGGGTACTTCCACCGAAGGCGCGGATGGGCAGGGCCAGGAGGACCAGGAGGGTCACGACGACCGCGGCGAGGACGACCCGGCGCCGTCGCACCCGGGGCGAAGGTGTCGCCCGCGAAGACTCGTCAGGCACGACGTACAGCTGGGGGCGGAACGTCTCGAAATCAAGCTCATATGCGACCGACATGGAGTCTCCCTCTTTCGAACACCTGTTCGCTTCGCAAGGATTTCACCACGAACACCTGTTCGTGTCAATACCTTTGTCGAACAGCTGTTCGTACCCTAGAGACGGGGTGTGACACCCGATATATCCCGATTGGACAATTCCGATAGAGTTAGTCAGGATTACCGGACCCGCACCATCCACGTACTTCTGATCGTCCAAGGGGAACCCCTATGACAACCACCACTTCCGTTGAGCTCGATATCGCGCCCCTCTCCGGCACGATCGGAGCTGAGATCCGCAACGTCGACCTCCACAATCCCCTCGACCCCGAGAGACTGGCCGCCGTACGCCGGGCCCTCCTCGACTACAAGGTCATCTTCTTCCCCGGACAGCACCTCTCGCCGGCGGAGCACAAGGACTTCGCCGCCGCGTTCGGACCGATCACGGTGGCACACCCCGTCATCCCGGGGATCGAGGAGCACAAGGAGGTCTTCGAGATCGACTACACGAAAGCCCGGCAGTTCTCCTACGGCGTCGGGCGCGAGGACGGCGACCGGGAGCGGTGGCACACCGACGTCACGTTCGTCGAGACACCTCCGCTGGGCTCCGTCCTCAACGCCATCGTGATTCCACCGGCGGGCGGCGACACCCTGTGGGCCGACACCCAGGCCGCCTACGAAGGACTGTCCGCCCCGATCCGCGAGCTGGTCGACGGCCTGACGGCGATCCACGACGGCACGCGCGCCTTCGGCTCACTCCTCAAGGCGGTCGGCAAGGGCGAATGGGACGGCGTGACGTTCACCGAGTTGACTCCCAACGAGCACCCCGTCGTTCGGACGCACCCCGAGACCGGACGCCGGAACCTCTTCGTCAACCCGGGATTCACCAAGCGGATCAAGGGGCTGACCACCAAAGAGAGTGAGGCACTCCTCCGCTTCCTGTACGACCACATGACCACACCCGAGTACGTCGTCCGCTACCGCTGGGAAGAGGGCGACCTCGGGTTCTGGGACAACCGGACCACCATGCACTACGCCATTGGTGACTACGGCGACGCCCACCGTGTCATTCAGCGTGTGACGATTCAGGGCGACAAGCCCTTTTAGCCCGCCGGCAATCCGCCGCCGGGTCTGTGTTCCCCCCTACCGGCCCGGCGGCGGCCCGGCCCTCGACCACAGAACCCTGACCACAAAAGGAAGTGCAGTGCAATCAATGACGTCCCTTCAACGCCGGCCCCTCGCCGCGCTCCGCCGCGCCGCCGCCCTCGCGCTCCCGGCCGGCCTCGCCGCCGCCCTCGCGCTCGGCCTGGGTGCGACCGGCGCGTCCGCCGCGACGAAGTCCGTCTCGCTGAGCGGGGTCACCCTCACCTTCGGCGACCAGCTGAAGGAATACCAGACCATCTTCGCCGCCACCAACGCCCTCCAGGGAGCGCCGTACAAGGTCGACTGGACCAATTTCGTTGGTGGGCCGCCGGTGATAGCTGCGGAGACCGGCGGATCGGTCGACCTCGGCGACATGGCCGAAACGCCGACCATCTTCGCCCAATCGGCTGGTGATCCCGTCAAGGTCGTGGCGGCGACGGAGGGCGCGAACACCAAGATCTCGCCGTACGACATCGTGGTGCCAGCCAGCTCGCCCATCAAGACCGCAGCGCAGCTACGGGGCCAGACGGTGGCCGTCCAGGAGGGGACCGTCGAGCAGTACTTCTTGGTGCAGTACCTCGCCAAGAACCACATCCCCTACACCGCCGTGCACCTGAGCAACCTGCCCGTCACCAGTGCCTCGACCGCGGTGACCAACGGCCAGGTCTCGGCCGCCGTGATCTCCCAGCCGCTCACCGCGCTGGACCAGGAGACGGGCAAGGTCAGGATCCTCGCCAGCGGCGCGGGATACCTCCAGGTGCTCGGCTACCTGACGGCGAGCAACGCCGCCCTCGCCGACCCCCAGAAGGCGGCCGCCCTTCAGGACTTCATCAAGCGCTTCTACACAGCTTCGGCGATCCTGCGCAAGAATCCGCTGCTCGCCGCTGAGACCTACGTGAAGACGTACGGCGTCACGCTGCCGGTCGCCAAGGCCGCGGTGGCTTCGGTCCAGGCCGTCGGCACGCCGATCACGCCGGCGATCATCAGCTATCAGCAGACCGAGGCCAACACCTTCCAGAAGCTCGGACTGATACCGAGCACGCTGAACGTCAAGAGCATCTTCGATCTGCCGTACAACAAGGTCGTGGCCAAGAACTCCAACCTCACGTCGTGACAGTGCAGGTAGCCGGCAAACCCGAGAGCCAGCGGGCCGATCCCTCAGGGGCGGCCGGCTCGTCGGCGGGATCGCTCCGGCGGGTCTCCCAGTCGGGCGGCCTGGTGCACCTTCCCGTGGGCGACGGCCAACAGCGGACCCGCCGGCGCTCGCTCGCCGTCCGGCTCTCCCTGCCGATCGCGGTCTTCGTGGCGTGGTGGATCCTCACCGGGACCGGCGTGATTCAGCCGACCACGCTCTCGGCACCCAGCGCGACCTGGTCCGCCTTCGTGCAGCTTCTGCTGCACCAGGATCTGATCGGCGACGTCGGCATCTCCATCCGCCGCGCCCTCCTCGGCCTCGCCCTCGGCGCCGGGCTCGGCCTCATCCTCGGGATCATCGTTGGCTTGTACCGCCTGGGCGAGGAGCTCCTCGACGCGTCGATGCAGATGCTCAGGACGGTGCCGTACCCCGCGTTGATCTTCCTGTTCATCGTCTGGTTCGGGGTCGGCGAGGCGTCCCACGTGCTGCTCATCGGGCTCGCCACGCTGTTCCCCATGTACCTCAACACCTTCAACGGCGTGCGGAACGTGGACGGGCGGGTGGTCGAGGCCGCCCGCAGCTTCGGGGTGGAGGGCTGGCAGCTCATCCGCCGCGTCGTCGTCCCGCTCGCCATGCCGTCCATCATGACCGGGCTGCGCTTCTCGGCCGGCATCTCGGTGATCGCGCTCGTCTTCACCGAGAGCATCGGCGCCAGCCAGGGCATCGGCTACCTGGTGAGCCAGGCCAACAGCCTGCAACAGATCCCCAACCTGGTCGTGTGCATCATCATTTACGCGCTGATCGGGATCAGTGCCGACATATCCGTCCGCGTCCTGGAGCACTACAGCATGCCCTGGCGCCGTCACCAGGCGGTCCGATGAACCTGCCCACAACCCAGCCCGCAGCCATGGTGGTCGAGGTCTCCAAGTCCTTCGGCGACCGCGAGGTGCTTTCCGAGCTGGACCTCACGGTCGCCCAGGGCGAGTTCGTGGCGCTCCTCGGCGCATCGGGCAGCGGGAAGACGACCCTGCTCCGCATTCTGGCCGGGCTCGAAGTCGCCAGCGCAGGCGAGGTTCTCGTGCCCGAGGTGCGCACCGTCGTCTACCAGGAACCGCGGCTGGTGGCCTCCATGCGCGTCTGGCGCAACGTCGTCATCGGTCTGTCCCGCAGCGAAGGGACGCGTGAGCGCGCCGTCACGGCGCTACGCGAGGTGGGTCTCGAGGACCACGCCGATGCCTGGCCCGGCACCCTCTCGGGAGGCGAAGCACAGCGGGTGGCGCTGGCGCGGGCGCTGGTCCGCGAGCCCCAGCTCCTGCTCCTCGACGAGCCGTTCGCCGCACTCGACGCCCTCACCCGCCTCCGCATGCAGAGCCTGGTGGCCGAGCTGTGCTCGCGCCACCACCCCGGTGTGCTCCTGGTCACACACGACGTGGAAGAGGCCATTCTGCTGGCCGACCGCGTGCTCGTCCTCACGGACTCGAGGATCTCCCTCGACCGGACGGTCGAGCTGCCCCGGCCCCGACGGGTGGGCGGAGAGGCCTTCGACGGGCTGCGCGATCGGCTGCTCGCCGAGCTCGGCGTCCTTGCCGGGCAACGCTGAAGCCCGGCTGAGCTCTAGCCGGCGATGCCGAGGGTGAGTGGATAGACCAGGCAGGCACCGGCCTGGCGCAACAGCCGCGCCGCGAGGGTAAGGGTCCAGCCGCTGTCCGTGACGTCGTCGAGGAGGAGCACCGGACGGCCGGCGAAGTCGCCCAGCAGGGCGTCGACAAGGCCCTGCTCGAGGTTGAGCGTCTCCCAGAGCTGGGCCAGGCGTTGCGCCGAGTTCGTGCGGGCGGGCGGCCGAGGTGGGCCCTCGTGGACGATGGCGCCGATGTGCGGTAAACGGCCAACCGAGCCCAGCGCGTCCGCGAGGGTGTGCACGAGCCGGGGGTGCGTGCGACCCGAGACCGAAACGATGGCGGCGGGACGCTCGACCCACTCCTCTTTCCATTGCACCAACACCTCGACCGCACCTCGAACGAGATGTTCGGGCACAGTGGCATCAGGCGCCGAAGCGTCGACCGCGGCACGCACCGCACTCCCCCACCCCAGATCGGTGAAGCGGGCCAGGGCGCGGCCGGGTTCGGCGGCCTCGTCGGCGCTGATACGACCACTGAGCGGAACGCCGAGCTTGGCCAGGTTCGAGGGCCACAGCTTGTGGGGCTCAATGGACGCTCCCGTCTTCGCCAACGCACCGCGGGCCTGCTCGAGGGCGGCAGTCGACACCGACGACGCCGGCCCCTGGCCGGTGCAGTTATCGCAGCGCCCGCAATCCTGCGTCATGAACGGATCGTCGAGCTGGTCGAGCAAGAAGCGCATGCGGCAGCGGTCGGTCGTGGCGTACTCCAACATGGCGTCGCGCTCGGCGCGCCGGGTGGCCGCAACGCGGGCGTAGCGTTCGGCGTCGTAGTGCCAGGGCGAGCCGGTGCCCTCCCAGCCTCCTTGGACCCGGCGTACCGCACCCTCGACATCGAGGACCTTCAAGGTGGCCTCGAGACGCGAGCGGGTGAGATCCACGCTGGCCTCGAGAGCAGGGGTCGACGTCGGGCCGCCGGCGCTTGCCAGCGTGTCGAGGATGCTGTCGATGACCGGCCGGCGCGGGAAGGCGAGCGAGGCGAAGTAGTCCCAGATGGCAACGTCGTCGGCGCCGGGCAACAAGACGACGTCGGCGCGGGCGGTGGCCCGGCCGGCCCGGCCCACCTGCTGGTAATAGGAAATGGGCGAGGAGGGTGCGCCGAGATGGATCACGAAGCCGAGATCGCCCTTGTCGAAGCCCATGCCGAGCGCCGAGGTGGCCACGAGGGCCTTGACATTGTTGTCCAGGAGAGCCTGTTCGGCCGCGGCACGCTCGGCCGGGTCAGTCTTGCCCGAGTACGCCGCCACGTCGAAGCCGGCCGCGCGCAGGTAGTCGGCCACCTCGGTCGTGGCGGCGACGGTCAGGGCGTAGATGATGCCCGAGCCTGCGAAGTCGGCGAGGTGGTCGGCCAACCACCCCAGTCGCTCGGCGTGGCTCGGAAGGTTGAGCACGTTGAGCGACAGCGAGGCGCGGTCGAGCGGGCCGCGTTGGACCAGCACGTCGGCGTCGTCGGCGCCTAGACCGAGCACGGCCGCGACGTCGTCGACCACCCGGGCGTTGGCGGTCGCCGTCGTGGCGAGCACCGGCGTGCCGGGGGCGAGCTCGGTGAGCAGGCTCCGTATGCGGCGGTAGTCAGGCCGGAAATCGTGACCCCAGTCGGAAATACAGTGCGCTTCGTCCACGACCAGCAGCCCGCAGCTGGCCGCGAGAGCGGGCAGGACCTGGTCGCGGAAGCCCGGGTTGTTGAGGCGCTCCGGCGAGACGAGCAAGACGTCGACACGGCCGGCCGTGATGTCGGCGTACGTCGCGTCCCAATCCTCCATGTTCGTCGAGTTGACGGTGACCGCCGTGATCCCCGCGCGCCCGGCGGCGGCGATCTGGTTGCGCATGAGGGCGAGGAGTGGCGACACGATGACCGTCGGACCCGCCCCCGAGGCCCGCAACAACGACGTGGCGACGAAGTAGATGGCGGACTTGCCCCATCCCGTGCGCTGGACGACGAGGGCCCGACTGCGGCCGGTGACCAGGGCGTCGACGGCGGTGAACTGGTCGTCGCGCAACACGGCGTCGGGACCGGCAATGAGCGCCAGGACGTCCTGGGCCCGCTGTCGCAGGTCCGATTCGATGAGGGGGTCGTCAGCTGCAGTCATGTGAGGGTTCTGGGCCGGGACAGGCTTCCCGGGGCCGGACGGTGACGCTGCTCGTCCCCAGCTGGAGCGCCGGCGCATCGGCCTGGACCGGGCACTGCGACACAGCGACCGGGTGCCACCATACGGGCTCCCTTCGGCCGTCCCCGACGGTCACGGAGAGAAAGGTCGGCACCTTCCATGGGCCCACCTACGAACAGGTGTTTGCTTTGACCCCTCCACTTGGGTAAGTTGGTCGGTCACGAACGGATGTTCGCCCCCGGGAGGGGCCCGGCGGCCGGCCGGGGTGGGCACCAAAGGAGACGCCGATGGCCGAGGTCCTGAGCGGAAAGCGGCTGCAGATCCTCAACTTCATCGCCGACTGCCAACGCGACCGGGGCTACCCCCCGTCCGTGCGCGAGATCGGTGAGGCGGTCGGGTTGGCCTCCTCGGCCACCGTGCACACGCACCTGGCCGTGCTGCAGCGCGAGGGCTACCTGTCGAAGGACCCCAGCAAGCCCAGGGCCATCCAGGTCCATTTCGACCCCGACACGTCCTCACGGCTTCCGGCCTCGGCGGTGCACAACGTGCCCCTGGTCGGAGAGGTGGCGGCGGGGACCGGCGTGCTGGCCGAGGAGAACATCGAGGAGCTGCTGCCCATGCCCGAGCAGTTCACCGGCAGCGGGCCGTCGTTCATGCTGCGCGTGCGTGGCGATTCCATGACCGACGCCGGGATCTTCGACGGCGATTACGTCGTCGTTCGCCAGCAGCCCGAGGCGGACAACGGAGACGTCGTCGTCGCCGGCATCAACGACGGCGAGGCCACGGTCAAGACGTTCAGCCGCAAGAACGGGCGCGTCGTCCTGACGCCCGCCAACACGGCCTATGAGCCGATGGTCTTCGATCCTCCCGACGAGGTGACGATCTTCGGCAAGGTCGTCACTGTCGTGCGGCAGCTCAACTGACCGACCGTCTCGCCGCGCGACCCGCGCACCGCCCCATCACTTGAGCAACCGGGACAGGCGGCGGTCGGCCAGCACCTTGCCGCCCGTTTGGCACGTGGGGCAATACGCCATTTCGTAGGACTCGAACGAGACGCGCTCCAGCGTGTCGCCGCACGGCGTCGGGCAGGGCTCACCGAAACGGTTGTGGACCTTGAAGCGGCCGCCCAGCTTGGATTCCGACAGGCCGCCCTCCCGCGAGCGCTCGAGCTCGAGCGCCTCGGCCAGGACGTCGTTGGCGGCGGTCAGCAGTGCCTCGCGTTGCTCCGGGGTCAGGGAACGCAGCGAGGCGAACGGCGACAACTTGGCCCGGTGCAGAATGTCGTCACCCCAGCCCCGGCCGATGCCCGCCACCACGTGCTGGTCGCGCAGGTCGGTGGTGAGGTGCCGCTTGGAGTCGCTCGTCCGAATGAACGCCGCGAAGGCCTCGCTCCCCGGTTCGGGCCCGAGTCCGGCGAGCGGCCCGTCGGCACCGGGCGCCAACACCCACCACGACGCCTTGCGCTGCGTGCCGTATTCGCGCACCAGGATGCCGACGCCCTCCCCGTCCAGTCCGGCGTCACCGTCGCCGAACACGAAGCGGGCCACAGAGCCCCGGGGTTTCGTCTTCTTGGGCGGTTGCTCGACATCGAGGCGGCCCGCCTGGGACAGGTGCAGCACTATGCGGGTCCTGTCCTCGAACTCCCAGACGAGGTACTTGGCCCGCCGGCCGACCGAGACCAGCCGCTGACCCCGCAGGGAATCCGGAGACGGGTCGTAGGTCTTGAGTGAGGAGAAACCGAGCAGGTCGGCCCGGCGCAACGTCGTGCCGGCCAGGAGCGCGTCGAGCCTCTCGGACAGGGCCTGCATCTCGGGCAATTCGGGCACGCCACAATGTACGCATGACCTACACGCACGGGCACCACGAGTCAGTGCTGCGCAGCCACTCCTGGCGCACAGCCGAGAATTCCAGCGGCTACCTCCTCCCCCACCTGCGTCCCGGTCAGCGCCTGCTGGATGTGGGCTGCGGCCCAGGGACCATCACCAGCGACCTGGCGCTCCTGGTGGCGCCGGGTGAGGCGGTCGGGATCGATGCCGCCGCCGACGTCGTAGCCCATGCGCAGGAGCACGCCGGCGGTCTTGGACTGGAGAACCTGCGCTTCGAGGTGGCGGACCTCTTCGCGCTGGGCTTCCCCGACGCCTCGTTCGACGTGATCCACCTCCACCAGGTGCTCCAGCACGTCGACGACCCGGTCGCCGCCCTGGTCGAGCTTCGCCGCGTGCTCGACCCCGACGGGGTGCTGGCGGCCCGCGACTCGGACTACGGGGCCTTCACCTGGGCGCCGTCGGATCCGGTCCTGGACCGCTGGCTCGAGCTGTACTTCGCCGTGACGGGGCGCAACGGGCACGATGCCCGCATCGGGCCCCGGCTCCTGGGCCATGCGCACGCGGCGGGCTTCTCCGACGTGACCGTCTCGAGCTCGACCTGGACCTACGCCGACCCCGACTCCCGGGCCTGGTGGGGCGGCCTGTGGGCCGACCGGGTCCGCTATTCGCGCTTTGCCGAGCAGGCCGTCGAGTACGGGCTGAGCGACACCGGCGAGCTCCAGCACATTGCCGAGGCGTGGCTCCGCTGGGCCGACTCGGACGACGCGGTCATCGTCATCCCCCACGTGGAGATCCTGGCCCACGGCTGACTCCCGCGTGGACGCGGCGATCGACCCGGTCAGTCCGTCCAGAGCTTGTCGGTGTAGGTGTCCGTGCCGGGAATGGTCGGGATGAAGGGGAGGGCCGCGATGACCGTGCCCTTGCCTGCCGCCTCCACCTGACGGCGGTGTTCGGCGATCACCGGCTCCCAGGCCACCTCGGGAGGCGTGTTGAGGAACCACAGCAACACCGTGCGGTTGTCCCGGGCCTTCTCGCGGGGCACGTCCCCGGGTGCGTCCACCTCGAGTGCGATCGGCGTGAACGCGGCCACGAGATCGGCGTCGCTCCCGGGCAGCAGCGCGGGCAGGTGCTCGCTGCGCAGCCACGACCACAGCTCCTCGTTGGTGATGGAATCGTCACGGTCGATGAAGACGGTGACGAAGCCGCGGTAAGGATGATCGAGGGCGAGCTCGACCGGGACACCGTCGGGGTCTCGCCGGTGCTCCCATTGAAAGTTGTAGAGGAGCGTGTGCACGTGGTCGCGCTCTTCGAACATGCGGCCGGCGGCGTGCAGCGCCTTGACCTGGCGCAGGGCCCACTTGTTCCACGCGTCGAAGTAGCCGTCGAGCACCCAGTAGGCGGAGATGTAGGACCCCCGGGCCGGCTCGCCGGTGATGGTGGACGAATCGGGGTCACGCAATGCCTTGAGATCGGCCGTGGCGACGAAGCGTCGGCCGGCGAAGTTGTAGGGGCCAACCATGCAGCCGGAGTAGAAGTGGTCCCGCTCGTACCAGCGGTTGTAGGCCACCTCGTGGCCGCGATGGGGCTCCACCAGTGTCAGCAGCATGGAGCCCAGCTTGATCGGCTCCGCATCGGCGAAGATCTCGATGGGCTTGCGCTTCTTGGGTGCCTCTTCCTCGGACATGAGGAGCGAAACTAACAGCTGCGCCCCGGCGTCAGACAGTCCCGGTGGCGACGATCGGGCCCGTGGGGAAGACGGACCCTCCCGCCGGCTCGGCCGTGATGCTGAGGTGCGAGGGTCGGGTGGACCCGGCCATGGTGAAGGCGGCCTGTCCGGGCGAACCGCCCAACAGGCCGAGGGAGATGGGCTGATTCCCCTCGATCGCCCACAGCTGGTACGTCCGCCCCTTGTCCAGCGACGGGAGTGTCGACGAGACCAGATAGCCCTGTCCGGAGGGCAGGACGACGACCTGCGCCTGCTCGGCCTTCGAGGAGCCCGAGTCCAGCTCGACGATCCGGTGTCCCGGTGCCCGCAAGGCGGCCGTCACCGCGGGCGACGTCGCCTGGAGGTCCGAGACCTTGTTGTCGGCCCGCACGAGACCGATGCCGAGCACGACCGCCACGGAAGCGGCAGCGACAGCGATGGCCCCGATGGTGCTGACCATGACGCGGCGGCGTCGTGTGGGGGCGGCGGTGGGCGCCCGGAAGGGTGAGGCGCCCTCGTGCTCGAGCCGCGGCATCGGCGGCGGCTCCTCGCCCTCGTGGCGGTCGGGAAGGCGGAGGGCGATCTGGGACCACAGTCCTTCGGGCAAGGGCTCCACCGAGTTGCCCATGGCGGCCGCGACCTCGCGCAGGCTGTCGAGCTCGGCGCGACAACGCGGGCAGGTCTCGACATGCTCCTCGAGCTCGACGAACTCCTCGCCGTCGACCGCATCGAGGGCGTAGGCACCCAGAAGGTCACTGGCCTCGTCGTGGGACATCACGCGTCCACTCCCCGCACGCCGGCGTCGGCGAGGACCGCCCGCATGCGCCGCATGCCGTTGCGGATCCGGCTCTTGACGGTCCCCTCGGGTTGGTCGAGCATCTCCGCCACCTCTCTGTAGGTGCGGCCGTCGAAGTACGCCAGCTCAATGGCCCGGCGCTCCTCCTCGGGGAGCTCGCCCATCGCACGCGAGACCTGGTCGGCCACGGCGAGGTCCCACACTTCGCGCTGGAGGTCGTAGTCCGCCTCGGCTGTGCGCAGGGCGTCGCGGCCTTCCCGCTGGCGCCGGGAGCTCGACGAGCGCACGGCATCGACGGCCCGGCCGTGCGCCTGGGCCAGCAGGAACGAGCGCAGGGAGCCCCGCGCGGGGTCGAACCGGTCGGGCTGGTTCCACAGTCGCAGGAAGATCTCCTGGGTCACGTCCTCGGCGTCGGTCGGGTTGTGCAGGACCCTCTTGGCCAGTCCGAAGACGGCACCCCCGTGCCGGCGGTAGCACTCCGCGAGTGCCACCTCGTTGTAGCGCGCGATGGACGTCACCAACTGGGCGTCGCTCATTTCGTCGATACGCGGCATATCGGACCTGTTCGGACCCGCCCACCTCTTTGGATGTCCGGAATTTCGCCCATCCGGGCTTGACCTGAGCACCGAATAGTAGGCGCTATGCGAACCACCATCGACTCCTACAAGACCCGGGCGGGCCGCCTGGACCTGGATGGCATCAGCTTCGACGACTTCCGGGACCAACCGCTGCCGGCCGATGCGTTGCGCTCCCTGCGCTACATGCACGACGTCGAGCATCACACCATCTGCTACCTCCGCGATCTCCTGTTGACGCCGGCCCACCAGGACCCGGCCATCACCTCCTTCCTCTCGTGTTGGGCGTTCGAGGAGATGTGGCACGGCGAGGCCATCGGGCAGGTGCTCGAAGCCCACGGTGAAGAGGCCGGTGCGCCACGGATCGCTGCCCTCCGTCAGGGTCGGCGGCGGCGCCAGGCGGCCAGCGCGCTCAGCACCATTGCGTCGGCGGCCTTCGCCGGCCGCGCCTTCATCGCCGTGCACATGACCTGGGGCGCCATCAACGAGTGGACGACCCAGGCCGGGTACGCCCGCCTCGCCGAGGCGGCGGGCCATCCGACGCTGCGCGAGCTCCTGCGCCGGATCATGAAGCAGGAGGGTGGGCACATCGATTTCTACGCGTCGGAGGCGACGCGCCGCCTGGGTGACAGCGTGAAGGCACAGAAGATGACACGCGCCGCGTTGTCGCACTGGTGGCGCCCCGTCGGTTCCGGCGTCATGCCCAAGCACGAAGTCCGGTTCCTCATCAACTACCTGTTCGACGGGAGCAGGGGAGCCGACGTTCTGGCGCGCATCGACCGCCGCGTGGACAGGCTGCCGGGTCAGAGCGACCTGCATCTGCTCACGCGCGCCGGGTCGCGTCTCTCCCCGTCGTAAGGATCTTTCCGTTCTGTCGTCTTTCCGTCATCCGTACTGTCGCTGACTCCGAACAGTCCGCAACCACTTCCGAGGAGACCAGATGACGGCAGATCCCCGAGCGCTCACCGAGTTGCTCGAAGAGTCCCAGGACCTCCAGGCGGACGCATTGCGTCCGACCCACGAGGCGCTCGACCAACTCGTCGAGACTGCGCACGGGCGACGAGAGGATGACCCCGAAGCGAATCAGGCGTTTCACGAAACGCACACGAGGGCACTGAGGGCGAGCCTCGCCGGTACCGCCCTGCTCGGTGCGGCAGGCGGGGCGGTGCTCGTGGGCGCGCTGGCTTCGGCCGCGGGAGCCAGCAGCTCCAGCGACGTGCAGATTCTGCAGACCGCCGCCTCCATTGAGAACCTGGCCGTCTCGACCTACACGACCGCACTCACGCTCCCCTACATCGGCGGGTCGTCAGCCAACCCGGTCGTCACCAAGTTCGCCCAGGTGACCATGGGCCAGCACGTGCAACATGCCGACGCTTTCAACGCGGCCGTCAAGAGCCTGGGGGGCAAGGCGCAGACCAACCCCGATCCGGCGTTCGTTCCCGTGGTCAAAAAGGCGGTGGGCGGCCTCGGCTCCGCCACGCCGGCGCAGGGGGCACTCGGCGTCGTGGCATTGGCCCTCGAGCTGGAGAACATCGCCGCCGAGACCTACGTCAAGGACACAGTCCTCGCCAAGAAGGAGTCGAACAAGGCTCTGCTGGCCAGCATCATGGGGATCGAGGCCCAGCACGTCGCCACCCTCCTGGCGGTACAGGCCCTCCTGATGGCCGGTGCACCCCAGCTGATCTCGCTGTCACCCGGCACCGCCGCCATGCTCCCGGCCGCGGCCGGCAGCGTCGGCTTCCCCAACGCGTTCTACAAGACCAACAGTGCCGCCCCGGCCGGACAAGGAGCCGTCAAGTGAGAAGGAACAAGACGAAGAAGTACGAGGGGAGCGAGCACGAGTTGCACGCCCGGACCCTCGAGCTCGACGAGCTGCACCACGACGTCGGCATGCCCGCCATGGCGGAGGCACTGGCGGAAATGCGCGGCACCAGCCGGCGCACCTTCCTCATGGGTGCTGGCGCCGCGGTGGCCGGAGGCGCCGCGCTGGCTGTCGCCAGCGGTGCGGTGCCCACGTTGGCTGCCGCCTCGACCCGCCGTCTCTCGCATGTCAACGCCGCCGCGTTCCCGCCGGCCGGTCTGAAGGGCGACCTCGCCGTGGCCGCGGTCGCCGCCAGCCTCGAAAATCTCGCCGTCTACGCCTACACGGCCGGCCTGTCCGCCGCGACCGCAGGGAAGCTCGGCACGGTGCCACCAGCCGTCGCCACCTTTGCCACTACGGTCAACGGGCAGCACCAGCAGCACGCTGCGGCGTGGAATGCGGTGCTCAAGTCCCACGGCAAGGCGCCGGTCACCGTCACGAACCCGACGCTCACCCCGACGGTGCAGTCGGACTTCGCCAAGGTGACCGACATAGCGGGGTTGGCCCAGTTGGCCGTCACCCTGGAGACCATTGCGGCGCAGACCTACCAGGTGGAGACATCGAAACTGCAGAGCAGCGCCGCGATTCAGCTCTCCTCGTCGATTCAGCCGGTCGAGATGCAGCACATCGCCATCCTCTACTACGTGCTCGGGATGTACCCGGGGGCGCAGACCTCGTCGGGCACGCCCCTGGCCTTCAACCCGACGTCGCAGGCGGTCTGAGCGGTGCGGGAACCGGCGCGGCGGTGCAGGGGTGGTGCGGCCGTCCTGGTCCTGGCGGCCGCGCTGCTCCTGGCCGCGTGCAGCAGCGGTGGCGGGTCGGGCTCGTCGGGCTCGTCGGGTAAGAGCTCTTCGAGCAGATCCGGTGCGGCGACATCGACCAGGTCGATCACGATCTCGAACTTCATGTTCTCCCCCATGCACGCCGCAGTGGCACCCGGCTCGACGGTCAGCGTCACCAACAAGGACTCCGTCACGCACACGCTGACCGCCACCGGTGGGCAGTTCGACACGGGCGACATCGGTGCCGGGCAGACCAAGACGTTCACGGCGCCCTCGAAGGCGGGAACGTACGACTACATCTGCAACATCCACCAGTACATGATGGGGACGATCGTCGTAAGCTGAGTACCC
>Ga0302325_10014803_pt1 | contig 16592 bp, 12 predicted proteins | sample Palsa_T0_2_FD_201948 | JGI IMG/M metagenome (GOLD analysis project Ga0302325, IMG submission 201948) | Peat permafrost microbial communities from Stordalen Mire near Abisko, Sweden - Palsa_T0_2 | ecosystem: Environmental > Terrestrial > Soil > Palsa > Peat permafrost | place: Sweden: Abisko... | reverse complement strand
GTCACACGGATGGACGCGGAAATCCCCGTGATGCTCGACAAATACATCAACCGCAAGCTGGCGGAGACCAAGCACTAGCAGGTTGCAGAAAGTCGCAAAAGGCTAGCCAAGAAGTGTCAGGGCACGACTTCAGTCGTGCCGCAAGCGCCGTAGTACGGGCGTGGGCTTTAGAGCATCTTCAACTCAAGTGTTAACAGAATCCTCCGCGCCCCATCCATTGTGCGTCCTTTGCACAATGGGTGGGAGAGCACAGAAGCCGAGGCAGACAGTAAACAGCTAGAGCGAAAATGCTCTAGCCCCGGGGGAATTGCATTCTCAATCATCTATTCTCTCGGCGGCTAAAGCCGCAGACAAAATTAACCCTCGCTCGGCACGACTGAAGTCGAGCCCTTTCAAGACATCCACTAAAGCAGAGGTTCCCTAAGCGCGGAAGCGCGTCAGCGTTCCCTTGGAGGCCAGCTTCTGCGCCTTCTGGTAGTCCGTCTTCAACTCCGGGCTGGCGTAATCCATTGTGCTGGACACCGATTGCAGCAGGTTCCCGCTCGCTTCCCTGTCCTTGTCGCGAAGCAGGAGCTTCGACCGCTGGATGGCGTCGGCGATCACTCGATCGGCATAGGTGCGCACCCGCGATCGAAACGCGGTTGCAACCGACTTCATCACCGGCGAATTGGCGGAGACCTTGGCCGCGCGCCGCATCACGGCTTCGCCGGCGGGCAGATCGACCCCCAGCGCTGCATACGCCCTGCCAATCATTCTGTAGAGCGCCTGCTGACGTTCTTCCTCCAGCACCACAAGGGCGGTTTGCACGCGCGCTGAACGCTGGAACGAAGGGGGCTGCATCTGGAGCAACTGAATCGCCTCCGCCGTCTTGCCGGCCTGTGAGAGCTTTCTGGCCGAAGCCAGCCCGGCCTCGATCTGTTGCCGCAGCGCCTCGCGGCCGGCGGACGCCTGGTCGAGAATCAGGCGCAAGGCCGTATCGTGATCCTGCTGTAGTGCGCTTTCAAGGAACTCAATGGCCTCATCGAAGGCCGACTCCGCGATCAGCGATTGCGCACGGGCCAGTTTGCCGCGAAGCTGGTCCTGGCGCCGATTCTCCAGCTCCTCTTTCCGCGCAAAATCCAGCAGGGAGAGAATCTCGCTCTCGGCAAGGCCCTCCGCCTGGCAGAACTCCAAAATCCCCACCGCATCGGAATACTTGCCGTTCTTGAGAGCCTCCCTGGCTCGAGACATGTATTCGGCCCTGCGCTCGTCCACGGTCTGCTGCCGGAACCGCTCTGTCAGCAGCGCCTCCAGCGAGAGCAGACGCTCATCCCCCGGCAGCCGGTGCATCGCCTTCCGAACCAGTTCGAGCGCCTCGCGCGGGTTCAGATCGCGGCAGGCCTGGACCGTTTCGTCCACCGCCATGCGATTCTCGTGTTCCTTGATCTGGCGCTCCACCTGGGCGTTGAGCCGGAAAAGCGCCGCCTCCGATGGCATGGCGGCCATCGCTTCCTGGATGGACTGCGCGGCCCGCTGCAGCAAGTCGAAGGTGATGGCCAGGGCTACCTGTTCTTCCAGGCCAGCAATCAATTCCTTGCGCTTGGCTTGTTCCAGGCCGGAGTTGGCGTCCCGGATCAGCAGCGGAAGTTCGGGATTGGTCGGGTCGAACTCCTCCGCCCGCTCCAGAATCCCGATCGCTTCCGCATAGTGCCGGGCGCTGAGTTCGCTGCGCGCCGTCGTCAGCAGCGTCTTGGCCTGCGCTTTGCGCTTGGCTTGTTCCGCCTCTTTTTCAAGCAGGTTGCAGAGCGCCACAATCTTCGAGTTCGTCTTGTCTACCTTGAGCGCCTTCTGCGCGGCGGTAATCGCGGAGCCAAAATCGCCCTTGCGCCGCGCCGTCTCCGCCTGGCGCAGGTACTCGTTGATGCGGTCCTCTTTTTCCTTCTCCCTGTTAGCCTTGTCGCGCAGCTTCACCAGCTCCGGATTCAGCGCATCCAGGTCAAGCCCGTCGGCCAGAACGGCAAGGCTTTGGTCGTAGCGGCGGTTGTTGATTGCGTCTTCCGCCTCGAGCCGGATCTGCTGGATTTTCTCTTCGCGCTGGCGCTGCGTGAAATGCCGCTGAATCTCGCCCAGCAGCTTGCGCGCTTCCGCATGTTTGCTGTCGATCTTGAGCAGTTGGTGCAGGATGCCGCGCGCCCGCGTGAACTCCTGCGCCTCCACCAGGCGCAGCGCCTCGGGCAGCAGCTCGAGAACCTGTTCCTGGCGCAATTCCGCAATCGCATTGTTCAAGTCGGCCGCCATCTCCTCGGCAGTCGGGTAGCGCTCGTCGGGAGCCTTGGCCAGAGACCGTTCCATGATGGAATCGAGAATCGGCGGGTAGCCTTTGATAAGGCTGCTGAGAGGTGGGTACGGGTCATTCAGTATCCGCTGCATCAGCGCGTTCTCGTTGCCGGAAAAGGGAAGCTGGCCCGCCACCAGTTGATAGAGCACCACGCCTGCCGCGAAGATGTCCGACCGGCCATCCACGGTTTCGTTCAGCAAACGCTCGGGCGCCATGTACGGGACTGTGCCGATCAAGCGGCCGGTGCGGGTGAAGCTGATGTCCTGGTCGCGCTTTTCCAGGCGCGCTATCCCGAAGTCCAGCAGCTTGGCCGTTCCATCCGGCTGCACAAAGATGTTGGCCGGCTTCACGTCGCGATGGATCACGTTGTTGCGGTGCGCGTAGCCGAGCGCGGAGCACACCTCTTCCAGAATCCCCAGGCGGTCGGCCATCGAAAGCGGCGCGCCGGAGCGGATCAGCTTATCCAGCGGATCGCCCTCCACGCATTCCATCACAATGTACGGGGTGCCGTTGTCGTCGCCAAGATCGTAGACAGTGACGATATTCGGATGCTTCAGGCGGCCAGTGCGGCGGCCTTCCTCGTAAAACCGGGCGAGCATCGTCGGATCGCTGAGGAATCCCCCAGTGAGGGTCTTGATTGCAACTTCGCGGCCGATCGCCTTGTCGATGCCGCGATACACGACGCCCATGCCTCCGCGTCCCAGCACATCGATGACTTCGTACTTGCCGATCCGTGTTATCTGGCCGTCTTGCCTGCCTTCAGGGGAATCCACCTTCTTGACTCACCTCTTTCCTGGCTGGGTCCGTACCAGCTCGCATCCTCTTGCGTACCCCGCGGACCCCGCATTTCTCAAGCTTCTAAGGCGTCGCAACAAGGGATCGCGCACTCCGCATCACTGCGTGGCGCTCACCTGCGGCTGCAAATTGAAATTGTCCTTCAAGAACTCCATGGCGTGGGTGCGTTCCACCGACTTGTCGTCCGGAGTAATCTCCAGAAACCGCCGGTACAACTCGCCGGCGCCTTCCAAGTCGTCCTCGGCCTCTCTGGCTTTGGCAATTCCGTACATTTTCAAGGGAAGTTCCGCAACCTTCTCTTTCACTTTGGCCACTAACTCATCCCGAACCGCGTTCTCGAGGTTACTCCTGAACTCCTCAGGTTTGCTTTCAACCCCTGAGTTCTTGATGCCGGCCACGTCGTCGCCGCGCACCTCCAGCAGTTGAACATCCTGCTGGTGGGCCGGCCTTTCGATGGGATCGGTCTTCGTCGTCTGTCCGGTCAACGCATCGGCGATGCGGAACTGCAGCTTGATGGTTCCATCCAAATCCGTAGTCAACTTGGTGTAGTTGTATTTGCGGATTTCGTCCTGCGGCCTGGTCTTGGGTATCGTATCCAGTTTCGTAGACAGGTCGGCGATGGTCTTCTCGGCTTCATCCTTGGCTTCGTTCAGGTCTTTGATCGACTTCTTGTTTCCCCTGGCTTCCGCGCCCTGCAGGGCGAGCTGGGCGGTCATCAAATCGTTCTTGGCCTTGTCAATATCGCGATTGGCCGAATTCCACGCTTCGTTGGGCACCTGATCGACACTCGCCCGGTAACTGGACTCAAGCGACTCCTTGGTTGGCACCTCAGTAAAACGATGCGTCAGCACGTCGCCATCCAGCTGAAAGTCCGGCTCAACGGCGGTCGTCTCGCCGACGCGAACCACTTTCACAACTCCCGAGTCTTCGAGCCCGGTAATAATAGCGCTCTCCAACTGCGTGGCGAACCCGGCCCGATCGGCCTGGGTCGTTGGATCGCGAAACTGGACCCGAATTGAAAGTTTCGAGCGCATGGCATGAGCCGGTCCCGCGGAAGTGATAGCGTCGCGCACCGCATCGAAGTTGGAAGCCCTGTACTTCCTGGCTTCTTCCAGGCAGGCAAATCCCAATTCCGTGCCGGAACCCACTGGCTTTGCCAGATAGATCTTTGCCTGGTCCAGGAGATAGGCGCTCAGGTCGTCTCCGTACAGGTCCATCTTGTCCTTGTACGATTCGTCCTGGCTCAACTGATAAGCATTCTTAAGGTAGATATATGCCTTTTCGATCGCCGCCATGTCGCTTGGTCCGCGAATCGGCGTGTGCGCCTGGTGCAGGCTCTTGGCCTCCGCCGCCGCTGCAATCACATAGCCCGCCTGGAGCGCCTTCATCGCCTCGGACGCCATCCCCTGCTGGTGATCTGTCAAGGCCGACAAAACCTCGTAAGCCGGAATCGGCTTTTTCTGCTGCTGATAATCCTTGCTGCTCTCGATGGCCCTGGCCACTGCGTTGTTGTCGGTGACAATCACCAACTGCGCCTCGGCGTTCTTCTCCGCGTCCTGGGCCTCGGGCGTGTCCTTGGTCTTGATCGCCTGCTGGTATTCCTTGATCGCCCCCGGCCAGTTCTGGGTTCCTCCCTTGGCGCCGCCCTGCTCCATGTGGTACTGGTAGGTTGCATCCACCACCACTCCCACGCGCGGATCTTCGTCCGCAAATGCGCGATACGGAACCAGAAATGCGTAGGCCTGGTCGAACTGTTTCCCATCCACTGCGCCATTCGCCGACTGCACCGCCGCCTCTTCGTCGTTGATGTCCTTTTGAACATCTCCCATCAGGGCTTGTTCGGGAGCGAAATAGGGATCGATTCCAGCCACGATATCGCTGAACTTCTTGGCATTCTGCAAGTGGACAAAGCCGGCGGTATGGCCATTCAGCGCCACATGGTAGTTCTCCAGCTCGGCACGTCCCTTGTCCGTAATCCCGGTAAAGCTCTTGTGCAGTTCGTCGGCCAGGTTCTTGACGGAAGGAATATCGGGGGCAACAGCGTGCGCCTGATCCAGATTCAACTTCGCCGTCTTCAGATCGGCATACCGGGGGGATGCGGTCCCGGCGGACTTGTCGTAACTCTGCCAGGCTGCTTCCCCGGCGCTGGTAAACAGCGCAGCCAGCCGGAGCTTTGCATCTGCCGAATGCGCCACCGCCGGATACTTGGATAGGTACGCCTGCCAGCCGGGTATGTCTGTCGCCCTTTCGGCGCGCATGAATTCGGCTAACTCCGCATTGGGCGCGGAGACAAACACCAGCTTCACGGTCTTCTTGATGGGCGGCGCGCCGGCGGCCGCATCGGTGACAGTGCCCAGCGGCGTGCCATGCAGCATGGCCTGGTCCGCAAGTTCCGACAAGGAATAAGAGGCGTTGTGATCGAACTTGATATTCGCCGGCACCACGCACGCGGCTGATCCCCCGCCCGGCGTATAGCGCATCACCCCATCGGCTCCGCGCTCCAGCACGCCCCCGACGCCCAGCACCACCTTTCCCATTTTGCCGTAAGTGGACTTATCCACCGCCGCATTCTGGAAGGGGGTGCAATCCTTCATCTCGATTTTGCCGTTGATGAGTACGTCGGTCAGTTGCACATAGGCTGCGCCGGAGGGTCTGTCGTATACCTCGATGGCCATCAAAGGGATATCCTTGGCCATGGCCGACGGCCCCACCCAGGCCATGCCAAGTGCGAGCAATACGAGAATCCCGGCCACAAACCGTCGCCGTTCCGCTAATCCATAAACCAGGACGTCCGATGTCATGCTAACCCCAGATGCACACGAGAAAGGCAGTTAATAAGTAAAGGAAGCCTGCAGCGAAGCCAACCTAGCCTGCGAGCGGAACGTGACTTAGAGCCGTCCCAGGGGTACCAAGGGAGTAACGCTCATAGACTGCGCCCTAAATTCCTTCCGCCGACGTTTTCTGCTACGCTATCACTTCCCTCCAAAGGTTGCAATTCCCACTAAAGATTGCAAATGGGACGAAGGTTGCAATTTATTGTTGCGTGGCAGGGAGCCGGAGCTTGTACAGTGGCCTTAGCAGGAAAAATGGGCGCGTCAAAGCAAATACGGGACTCTGCCCAGGCTGCATCGGAGAAACATCCAACCACCGGCAGTCTCCCAGTTGCAGAGACCTATCTTTCGGTTCGACTTTGGAATTCCAATGGCGCAGACGCTCCCACCCCGCTGCCTTTGGAAAGCGACTCGCCCGTTGTCTCCCTCACCAAAGACCTGATCGCCGCTTCCAAGGGCGCCGCCGTTTCCAGTCGCGACGGACTCCTGGTAACCAGCTTCCACGCCGTTCTGCCCGCCGTTTCCACTGCGCGGCGCCTGCAGTGGGCGGTTCAGGGACTGGCCGAAGGCAGAGATCTGCGCGGCACCTCGATTGCCGTGCTCATTCATTACGCGCACGATCTGCCTGTCAATACCGGTGAGACCGCCGTCCGCGATGCTCTGGACCAGGCCACCCCCGGACAGATCCTTCTCACCGAATCCATTGGCAAATCCTTTGACGATTTGCCCGGCTTTCCCTCCAAGCCACTGGACAAATCCGGTTTGCGGGAACTGCTGTGGCGGGCTCCGGAGGCTCAGTCGACGCGCTCCTTCGACGAACAAATGCTGACCCAGCTCCTGGAGCAGCAAGGCCTGCAGGACGACCTTCCCGAAGAGCCGGAACCCATCGCCCCAATTGCGGACAGCCCCGATGAATTCGACGCCGGCGAGCGGGCACCGTCTGCCGGTGTTCTATCCATGGCCAGGTCGCCGCTGGGCATCGGCATTGCAAGCGCTGCGGTCCTCGGTGTCGCCGCCTGGTTCATCTTCCATTCCACCCAGGCAAAGCCGAAGCCGGAGAGCGGCGAATCCACTCCGGCTGCGCTCAGCAGTTCGACGCCAACGACCACTGCCTCACCCGGACCTGTAACCGGCCAAACGCCTTCGGGCGCTTCCACGCCTGTCAATCCTCCCAACGCTGCCGTGCCCAACACAGCCCGCCTCACGAAGGCTCAGAAGCTCGCGTTGGAGCGCGAGGAGAAGGAAAAGAACAAGAACAATCGAGAGCCGCCGAAGGTAGCCGCTGCGACCCCGCCTCCCGCCAAAGTTGTCGAGCCCCCTCCAGAAAAAACGGGAGGACGCGGTTGCGATCTGGAACCAGGCGAATATGGCATGGAGCTTGAGAAAGCCCAGAATAGTTATTCGCGAGGCCATTACGACGTTGCTGCCCGGCAATTTAACGAGGTGGTCAAGTGCGAGCCGGGCAACGCGCAAGCCAAGGAAGGGCTGGCGCGGGCCCAAAGCGAATTGAGAAAAGAAAACTAGGCCTCTGACCGCTTTTGTCCGCCAACCTGCTGACTTGCCATTCCCGCGAAGCGGGGCTAACTTGCTGAAATCGTTTTCAAAATCCCACTCTACCCATGCACGTGAGCCGCCCACTTTCCAAACCAACCTGCATGCTGGCTCAAGGGAAAGCGGGAATTTTACCTGGCATGGACACGCTCATTCAGACCTGTGAACCAGGCTACCGCGAGTAGGAATACCCCTCATAGCCCTGATAGAAAACCGCCAGTGGAAGCGTGAAGATTCCGTCCGGCCCCGGCCGCCCTCCCCAGGGATTGCGCAGCGTAACCGTCGCAGCAGCCTCGTCGTAGTCCAGCACGGAATAGGCGTGCGATGGAACCCACCAGCTCTTGTTCTCTGCCTCGAACCCAGGGTCGGCAACCGCGAGCCTGGTCCCGGCCACCAGCGCAACTCCGCCGCCATGGAGCCGCCGCAATTGGTCCAGCACGCCCTTCCGGTCGCTCACCAGGCCGGCATCGGCATTGCCCATGAAGGCCTCAATCACCCGCACCGGAATTTGACCCTGGCCCAGTGTCTTGTAGGCTCCGAAGACTTCGCCATTCTGCCGCACGGTAAGTGCGACAGCGTCAAAGAACCCCTTCTCGTCGAGAAAGCCGGCCAGCTCCTTGGCCTGTTCTGCAGGAATCCCGATCAGGCTCAACTGCTCTCCCAGTTTCAGCTTCAACCCCGCCTTGTCCAGTTCCCCGTCCTGCTTCACCACTGACCGGATGGCGCGGTCGTAGGCCACCAGCAGCGGGCCGGACTGATCCAGCCACGACAACGCAAGAGGCTTGACGAAGAACGGAATCAGCGTGGATTGATTGATGGCCTTCACCAGGCTCAGGCGCAGAACGCGCTGCGCGTAGCCGCGCATCAGCACCAGCACCCATGTTCCCTCCGAGCGGTCGTAGCTGTGCGTCCGCCCGTACTCCACGTCCTCGGGAAACACAATCTCCTCCGGCCCCTGAGAAAAATGAACCCGGTACCCGCCGCCAGGATTGGGCAGGATGTCGCCCTTCAGCGTCTCCGGCGCAACCTTGGCCACTTCCGCAATCGAAGCATGAAAGAAGCAGGTGCCCAGAATCCCCTGCCGCACCGCCAGCGGGCTTACGCCATGCACTCCGTAAAGTTGCGCCAAATCCTGGGCCGCAGCCAGCAGCGGTAAGCTGAGTGCGGCAGCCAGCAGGGCGGACAGTCGAATTGCGCGGCGCAGGCTGAAAAAGCCCGGAGGAATCTGAATCATGGATTTCATAGGTCTCTTTATAGTGGGGGCTGTCTGAATATACCTGAAAACCGCCGCAGGCACACGCCGGGATTCCTGGATGAGACGGAACCTACCGAATGATCCGTAGTGTCCGGAGAGGCGACGATACAACCGGAACCCGCGACTGCGTTACCCGCTGCTTTTCTGGGACGCCTTTCCAATCTGGTTCGATTTGGGGGAGAATGGAGTTGGTCCCCCACGTGATCGCGCCCCTGCTGCCTGGGTCGAAGGGCGGAAGACGACGCATCACGGGTTAAAGATGGGAGGAACCCGAGAGCAGCCCTCCCATACCAATTAAAGACAGAACTGGAAAATGGAGTTCTGTCCGGAAAGCCGATCATCCGGACGGAACTCGTCTCTGGCGCTGGTAGCACCGCTGGATGGAACGCTTCACAATGCTGGGACGGCCTAAACAGGTTCCGGAGTTCCACGCCGGAAACCAGAAGGAACCAGGCCGTTGCCCGCACTGCGGGCAGAGGACCTATTTCGCCTGCACCAGGCCCGCAACTACTTCGGCAACTTTCTCGAGTATCTGGTTCCAGCCCTCCATTTGACCGCTATTTTTCGCACTCTCCATGGGTTCATTTCCAATGAAGGTGAGTTTCGTCTGGCCGTTTCCTAGGTCCTCGAAGATGGTCACGTCGTACGCACCCTCGATGGCCTCATGTTCTATTCCTAATTGCGCAGGGTCAATCTTGTTTCCCTCCGGGTCGGAAAAGTACATCAAGGAAACGATCTTCTCGTAGGGAACAATCTCGTGGTATTCAACCGCATTCCAGAACTCCTGCCCATCGGGCGCCTTCATGCAGCAGAGAAGTTTTCCTCCCACGCGAAAATCCATCTTGCAAACAGGCGAAGTAAAACCCTTCGGTCCCCACCACTGCATGATGTACTTGGGGTCTGTCCACGCCTTCCAAATCAACTCGCGTGGGGCATCAAAAACTCTTGTGACAACCATCCGCTCAATTTCGCTAACCGTGTTTTCTGTCATCTCTGACCTCCTCTTTCTTCATTTGATTCACCACCACATCCAGTTTGTCGAAACTCTCTTCCCAGAATCGGCGATAGTAAATCGCCCAGTCGCTGACTCTCTTGATCGCCTCTGGCCGAAGCGTGCACACACTCTCCCGTCCACGCTTTGTCTTGATGACAATCCGCGCCCGCACCAGGCAGGCAATATGTTTTGAAATCATCTGCTGCGAGAGTGCAAACGGTTCCGTCAATCCATGCACAGAGGCAGGCCCGTGGCTGAGCCGTTCGATCATCGCCCGCCGGGTTGGATCAGACAAAGCCGCAAATGTTGTACCCAATTTATCCACAACCATATGGTAGTGGATTTTCTGTCAATGTCAAGTGCGAATCTTGCGATCCCTGATTTCTATTCCCTGATCTCTGAACCCTGACACCTGCGCTATTTCATAATTCCCCATGGGCGGCGTCGTCGCGGTTGGGCGCACGGTTTAGGAAATCGGCTTGCTCGTGCAATAACTCATGAACCTGACGACTAAAGTGCGCACAGCAACGTGCCCACGCGTACGAGCCGGCAAGGTTGGGGCGCTGGCTTCAGGGGTGGGGGAAATTCGGATTGCCTTTGGAACGTGTTCCGGGCGGATTACCGGCTAACCGGAGATTACCCGTTGATCAAGAGCGGCATGAATGTCGTAGGAACGACGAACAAAGAACCCGCCGTGTTTTTCCACAAGACGGCTCTCTCATTCTGTCGACTATCCTCTCGATTGAGGAATTCGCCCGACGCGAGGATCATGACGCAGGAGAAGATCGCACGCACGAAGCGCCTCCGCCTCAAAGGCGGGGCTGTCACTCGGAACAAGCAGCCAAGGGCAGCATCGTCCCTGTGCCGTTCAGCCCGGCAGCGCGCAAGCGAATAGACGCCGCAGCGAAGGCCGGCGGCCTGCACATCTCACCATGGATTCCTAGCTTGTTGGCTGCGGCTATTCAGAATTGAGTAACATTCACCACCAGTTGCACTGTCGGTTTATCATCGGTGAGCCCGTAATGGTGATCCTTGGCAATATCCCAGCGTTCAACGTGAGAATTATTGCGCGGAGCGCCGGTGAGCAATTGACACGATTCCTGCGGCTGCACGCCACAGACAGGGCAAACAAAATTCACGGCCTGGTAAGACGGTTTCATGTAAATTTTTTATCGCCGTCGAAGACCGGAAGGATGGTCAATATTGGACACTCCCTGCAATTCGACTGCGGGAAGTTGAGAATGAGCCTGTGGATTTCAAATCGGGACACTACCCGGCCCGGACGTATAAGCCCGCATGACCTTCCGTGTGGTACCCTGTGGGCACTCCGAAAAGTCTACTTATGCCCCAGGATGATTTGAAACCACACGCTTCGTGGCTGATCGGCAGCGCCAAGGACTGTGACCTCAGGGTGACCAAGGAAACCGTCTCCGGCCACCATTGCCGGCTCGTCCAAGGGTCCAATGGCTTTACGCTGGAAGACCTGGGTTCGACCAACGGCACGCACGTCAGCGGAGTGAGGCTTGCGCCGGGTCAGCCGATCCGCATTGCCCACGGGACCCCGGTCATGCTGGGCCGCCAGGTGGAGATGCCCTGGCCGCCGAACCAGACCACCCCGCCGCCAACTCCACAAACCACGCGCTCTCCGCAGCCGCCTGCGCCGCCGCCGCCCCCAGCACGCCCTGCTGCCGGGCCCGCCGCCGCCGCTGGCCGGCCCATCACCATCGGACGATCCCCGGATTCCGACGTCCAGATCGATCTGCCCAACGTCTCCTGGAATCACGCCATCATCGTGGTTGAAAACGGCGAGTACATCCTGGAAGATCTCAATTCCCGCAATGGAACCGCCCTTGGCGAGCTGCACAATCGCATCCAGCGCACCGTGCTCAAGCCCACCGACGAAGTCTACCTGGGCGCCTACAAAATATCGGCCGCGCAGCTTCTCAACGTTGAAACCAAGGTCGAAATCGGCGAAGCCTCGTTCAGCAAAATCGAATTTCGCGGCAAGACGATGGACATTGGCCGCGATCCGGAATGCGACATTCCCGTCGATAACCCCATCGTCTCCTGGCGTCACGCCCGCATCACCCGCGCGCAAGAGGGCATGTATGTCGAAGACCTGGGCTCGCGCAACGGAACCTACGTGGGCGGCATCCGCGTTACCGGCCGCGTGCTGGTCAGGCCGGGCCAGGAGATCGGCCTGGGCAGCATCCGTTTCCAGTTGCTCGAAAACGGCGAACTCGCGCAGCGCGATTACAACGGCAAGGTCACCATTGAAGCCCGCGACATCGTGGTCAACGCGCCCAACGGCAAGCGGCTGCTGAACTCCGTCTCGCTCACCATCTTCCCTTACGAACTGGTCGCCCTGATGGGTCCGGCAGGCGCGGGCAAAACCACGCTGCTCAAGGCCCTGAACGGCTATACCCGCCCCGCGCAAGGCACCGTGCTGTTTCGCGGCCAGAGCCTCTACGACTACTACGATCTCTATCGCCACATGATGGGCTACGTCCCCCAGGACGACATCGTCCATCCCCAGTTGACGGTACGCCAGGCCCTCTACTTCAGCGCCCGCCTGCGCACCGACCTCACCGACGCGGAGATTACAGCGCGCACCGAAAAGGTGCTCAGCGACCTCGGCATTCCCGACATCGTGGACACCATCATCGGCTCGCCCGAGCGCAAAACCCTCAGCGGAGGCCAGCGCAAGCGCGTCAACATTGCGCTCGAGCTGATCACAGACACGCCGGTACTGTTTCTCGACGAGCCCACCTCCGGCCTTTCGTCCTACGATGCCGAATCCGTGGTTGACCTGCTGAAGAACCTGTCCAAAACCGGCAAGGCCATCGTCACCACCATCCACCAGCCCAGCCTGAAGGTCTACAAGCAGTTCGACAACCTGATCATGATCTCGCGCGACATGGGCAACAATCCCGGCGCCATGGTCTTCTTCGGCCCCGCGTATCCTGACTCCATCCAGTTCTTCAACCCTCCGCCGGCCAGCGCCCAAACGGTCGCCGAGCCGCGGACGCCCAGCGCCGACCTGAACCCGGAAATGCTGTTCAGCGGCATGAACGCCTTGGCCGGGCACAACCGCACAGAAATCTGGCGGCAGCGGTTTCTCCGTTCCCACTATCAGCAGGAGTTCGTCACCAACCGCTCCGGCCGCCAGGACGCCGTCACCGACAAGACCGGCGAAGAGAAGCCGCGCCGCCAGTTTGGCCTGGGGCAATGGTTCGCCCTGGTCAAGCGCAACGTGATGGTCAAAATGCAGGACCGCACCCAGACCGCAATCCTCCTCCTTCAAGCGCCTCTCTTTGCGATTCTTGTCTCGCTGGTCACCTACCCGCTCAGCGCCAACGACTTTCTCGGCCTCATGGAGAAGCTGCCCATCGTCCACTTCCTCATGGTGGTTGCCGCCATCTGGTTCGGCTGCAACAACGCCGCGCGCGATATTGTGGGCGAGTGGACCATCTACAAACGCGAGCGCATGGTCACGCTCAAACTTCTGCCCTATGTCTTCTCCAAGCTCGCCGTGCTCATGGCCCTGTGCATCTTCCAGTGCGGCTCCATGCTGGGCATCGTCTACCTGGTCCTTGGCCTGCACAGCAATTTCCTGCTCGACTTCCTGGTTCTGCTGGTGGCATCCATGATCGGCGCGGGCATGGGCCTGTGCATCTCGGCGGTCGCGCGCACCAACGAAGCCGCCATCGCCCTGCTGCCGGTAATTTTGCTGCCCATCATAGCCCTCGGCGGAGGCATGCGCCCCATCTACCAGATGCCCCAGCTTGGCCAGATTCTCAGCCACGCCATTCCCTCGCGCTGGGCCTTTGAAGCCACGCTGTTGCAGGAAGCCAAGGCCAGGATGTGGAAGCCGCCCGTGCTGTCGCCCGACGCCCTGGCCCACGCACAGCCGCTCAAGCCGCCCAACCCTTTCAGCAAGCCCGGAGCGCCTGAATTGATGGAACCCATTCCCATCGACTTCGCCCAGCATCACATTCCCAGCTACGTGGTCACGGTGAAAGACAGCGCCGGCGCCGACGTCACTCGCCCGGCTGCGGCTACAGAGAACCAGGCCGTCGTCTACCGTCACCGCTTTCGCGATTCCATGGCCGTGCTGTGCGGAATGTTCGTCCTATTGACCGGAACCGTGATCCTGATTCTGCGCAAGCGCGACAACGATCCGCAATGACCCCGACCCCGGCCCATTTCGATGAGGATCGATCATGAACGACCTCGCACGCTCCGGTCGGCCGACGCTCAGCTTCGCCGAGGAGTGTAACCGGGGCAAGGTGCGCGAAGAGAACCAGGACACCGTGCTCCACGCCCGGACCGCGCTGGGAGAATTGTTGGTGGTCGCCGACGGCATTGGCGGGCTGGAAGGCGGAGGCACCGCGTCGCGCATCGTTGTCGAGACCGTCTACGAGCATCTTCAAACTTTGGCGAGCGATTATCCCGCCGATGCCGCCATCCGCGAAGCCTCCGCGATCGCCAACGCCAATATCCTGGCCGCGGCCGCCGCGCCGGACTCGCCCTTCAAACGAATGGGCTCGACCGTGGTGCTGGCCCTGCTGCAACAGGATGCCGCGGCGACCCTCGCCTGGATAGGCCACATCGGCGACAGCCGCGCCTATCTTCTGCGCGATGATCGCATCGTACGGATCACCAAAGACCACTCCGCCGTGCAGGCACTTCTCGACGAGGACCTCCTCACTCCCGAGGAGGCCGGCAACCACCCGGACGCCTCCGTGCTGACGCGCAGCCTGGGCCACTTCACCGAGGTGGAAATTGACGTTGAGCCGGTGCCGTTAATGCCGGGCGACAGCCTGCTGCTCTGCTCCGACGGCCTGTGGGGTTTCGTACCCGAACAGGAGCTTCAGACGGTGATGGCCGATGCCCATCTTCCCCTCGCAGCGACCGCCAAGGCACTGCTTGAAATGGCTCTCGCCGCCGGCGGGCACGACAATGTCGGCATTGAGCTGGTGCGGGTCGGTGTGCCGCTCGCGCCCGTTCCAGACGCCGTGCGATTGCCGCTCAAGGTGGAAGAACCGGTCAAATCGCAGGAACCGGCCGCGTTGAAAGGGCCGCTCAAGAAGCAGGAGCCGCCCAAAATGAAAGAGCCGTTCAAGATCGGATTTGTTGAAATCCTGGTGCTCTTTCTATTGGCCGGCGCCGCCCTGGGCGCGGTTTTGTACTTCGCCTTTTACAGCCATTGAACGGAGAGATTTCCCTTGGGTGCTCCTCGCCAAAATCGGCCAGGCCGTACACGCGCTGCGAGCAAATGATTTGACACAAAGGCAGCCTCAGCGTGTAATTAAGAAGTTGGTTGTGGTGAAGGAGTTCACCCTTAACCGCTGTCCGTCGCTCAAAGCCGGACAGATGATGACTCCTGACAGGGTATCCTGTTGCGGAGTCATATCCCAGCGCGATCCCCTCACAAAACTGAATGCTCGGGTGCCCCCGGTCTCGATTCTGAGACCGGGGAACGCTCAACGTCCGTGCCCCATCCTTGCGATCCGCCGCGGCGGATTCTGTCGCAACGGTGGGATACCGCAAGGAGAGATCGCCGTGCAGAAATACCTGCTCATCGCCATCGGAGGCGGGCTGGGGTCCATCGCCCGCTACTGGGTCGGTTCCACCGTCGGCAGCCGCATGGGGTTCCGCTTCCCCTACGGAACCCTGATCGTCAACCTCACCGCCTGCCTGGTGATCGGCTTCACGCTCACCTATATGGGCAAGCGCGCCGACCTGAACCCGGCCTGGCGCTTCCTCATCCCCATCGGCTTCGTCGGCGCCTACTCCACCTTTTCCACGTACGAGTGGGAGACGCTCTCCACCATGCGCTCCGGCGCGTTCGTCCTGGCCGCGCTCTACGCCGGCGGCAGCCTCATTCTAGGCCTCCTCGCCGTGTGGGCCGGCACCATCGCCGCCGAAGCCCTTTAGCCTGCATTTCTCTCAGGTCGCCAAGAATCGTAGCGCCGGTCTCCAGACCGGCTGTTCTGAGGGCCTCCAGGCCCTCAGGTCCCTCCCTAATCCTGGAAGGCACGGTTGTGGCGCCGTCCGTGAGAAATGCCGGTCAGCCCCAGCCCCGCTGTGACGGACAGGCTTGCCAATTCTCACTCAACGGTGCTTCAATCCTTCGTTGCACGGTGCCCGCTTCGCACCCCGCACGTGCCCTTCAAGGAGGATCAAGCATGTTGACCTCAGGCAAGGCCGTCAAAGTCTCCATCTACCTCAGCGACGGAGCCAAACACCACGGCATCCCCGTCTACACCAGCCTTCTCGACTTCCTCTTCCACAGCGGCGTCTACGGAGCCTCGGTCTTCAAAGGCGTAGCCGGCTTCGGATCGACGCATCGCATCCACTCCGCCCACATCCTCGAAATCTCCGACCATCTGCCCATCAAGATCGAGTTCGTCGAGACCCGCGAAAAAGTCGATGCTCTGTTACCCGAACTGGAGAAACGCACCGGCTCCGGCATCCTCGAAGTCCAGGAAACCACCGTAGTAATTCCCGCGAAAAAATGAGCGTGAGCTCTCCGACCAACCACCACACGCTCCGTGCCCCATCCATTCGCGTTTTTTGCGAATGGGTGGGAGACCACCAACCCTTTTGGCGCGCAAGCGCGTCCGCCCCACCGCAGGTGGCTATTCCGCGGACGTAAACGGCGAAGCCGGCAGTCCCTCTCCGCTGAACAAATTGCATTGCGGACTATTCGCCCATCCATACCGCACAAACCTCGGCTCCATCACCGCATCGCTGGTCACAACCACCGTGTTGCCGTCGATCTTGGCCGTCGCTGCCACAAATCTCCCGTCAGCCCCGGCCACTTCAAACCCTGTCAGGTCCCCT
>Ga0302325_10014802_pt1 | contig 16593 bp, 18 predicted proteins | sample Palsa_T0_2_FD_201948 | JGI IMG/M metagenome (GOLD analysis project Ga0302325, IMG submission 201948) | Peat permafrost microbial communities from Stordalen Mire near Abisko, Sweden - Palsa_T0_2 | ecosystem: Environmental > Terrestrial > Soil > Palsa > Peat permafrost | place: Sweden: Abisko... | reverse complement strand
TATCCCCTACATTTTCTTCCGAAATGCTCCACAGGACCAGAGGGCCAAATAGCTGATCTGAAATATGATCCATAGTAATTCTAAACAAGGTCATTGTTAATTGTCTTTTCAAATCTGTGCAATATTTGCAATACCATCCTGCCATCCTTCTAAGGATACCATGTGAAAGGCAATTGGGATGGGCAGGTGCATGATAAGATCCACTTCATCTGCTACTTTCTCCTTCAAATCGCCCCTCAACATCGCTCCGCCAACAATTCCTCGAACCTCCCATCACTTTCAGACATCGTCAATTACACCATGGATCGATACTGGGAGTACGAGAAAGGGAGCCCTTCAGCTGGGATACTTTACAAGTGGCCAAAACCGTTCAAGGAGGTAGGATAGAGCCCCATACGAGGTTACCAAAGCCAGCCGTCAGTTAGTGTTCTCATCTAGGAAGTCGAAAACTCAGGAACTCCCCGTTGGAAGCCGCTAAAGATTTTAAACTAGCACCTTACGTTCCGGCCTTTTGGGGAAAGTGATCTCATATTCTCCTCAAACTTGAAGATCCAAGACTCGCGGCCCAGACGCGTATACCGGATTAATGTTGATTACCCTGACCCACAGCGATAAGTCTGGCGAGACCGTTCGCGAATCGCGTCAACTATGGGTTTTGCCACCATTGCACCGTCACCTCCATTGACCGAGTCAGAAATGTGACATCAGAGGGTAAAAGCATCTAGCACTTGCCCATAAGAGATATGTAGAGGCCTATCTAGCTAGAAGAAATTCTCACATATCAAAGATTAGAGTTAACCTGAGTTGCAAAGTTTTTCCATTCGGCAATTGCCATTTCTGTTATTCGAGTTTACGTATCGTATGCCTCAACACAGTCTGAATGCCAGGATCTAGCTCATCCAACCCCAAAATCCGCTCAAGCCATACCTTTATCTTCTTTGAAAGCTCTGTCTTACTCTTCGCCGTGGCCATCACTTCTTTCAGCCTGTCCAAAGTAGGTCCAATTGCCATTGGAAATTCCGGTGACATCGGGTCAATACCTAATACTGGCTGCCTAATATAACAACTGCAAGTACACGAATCTCCAGGATATGATTCCATCATGCTGTTAAGAACATGTTGCAGGATCTTGGGTAGACATCGGACTTGCGTGAAAGATGCGAACATGTCGAAGAAGTCCTCTGCTGCAGCTGGACAGAAGAATGGTTGCTTGCGAGCAGCATCGAAAATTGCAAGAGGTATAGCCCCGTTGAGAGCTGGGGTTGTCATCGGGTCTTTCACAGCCTCAGAATCGACCTTCACCCCTTCGATCATACTAGGCCGTATTGCATGTGTCTTGAAATCGGGAATGGCGATGACATCCTCTGCAGTAGGAAAGCCTATATCGTCGGTGATTTCCTCCAAGTTCGCCAAAGTCTCAGAAAATTCTTCGATGTCTAGCCCGAGAATTTTCCGTCTTGTGACAATTTTGGCCAGGTAAATCATCTCAAGCTTGGCGTACTCGATCCAGAGCTCCTTGCTCCTCGTACAGAATCTCGTCCCCCTCTGCATATAACTACGTGCCCCATTCATATCTGCCTCTGATTCTAATGTCCACCTCGCCGCATATAGCCAGAGTTCGGATTTTGTAGGATGAAGTCGAATTGCAGACGTTAAAACACCCTTGAACTTTTTGGTCGCTTTGGCTTGCCGTACATATTCTAAGTATGACATCCACAACGCAACATCTCCAGGGTGCTTCTTCGTAGCTCGATCAAAAATATTAAAGATTCTCGGCTGGCCCGTGTGTGCTGAGCTGCCCTTTATTCGCAATCGTTTGCATCGTTTTTGTCGAAGCTTCTCTAAACTGATCTCCCAAGCTGCGTACCGAGCAAAATCGATTGGCTGCGATCCCCGCGCGAGAATCTTGTGTTCGAAATCGGATCTCTTCTTTACAAGATTCCGGATCTCATCCTATATTTGTCCTCTGTCAGTAACAATGCCTGATTCTAGAAGTGTAAAACTCTGATCGCGGCCCCATAGCCAACTCACCTCGCTGAAAATCTTCTTTTCCTTAAATTCCTGCAGTTGAGGAACCGCCTGTTCCAGATAGAACCGTGCTTTGTCGCTTGCCCCTGACATTGTGCGTGGAGTGTCCGTTTGTCTTCTTAGTTTTCTTCTTTCCCCCGGGTTACCGATATATTTTCCAAAATTCTGCCAGCGGTGAGGGCAACGATTAACTAATTAGGCTTAGCTGGCTGACGCACTTTCTCAGGAGGCACTTGGCCGGATCGGGACCAGAATCCTTGCGCCGTTCTATGGGGTAACTCGCAACGCTCACGAAATCGCGAGAAACATCCTCGAACTTTCCGCCTTTTTCACGTCGCGTCAATCTCTTGCTCTGCCACGTCCATCTCCCCCGGATCCTCGGATGACACTCCTTTGGATGTGAAATCGTTTCGTGATTACAATGGCACCCAAATTCAAGGATGGCGACGTTGTGCTCGCTTTCTCCGGTAAATGGGTGTCTTGGGTTCATACCGTTGTTGCTTATAGTTCGTGCCCACCTAGTTGAGAAGCTTGATAACTTGCTAATTGCTTCCCAGCTGCTTTCTTAGCCGCGTTGATTGTTGGCGTTTCTCTACATTACCACAAGATTGTTGAGAACGAGTACTATGGATACCCAGAGGAATGGTTCCCATCCGTCTCGGCAACAATTGGGGATCGATATCCGGAGCGTTCGGTTTTTATGCTCTTTATAGCTATCACATCGGGTATAAGATACAAGACACCGACTACGTAGAGGCTATGGCTGACGGCCGAGTAGGTCCACGTTTCGCCTTGGTCGCTTTGTGGTACCTACTTACAACCCGCCCGAATGCGACTCTCCCGAAGTTTGTGGCGTCTATGGGCTTGTTTCGAACATTAACTTGCGGCGGATGGACATACGTTACTTCGACAGATGATCACGATTGGCATGACATACTCATGATATCGTACATAGTGGCGACACTGCCTTGGACGTTGGGATGTATAGCTCTAAGTCCAAGTAACAACACCAGAGCTGTGAAATATCGGAAATATCTCGCAGGCTCCTTCTTCGGTACTCTCGTACCCTTAATATACTTCTTTATTCAGCATAAGGTTCACAAGGTTGCAGGAGGTAAAGCTTAAGCGGCTCGAAACTTTTATACTGAGGCTAACACATTTATCAGCATACACCACATACGCTTTCTTCGAATGGGCTTTGATTTTATTTGATGTGGCCTTTGATGCAGTTACAGCTCTCGATTTTGAGACTTTCGAGTTGGTCGTCAAGGACGTAAAGGGCTCGAGTAAGGGGTACGTCCGTTGGCTTCCGAAATGAAGCTTGTATTATACGTATTTTACCGATAATACATGATTGTGAACTCGTCTAAACATTCTATTCTGTAGAAACAGTAAGATAGTGGCCGATGCAGTTCTCGAGAAAGAGTATGTGATCTCGTTAGCCCCTATCAAAGCTCTCGCGCTGATTCTTGTCCAGAAAGGACAAGCAAGTCAACCAAGTATTTGGCCAAGCTTTCTCATGGAGTGAAGCAATCGATGCAGTGGCAGAAATATACAATGGCGTAAGTTCATTCAATCAGCTTTAACAATCACTTACACCTTCTCAGTTTGTCTTCTGGTCCATATTGACCTCCTTGGGAGTCCTTGTCTGGTGTAAGTTCAACTATATGGCATGAACTTCTTGATTCTGATCGCATTTAGACTTTCCACTTTGGCACATGGGTATTTCGGGTTACGAGGTGATGGTTATGTCAACGGTCTCGCCTTTACTGCTTGGCATCCGTCCCATACGCTCGCTAGTGGTGAAGAACCTCCGAGTGTGCCATCTGCTATCATTAGCAGGGCTACTCGCATACCAAGTGAATGATCCAGCTAATCGACTTTTCACCGTTGGATTTGCTGTTTGGATGTCCTGTCTGTCATGGGCTGCGACATGGTATTCGGAAGCAGCCCAACCCGGACGCCTGGAATCCAAAATATCTGCCTGGACCATTGGTCTTATTGCATCAAGCGTTGTCAAATTTGCATGGCAGACGAGCAATCCCATTTGGCCAACATCTCACGCTGCGAATGGAGGATGGAACGCCACTGGTCTTTTGCTTGCAGTTCTGGCTGTCCTTCGCTCAACTCGTAAGTCTCCTACCAGCGGGAGCGACCTCGCGATTCAAGGGCGCAAGGAGGGATCATCACTTTTAGCAGGACTAGGCTTGGCTGGCCTTTTCTTTGGCTTGCATTCTCTCCTATCAGATTCCAGCACAATGATTCTCTGGGTTTGGGAAGGATATCCAATACGGGGTCCGATCTCTGCACCACATGGTGCTTGGACAATTGCCGCCATGGGTGCAGGATTGGTTCTTGGTCTATTCAACGAAGACATCGCTCGGAGCTGGACGTTCTACGGGATTGGGTGTGTTGGTGCGGCGATGTTGACCTTATACACCAACTGGACCGGATACTATGGTGCTCTTATGTTGACCGTATACCTCACTGCTGCAGCAGTGCCACTCATTGGATCAGCGGCCAGAAAAAGTCCTGCTAGAACCTTCGGTATTGGATTTTTAGTCTACAACTTCATGGTGTTATTCCATGTCTGGGTTGTTGCTTACGCTTTCGTGCCCGGTGGGCCCCTTGTCCGGGAGCATACTGACTGGGTTATGATCACAACTATGCTTCTCATCGGCTGTGGGGTTTCATCTGTATCCTCAACTCCAGCAGCCCAACGCAAGCGCTTCAACGCATACCTCAACTCCCGCAAACAGCGCTCCTACTACCTCTATGTCCTCGGACTCCTGCAACTACTCTCTGTCTCGATTGGATATCTACGATTCCCAACTTACGACTATGTTCCCTATCACAAGGACGAAAAGATCCTTACGGCGGGTATATGGACAATTCATTTCTCGCTCGATAACGACATGTGGTCATCGGAATATCGCATGCGTGACGTGATTAAAGAGCTAGAACTTGATGTTATTGGCCTTCTTGAGACAGATCTTCAGCGTATCATCATGGGCAACCGTGATACAACACAATTCCTTGCCGAGGACCTGGGTATGTATGTTGATTACGGACCAGGACCTAACAAGCACACGTGGGGATGCGCGCTATTGTCTAAGTTCCCCATCGTGAATTCGACGCACCACTTGCTTCCTTCCCCTGTGGGTGAGCTGGCGCCGGCAATTGAAGCGACCCTGGACGTGTACGGTGAGATGATTGATGTATTTGTCTTCCACTCTGGTCAAGAAGAGGATCCCGAGGATCGAAGGTTGCAAACGGAATACCTCTCAAAACTCATGGGCGCCTCTCCACGACCGTCAATTTTGCTTTCCTACCTGGTAACGAAGCCACTTGAGGGTAATTACAATACCTACGTTTCAGAAACGAGCGGAATGCATGACATTGATCCCTCTGATTGGGATCGATGGTGCGAGTACATTTTGTACAAGGGCCTGAAACGAACTGGTTATGCCCGTGTTAGCAGAAGCACGATTACAGACACTGAAATCCAAGTCGGGAAGTTCTTGGTTGGCGAGAAAGAAAGTGAGGTCGACGAAGTAAGAAACGCAAGGATCAATGAGGATCAAGTGCCAGAAGGCATGCGTTTCCCACAAATGTTCAGAGGTACGGGTGTGAGAGGGCATCAATACCATGTCTTCAATGAGCCGAGGTACTTTGCTTAGATATATATCATTGTGGATATTTAAGAATTTCTTTTGTTGGAGCTGGGACGGATGTATGTATGGAAGTGGGGAAACGCGATTCATGGCTGAACGAACAAAATCAAGGGGTGGCCATGAAGATCTGGTCAGGGGAGGACTGTATAATATTCTTGGGAGTGACGGCGGACCATCGATTTAGCACGCGTCTTGAAGTAAGGTTTTTGAAGAGAGAAGTCTTGTCCAGATGTCTGCACCGTTGTGTCGTTGACTCGATCTCGGCTCTCACAGAGCTCATCCTCGGAGAGCTCCATTAGGTTCGTTGGGGACACCACGTACAGTACAGGTGTCGAGTCTTCGTCCTCCGTCCAAAAACCGCCCTCCAAGGCGCCACCCCATCCCTGCTAAAACTAAGTGCCTTTCTATCAGTTACTCATCGCTCGCATCCTCGTCGTCCTCGTCGACTTTCAACCAAGTTCTAGTGGGGTTCTCAGGGCTATACCATGAAACGTATTTTCTTGCAGCCCATTTTGCTCGGTTTTGAACTCCTCTCTATGATTTGGATTCAAATTCTTCAAACGCCTTAGCCCGCGCTTTGTCAAACACATTGCCTCCTTCCCATGTTGGAAGGTACTCTCGATGTACAGTTGCTCGTGTGGCTCATCCTTTTGCCAAAACTTACCAGGCCGGCTGCTTGTGACTAGGCTCTTTGCCGCGGCTATTTTCAGGTTTTGGTAGCCACTAGCTGCTTGTATAGCTCGTCCTGCTTTCAAGTTGCAACAAGTATCTGATGGAAGTGGTAGTGAAGTGCTGCAGGCCTTTTGATGATGGAGAGGTGCCATGGCGAAGCTGCAAGTTGGGGTGTTGTTGACAACGAGTCCAGGGTGCTCTGCAGCGACCTTCGAAGCGAAGAGCGACAGCAAGTGCTGGAAGTTCGGGATATCTCAGTTGCAGTAGCATAAAGCTGGTACATGGTGTATGAGATGCGGAGAAGACAGCGCCTTGGTAAGAACGCTGAAGTGATGTGCATCGCGAGCGTAGTGCAATACTTGAGGTGCTGGAGTGTTGCAAGTCTCTTGATGGATGGGCGCCATGACAAGGTGGGTGGTTGAAGCTTTGTTCACCCCCTTTGAGGCATGGAGGAAGGCAGTATCGACCGTACATGCTGCCAGGGTCTCTTTCTGCATTGCAAGCAGCTTCATCGAAGTTTTGAATGTGCCATTGCACTGTTGGATATTGTTCTTGGAAGTTGCTTTGAAGCGTGCAATGTATCCGCGAGTGAATACCACCAATGCTACCATAACGCAGCAAGCGACGCCACGGGACGCGCCAAATGGGGAGGTAATGGGCAGAATCACCGTTTGGAGTTAGAGAAAGATGAAAAAAGTGTTCCCTTACCCGCGAAGCTTTCAAGTAATCAATCTGTCGATATAAAGTCGACACAGGGAAAATGAAATAAGCGAAGAAAATGGGAAATTCAACACATTTCCTCTTGCGATCTGCCTCAGCTGGGCTCCCTTAGAAAGGCAGTCACGCCAACGAAACGAGGCGCCTCGAGGACTCAGTGAGAACTCGCGCTCTTATTAGTCCGATATGCGGGGAGACGTACATTTTCGCGCGAGATTCTTGCGGCTCTCTCAGTCAATACAGCAGGTAACTGAAGCAAAGACTGGTGATTCATGAGAATACTCAGCAAGATAGGGCTAAGTATTTTCGTTTTCTCAATGTCCCTTCTTTTTCCCCACTTTCATCTCAACACCACCACCCCTTACACCCCCCTCCGACCCCACCGCCGCCTTCTCCCAAGGTTTTCGGTGCGTGAAAGGTTTCCCTTGAATTTGCTGAAAACACTGTCAAGCACTACCATCTCTGAATTGACGTTGAAAAAACTGCTGCTGCTTGTCATCGTCAAATTTTTGCTGGGAACTGTAGATGCTGCTAGCTATAACTGCATGGACTTTTGATGACTTGCAGCTGCTGATTCCGGAAATTGTTGGTGACAACTCTGCCATTTCCAAGCACTAGTGCGGTACCAAGGGGTATAGAAAGTCATTTCTCGCACCTTTTGAAGCCTTCTCCCGAATATATATATATTTCATGGGCGCCCGACTTAAGGGGCCCAGATGTGCGCCTCAAGTTCTCAAAGTCAAACGAGCCCCGAGGGGTACATAGCTCGACACCCCCCCAAGTTATCACACTCGGACGAAGCGGCAAAAGTGAGGGTCCCATAACAACCTCCCAGATCTGTATGGCTATTGTTGGAAAGGTTCCGAGCTGGCTGGCTCTTCAACTTCCGCCAGCATAAATGGGTTTCCCCATAAAATTTCTCCCTCATCGGACTTATCGAAATTTGATTCTTTTCGTTTCTGTGACCCTCCACGGCATTGCCGAAGCTCGCAGTCAGTGTGCCGGAATACTCGCTGCAAAGGGGTAGAATGTACCGTGTCAACTGAGACGTTTATTAATGAGCATCCTAACTATTGTTTGCTAGACATTTCATCTACACTCCTCTTTCGGCCGACCACAAACAGCATTATCAACTTTTTTTTGCTGTCAGCCCGCTCGCCAGCAAAAGATGAGCGAATAGCTAGTGATACATTGAGCAAAAAACTACAAAGCAGCAGCAAAAAGACAGGAAATTGAGACACATGTATTCCTGCTGTACAAAGTATTAAAAAATATGTGAGTAGACACACGTGAAGGTTGTTAGAGCGGATGCTTTAAGAAGTTAGAGAATCAAATGTTAGACTCGGTTGCCTTGATATGGGCGTAAGAGAATCGTGGTTTTAGCTCCTTCGCTATCTTCGCTCATTGCTCAAAAGAAGTATTCCCAGCTGTGGCATGTATATCATGTAATTGACATAGACTTCTCCTTCTCCGGTCACCTTTCTGCGCTGGAACAGTGAGCACACCGGAGTCTTGATTTCAAGAATCCCCTTCCACACTTGAGTTGGGGGGGGGAGGGGGGGAGGTATTGCCCGTCAAGGGAAGAATGAGAAACCAGCGCAACCCGTCTATGCTTTGCCAACTTGGCACTCTCGGTGACTTGGGGACTCCAAGCCCTAGAAGATCCACAGTGTAGCCTCTCCCTGCTGGACATTAAAATTAACTCAAGAACCTTGCTCGCTTAAGTTTCAGCTGCCAGCGGTCGGTGAGAACTTCACGATGCCGGTACAGTACATTCCTGGCCAGCCACTCGTCTCCACGTATCCGCGTATTCGTTTCGCAAACGTCAGTCACCATCTGATTCGCTCCCCCCAAAAACGCGGTGAAAAGGTCATCGCTCCATTCAAGCCCCTGCTTCTCGCGTGCAGCTCAGACCACCAACGGCATCAACGGCTCGACTCGCTGACCCTTGCCTGTCCAGCTCTCATGGACATTGGGCACAATTTCACAAAACAGGTCATCTCGCCTTTTCGCGGGATCGGGGCCCTTCAATTGGCTCTCGGAATAAAATAAGTACCGAAGTTGTGCACGCTTATGCAACCACTTCCGCCGCCTCACCAGCCTGGTGGGCCGGTGGCCCAAGATTCGTTTTCTCGATCCAACGAAAATCATCGTGAAATGTTGCCGCGGGGAGGGGGGGGCTTTCCTGCGTTGTGGAGCTGGTGGTAATTTTACTAAGATTTGATGGATGATGAGAGGTTAAGAGTGAATGAGAGAGTGGGCATCTCGGGGCTTTTTGGGAAGGGATTTTTATGGTTGAGATTACTGTGATGTACAAGTAAGGTTGATCTTACTGTACTGTACTGTAGCTTTTGAGACATTGTCAGGTGAGTTGATAGGGGGGGCTGTGTGATCTAGATGAACTGATCTTGACATGATCTGGGGGGCCAGTTAGCGAGTTACTGCACTAAGTGCGAAGTTTCGACGCAGCGAATGAACGAGATGTTCGCAATACTTCGTATAGTACTGTACGTACTGTACGGAGTAACTGCTGGAAGTTCGGTTGGAGAGGCATTTCATGAAACTGGAGATGCACAGAAGTTCTGGCAAATGCGCCCCATTTTGTTTCACAAGGCCACAGGCGCCCACCTCCTCAGCCTCAAGGAGTCGCAATGTGTTCCAAGACCGACACAGCCAGAATGTAGTCCTGCTTCACAACCAGCTTTCTCCTCCATCTGGGGTTCTCCACGCGGCCTCGCAGCAGTGGCTTGAGCCCAAAAAGCAATTGCATGACAGACAACGTCTGCAGAATGACGACGTCGATTCGAGATTCAAACATTGCGAGTGTCGCAGATGCTGCGAATCCTCCGCATTCTCGTGCCGTGGCCGTGGCCGTGGCCGCTGGACTGTTATCGATAAAGGATGCTGCTGTGAGACGATTGCGAGTCGATTACTGTACGAAGTAAAGTACTGTACTGTATTCGCAGATGCGTCTTATGTCAGAAATCCCAGGCGCGAGGTTGGGCCCAGCCAGTGAGACGTTGCGGCTTTGCTTTTGTGCGGATGGGCCGGACTTTGTGCATATTTACTGTACAGTAGAGTAGGTATGCTGACAAGCCATCTGTGCCGCCAACACATGATCCTACTGTAGTATTTCGAGATACAAATCGAGGGCTTCAATTGCAGCAGACGGGAGTCTCAGGCTCTGTCTGTCTGTCTGTCTGTCTGTCTGTCTGTCTGTCTCTCTCTCTCTCTCTCTCTCTCTCTCTCTCTCTCTTACTCTTCTTACTTACTCTTACTACTCTCCCTCGCAGGCGCGCCATCGGGATTCGGGAGCCGAGCTGTGCCTTCCTCCGCTAGCTCCGTGACTCCGTTCTCACCTTCTCTCTGATCTCGCTTCTGCGCAGGCCTGCTGTGGCTTGGCTAGCGTTCTCAAGTTACATTGGCCGCCCAGGGTCGAGGAGTTTAGCCTTGACGCCGCTCGCTCATTGCGCTCATCCAACAAAGCTGCGAAAACCGACACATCCGCTCCCATATCACCACTGTCTATGCTCCGCTGCCTCTTCCCTCTCACATCCTCACAGTGCTACGACCAAATATCAACTTCATGTGCAGCTCATAGCATATCGAGACCCGTAATATCAGCATCTATCCTCCTCTCCTTCGCGCCGCCTCCCATTCGCCGTTAGAACGCCCAATCCTCTGTGTGGGCTGCGGGAAAGGGCGACCTTGATCTTCGACGACCATGCCAGAACCTCATTTCTACGCGTCGAGCTCTCCGACATTCACGAAAGCGAAGATTCCTTTCTCATGGCCTTCAATACCGAATCCCATTCCTCGCAGGTATCGTCGCCGGTTACGTTCCAAATTCCGATCAGCTCAGTCCCCGGCCTCCTCTATTGCCGCCATCCAAACCTCCTTCGACCCCTCAGATACGATACGGGCGTTGCGGTCGCATAGATGGTCATATTACGATGGGCAATACTTAATATTGATGATCCTATGCATATTCTCGCTCTCAATTAGTCAGGCTCCAGGACCATTGATCAAGACTGGCGCAGCGTCATTACTTATGCTCGCATTGCTCATGCCAGTAACACGACAATTCTTCTTACCAGTCTTGCCTATATTTACCTGGCTACTGTTCTTCTTCAATGCTCGGTATGTGGCTAAATTCATTCTCTTATTCTGCAAAAATTTAGGTTCGCAGCTGCTATTGGCAAATGATCGACAAATTTGTCACCGCAAATCTCAGGGACAAAGACTTCAGCGCTGACTTGACAATTAGGTTTATTCCAGCTGAATATCGACCGCACATCTGGGTGAAAGTATTACCCGCGCTCGAAAACATATTTTATGGGGGCAATTTGAGCAATATTCTCTCAGCACACCAATATGTTATTCTCGACGTGCTTGCATGGTTCCCATACGGAATTTTGCACTTTGGTGGTCCATTTGTTTGGGCAGGTCTGATGTTTCTGTTTGGGCCTCCTGGAACACTCCCGGTGTTTGCGCGGACATTCGGATACCTGAATATTGTTGGCGTGGCGATCCAACTGATTTTCCCATGTTCACCGCCTTGGTATGAGAACATGTACGGACTTGCACCAGCGAATTATTCGATGGCGGGGTCACCTGCTGGGTTGGCCCGTATCGACTTATTATTTGGCTTCGATATGTACACCTCGAACTTCACAGCATCGCCCCTAGTGTTTGGTGCATTCCCGTCCTTGCATTCTGGAAATGCGGTATTGGAGGCACTTTTCATGAGCCATTGCTTCCCGAAACTACGACCGTTTGTCATTGGATATGCTATGTGGATGTGGTGGGCAACAATGTACCTGTCTCATCACTATGCTGTTGATCTGGTTGCGGGTGGATTCCTTGCGGCAATCGCTTTCTACATCGCACAGACGAACTTCTTGCCAAGAATTCAGATGGACAAGACGTTCCGCTGGGACTATGATTACGTTGAGGTTGGAGATGATTCCAGCAAAGGCTACGAATATGGGCTTACAGTCCTTGATGGGGATGATTTCCGCCACGACAGCAGCGACGAGTGGACCATTGGCTCCTCGTCATCAATTTCCTCAGGATCGAGAAGCCCGGTTGATGAGAGCCAATCTTGGGAAGGCGAGACACTCGCAAGCCAAACTTCAGATACCGAACTTAGCGACGTGATCATACGGTGATCCCCACTCAAATTCATCAGAAATTCCGAAATTCCACTCCAAATTCGACATCGTCCCATGTCGATATTTCATCATGATTTTACGGTATCATGTCACGGCGTTTAGCATATGAGCGACTTCGCACCATCTTTTTCATCCTCCTTTTCAGCCTTCCTGGAACTCTCAAACAAATTCCGCCTTGTATATACCTTCATCCCCACCAGTTCGAGAGCTCCCACCAAAACCTGAAGACCGAGGATCCTTTTAAGATATATTTAATGTTAATACTCGCCACGGCAATTCCCCTTCACGCCGATTTGCAACCGGCCTGGAATCGGGACACCTGGCGTTACCTTCGCTTCTCTGTTTAGTTCTTTCTCCCCCACCCCGGGGAGAGATAATTTGATATTTGCTCGACCTTTGTGAATACATATCACGATCGCTAGAGTTACCGCCGTCTGCTCTCTCGGGGCTGGCTTCTTTTTCTCATGATTTTTAGAAAGAGAGACGCGCTGGGCTCACAATTGTATAGTTCTGATTATTGTCATGGCATGGTTTTGGTGGGATAAAAGACTTTCGCTCAATATAGAAATTTGGGGTGGCTTTTGGGTGTTACGGATTTCTACCCGAATTGCGTAGAAAAGCAATGAGGATGGAATTGGGGTGGGATAAAGGGACTGTCGCTATAGAAGTTGTATATCTTGGAAAGTGTTGTGTTTATGGTGGGGAAGTGGAGGGGGATCTGAGCAAGAAAGGGAGCAAGCAAATGACTACTGCATTTGGAGAGTGGGGAGAAGGAACTCCTGTAGTCGAAATGAAAATAAGAATCTTCAAATTCACAAATAACGCACATGGCCGCTTGTCTGCATTTACAGTCGTGACTCAATACTCGATAATCTCGCGTCACTCCACAGACGAGAAAGCAGGTAGCCGCTGTACGTGCAGATACCTGCTTGACATTCTCGTTTTGCCTTTCTGTTGCACGTCGGCGACCCACCACCGAGGCTTGCAACCGTGATGATTCTCACGTTATGTCTTAGTACCAACGTACCCTTTCATACGGTACAGTTACTGTATGCAAAACACAATCTCCTCCCTACCTTCAAACCCATCACACATCTCAAATCCCGCCTTCCGACTCCCACCATCAAAAACCACACGTCCACAAATAATAAACAAAACCGACTTCATCTATCAAGTACCCAAGTATCCAACCCAATTTAACAAATAAAAATCACATGTTATGGAAACGCTTCTCCGGGCTTACTGTAAGATGAGTAAGAGGGGTTTATCCGGGGCTGGTTACACAGCGTGCTTTGTTGCACATCGCACGTGGAGAACGTGTCTGGAACGTGCGCTGCACGTGGTTTTTACGTCTTTCTAGAAGGCGCGTTCGCTTAAAGGGAGGGCAGGGGATACCTTTACATTTTTGTGAGGAAAGGGGTTTGACGGGGGGAGATGGGATGGAGTGGGTTTTGGTGTTGGCGTTGGATAAGATTTTGGGTTTGAGATTGAGATTGAGATTGAGATTGAGATTGATGGTGGGTGGGTGGAGTATGGGTTGATTGGAGGAGTTGTTTTGTTGTTTTGTAGGTACTTCCCGCTGGCGGGCGAGGAGATCGAAGTGTTCTGGAAGATGGGAGATGTCTGTAAGCCTTTCTGGAATCTGGTAAGTGAGATCGTGAGATACTGTATCATTTCCCCTTCTCGGTAGGCTGAGTAGGCTGATGTTCGTGCTTTTCCAATATATCAGATTTGAAGCTTAAATCTCTTTCGAGCGAAGATCAATCTCTCTGCCGAAATTGACCAATATACGATGTGCAACAAATCAACATCACACAAGTAGAGACATGTAATGAAGCGGCCTTAAAGCCAGTTATCCATCCATTTGTCATATTCTATAACCCATCATTCAGTAAGTTTCTTCATGATGGCTCAAGCTAGCCCTCATCTTCATCTGCATACAAAAACCCATTTCACATCATTTCATCCATTCCATATGAACCCCAAGGCCAAGCTAGCCTGCCAGCCAATCAGTCAAGAAAAGAAAAATGCCCTTGAGCCATTTATCCGCCCTCAGAAGTAGAAGTTACGTAAATGAGATAGCGCTCAAAAACATTCTCAGCAAGTCCAAAAAAAAAGGAAAAATCAAATCGGCTTTTTTGGTCGTAATGACAGTCCCTTCTATTCCCACCGACTACCGTCCAGGTATCTTCGCTGCTCCGGCACTCCATAATCCTTTCGTCGTTTCAGCTATCTTTCGTGTTTGGGCTTCAATTTGCGCTTGCGTTTGGCCTTGCCCGGAATTGCGTTCTACACCTCGCATGTGGGTATCTCCTCCGTTTTGTGCTGTTGAGGCACTTGCACCTCCGGTTCCGTATCCTGAGTCCGTGTCCATCTGTCCGTCATCACCGATTCCCATGCCTCCTACTCCAGAGTCGTCTTTGCCTTGCTGATTTAAGGGCTTCGCTCCTCTCGGTGGGTCTGTCGATACCACGCCATCCATCATACCGTGTTGTCCTTCTCTCAGCTTGTTGATCGCTCTCACTGTGTCAATGGCGGCGTGTAATGTCCGTCTTGCGTTGAAGTTCTTCTTGACCACAGGTAACAAATCGCTGCCCTTGCCATCCTTGCCGTCTCTACCCGGTTGTTCGCCTGCGACAAACGCATGTGATAATGCTTCATGGGCCGTCATTCGCTGCGTGGGGTCGATCGTCAGACAACGTTTGATAAAATCTCGTGCTTGTAAGCTAACGCCTCGCCAATACTCGATTGGTGTGAAGCTGTAGTCTGCGATTAAGATGGCCTGCATTTCCTCGAGGTTGGAGTCTCTGTCGAATGGTGTGTAGCCACATAGTAAGAAGTAAGTGATAACGCCAATAGCCCATATATCAACTGGTTTACCGTGTCCAGTCTTCTTGAAGATTTCAGGTGCCATGTAACCTGGTGTCCCGCAAGTTGTGGTGAGCACATGGAATTGCTCCTCGTCCATTATCCTGCTCAGACCAAAATCCGCAATCAGTAAATCGGCGTTGTCTTCTGGAGTTCGGAAGAGGAGGTTCTCGGGCTTGAGATCGCGGTGTACGATGCCATGATCATGTAGGTAGGCGACCGCGGACAGGGTTGCTCGGATGAGATCTGCAGCATCGGACTCGTAGTAGGAGCCTTTACGGCAGATGCGGTCGAAGAGTTCGCCGCCGAGGGCGAGGTCAGTGACAAGGTAGAGGTTGTTGAGAGTTTCGAAGTAGTCCACGAGGGTCAGGATATTTTGGTGTCCCATAGAGACTTTTTTGAGAACTGCGATCTCGTTGCGGACCTGGCAGCGGGGTCAGTGCGAAGTAGATTACAAGGCTGAAAGAGTAATGATTTACCATATGTTCTCGGCCTGCCATCAATCTCTTGTTGATGACCTTAGCGGCATAGTATCTTCCCGTATCGATATGTACACACTCCTTCACCACCGAATATGATCCTGCTCCGAGGGTCTTCCCGGTCTTGTAGCGGCATGCTTGGACCTGGGGCTTGCCCTGATGGCCCTCCTGGGGATTTGTGTAGCTCATGCTGGCATGTGAGCTTCGAAGATCTTGCGCGCAGTGAGCGCGGGGGCCTGCGTCTGCGACGTTGGCAAGCAATCGTCAGCAGCGACGATAAGGAATGCCCAGTGTGTGGGGAGGCTTCGTTGACTCGGCTCTGGCGAAAGATGAGAAGGCTCTCGAAGGCTAAAATTCGTGTAAAGCTCGGGCAAGAGAATTATCCGCTGGTTGGACGTCGAGGCAAAAGGGCAGAAGAGTCTGCAAGGCCTTTAGTTGTTAGATTTGCATCAGGTCAGCTAGTTCAGCCGCTCTCTATCTTCATCCTACCTGTCAACGGATCGCACGCTGGTTGGGCGACTATTCGTGGGGTCTCCCCAAGGACGCTAGACCGAGTCGAGACCAGCACCAGCAGGTCCAGAACGACTGAACGAATGACTGTCGCACTCACTTTCTCCTCCCCCCTTTTCCCCATCAGAGGCTTCATCTCCTGTTTTATTTTATCCGACCGGCAACTTTCCCTACTAACTTTTCATCTTGTCCATCAGCTCATAGGGGTCTCCTCCTACATCATAAGCTGCCGTTTCTGGGCTTTCGCCCCTTACTGTAATATGTTGGGTGGCAAACTGTGTCTCGTGGCATATCTACAGTACGGTTGCTTCACACGGAGGGGCCGAGATATATACCGGTACGATGGCAAATCTCTAGCTCGTGAAAACCCTTGTTTCGATCTTCGGCTTCCTTTTCAAGTTGAAAGCACGTGAGGATCCACCAAAAGGGGGGGGGCCCGCCGGGGGGGGGGGGGGGGGGGGGGGGGGGGGT